>Ga0208974_1000012_pt1 | contig 110086 bp, 110 predicted proteins | sample GreLakmeER15MSRF_FD_187699 | JGI IMG/M metagenome (GOLD analysis project Ga0208974, IMG submission 187699) | Freshwater lentic microbial communities from great Laurentian Lakes, MI, USA - Great Lakes metaG ER15MSRF (SPAdes) | ecosystem: Environmental > Aquatic > Freshwater > Lake | place... | reverse complement strand
GGTTGTTTACGTATATAAATAGAATCAATTGGAATAGAGGGTAAATTGACAGGAACTAATACGTTACTCGTCAATAAATTAACATATATGTTACTTGCCTGACTATATTCTTTCAAATAATTGCTCGTTGAATCATAGTATATTTCGGAAGGATATTCGGTTGTTCCAATGGTCATACGGATGTTTTCAAAAATACTTTGATTACTGTCAGTTGGACGAATCGTAATTGATTGTTGTATAAAATCAGAATACAAAGCACTGACAGTCGTATTCGTATAAGGTACGCCTGATTTTTCTAGATAAATATTCGGTCCTATATTAATCGACACAGGTTGGGTGGGAGAATAGAGTGGTTTTCTTAAAATATGGCTTTGATCTAAATAAATAGGTTGAATGGGATGTAAAGAAATGGCATTACTATTAAAATAATGGGTATTTGAACTATAAATATTAATCTGTTTAGGATGATCCGATAATATATCTATTTCGTCTATACTGCGAGAAGAGGCAATAATCAATGAATCATTTGAAGCAAATAAAGATTCTGGATAAATTGAATATATTAGTGGAATATTTGAATCTCCGAATAAATTTCTATTTATAACACCATATTTAGGGTGTTCTATGATAATATTTGAGAGTGTATTATTATATAGTATTGTATCGTAACCATCAGTAGATAAATCATATGTCCATATGTTTGATTGAAACTGCCAAGCATCTATATTACATGTCGTACGTATATAATCAAAACTATTTTCTAAAACAACAGGTTGTGTATTATTTATTTGATAAATGGGCATTCTTTTCGGATAATAAAAGGAGTATAAGAGTTCATTTTGATTTTCTTTACGTATTAAATTAACACCGATGAGACCAATTAGCGTATTAGAATCATAAGGTTCATTATAAATACTTTCAGGAATAAAAAAATTTACATTAACATTATGTTTTGTCTTTTTTTGTTCAGCTGTAATTTCAACAACTCCCGTTGATAGATTAATTGTCTCAAAATTCTTTTTTCGTATATTATTTGGATTATTAATATACTCAAATATATTATCAAGGATTATTGGTTCTGATAAGATTATTTCAGTGTCACCTTGATAACCTACATGGAATTTAAAAAGATTTGTCAAATTTGTATCAAAATCAGGGATAAATCCTTGAGGACGATTTGTTCCAGAATTAAAAATATTTAAATTATTAACTGAAAAAGTTGCTGAAGTATTGCTTTGAGTACCGTTGTAAATTGTATCTGAATAATATTCTTGAACATTAAACAAACCATATGTTTTAGACTGAGAAACGGGTGAACGATAATCAAGTGGGTCACTTAATACATATACACTTGATATATCAATATCATTACCAATGGAAACTGAATTTTCAGCATCATTCACAATATCTCTTCCAATAATAACCGAAGCAAGCCCTGAATTATTTAAGTTTTCTCCAACCGCAATCGCATGATGATATGTTTTAACATTACGCGTCCCAATAGCGACACCATATGAATTATAAGGACTATGTGTATCTACTTCATAACCAATAAATACATTACTATTTCCTTTTAAAAAGTTTTCTCCAATACGATAACCAATCGCAACTGTACCATTTGCTTGAAAATCCATAAGAGTATATGCTCCAATAATTACATTTCGATCTCCATTCATATTTGATGCTGCACTTTTGCCAATATAAACATTTTCACTACCATTCGCGATGGAACCACTTTCAGTTCCTAAAAATACACTATTATTTCCAGTTGTATTACTTGATCCAGCACGGGTTCCAACAAATAAATTACCCGAACCTGTAGCGAATGTTCCAGAAAAAGCTCCAATCGCAATATTCGAACTGCCAAATGTTGTCTTTTGTAAAGCATATGCTCCGATCGCAACATTGTAATTTCCAAGTGTCAAATATTCTCCAGCTTTAAATCCTACAAACGCATTCCCGTCACCAAATGAGTTTGAATATCCAGCATACGCGCCAAAATATGTATTTTCATTTCCACGGAAAGCGGCGCGACCCGAACGAAATCCTGCCATCGTATTGTAATTTCCGCTACGATTGTCTTGTCCTGCCTCCGCGCCGATAATTGTATTAAAATCAGCATCTAATGTACGTTCTCCAGCTCGATATCCGACAGCCACCGTACGATTTCCAGAGTAATTTTCTCGAAGGGCAAACGCTCCAATCGCAACACATTCAGAACCATCTTTATTTAATTCACCGGCTCTAAAACCTACAAATGTATTTGCGTCACCTCGACGATTTTCCTTACCAGAAAACGCACCAACAAATGTACAAAAGTTGCCATTCTGATTTAAGGCGCCTGCTTGAAAACCGACAAATGCACCAAAAGATCCTTTTTGATTTATTTTACCAGATTCATAACCTACAAATGCATTGCCAGAACCTGTACTTATTTTTCCAGCACCTTCTCCTATCCGAACTGTTTCTAATGTTCGTGTGGATATATCTGAAAAGAACTCAAATTGTCCTTCACCACCATTCCGTATAGTATACGCTTCGGATCGTAAATTTAACATGACCGTTAGCCTCTATTTTAAGGATAAGGGATAAAAATAATGGGTTTAATCACATAGTCATTTTATTAAAAATTCATCAAGTTTTGAATGGCGTTCTTCAAGTTCCTCTGTAAAATAAGAACAATTATAGTCTTCTAATTTTTCATCAATTGGTAAATTTAACTCACATTGATTAATTAAATAAAGCACTCTTGGTGTAATATTTTTATTAATTTCAAAACTTAATTTATAAGCACTTAATGATTTAAATATACTTTTACTATTAAAAGTTAAATCAATCATTGATTCACGAATGCTATTATTTTTCATATAATTTTTTAGAATATAGATAAGGGCATCATCAGCATAACCCCACATATAATCTAAATCTGTAATATGAAGAGCATTTTTGATATGACTTGAATGTAAAATAATCTTTTCAATACTATGTGTTTCATGATCCCAAAAACTAAATAAATAAAACCCTTCAGAGAAAATACGATTCTTCTGTTTTGACCAACCTAAATAATCAGAACAATTATATAGTTTTTTAACTGTACTCGACTCTTCGGGAATATATAAAACTTGAATAATATACATCGGGATAAACGAGTACATCCATTTTTTTAATTGTTCTTGTTTATATTTAATAGGTGTATAAATTTTCATTAAAAATTGTACTACATTTAGTGGTATATAACTCATCACTCTTATTAATTATATTAATAAATAGGTTATTCTTTAACTAAAACAAACATAAAATATAAAAACTAGGGATATAAAGTTTTTATTATAATAAGAATAGTAGATGACCAATATGAATGAATTCAATATAGATCTGTTTACGAAAAAACCTAAAAAATATTTAGATACTTTATCCGTACAAGAAATTGTTGATTTCTTAGATAAAGCAAATTACTATTACCGTAATACAGAAACTACCCTTGTAAGCGATGACGTATATGATTATATTTTAGAATATTTAAAGAAAAAAGATCCAAAAAATCCCTTTTTAGTTACCATTGGTGCGCCCGTAGAAAGAAAAGTAAAGTTACCAATATGGATGGGATCCCAAGATAAAATTCGCGAAGACCCTAAGACACTTGAACGATGGCTTCTAAAGTATAATCCACCCTATGTATTGACCGATAAATTAGATGGAAATTCTGGTTTATTTGTATATGATAAAACTAAAAAAATAACTCTCTATACTCGTGGTGATGGTGCATATGGTCAAAACGTAACCGGTGTTTTAAACTTTATTACAAAGAAAAGCTGGAATTTCGATCATGTGCCGATAATGGTGCGGGGTGAATTTATCATATCAAAGGATAATTGGGAAAAAATAAAACATCGTGGGGCAAACGCGCGCAACGTAGCGGCTGGTGTTTTAAATTCAAAAACAATTGATCCATCGATCGCAAAATACCTTGACTTTGTTGCTTATGAACTATTAGAACCAAAATTAGAATTCCAAGAGGGTCTTGAATTTATGAAGGGTAATGGATTTAATGTAGTTGAATATGATATTGTTGATAAGGAAATGATGACAATGGATTATTTATCAAGCTATTTAATTCGCCGACGTAAAGAATCTGTTTATGATATTGATGGAATCGTCGCAAGAGATAATGAACACCATCCAGTTGTTACTGGTAAAAACCCTAAATATTCTTTCGCATTTAAATCTATTTTAACACATGAAGAAGCGGAAGTAATGGTATCTCATGTAGAATGGAATGTTAGCAAACATGGATTAATAAAACCATTAGTTCATTTCAATGCTGTAAATATTGGTGGTGTTAAAATTCAAAAAGCAACTGGATTTAACGCAGCATTCATTCAACAACATAAAATTGGATTAGGATCTAAAATTGTTATTATACGTTCTGGCGATGTTATTCCTCATATTGTAAGAATTTTATCCGAATCTTCGAATGGAAAGCCAAGTATGCCTGATATACCCTATGAATGGAATGAATCAGGTGTTGATATTATGGTTAGCAAAGATCAAGATAATGATCAAATGAAAATACGCCAATTAGAAAATTTTGTAAATGTATTAGATATTCAATTTATTGGAAGTGGTGTTGTAAAGAAACTCTATGAAAATGGTATCAATACAATTCCCAAATTTATAGCGCTACAAAAGAGTGATCTATTGGCTCTAGAAGGTGTTCAAGAAAAAGGTGCCGAGAAAATGATTAAATCAATTCAAGCACGTATGAAAACAGTAACATGTGAAGAATTAATGGCAGCCAGTAATTTATTTGGAAGAGGATTTGGATTGAAAAAATTACAAGTAATTATAAATGAACATCCTGAAATTTTAAAACAAGAACCCATTAAAGTTCTAAAACCAATAAAAGGTGTTGGAGATATAACCGCAAATCAATTCTTATTAGAGTTACCTAAGTTCTACCAGTTTTTAAAAGATATAGGATTTAAATGTAGCGTAAAGAAAAAAGTTAGTAAAGATACAGTAGTTGATAAAATATTTGAAGGAAAAAGTATAGTTTTTACAGGCTTTAGAAATAAGGAATGGGAAAAAAAGATTGAAGAAATGGGAGGAAAAATATCTTCAAGTATTTCAAAAAATACATTTTTAGTAATAACGGTAGATACCAATGAAGAAACACAAAAAATATTAAAAGCAAAAGAGTTTGGTATATTAATATCTAAAGATGATTTTTCAAAAAAATATAATTTTGCTATATAAAAAATAGTACTAAACAAACTAGATATAAAGGGTAAATTGTTTTATTTTTTAATGACAGCATCGACCACTTCACATTGTTATTCAATTTATTTAAAATCGACAGATCCTTCGATTAACCAACCAGAAACAATATTAAAGGATCTTAAACCACATCAATTGACAGCAATTTATAAATGTATTGAAATGGAATCGAAACCACATATTAATTATAATGTACCTATTTCTGAAAATAGTATTCGATTTACAAATAATATACCTACATTTGAAAATTATTTTCAAATGAATACAAATGTTGGAATTATTGGCGATATTGTGGGGTATGGAAAAACATTAATTGCACTTACAATTATTCAAACAAATCCAATTCAACAAATTTACAGTAATCCACATCAAATATATAGTTATGGAAGTGTATATTATTCAGGAAATATAACTGTCCATCAAGAAAAATTATATAAGGTTCCAATTAATTCTTATATTCATACAACGATTGTTATTGTTCCAAGAGGACCTGTTTATATTCAATGGAAAAAAAGCATTGAACAAGATACTTCTTTAAGATATTTATATATTGATTCTTTACATACAATTCGTAAAGTTTTACCACAAACCGAGCTAGAATTAAAATCTTTTCTAGAATCTTATGATTTAATACTTATTAAAAATACAACTTTAAAAGTATGGTTTGAATATTTAAAAAACTTAGAAACACCTATTATTATTCAAGGCTTTGATCGTATTATAATCGATGAAGCACATGAACTCAGTTATAAAATACCCGGTATAAACTTTAAATTTCTATGGTTAATTACTAGTAATTATACTGAATTAATGAATCACACACACACAAGATGTATTCATAATCATTTTTCATTACTTACAAATCTTGAAAGAATTCATTATATGTTAATTAAAAATGAAACTCGCTATATTTTACAATCATTTAACTTACCAGAACCAATTGAAAATTATTATTTATGTCGTATGGATAAAAATATTAGTGCTTTAACTGGATTTGTAAGTGCTTCTGTATTAGATAAAATCAATGTTAATGACATTACAGGTGCGATTCATGAACTCGGTGGTATTCAAGAAACTGAAACATCATTGATTGAAACTGTAGAAAAAGATTTTTTAAAAGATATTCATAATAAGGAAAAAGAAATCGAATTTATTAAAACGTTACAGCTAGACGTAGATCAACGCGAGCATCGGATTAAAAACGTAACATTAGAATTAAATAGACTGAAAGAACGTTATTCGTCTCTTCAAGAACGTCTAAGTGGTTTAACATCAAAAACATGTCCAATTTGTATGGATTTATTAGATAATCCATTATATTTAAACTGTACTCATACTATATGTGGTAAATGTTTATTTAATTGGGCAAATAGTAGTATACATACACGTAATAGTGTCATTCACTGCCCAGAATGTCGTACCCCGATTGATAGTAATAAAATAGTAGCAATTGTAAAAAATAATCGTAATATTAAAACAGCCCCACAATTACTTAGTAAAGAAGAACAGTTTCTAAAAATAATTGAACAAAAACCAGAAGGACGTTTTTTATTATTTTCACGTATGGATTCGCAATTTTATCATTTATGTAGTTTATTAACTTCAAAACATATTAGTTATAGTGAAATGAAAGGATCTACGTCTCATATGATGAGTATACTTAAAAATTTTAATGAAGGTAATATTAAAGTAATTTTATTAAATACAAATTATGCTGGATTTGGTATTGATATTAATACTGCAACTGATGTTATTATTTATCATAAAATGCCAAATGAAAAATCACAAGCAGTTGGAAGAGCGCAACGTGTAGGAAGAACCGAAACATTAACTATTCATAATTTATGTTATTCTCATGAATTAAATAATATCAATAAATAACAAAATATTTTATATAATTTATTAAAACAAAAAATCGGATAATGAATTTGGAGCTGTAAACCAATATACTTTCAAATAAACAAATGACCAATTTTTTTTTAAAAATTCTCTAAAATCTATGAGTTTTGTTTTATATATTTCGATCTCTTCGGGAGATATATGTTCCATCACATATAATAAAGTCACTGGTGACGACTCAGATGCTTCTTTTAGAGTGGTCATAAAGCGTTGCGCCCGGCGATAAAAGGCGTCATATGTTAAAGCATCTAGCATATTTTGATGAACAAATGTACAAAAAGTATCTCCATTATCCGCATGAATATGATGATGATGTATAATGTTATCACGAAGATTCATATCATCATATAATAAATGATGTGTTCTTATACCATGCTCGGAATGCACAAATGTTTTATAAAGGGATACATCTAAAAAATACGAAAAATTAGTTTCAATACAGTGTTGAACAACTTCTAAACTACAAAATATCCAATCAAATGGAAATGCATTTTTACGCTCACCATTACTTTTAAGATAAGCGGCACCTTCGCACCGTACGCCGATTGGAATTACTGTCATTTCCTGAGTTTACTATGAATACATCTTTAAATATTAACTATAAATAGTTTATATTATTCTCATGAATTAAATAATGTTAAGAATATACATAAAATGGATTTATTTTTATCTTATCTAATTAAGATTAATTAGGGCATTCTATGTCAAAAACAGATAAAACAGCTAAATGTATTCGTGAAGTAGAAAATTGGTCAAATTATGAAAATAAACATAAATTAGATAATTCTGAATTCAATCAAATTAATATTAAAAAGAATTTACATATTCTTTCACCAAAAATAAATAATCTTATAAATAAAATTAATGAATTAGATACAGATGATCTTCGTAAGGATGGACGTATGTATAAACACCTTATTTTCTCAGATTTAAAAACGAATGGAGGAGCAAAAAGTGTTGCTAGTGCATTTATTGCAAATGGATTTTCATTAATATATGATACAAAACTTGAAATTCATCAATCGATACGTAAAAATCCTAAAAATTTGGCTCTTTTAACCTCTACGAAATTATACCAAAAAGATATTGGAATTCGTTTTCGTAGAAAAGTACTTGAATTATTTAATCGACGCCCTGATAATGTAAATGGGGAACAATGTCGATTTCTAATTTTAGATGCTGGATTCAAAGAAGGTATTGATGTATTCGATATTCGCTATATACATATTCTAGAAACACCTATTACCTATGCGGATGAAAAACAAATTATTGGCAGAGGAACGCGTATGTGTGGTCAAACTGGTTTACATTTTGATAAAGAAAGTGGATGGCCTCTTTATATATTTAAATATCGTACATCCTTACCGGATCGCCTAAAAAAACTTTATAAAGAAGACTATTTATATGATCTATTTTTGAAAAATAGTAATATCAATCCAGCCTTAATAAATTTTTCAAAAGAACTTGAAAAGCGGGCAATTCAATCCTCTGTAGATCTATATTTAAATAAAGAACTTCATATAGCGAATCCAGTATTTAAAGAACTATACAATGAAGTATTGGATAAATACCCTGTAACAGTTGATACTTCATTATCTTACGCGTATAAATATGGTAAGAAAATTGAGAAATTTGGTCCATTTAATTGTAAAAACGGATGTAAGGGAAAAATATTAGCAATGCCTACTGAGTTTATGTTACTTGTATGGTATATGGCGCCGCAAATACTAAGTTCTAAAATAAATAAAGATGGATATCCTATCAATGATAAAAAACCAAAATGGTTTTTATGTAAACAAATTGAAACTTCAAAAGCTTATTGTGATCGTTTAAATAAAGCATGGCATCAGCCCGATTTATATATTTTGAAAAATGAAACTAAAATATTAGAAGTCTTAAACAGATTACCAAAGATCCAACCTTATATTCAACAAATTAAAAATATTAAAAATTATATTAGTTTGCGTCTTTCATTATTGGAAATGTCTCCTGAACCTCCTACAAAGGAAATGAATTATCAAGAACTTCATGGTTTTATTAATTTACATTATAAAAAACAAGTGTGGGAAAAAATAAAAATAGAAAATCTATGTGAATCTATAAATGGTGGTGTCGCGCCATTAAAGTTTACGCCTACACAAGATTTTGTACGTAATTATTTTCAACCATCGTCAATTTATAAAGGCATGTTATTTTTTCATTCAACTGGAACTGGTAAAACATGTAGCGGAATTGCTACAGCAAGTTCATCCTTTGAAAAAGAGGGTTATACAATTTTATGGGTAACACGAAATACATTAAAGGGAGACGTTTGGAAAAATATGTATCAACAAGTATGCTCTACTATATTACGTGAAAATATGCCTAATGATTTTGATTTAGAAGAGGCGCTACGTAAACCACTCCAATATGTGTCTGATCGTTGGATGTTACCAATCACATATAAACAATTATCAAATTTATTATTAAAACGTAATAAATTATATGACACTATGGTACAACGAAATGGTGTTGAAGATCCATTAAAGAAGACTTTAATTATTATAGATGAAGCACATAAATTATTATCATCCGATTTAAATTTTCGTGAAAAAATAGACTTTAATGTATTAACAAATGCTGTACATAATTCATATAATATTTCAAATGAAAATTCGGTAAGATTATTATTAATGACTGCAACTCCATATACAGATGATCCTATGCAAATGATAAAATTAATTAATTTATTAAAATTACCCAATCAACAAATTCAATCAACATTTGAAGAATTTCAAAAAGCTTATTTAAATGATAATGGCGAAATTAAAAATCCTAAATACATAATTGATTTAATGAGTGGATATATTAGTTATTTAAATCGCGAACAAGATATAAGACAATTTGCGAATCCAATTATTAGTACCATAGATGTCGCTTTAAGTGAATCAAATAATATTGAAAAAATAAAAGAAGTTCAAATACTAACAAAACAATTTAATGAATCAAATGAAATTATTAATAAACATAAAATGGAATTACAAAATATCAAAAATAAAATTAAATTAGAATACACATCCCTGATGGAGAAATGTAAAAAAATTAAAGAAAAAAATGAGAAAAAGAACTGTAAAGATGAAATTCAAGTCGCAATTAGTTATTTAAAAAATAATTTATTAAATAAAATTTTAAATACATTAAATATTGAAGAAGAAAATAAGAAATCGTTAAAATTAAAAATACAAAAATTAAATTATGAAATAAAAAATTATAAAGAAAACGATTTAAGTCAGGAAAGAGCTTTGATTGAAAAGTGCTTAAATTAACACATTTATGGTTTAAAAGAGATATTTTATAAAATATAAGTGTGATTTAAATTTTATAAATTAATAATGGAAGATAAAAAAGATTTCTTATTTCGTTTTATTTCATTAGAAAAAAGACGACATATTAAAATGGACGCTGAAGCATTTTATAGTGTAACTGATCAATATACAGCAGATCGTATATCAAAAGATATTTTAAGAATAATTCCAGAAGTACAAACAATTACAGATGCTACAGCATGTATTGGAGGAAATACATATTCATTTTCAAAATATTTTATTAATGTAAATGCTATTGAAATTGATTTTCATAGATATCAATATTTACAAAATAATTTACGAGTATTAGAAACGAATAATGTAGATATTTACAACGGAGATTTAATGGTAATTTGTCAAAGACTCTATCAAGATTTAATTTTTATTGATCCTCCATGGGGTGGTCCAGATTATAAAAACAAAGATTCAATTGATTTATATTTATCAGATACTGAATTATCAGAAGTATGTGAACATATTAAAGATAATACACAATTTATAGGAATAAAAGTACCTGTTAACTTTAATGAAATTAGCTTTATTGATAAAACTAAAAATTTTATGAAATTAATACATCGTAATCCGGATTTAAGAAAAATGCATCTATTAATTTTTCAAATAAACTCATGTAAATAATCAATATTCGCAATGAATTCCTTCTAATAAAATTATTAAATCTTCTAAAGTTAAATTTTCTTTTTCAATTAATGCATTCGCAATAATATTTAAAAATTTTTCATTCTCTTCAATCAATTCTGTTCCTTTTATATAAGCTTTTTCAATAAGATACTTAACTTCTTCAGCAATTTCAGGTGATATCGCATCTCCTATAATATTATTACTTACATTTAATGGTCCAATCTTTTCATTAAATCCATATTCTGTAACCATATCTGTAGCAATTTCAGTTGCCTCTTTAAAATCTTGTGCGGCTCCTGTCGTAATTTTCATATTTCCAAATTTAATCTCTTCTGCGATACGTCCTCCTAATATAACGATTAATTGGTTTTCTAAGTATTCACGTGTATATAATCCACTATCAATACGTTCTTCATTTGGTTCAAAGTATGTCACTCCAGCTGATTCGCCTCTAGGTACAATCGAAATTTTAGAAATATTATCATAATCACCTAATAATATTCCAAGTAATGCGTGTCCTGCTTCATGATAAGCAACCAATAATTTTTTTTGATCAGAAATAATACTTGTTTTATTAATAGATCCTAATATCGTTTTATCAAAAATATAATTAATATCATTTTGTAAAATATATTCACGATCATTACGAGCTGTATATATAGCTGCTTCATTACATAAATTTTCTAAATCAGCTCCAGAAAATCCAATCGTTATTTTTGCAATACTATCTAAATTAGTTAATTTATGGTTTTTATTTTTCAAATGTACATCTAAAATTGCTTTACGACCATTAAAATTAGGTAAATCTACATAAACTTTACGATCAAAACGACCTGGACGAATCAATGCTTCATCTAATAATTCTGGACGATTTGTTGCCGCAATTACAATTACACCACTATTCGCATCAAATCCATCCATTTCTGTTAATAATTGATTAATTGTTTGATCGCGTTCGTCATTTGACATTTCTCCAATACCATTCGAACGTTTTTTACCAATCGCATCTATTTCATCTATAAAGATAATACACGGGGTCTGATCTTGTGCTTTTTTAAAAAGTTCACGAATTCGTGAAGCACCCAGTCCAGCAAACATTTCAATAAATTCGGATGCTGAACATGAAAAAAAGGGAACATCTGCTTCACCTGCTACAGCACGTGCGAGAAGTGTCTTTCCTGTTCCAGGTGGTCCAATTAATAAAATTCCTTTTGGAATACGGGCACCGATTGTAATATATTTATCTTTATCTTTTAAAAAATCAACTACTTCTAATAAGTCTTCTTTAGCATTATCAACACCAGCTACATCATTAAAATTAATATTAGTTGGTATATCCGAATTATATAATTTACCAATTTCTTGACTCATTGAAAAAGGATTTTTTACGGTTCCTTTTCCAAACATAAATAATAAACGAATTAAAAATATAAAGCCTATAAATTGAAAAAACATTTCAAACATTGAATCTTTTAAATTTTGGTTTGGATTCGATACATCTTTTATATAGCTTACATCTACATCATAATTTATAAGACTTAAAAGTATATTATCTGTTGAAGTTAATTGAACATTCGCTTCAGTACCTATTTTTGTAAAAATATTCGCATGTAAATCGTTTGTATAAATATTCATTGATTCTATTTCTAAATTTTTTAACTTTTTAATAAATGTTGTATAAGACCATTCTTCTACATTTTCATTATTTTTATTATTTTCATTATTTTCATTTTTAAGAAAAGGGGCTTCAAACTGAGTTAATAAAGAAGGGATTATTAAATGTTTATTTGATTTTATAACTATATTGCTTATTATAGGCTTATTTACTACAACATCAGGAGGTGATACATAACAAAAAGATGTTATTTTTCTAGAAAATATATTACTTTTATTAAACAAAAGCATAATTAATTTAGTTAAAGATTTTAGTTTTTAATATAAAAGATGCGTATTACAATTATTGGACCTGGTATTATGCCTATTCCACCCAAAGGATGGGGTGCGGTTGAATCGTTAATTTGGGATTATAAACTTTTTCTAGAAAAAATAAACGGCATTCATGTAACTATTGTAAATACACCTAATCCGCATGATATGATACGATTAACGAATGATTCAAATCCAGATGTTATTCATATACAATATGATAATTTATGGACTTTATGGGATTCTTTTAAATGTAAAAATGTTATACTTACAAGTCATTATGGTTATTTAGATCAATTAGAACAACGTAGAAATGATGGATATCTATCTATATTTCAAGGATTTATTCAAAGTAATGCTAAAATTATCGCTTTATCACCTAGTATTGGTAACATGTATTTGAAATTTGGTTGTCCAAAGGAACGTGTAACCATTGTACCAAATGGAGCCAATCATGAAATTTTCAATTATCGTAATGAAGCACTATATAAAGATCGCAGTATTTATTTAGCTAAAATTGATTATCGTAAACGTCAACATATTTATCAAAATATTGAATTTATCGACTTTATTGGTAATATTGCGGACGGAGGATTTAATCCAAATCGATCAAACTATAAAGGAGAATGGAGTAAAGAAACTTTATATAAGCATTTAAGCGACTATTCAAATTTAGTTCTATTAAGTGATGGAGAAGCTCATCCATTAGTTTGTTGCGAGGCATTAATATGTGGATTGGGTTTGGTTGTTTCAGAGTTTGCTGCGGCGAATTTAGATACAACTCTTCCATGGATTGATGTAATTCCAACAAATAAATTAGATGATATAGATTATGTAAAATATATTATCCAAGAAAATCAACTAAAAAGTATAGTATATCGTTCTCAAATTCGTGAATATGGTTTAAATAATTTTACATGGACAATCGCAGTAAATAAATATTTAAAAGCAATTGAAACTTTTTTCGAACTATAAGATAAGTAATATGGTAAAAGAATCTATATTCTCTTTAGCAAGAACTGGTTTCGGTGTTGGATTAGGGTTTATGTTAGCTTCAATTGTGTATATATTTATTGGAATTTTACTATTTATTCCAGGATTTATATTACTAAATAAAGAGCAAAAAAAGAAAAAGGAAGATCAACGTAGTAGTATTAAAGTTATCGCCTTTATTTTAATGGGTCTAGGTATGATTATTACAGGAGGTCTTGGATTTTCAACCTTATTAGGTGAGGTAGGAGACGAACTATAATTTTAATTTAATTAATTTTTTTATAATTTTGAATACATTCTTGAAACATATCTAGTTTTTTTTGACAAAGTGAATAGAAAAACCCTTTGTTTTTTGTACATTGAATGAAATCGTAATAATAGCTCATACAATTATTTAACATTTAGGATACTCAATATATCATTAATTCGGTTTAAATAAGTATGATTATCGCGTACCCATTCCATTTGTTTTAAAATATAATCTTTATTTTGAGATTCTTTTAGATATAGTTCCGCCATTTTAATCTCATCACTTTCCATAATCACATTATCGTGAAATAATTCTTTTAAGCGAGGGCAATTTGTCATACCCAATTTACCATAACTGATATTCTTAAAGAGTCGACATGGAATATATCCAATTGTTTTATGACATGTTCCGGTCTCACCAATACGTACTTTTTCTGGATCTCCAGCACCTCGAATATCTGGAGAAATTACACTTTGTTGTATTAAATGTTTTGCTTCTTCAAATGTTAAAGCAGATTGCCAAGGGTTATAATGGATAAAGTGAATACCTTGTTTAGCACAAGAGGTCGCAAATTTTTGTACTTCAATTGAATTACCTCCACCAATACTACCTATAAAATTAGTTACAGATTTGGCTGCAGGTTCAATAAAACGATCTTCTAAATTAATTTCATTCGGTAATAGATCTGTTGCCCAGGCAGTATAAATTGCTTCATAAACCATTGGAGAATGATGACGAAATCGTGGGTTTAAATCACGATCAGATGAGTGTTCTTCATATAAAGTAACTGGGCTTATTGTTTTTAAAGATTTATTTGTCAAATCATAGATATAATTACAATCTTTTATAGATGTTACATTATAGCGTAAATCAATAAATCTTGCTCCAATATCAGTATATTTCTTTGGTCTAATTGCTACATGAACTAAATAAATATTACTTGAGTGAAGAGGGATATTTGTATCCGCATAACCTTCTGTAATAAATAAACAATTTGTATAATCAAAATCAATTGGATAATCTTGATCATGAAACCAATATGTTTCATACCCTGCTGCTGTAAAACCTTTATGCCATCCATAATGAACAAAGCTATGGGTGTGTGTGTTTAATGGATAACCCCATATGATAACCTTTTGAAACATATTAATGTTTAATATACTTTTATGTTTAATATAACATACTTTCATTTTTTAAGTTGTAGCTACTTTCAAATCCCCAATTTTCACCAATTCTCTTTAGACAATTGATTTCTAACTCCCTATTGAAAAAGGGGGGTCATTGTTTTGTTTATATGTAGCGTAAAATTTTATATTTAAACATTTACAAATTAATTATTATATGAGTTGTAATTGTAATTGCTTACCTACTGAAGGTAATTATACTTTACCAAATGATAAAACAAGTGATATAAATTTGCTTGATATTATGTTAATTCCTTTTGGAATTGGTCTTATTACAATCCCCTGTAAAATATATACTCAATATAAAGAACGTAAAGAAAGTCGTATGACTATCGATGAACTTTATGAAAAAAGATGTAAAAATGGTTGATTTCTTATAACATATCAGGGTTTAAAAAATATAATAGTTTTATTTTTATTATGGAAAACACAACCATTGTTACAGCCTTGTATAACATCAGCCGAGAAACGAATGGAGATGGTCGTAAATGGAGTGAATATATCGCTTGGTTTCGCGAAACGCTACAATTGCCAATCCCTATGGTTATTTATATAGCCGCCGAGGATCAAAAACTTGTTCATCAAATTAATCAATATCGTCCTTCCAATGTAGCTACCAAAATTATATTTTCAGATATACCCTATAGTAACTATCAATCAATCTTTCAAAGCATTATGGAAAGAACTGATTATAAAAACCGTATTATTGATCCAAAAAGAGTTGAATGCGTGCTTCCAATGTATAATGTCATTCAATATTCAAAATTCAAATGGCTAAAAGAAATAGCTGAAACGAACCCTTTTGAAAGTAGCTATATTTTTTGGATGGATGCGGGAATCAGTCGATTTATATCTAAACAGACCTATTCTCATATCAAAAATAAAATTATATTACCACAAAACAAACTTGTAATTCAACATAACTATATGCTACATCAATATCCAATGAACGAGGCTTATCTATGGGACAGTCAATGCTTAATGTGTGGAACAATGTTTGGAGGAGACCCAGAAGTATTAAAGCATTTTGCGGACATTATAGATAAGGAATTGGAAACACGTACATCTTTAGGATGGATTAATAACGAACAAATATTATTAGCTTATTTATATCATACAAGCTGTAAGGATTTATTTCATTTAATTTATAATGATACATCAAAACATTTATGTTTATTTGAAAAGATATATTTGTAGCTACTTTCAAATCCCCGATTTCTCCAAAATCTTCTTGAAGAGTTGATTTCTAACTCCCTATTGAAAAAAGGGGGTCATTATTCCTTTGTTTTCTATGTAGCTACATGTTTATATTTCATACTTTATGTCTTTACCGTGTCGTGTAAATTATCTCCCCTGGGATTGACCTTTCCATTTCCTGTTGCTTCCCTTCATACTCCCCTTCTGAACTCGGCTCGTGCTCCAAATACAGCCACGGTGCCGTATCTCTCGCTGCCATTGGGGCACTCCAGCTTGATAATTGTTTCCACTGCGTGTCTGTCATGTACAACGTAACTTTCCATACTTTTTCGCATTTTTGTGTCATTCTGACAATTACCTTATTACCTTTTTACAATATTATCGTCACCATTTAAACGAAGCTTTTATCGCTCAGCTAATAAAGAACCAATATAAGAATTTTAAAAATCAAAATATTTTAAGAAGTAGACATATCTGGTATTTCATTATATTCATCGGGATAATTTTTTAAATATACACACATGCCTCTAATCAAAGCAATTTTGCCTGATTTTAAATTTAAAATATAATTGTTTGTTGCAATTTCATGACGCAAATGACTATCTTTTATTAGGGCATATATAACATATAATCCTTTACAATCTTTGGTTGTAATATGAAGATCACTATATGCAACAGATATGATTGGATATGTATGTGTATTTTCAAATATATATACAAATTTTCCAGGTTGCACTTTAATATCGGGAAGAGGCTCCCCACCAATTTCAAGTTGTAATAACTTTGATGTTACAGCGTCATCATCAAGGTAAAATCCAACAACAATGTCACCATTATGTTGAATCGTACTATATATTTTATTAAAATCAAAAGTAACAGGATACTTTATCAAAATAACATTAAGTTGTTTATCAAACAATTCTTGAAGTCCATTTGTGTTCCAATCTTTGTTTTTAACGTTTTGCTTAATCGTTTCCCAAACGTGATTCATGTATTTAAATCTTACACAAAAATCCTTAAATTACTTTATCAAATAGAGTAAAGTAATAATACCTTAATGAATAATTAGTTTATAGTTTTAGTGTATATTTTAGAGTAGCGATATAATTGTAGCTACTTATAGATCCCTAAAATCGCCAAAGTTTCTCTAGAGAGTTGATTTCTAACTCCCTATGAAAAAAAGGACTTGGTTTGTTCCTTTGGTTGTAGCGTAATGTAAAATGATTATGCGTTTTTATTGTTTTTATTATAGATATTTTATTATGATTATAGTATATAGATTTATTATTTATTGTATTATATTTAGTGTATATTTTAGAGTAGCGATATATTTGTAGCTACTTTCAAATCCCCGATTTCGCCAAAATCTCCTTGAAGAGTTAATTTCTAACTTCCTATTGAAAAAAGGGCTTGGTTGTTCCTTTGTTTGTAGCGTAATGTAATATATATGTATGTTTTATAGGGTATATTTATATTTAATTATTATATCATATTAGTATATAGTTTTATTAATTATTTTATTATATTTTAAGGTATCTATATATTTGTAGCTACAAATAGAAAACCAATTTTCACAAAATCTCCTTAAACAGTTGATTTCTAACTTCCTATTGAAAAAAGAGGGTTATTGTTTCTTTGCTTGTAGCGTAATTTTACTATAAAACAATTATTAAAATACTTATATATATATAGAAATAAATGAATAATGAAACTTTAACTAACGGTGGTGGTAAAAGTAAAAAAGATATCAAACCTGTTATGCGTAATACATCAGGTGTAATGAAAAAATCAGCATATAAGGGATTAGTGCGAGCAGATGAAATAAATATTTTAGAAAATATGATGAAAAACTTTGGAATAAATGATGCCCCAAAAAAAGCTAGATCTAAAACTGTTAAAAATGAAAAGATGCTGGAAGATAATGTGCGTCCCTCCGAACGTCTTCTTTTAAAACCATCATCTATACAAAATGAACCAATGCTAGCAATTTCCAGTACAAAATCAAAAAGACAAAGAAAAGAGATTGGTATAGATACAGAATCCAAAAGACAAAAAAAAGAAGTTGTTAAAAATGAATCAATGTTAGCGATTTCCAGTACAAAATCCAAAAGACAAAGAAAAGAGGTTGGTATAGATAATACAGCATCCAAAAAACAAAGAAAAACAGTTGTTGTTAAAAATACAGACTACTATGAAGATATTATGCTAAGTGATAACCCGCGTATTTCAATTGAAGAACGTATTGCCGCAGGTGAAGCTTTAAAAGAAATGCGTGAAGAAGAATTTAGTAGAATGGTTCAAGCAGCAGAAAAAGAAATGAAGCGTATTTCGGGAAATGAAGCTTTAAAAGCAATTCGTGAAGAAGAATTTAATGATATGGTTCAAGCAGCAGAATTAGAAATGGTACGTATTGATATTGAGCTTAATGGTTTAAAAAATAAACAAATGATAGGTGGCAAAAAAAAACGCATTGCTAAGAAATAATTTTAATTGTGTAAAGTTATTTAAAGTTATTTATATATTCTAAATTATGCGATAATCGTCTAGTGGTTATGACATTTGCCTTCCAAGCAAAAAGCCGGAGTTCGATTCTCCGTTATCGTAAATGATGTAATATTATTTTTATTTTTTATTTAAAAATTTACATAGAATTTCGATTTATATAATAAAAGTTGAATTTATCTATTAATTTATAAATATACACATACCTACAGAAACAAATAATTAAAATTAATATAAAATATGTTTGCCTTTTTTAGGCAAAGGAGGAAGCCTGATTGGAATGATAAGACAGTTCAAGAATTACTTCATAAATTTCAAGGAGGAAATACAATCGAACATTTAGCATTACATTTTAATTGTTCAAAAAAATATATTCAAAAAATATTAAATCGTATTTTTCGTGAAATGCTCTTACAAAATGATATTCACATAATTGCTCGTTCTATGGATATACCAGTTTATTGGATACGTTTAATTTTAGTTATAAAAAAATGAATATATTTAATTTATATAATTACATAAATACATTATAATACAATGGACTATTGTTCTATTTGTTGTGATAATTATAATTTTAAAAATCGAATAAAAAAAACATGTACTTATTGCGAATTTGAAGTATGTAATAAATGTGTTCAAACGTATATGCTTGGGAGCATCAATGATCCACATTGTATGAGTTGTCGTAAAGCATGGGATCAAGAATTATTTGATAAAATGGTCAATAAAAGTTTTCGCTTGAATGAATATAAAAAACATCGTGAAACTATCTTATATGATATTGAAAAAAGTTTAATGCCTCAAACACAACAACAATTACAAATTGAACTACAGAAACGTCATTATAAAGAGGTAAATAAAGAATTAAAAAACACCGTTACTAATTTAATTGGATATGAATATAATAAATATAGACAATTACTAATTAATATTCGTCGAGAAATATTTGAAAATCGTAATAATATAACTATATATGATAAGCTAATTGAAAAAAAATATATTGTAGAAAAAGAATTATCAAATATTTGTTTACAAATACGTACTAATCGCAAATTAATTCTTAGCAATTCGCGTATGATACATAATTTACGTATAAATGGTAGTGATATTGATTCGATTAAAACTAAAACTATATTTACGATTCGTTGTCCAAGAGATACGTGTAAAGGATTTATTAGTGGTGATGAGTGGAAATGTGGGGTTTGTCAATATTTTTCATGTGAAAAATGTCATGAAATAATCGGTGAATCTAAAGATGTTTTCCATACATGTAAAAATGAAAATATTGAAACTGTTAAACTATTAAAAAAAGAAGCAAAATCATGTCCCGGATGTTCTACATTAATTTATCGTGTAAGTGGTTGTTCCCAGATGTGGTGTACTCAATGTCATACAGCATTTAGCTGGAATACTGGATTAATCGAAAAAGGTACTATTCATAACCCCCATTTTTACGAATATCAAAAAGCAAATACAAATTATATTGTTCGTAATCAAGGTGAAGAAGTATGTGGCGGAATTCGAGTAAGTTTACGAAAACTATTATGGTTTTTATCAGGAAATTTACTAGATGATCCCTATAAAAATACTGTTTATACGACTCATCGTAATTTAATTCATATTCAACAGGTTGAAATGCCACGATTTAATGTTCAATTTTTCGTAAATACTAACTTAAATCTTCGTATTAAATATTTACTAAATGAAATTAGTGAAAACGATTTTAAACGTAAATTACAAATTATTGAAAAATCGAAAAACAAAAAAAGAGAAATATTTCTTATTATTGAAATGTACGTTCAAACTACACATGATATGTTTCGTAATTTAGTAGATACACCATTTATTGATGTTGAAGATCAAAATAAAATTATTAAAGATTGGGTAGACCAAATACATACACTTCAAGAATATTCAAATCAACATTTCGAAAAGATTTCAAAACTGTATAAATGTGTCGCACCTTGTATTTCATCAACTGGAGGATTTCAAATGAAGCATTATCATTAATCATCATTATTAAGCATCATTATTAAGCATCATTATTAATCATCATTATTAATCATCATTATTAAGCATCATTATTAAGATATTTATCAATTATATTTATTTGTTCTATAAAACGCTCTTTTTCATTTAAAATCCAATCTCTATAGGATTTTTGTTTTTCATAATAAGTATTATAGTCTTCAAAAATACTTTTAATTAATGTATTTAAATCATCTGGACCATCTACTTTTTCAGTTATCGGAATATCTACATCATTAACTGCGGCACCTAATAAATTTGTAATAACGACACATCCGCTCATAGCAGCTTCGCGGGGAATTCGATCTTTCCCTGGATGCGCCCCTAAATCTACATATATTTTACATTCATGTAATTTATACATCATAATTGTAGGTGATAAATCAACTAGTGGTAATGAACGCAAATCCCATTTTTGAATAAGGTTTGATGAAATAAAGTCCTTGGTTGGGTTATAGGCAATCATATTACCTCGTACAAATTTATTATGAAAGGCATTTGTTGTGTAAGCGTCTGTGAATAATTCACGTGTATAATCATGTAGATCGAAATATATTTGAGAAGTGTTTTCATTTAAATTTTTCAAGATAGCATCCTTAACATAATGAGATTGGAATAAATGAATAATTTTGGTGTCTTTTACATTTCCTGGAAGAGAATCAAAAGATACAGCATTATTTAAAGAAAGCCACCATACAGCCATGCGGATATTTTGTACTTTAATATGTTTACATAACCATTCAGAAGTATATATTTCAGGGAAAATAAGAATATTATCTTTAATATCCTCGATTGATGTTGTATTTTTTATGTTTGAATAGGATTCTGTATATAAAATTTGTTTTTCGGCGTCTTTTGGTCTATTAATATAAACAATATATGCCTCTTTTCCAAGTGTGTTTAATTCATGACATAACTGATGCATTGCTTCGGGACCTCCTGTTTCAAAATAAGGACATATAATATAATAGATCATATTCTAGAAAAATTAGAAAATCTTTGTTTAAATCGTTTCACATAGTTTCATATTAGTTTTTTGTTATTCTTTTTCCATAAGTCATCTAAATTATTTTTATAATAATGTAACATACATCGATATAACTCATAATTTATTTTTTTCATAGATATTAAAATATTTAATTTTCTTTGATATATGGATGCGAAAATTTGATAATTTAGTATTTTTAATATGTTAAAATAATTAATCTTAAATATATATTTATTTTTATTTTTTTTCGATACTTTTTTGTATAAAGCTAAACTATTTGGAATAATACAAGGTTTATTTTTTTTTATCATAATTACTAGTATATATTTTTTATAATAGGATAAATCATTTTGAATAATATAAATACTATCTCGTATCATTTTTGTAGGAGGTAATGGTATGTTAATTTGCGACATTTCATTATTATTATTTTCAATTTGATCTTTATTTTTATTTTGATAAATTGTACACTCTAGTAAATAACCACACATTACATTTATAAAATCTTTTGAGAATTCTTTCATTAACATTCTCCATACAAATTTAATGGAACGTTTTGGAATATTTGAATTTTTATATAAATAGGATAAACTTTGAATAATTTTTAATATGTTAAGACGTTTGTATAAATAAATAAAATATATAAATGTATTCCATGTGACACCTTTTGATAGAAAATCTTTTAATAATTGTCTTGATTTTAATATATGTAATAATCGATCATAAATATTATAATGTATTTTTAAATTATTTTGATAATTATTCATTAAATTAATAAATTTTGTATAATGTGTATTTTTCATAAATTTATAATGTTCTATTGTTGGATTAATTACAGCCGAATATAAAGTTCCAAAATACATACGATTATCGTAATTATTATAGTAATTATAATAGTTATATTTATATTTTGTATAATTAAATATTAATGAATAAATATCAAAAGGTACATATTGAAATGCATAGAAGAATGGATATTCTGATATTTGTAAATAATGTTTATAATAATGTTTCCATTCAGGTTGAATAAACGTGTTTAATTTATTATAATTAACCATTAAAAATTGTTCGAAAGCCTCTTTGAAATTTTCAGAAGACCAATAATTGCCTAATGAATAAATTGATAATGCTAATATTAAACCATTACCAATTGTATATTGATTATTTTTAATTAAGTTATTAAATTCAATTTCTTTATCAGTTTTTTTTATAAAACATACTTTTTCAATGTCAAATATATAATTATGATAAATTGAAAATGTTATTAAAAAACGGTCATTCCAATGATTTATTAACCATTCAAATATTTCATTTGGATTATCTGATGGGATTGAATTAAATAAAAAAGGATTTAATGTCATCATATAAGCTTGTTTTTTTTCAAAATTATATAATGATTCATTAAATGTCATTTTTAAAATATATTCATTCTTATTATTTTTTTGACATTTATCGATATTATCTAAAATATACTTTATTTTGTCAGGTGTAATAATATCTTCTGGAATTCCAAACATAGCGCTTGTATTCGTATCTGGTTGTGTAATATACGTTCTATTTAATAAATGAAACTCCTGCGTTTTCATTTTAGATTAATATATATTATGTTGTTATCTTTATGTTCATTAAATTTTGTTCAAGGCTATTTATTTTTACATTAGGACGATTAATTTCCTCAATAACGGTTTCATATTTTTTAGGTAATTGCTGTAAGAAACATTGATCTATTTTGATATAACGTTGATCAAAAAGGTCATATTTATAAATGGTTAAATAATGACTGTAGAGTTCATAATAATAATTATCACGAAATAGAGTTTTCGGCATCCTTATCTTTTTACTATAAATTTATTTTAAAAATCATTTTTTATAGGGGATTTATAGATGAGCTTCCTAGTTGTCACTCCAAGTGAATTAATATTTAATTTTAATAATGAAATTAAATTAAATATTTATATGATTTATGAAAATCAATATATAGAACTAGGGCAAAATAGTTTATTAGGTATTGGAAAAACAAATCCGACTGATCAAATCCATGTTGGTAATAATATGTATTTAAATAGAATTAAAAATATTACTTATACATCTCCCTTCTCGATTCAAGTTGCAAATTCCCCTCTTTCATTTGTACCGGTTGGAACAATTGTTTTATGGCCTGTTCCAACAAATATAAGAGTTACATATCCCATGGATGAAGACATCAATATTTATTTACCAAATGGATGGTTGGTTTGCGATGGTCGTAGTTTACTTGTAAGCGAATACCCTGATTTGTTTTTAATGTTACAATACGATTATGGGGGATCTGGAACAAATTTTAGTGTACCTAATTTTAAAGGAAATAATTATGGAGGATTTGCTGTTGTAAATAGACCCAATACTAGTTATAATCTAACAAATGCTTCCTTTAAAGTAGGGCGAAATACAAGTGATGTAAATGGAAATACAATTAATTTAATAAAAATTAATGATAATAATTTACCAAACCATTATCATTTTGTAACAAGTGGTTCCGCAAATGGTGCGAACAATGGACACACACATCCATATACTGGTGTTCATAATAGCGGAGGAGGTGGTCGAGGTGGCAGTGCGCGCGAGTCTGGACAAGGTACATATTCTTTAGGTTCATCTACATATGACATTGGTCATTCTCACGGTTATTCAATTAGTATGAAGGATCCGGGTAGTGGTTGGACAACTGCTTCACCAGTTTTAATTAATATTGAACAAAAATATATAGTCATGAATTATATTATTCGGGTATTTTAATAAAAATTTAACATCATATAAAGTAAATGAGCTTAACAATTTATGAACCAACACGTATATTAAATTCAAATATATCGACAAAAACAACTCAGATGTTTTTTGATGTTAATTCAACACGGACATATATTAATGGTAGTGTTGGTATTGGTACAAATCAACTACTTTCAAATTTTCATATTGAAAATAATAGTTGCCCATTTAAAATAAATATTTCAAATGAAAATAAAATAAAATCAATTACTTATCAAACATATTATGGATTATTGCCTATTGGGTCTATTATAATTATACCTACTACGCGTTTAATGACATTTTTAACAAATCAAGGATGGTTAGAATGCAATGGTGCTACTTATAATCGTACAAATTACCCATTATTAGAACCTTTATTACGTAGTACAGATTATGGTAATACAACCGGAGTAAATAATACATTTAAAGTACCTAATTTAGTAGATCGTATTCCTGTAGGTTCGGATGGTGTATATAATCAAACATACTATAATATTAATTCATCTAAAACAATTACACTTACAATTCAACAATTACCAAATCATGAACATGTTGGTTCAACTTACGCTAATACAGAGCTTGGATCTCATGGTCATTCTTTAAGTGAGCTTTCAGCTACTGATAATAGTGAATTAACGAATACTTGTTGTGGTGGACAAATTACAACAAGTATTCGTAGTGAAAACACAGGTGGATCAAGTGGCGGTGTCTTCAATCATGAACATGGTACAACATATGGACAATATCTTAACTCTTCTTTAAAGTCAATTTCATTACAACGAAATATAATATATATGATTTATATGATTAAAGGAAAATAAATTAAATTATTAATATTTTATTATATAATAAATTCTTTGAGAAGGATATATATTATTTATTGGATTTTTTGTATCACTTACAATACTTCCAGAATTTGTACTACTATAAATTTGTGCTGTAGTTGTTAATGAATGTGTATGAGAAATTAATGCATTCTTATTTTCTGTTGTACTTCTAGATTCTTTACCTTTTCCCCAAGCATAAGCAGGATAAGGGTCTCCATCTTTTGCATTTCCATAATAACGTGTAGCAGTATATGTATGATTATGAGAAAATGTTCTTGAAACTAATTGATCATTACCATTACTATGATCATGAGTTGGTATATTTTTAGATTCCAATAGGAGTTCATTTACTCCTCCTACTTTACCAAGGGTATTATATGGAGCAAACGCACTATCTTGTTGAATTACACAACGATCTCTCATATCTGGTAAGTTAAATGTATTTACGGTAGAACCATATGTATCTCCTATAAAACCATATAATTTACTATATGTTGTTTTTGATACTGATTGACCATTACATAAAAACCATCCAGAAGGAACACTGTTAGATGGATACATTATTATAGTACCTGTCGCAACACCATATACCTTTTTAGAATCAGTGGTAATTGAAGGCGTATCTTTAAATAATACATCTCCATCGCAAGTAACAGAATTAATATTTTTAAATATAACTTCACCAAAAACTGGTACAAAACTTATATTATTATTTATAGCATCAATTTGAATATTTGCTATACGTCCACCAAGCGCATCATTATTAAATTGTACTTCTTTTCCAAATGTAGAATATCGACGATAGACAACGTTATCGGTCATGCTTAAAAAAAGAATAGTAAATTATTATTTAAATACGAACGATTACTTCGTAATTACCAGGGCTTATTTTTCGGCGAATATATCCAATCGATTTTTCAGAACTTTGTGAAATACCTAATTTTATTGTATCATCTACCCCTTCCATAACTGTAATAAAATCCCCTGCTTCCCCAACCATATTTTCATTCCATCCTGCATATTCATCCCCATTGGGCATTACTAAATTAATTTTACCCATATAAACAATGGGAATCTTTACATCATTTGGATGCGCGTCAAATAAATCTTGATTTCCTATAATAGAAGGTTTTACAGATATAATTCCAAAGCATTTAGATTTAGACCATTTTGATGTAATGCGTCCATCTTTATTAAATCCTACAACTGATCCCGCTTCCGGTTGGCTTTCTCCTTCGGCAAGAAGTTCCCATTCACTGTAATCCCCTCCAGATGCTTTGAACGAAAAAGCCATGATATTGCCATAAACTTGTAATTTTTCTTTGGGGTAAAATGTTCCAATACCTACATTGTCTGTAATATGAGCTGAACCATATACACTAAATGTTATATCTTCAGTCGGTTGACTTGTTCGAATACCAACGCTCGTATTGTTAATGGTTACGATCGAACTATCACCGTAAATATCCATTTTATTAAAAGTCTTCACAGGAACTGTTGTACCAATACCAACCCAGTTGTCTACCATGGACATAATGGTTTGATTCGCATCATAACCTACAATATTAGAAAGTGAATAGGTATCTGTATTTGTACCGGTAAGTTGAAATACATGTTTATCCGCAATAAAGCGCATTTGACTGTCATTTCCTGGAATGTCCTCTGTTAAAATGGTTGCGTATTTAGAACTATTTATGAAGCTCGCCATATTTCTTTATAAATATCCAGCGTTTTTATTCTTTAATAGGTAGAAGAAGATTGTTTAATCCGATGCAACCTATTGGAATTTTACTCAGTTCTATTATAGCGTTATATGTATCTGGTTATATATTCTATAAAGCCTTTTTAAATATTAGCCCATATTTGTTCGCTTGGTTATGGTTTAATTTAGCCATTGCTCTTTATGAAATTTATATTGTCTTTCATCGCCGAGAATTAACACGTAAAAAATGTACAAATGGATTCTGGTCACGCGATTCTAATTATGGAGGATTCTGGAAAGACGCTTGGAACGAATATACGTGTTATTCAGATGAACGCTACTTAGATCCAGATAACTTTGTCTTTATCATTGAATTTATGAATGCTATACTGGTTATCTGTTTACTGGCTGCATTTATGGTTCAAAGTAAAACTTGGATTTATTTGTTATTAGCAATTCAAGCATATCATTGCTGTATATATTTTATATCTTTACTCCATAGCCGTAAAACAAATACGACATATCCTATGAAAACAGCGAGCTATCTATTGATTTCAGCTTTATGGATATTCGTTCCGATTGTATTGATTTTTACATAAATCTAAAATAGAAATGATACAAACCTTTTCTGATAAAAAGGATCGCAAGGAAGCAAGAAAATCATTGCGAGATAAATATACGGATCATCCCCGCCCAATACCACAATCAATTAATGATTATGAGTTAAGAGAATATTTTATAACATTGGACTCGCGAGATCGCGATAAAACAGCGTGGCCTTCCTCTAGTCAATTTCAAGTTAAAATGCAGCCTGAAAATACCTTTAATGGTGCCATGTTAAATAGAGCTTTTAAGAATGTTCGTAGTATTGAAGTGGTCACTGCGCAATATCCAAATACTTTAAATGTACTTGATCAAATGTATTTGTATTTATGTTTTCCAGAGATAGATGGTGTATATGAATCAACAAATATAACTGGAAACAAAGCCTTAGCAAAATTGGTGGCTACATCGTTGATTGGTAATTATGTATATATTGAATATCCGCATCAGAATCGCCCCCGCAGATTATTTCCAGGAAAGGGCGCACGTATAGATCGTTTGACCCCTGAATTCCGCACATATAATGGTGATTTATTTAATTTTGGTGCGGATACATCCCCGTGCTATGAGTTTGATCCAAAGTTACAAACAAGTATTACATTGCGTATTATTGTTCAAGTTCCAAATACGTTATAATTATAAACTATATAGGTAAAAAAGAATGTATGGACATCCTGTAAATGTAGTGAATGAATTATCTGTAGGACATTATACCAGTAAAGGTAGTTTAAAAGTTGCTACACCTGAAATATCTTTTTTCAATACATTTCAATATGGAATTGAGACTGATATATGGGAAAGCAGTTTACAAAATGGAGGAACTGCTGTATTTAATCCAGATGTAAGTGGTGTTACTATGTCAGTAACTAATCAATTAAATTCACAGGTGATACGTCAAACCCGAAATGTCATGAGATATATTCCAGGACGTAGTACCGAATTAACATTTGCGGTTCGTCTTACCACACCTGTAGCTGGAATTCGACGTAGATTCGGTTTATTTAATGGTATTGATGGATTTTATTTTGAAGATAATGGAGGCGATTACGCATGTGTTTTTATTAACTCGGATGGAGGAACCCCTTATATGGAAAGAGTTTCAAGAGCAAATTGGAATGGTGATAAATTAGATGGTTGTGGTGCGAGTAAAATTACAGCAAATGCTGAGAGCATTCAGATTATAACATTTGAATACGAATGGTATGGTGGTGGACAAATCGTATTTAAATATGTTATTAACGGGCACTCGATTATAATTCATACATTTAATACAGCGAATAGATTGCCTTTTCCTTGGTGTAGAACTCCTTTTCTTCCTATTCGCCTTGAAATTACAAATACGACAGGTGCCGCTGGAACACATATTATGTATCAAGGTTCAAATTCTTTACTAAGTCAAGGATTTACAGAAAAAATAGGGGTCGCACAAAGTATACTTACGCCACTTACTGGATATAATATGGCAGTCGCTCGAACATTTTATCCAGTTATTAATATTCGTTTAAAATCAACCACTTTAGGTGGTGTTGTTATACCAACATTTTTTCAAATTGGAACATTAGATAATACAAGCGTATTTTATAAAATAGTAAGAAATGCCACTATTGTAGAAGGACTATGGGTTGATATGCCAGATACAAACTCTTTTGTTCAATATAATTTAACATCTACCACTGCGATTACAGACGGTATTCAATTGGATGCTGGCTATGTGGCTACCGGAAGTGGTGAGCGAGTAGCTTTAGATAAATATACACAATATCAAATTGGTCGTAGTGGTTTAGGTACCGTCAGTGATATTATTACACTTGCTGTGGCAAGTAGTTCTACAAACAAAGACGCAATTGCTTGTTTAACCTGGATTGAACAACGTTAATCGTAATCGCGATCACAACCACAATCACTATTACTATCACAATCATAATCATACTCAAAAACCTAACTATAATCATTATTAAATAATTAATGGTTCAACGGTTGTAATTTTAAATACTAAATTAATTTGATAATTTGGAATGGGTGCTATGGGTGCAGAAGTATCTGTTCCAAAGTTGAAAAAGGTGTTATCGTGTTTTTTTATTTGGATGGTTAAACGATCTATGCGTTTACCCTTTGCTTCAAAGACAAGCTTGTTCAACTCATTTAAGTCTGTATAGTTAAAGACGGATGTTGTGTTACTTGGAATTAATCTGGCAAATGATTTTGTTGCCGCTAAACTGGTACCATCAAAAGCTCCTTCTAATTCTGGAATGCAAACATACAAGCATGGTTCATTGCTTGAACCTCCAGCGACAGGATAGGTTGCTGAGATAAGTTCAATGGATTTAATATTTTTATAATGATGACTGAGGGTTGCTCCTGTAAAGGTATTCGTGGGTTCTAATTTAACTTCAAAATGACTTGTTGTAGGCCATACAGCTCTATCACGGTCTCTTGAATCAATAATAATATAATGATCTTTTAGTTTATATTTTTTAGATTCTTCGTCGGGAAATAAAAATGGATGTTGGTACATATCTACTATAATACAAATAGAGAAATCTATCTTTATACGTTTTTTTTACGGATAAGATACAAATTTAAAAAAAAATGAACTTTTTATTTATATGAAAATATATTTGTTGTAAAAGGTAAGTGCTACATTATATTGTAGCGAAAGTGATAAAGCGATCCTTTATTTTTAAAATGAGGAGGTGTCAGCAACTGTTTTGTCAGTCAGCGCATAATAATGCTCGTAAATCATGCATGAATCATAAGCATGGATGTGTTATCGTTTATAATGATAAGGAAATTGTAGCACAGGGTTTTAATCATGATAATTGTACTATGAATGATATCTATAGTGTTCATGCGGAGGTGAATGCGATCAATCAACTTAGGAAGAACATACGATCAAAAGACAAAAAATTTATTCAGAAATGTTCTTTGTACGTAGTCCGAGTGGGGTCGCCTTTAATGAATTATCCTCTAAAAAATTCAGAGCCTTGCGAACATTGTACAAAGACGATTCTGAAGATGGGTATTCCCAAGGTATATTATTCTACAAATGATGAATTTCTATCAGCATTGGAAATTCATAAAAATAAGAAAGAATCGTATTCTCAAGGGAGGCCTATCCCAATCACACCACCTCAATATCATCCTCAAGAGATATCATCTATTTCAACATATCCTAAAAAAATCCAGGGGAGGCCTATTACGCCATTATATTCATATTCTCAGGAAGTATCTATTACAAAGTCCCCTATAAAAAATTATTCTAAAAAGATTATACCACCTACTTCTGATAAAAATTCAGTATGTATAATTTCGTGATTATTATATATTATATTAGATTTAGTTATTATTTATTAGATTTAGTTATTATTTATTACACCTTTTATCATTTATCATTTAAAAGTCCGTTTAATTAAATAGTTATAGTTATAGTTATGTATACTCTTTACAAAAATCCTATACAATTGGATACTTTGTATATAGTTCAATATTTACATTATAAAAATATTATGTTTTTACCATCTATTATAATTGAAAGAAATTATCCACAATTTGTTACTGAATTACCAACAATAAATTACAAAAATAAAATTTATGAAGGTTTAGAAGAAGTTATTTCATTGTATGAAAATATTTCAGGTATTGATAAAATTTTAGAAAAAGCAATTGAGTTTAAGAACCAAAATCCAAAATATACAATAAAGAAATAACAGGATTTTAGTTTTTTAGCTTTTTATTTGCGTTTGCTGACTGAGCGACGGGGAACAGTAACATCTTTGGCACCTTTTGATGAAAATAATCTATAATAAAGTACGGTTAAAGCAGACATTACATAAATAACAGCGTTTACAATAGCAAATCCAACAATTATCCAAGCATATGTATTACATTTACCAACAACTAGGCAGTTTGTGGCATAAGTACCAATAACGAGTACAATTAATGTGAATAAAAGCATTATTATGGAATTTAATACCATGTTTTTACTTGTAATCATAATTAAAACACCAGCAATGAAGCTTATTAAGTAAGTATAAAATACCATACGGGCTTGTTTGCTGACTTGATACTTTTTACCAAAAATATTAAGAGTTACGAGTTGAGCTTCTTCTTGCATGTTATAATCTATTTAGAAAATATTTTTGATAGGAAGGGGTAATATATATCTATCTTTTTTTAAGATATCCATTTTTTTAAATTCATCGTATAAATATTGTTTTACAGCAAGATCTGATAGCAATTCTGAAATAATTATTAAATCCTCTTTATATTTTAAATCATTAATTGGTTTAACTTCAGGATAAATAACTAAACATACATTTTCATTAATTACTTCCAATGATATTTTATATAATTTTTTAAATGTTCCAATGATAAGATCCTCTAATTCCTCTGATGTTAATGTATAATCTAAATAAAATAATTTATTTAATTGAACAACTTTTTGTGCATATATAGATTCTTGATTCTTTTTATTTTCATTCTGTTTCTTTTTAATCTCATTTTCGTCATCACTATCATCATCATTATTTTTATAACTTACAAGTGTTGCTCTTGTAATATACCTTTTATTTGTTTGATTAATATGATTACAAGGCATTACATTTATACGATATTTCGAAAAATGTAGAAATGAATTTACTTTCATGGTTGGTAGTACAATTTACTGTTTAAAGATAAAATCATTTTATTTTTTAAATGAAATTAATTCATATGATTGTTGCTGTCGATTTAGATAATGGTTTTTCAAAAGATAATAAAATTCCATGGAATATAAAAGAGGATTTTTCCCATTTTCGAAAAATAACAACCAGCGCACCAGATGGATTATATAATGCGGTTATTATGGGACGAGTTACATTTGAACAAATTGGAAAACCCCTTCCAAATCGCCATAATATAGTAATTACAGGAATGCCAGAATCGTTTAATGATATATGTAAAGAAAACCTAACTGCATTATATAGTTTAAACGACGCTTTTTTATTCTGTGAAAGAAATAATAAAATACATGAAATATTTATAATTGGTGGTGAAAGAATATATAATGAGAGTATTCAAAATTATCCTATTAAGAAAATTTATCGCACAGTTATAAATAAACATTATCATTGTGATCGTTTTTTTCCTAAAATAGAAGCCCCATTCGAATTAATGACCATCGACGACGATCATATAGATTATAAATTTGAACTTTGGGAAAATTCAAACCCTACTCGGTTATAATAATAAAAAATAATCTATTTATTTAAACAAAACCATGTGCTGGAACGCAGATGTATCCCTTAATACTTTTTTATTTAGTGGCTTTATAAACCTTTTAGCCTATTATAATGGTGTCACCGCCACTACTGAATTTATATATTTTAATAGTTTCATTGTAATGCAATTATTAGAATACTTTATTTGGAAAGGATACAATAATAGTCTTGTATCTAAATTTGCGTTTATTACAATTTTACTTCAACCGGTATTTATTATACTGTGTATAAAGGAAAAATCAAAAAATTTAATACTGCCTCTTCTGATGGCTTATGGAATCGGTGTTATTGCATTACTTATCTATCAACCTTTGTCAAAGACGGATTTCTCTATGACGCCCGCCGCAAATGGTCACCTCGCATGGAATTGGATGAAACTACCATTAATTATCCTTTATTTAAGTTTTTATATCATCGCAATATTCTTCTACCTTCCAGATCAACCATTTCTTATTAGCTTTATGATTGTATTATTAGGTATGTCATTGTATTACTATTATACATCACATACATTTGGTACTATGTGGTGTTGGTTTGCAAACGTAGCAGCATTTTATTGGTTGTATTTAATTGCACAAAAAAATAAGCTCTTTTGCGGTTTTATAGAATAAATAATTTTCTTTTATAAAAGTATTAAATAATCATGCCTAGTGAAGTTGAAAAAGTTGCCAAACGTATCCAAAACCTTGAAGCAGTTGTATCCCAAATAAAATTAACTGCTGACGGCGGTGCGAGCGTTGTATCCGGTGATGTACAAAGAGAGATTGTCGTTGATACTTCTAAATATGATGAATTAGAAAGCAAAGTTGATCGTGTTAGTGGTGAAATGGACACCAAATTTACAGAAGCTCTAAATGATGTTCAATTACGCTTCACCGAATTTGATCATGTTAAAACAATGATGAGTACCGTAGATGGTTTAACTTTACATTTAGAATTATTACATAAACGTCTTGATACAATCACTGAACGTGTAAGTAAATTAGAGGATGATGTTAGCACCATTACAAGTAGCATTGTTTCTGCTAAAGAACAAACTGAAGAAGAAAGTGCTTAAAAATAAAAATATATTTATTTTTTAAAATTTTTAAATAATTAACAATTTACGAACGCGGTTTTAACCTCGCCAACAATGCCGGTGGGATAAACTGTACGATAATGTATATGTGGTTTTAATGTCACTCTAGGAACTTTATAACCGGATGGGCATGATACAATGAATTTAGCTTCATTATTTTTCACAGTTGTAACACCTACATTACGGTAATCACCATAAGCAGTCCAAGGATCTTCAAAATATTGCTCTGAAGATTGTGCTGCCCAGTAGAGTACTTTTGTATTATCTTCTTCTTTAATTGGTACTGTAAATTCTAGATTGGCATCTTTTGGTTTTAACTCCGCAGGGAAAATAGAGTAAGGCATAACAGATGGTCCTAAGAATGGTAAATATGTATTACGTTGGAAACCTAGATAAATTACATAAATTACAACTAATAATGCTACTATTTTTGAAACGAATCCAATTTTTGGGTTAAATATTATAAATAAGGCTTCGTAAAGAGCAAATAAGAAAATTACAATAAGAAAAAACATATTTAACTTAAAGGATAACATTTTATACTATATTGAAATATATTTATTTTTACCTTTTTTGATTCAATATTTAGTATTATAATTATAATTATAAGCATAAGCATAATTTGCTTAAAGCAAAAATTTATTATATTTTATATGAGTTCAAAATCATTATACGTATTGATTACTGGATTTGGTAGCCCGCATTACGATGAGAAGGTCACTATTTTTCAAAAAAATTTAGAAAAAATAATTGAATATCCTTGGAAAACAGTTAAATTTGTTGTATGTCAATATAATGATATAGAAACACATCCGTTTCCAACAGAGTTAATTAAAGCTCGCGGAATTGATATTGATGTGATATATGAAAAAGGTATTGTTGGACAATTTATGAAAAAATGGGCGGATCCTAAAATTATTAATCAATATGACTATATTTTAACATTACTAGATGATGTTGAATTAATTAATCCTGATTGGGATAAACTTATTCAATATACAGAAGAATTTGAATTTGATTTATTATCCCCTTGTTTAACTCTTGATTCTAAATTTCAATATCAATATATGCGTCATGAACCAAATCAACCAAATAGTTTAAAAGTCAGTCCATGCTGTGAATATTTTTGTTTATTCGCAAATACACAACGCTTTCAAAAATATTGGAATGCTTTAGAAAATGAAAATCCATGGATGTGGGGTTTAGATCTTATTTTAAGAAAGCATCTTGGTATTCGTGTAGCTATTATTAATTGGATGCAAATGAAACATTGGTACAAGAATGAATGCTATGTAAATCGCCCAGATAAAGACCCAGTTGAGGGATTTAAGTTTATAATTGATAAATACAAAGAAACATCTGATAATCTTGCCCGTCAAACACCTATAATGTATTATATTATTGACCCTTTTGTAAATAAAAAGTGATTTTACTAATTAATTTAAGCAAATAAAGATATTAATTATATAAAATGAGTATTACACTTGGAATTAGTAAAAATTATCAATTCATTGTATCTGAATTTGATATTGAAATGAAACCAATGCTATATCAAATGAAATCAATTTATGATTTAGACAGTGTTCAAAAAAATAATGTTCAACAGGTATATTTATCTATATTTGATAAAAATATTTCTTCCACGAATATGAGCATGTCCGATTTGTCTTTCTTAGAATCATTTCAGATGATTGAATATAGTAAACTTTATTATTCTGAAAAAGAGGCTTGTTTTTATCGTAATTATTTATTTGAACGTGTAGACACAAAGCACGGTGAATTGGAATATTTAAATCTGATGAAAACAATTGTAAATAAATGTGATAATATTCGCGAGGATCGTACAAATGTAGGTACCTATTCCATATTTGGTCCTCAAATGGAATTTGATATTTCTGAATCCATACCTATTTTAACAACAAAATTTCTTCCTTGGAAAATGGTTCTAAAAGAGCTACTTTGGTTTCTTAAGGGAGACACAAATTCCAAACATCTAGAAGAACAAGGGGTTGGTATTTGGAGAGGAAATACAACACGGAATTTTTTAGACGCACGTGGTCTATATAACTATCCCGAAGGAGATGTTGGTCCAATGTATGGTTATAACTGGAGACATTGGGGATGTAAATACGAAGACTGTATGACTGATTATACAGAAAAAGGATTTGATCAGCTTTCAGAACTTATTGAAAATATTAAGAAAGATCCCTATTCACGTCGTCATCTTTTAACAACTTATAATCCAGCTGAAGTTAAAAAAAGTGTTCTCGCACCGTGCCATGGTTTAACAACAATGTTCTATGTGGAAGAAGGAGGCTTTCTATCATGTAAAGTAGTATGTCGTAGCAGTGATGTATTTCTAGGACTTCCCTTTAATATTGCGAGTTACGCAATGTTTACTTATATTATTGCTATGAAATGTGATCTAAAGCCCAAAAAACTTATTGTTACAATGGGAGATACACACATTTATGCGAATCATATTGATCAGGTAAAAGATCAACTTACACGTACACCATTCCCCTTTCCAAAATTCATAGTATGTGAATCTATTAAAAATAAATCATGGGAAGAATTATCAATTGATGATTTTGATATGATGGGATATTTACATCATCCAACGATTCGCGCCCCTATGGCTGTTTAATTTATTAATCTGTAACATTACCATAAGCATTTGTTACAGCACCTGTAGCATAGCCAACACCTTGAGCTGCTTGATACATTTTATAATTTAGTGTTAAATACATTGAGAATCCACTGCTGATGAGTCCTAAAATACCTAATCCAATTAATATCCATCCTACTGTACTCATGCGAATAACGTGTTGTTTAACATCATTTGGATTATCTTCATGATACGATATTTTTAAAGTTTCACCAGCTATATAATTTTTATTTGTAGTACTAATCTTTGATTCATATGTTTTATTATCCTTCGCAACAAAGGTAATTGTATTAACACAATTATCAATAATAGTTTCTTTATTGTTATTATTTGTTTCCGTTATTTTTTTACAATCTGCGCTTTTTATTGTAGCATTTGTTATAATCCGAGGATTTTTTTTCATTACTACTATAATACCAATAATTATCAATATAAAACTAAAAAATAATCCAGATCCAGCAAACCATAAACCCATTATTTTTCCCAGACTAGCACTCGCATCATATCCTTTATCTAAAATTGTATGAGTCATTGTTTGTAGTGGTTGGGGTTGATATTGTAGTGGTTGTTGGGGTTGATATTGTAATGGTTGGGGTTGATATTGTTGAGGGCGTTGTTGTGACTGATAATAAAATGGTTGTTGTTGTTGCATTTACTATTTATATTACATCGCTTTTTTTATTTTTTTGTTTTCTTTGTTTTAAATTTTTACGTTTTCCGCCTGAACTAGTGAAAAAATTTTTAAATAGGTTATCAAACTCGTCGGCTAAAGCATCCGCTGTTTGTAAAGTTTCTTTACGTTTTGTTTTTTGGCTTGACTTTACTTCATGATCAATTGTTAATACTTCTTTTAATACATCGTAAATAAAACTGATTTTAGGCATAAAATCTTGAGCAATGTAAATATTATAAGGGGCTTTATTTGCTTCATATTGATTTACTAAATGCTTGGTAATGAAATCACGATATTCCATATCTAATTTATCCTCTAATTCAGAAAGTTGAAATTCATAAGATTCATATGCTCTGATTGAAGCGGCATATTGATTCATTATGTATACATAACTTTGTTTTTGTTTATAGGTTGGTGGTGTTTTTAAACTTTGCTGTTTATAACGATCTTCTTCGATATTCATTTTTTCGTGAGATTCTAAACGTTTTAGTGTTTGACTGTTCATTAGGTCTCTAATTACTTTTCTATCACTTTCGTATACTTTACGCATTTTTTCTTTATAATTTTCATAAAGACCTACTAAATTCATATCATAATTTACGATTGCTTCATTTAACATTGAAATTGATTCTACAAAAACACTTAATTTAGTTTTAACTCCCGAAAAGATGCTTTTAATATTATTATAATTAGTTTTATTTACGAAACTAACATCATCATGTTCACCAATAAGATCTATTACATTTCCAATAGTTGAAATATGAGGTAATAATAATTTAATTGGTACTAAAATATCGTCTTTTATTTTACTTTCGATTATTTCAAGATGAGATACAATCGATCCACGTTTTAATTTTAATAAAGTATTTTCAATTGTAGTATTCTTTAATTGAAGTGATATTTTATCAAGATCTTTCATAACAGCCGCCTTTAATTTTGTATACTCGCTCGAAGATTTTCTTTCAATTATGAAACGAGGGGTTTCATATTGTTCTTTTGGTTTATCAAATAAAGGTTCATCCATTCTTTCACGGTAAACTTGGGGAACTTCGATATATTGGGGATTTGGTACAATATTAATTAATGGAGGGGCAAATGATACTGGTTTACGAGCTTCGCGCATTTCTACAATATCTTTTAATTCACTTGTTAATGTTTCACTAACTGTTTTTGATTTAATTTGTTTTTTCGCAATAGTAGGTTTATAACTAGTAGCCACTTTCGCACTACGGGGTAATACTTCGCGACTACGATCCTCCTCCATTTTTTCCGTTTTTTTACGACTAGGAATACCTCCTACTACTGAATATTGGGACATCTTTACTATTATTATGATTAGTTTATTTTTTTGTATTATTTAAATAATTTATTTCATAATTTTTTTTATCAGATTGAATTTTATAAAATGTGGGTGTTAGGTACATTTTTTTTAATTCATTAATATTTTTATTATAATGCTTTGCAATGTCTTCTAATAAAATTTGATTTTGTTCTTTTACTATTTTAGTTAATACATAATCCATTTATATATTATTTGTTAATATTAGTATAGCATATATGGTCTCAATTTTTATTTAAACATTTGGATATTACATACATATAAGTAGAATAAGATTTATATTAAAGTTTATCTTATAAATAAAAATGCCTAGCCAAAATGAATACGATGATTATTACAGTCACCTAATGGATGATTACGATTATGATTCTGATAACACTAACAATGACAGTGATGACGAATATGATCAAGAAGGAAACTATGATGAAAATTACGAAGATCCAGAAGATCTTATTTACAAAGACGATGATCAAGTAATTACACAATCAACATTTCTAAAAATTGGTGAAACTAAACTACGTGTATTTAATACTGGCGCAATTCAATATCCTGACAGTATTTTCAATGTAACATATGGAGACCATGTTCTCGGAACATCTTATCGCAGTGTACGGGTAAAAGTTTCCCATAATAATTATAAAAACTATTATATTCATGATTTGGTTTGGGCAGCATTTAATGGCGATGTTCCCTCTGGATGGGAAATTGGTCATGTAGATCGAACAACCTCGTTTGATTCAAATTATTGTTATTCAAACCATCTCAGTAATCTAGATATTTATATGAACTGTGTTTCTGAATATATACATTCTACTAACTGATTTAAACATTATGAGCTTAGTTAGTATATTAAAAGATGTATTCCTCTAACTGGATAATGGGAGGAGGATCTCGTAAAAAAAGAAAAGTTGAAGAAACACCCCCTGTTGTACTAGATGAGGATGAAGAAGATGGCGGTGGCCAAGGAATGCCTTTTATCTTTCCTAAACCAGTATCAAATAACATTTGTACCCAACATAATCATATATACTTTAATGATGATATTTCAAATGAAACCATGTTTAGTCTAAACCGCGAACTTCGTTCATTAGATGATAAGCTATTTGTTATTTCAATGATTCATCGTATTTCACCTATGCCAATTTATCTTCATTTAACCACAAATGGTGGAATGATTCATGCTGCTTTTACAGCTGTAGATTGTATTCGTTCACTACGCTCTCCTGTATATACGGTTGTTGAGGGTTTTGTAGCATCAGCTGGTACTCTTTTAAGTCTAGCTGGTGAAAAACGCTATATTCAACCAAACGCGTACATGCTATTCCATGAACTTCGATCTGGATTTTGGGGTAAAATGAGTGATATCGATCAAGAATATACTAACCTACGTAAAGTAATGGATCATTTGATTCGTTATTATGCGGAAAAAACACCTATTACAGCTAAAGTTCTAGAAAAATTACTTTCTAAAGATTCTATTTGGAATGCTCAAGAATGTATTGAAAAAAATGTAGTTACTGAAATTTTCACGCAGTAAAAAGTACCTCAATATTTTGTTTTTTTAATGCTTCTAATACATTAGAAAATTGTTCACTTACCGTATCATCCAAGAAAGTATGACATATTTTATTTAATGATTCTGGTAAATAAATTTTTATTTTACAATTAAAATCAATACAGTATCCGCCTATTTCATGATGTTTATAAATTAAATAATGCGATTTTATTTTTACAAGACTGCTTCCAATGACTTTTGGAATGACTCTTGCTTTTATTAAACAGGATCCATTTTGTTGAATTATTTTTTCCGCTTTAAATTTTCCGTCGACACTATTGTTTCCTACTAAATATTGTAACATTACTGGTATTTTTTCCAATGGATATTTATATTTTATTTTTAATTTATTATCTTTCCATTCATGATTTTCATAATTATCTAAACCGTATAATAAATTTAAAGTAATTGCTGAATTAAATAAATAAAAAATGGTTTCATCTAAAGATTTTGTATTTAAATGAATGTATTTTTTATATTCATACATTTATAGTTTTTAAACTAAACAAATATTGTTTTTATTTAATATTATCGGCATTATTAATTTTTATTTTTATCAATATATTTAATAAAATACTAATATCAGTTATGTATTTCAAAAAATAATAAAATGTTATATTTTAAGCTTTTTATTATATAGTGCGTTTAATTTATTAAATAGAATCCTTTTTGAATTATTCACTTTTAAGAAAATAACGTTGTAAATAAAACCAAGGATCACCTTCGTTTGCTGCTGGGCGAATAAGTTTAAAAATTTCTTGATGAAGAACATAAATTGTAGCAATAATATTTTGATCTTTACCAGCGAAATAATCCTTTGTAATATAATCATTCATATATTTATAAAAATATTCTACCCATTTCTCAAAAATAAAGCGATGACCTAAAAAGATTGTCGCACCAATACGTGTATCATATTCAAATGAACGACTTAAACCGTTTGCCTGTTTTTCAAAGTCAGATTCTTCAAAAGGTGTAATATTTAAAAAGTACATTTTATCTTTCGCTGCTGTACTTAAAAAGGTACTTGATGGCCAGCCATTTTTAAAAAGATGTAAATCGTTTTTATTACGGAAACATCCAATATCACACCAACAGAAAAAATCAGTATTGAATGGATTGAGCTGCATAATACGATAAACAAACATTGATTTTTCATTCCAAATATTATATAAATTTGGATGATGAATTGAATGTTCAATATCTCTTTGCCAGTCTTTCATCCATACTTCTTTATAATGCGGATTACCACAATATGTTTCCTCTAATGGTAAAACATATACAAATGTTATTTCTTGAAAATCTTTACGTAATGTCATAATTTTTTCATAAGATTCTTCATCGCAAAAAATTATCATTTCATTCTCAATTGTTGTTAAAAAATTAGCCATCCATTCATCGTATTCTGATGTGCTATGTTTAGCAGGAGACTTATAATAACAACTTACAATTGTACAACGATTCTCTGGCGGGGGTGGTTTAATTATATCGATATCTGTTTCTTTTTCTTCATCAGAAGAGTCTTTATTTAATTCATGAATTGTTGTAATATCTGAAAATTGTACGCGCGAAGAAGACATTATATATATTATCTTTGAAAAAACTTTAAATCATTAAATTATAAGATAATGCGATCATGGTTTTTTACAAGTTTAATTGTTTTAGGTATTTTAGCAGTTCAAGATATATTACATCGTTATTTAATGAAATTAGGTTATAATGGTATCGATCTTGTTGTCTATGGACTTGTACCAACTGTATTATTTATTGGACTTTATGTCTATATTAAAAAAATTAAATTATCACCCTTAAATGGTAAAACAACAATTTTATATTTAATAAGTGGTATTTTATCATTTTATGGATTTTTATATTTAAGAGAAGCACAAATCATTAGTCCAAATATAGGCTATGTAACTTCAATCGCATATAGTAGTGTGCTTATTACAATTCTATTAACTTCAATTATATTTAAAGACCATCTTGATATTTATGGACTTCTTGGATCCCTATTTATTGTACTTGGTATATTTTTAATTTCTAACACAAAATAAATGATCCATCCCCTTTTAATTGTAGCGTTGTATTTAATCGTTGATGTTATTTATGTTTTAAGTTTTAAAGGTACATATAATTCAGTTGTTCAACGTATTCAAGGAGAAGGTTTTCCTAAAAAATCATACACCCTTGCGATGGCTGTAATATCCTATTTAATACTTGGTTTTAGTTGGTGGTATTTAGTTTTAACCCGTATTACAAAAAGTACCCTTTATAAAGACGCATGGATATTAGCAATTGTGTTTGCCCTTGCTGTTTATGGTGTATTCAATGCGACTCTTTTTGTAATGTTTAAAAACTGGGACTGGAAGATTTTAATTCAAGATACATTATGGGGTGTTAGTAATATATCCGTATTCACTTTGGGATATCTTTATCTACTAAAAGCTTCTGCATAAGTGAAACCTCTTCCTCTTGAGTTTGTAAAATGTTTGATGCTAATTTTTTTACATCGATTGATATTTCTTTTTCTAATAATTTTGTTGATGTTAAAATTGCCATTGAATGATGTTCAACCATATCTTTTAGGTATTGTTTTTCATTTATAAAAAGTTGGGATTTAACCATTATATACATCATTAACATTCCAATTAAAGATAGTATTAAAACATTTATAGATGAATGCATTAATGTTTCTAATAATACCATAGAAGATGCCATAAAGGTAGCATTATAAAATTTATTTAATGAAAATAATTGAATATGATTAACGCTACTTGTCATTACCAATGGCATTAAGTACATATGGATTAATAAAGAACCAAAAAACATAATTAAAAAATTCATATACATATTATAATATTAATAAGTAACTTTTTATTTTAAGATTTTTATTCGTTTTTATTCGCTTCTGGTAAGTATGCATAAATATTTTTAGAATGTTGTTTTGCCGTATCTATGGTCATTATACTTTGTTCACGGGATTCCTCTGTAATATATTTCTCACACGGACCACTTACAATGTATGGAGCATAATACCCTTTTTGAGAGTGTGTGGGGTCAGCTACGTAATATGTGGTATATGCCCAACGCGGATAAGGTGCGTAAGGAGGTGTACAGTTTGGAGAATATTCCAACCCCATACGGTTGATAAACTCGGTAAATAGCCATGTTAACATAATCGAATGTTGTATGGTATAAATTGTCGAATTTACAATGACGTGTACTTTTACAGTCTCGATTTGTAATTTTTTGTTCAAGTTCATGAAATTATGCATTTGTGGATACGCGTGCGTGTAGGCGTATTCATCATAATCAACCATTTTGATATACTCTGGATCCGCATCTGGTGTGGAAATTAATTTAAAAAACGCAAGAGATGGGTAAATGAGAAAGTCATCTTCATGAACACTAACTTTGAGTGGAAGCCCTAATGCTTTAATTTTTTCTTTTATCATTTTCTTATCTATTTTTTCATATGCTTCAGCTACTTTAAGTACTTCAGACGTTTCAGGTACTTCAATCGTTATAGGTACTTCAGACGTTTCAGGTACTTCAGACGTTTCAGGTGCCATTGTATTGAAACCAGTTAACTTATATTTATCTTTTATACATGATATTTTAAAGCATTTTTTTAATAATTTCATGTTTCTTATAAATATTTATTTTATAATGTTTAAACCTCTTATTTGTATTTATTTATATCACTTTAATCATAAAATAATTCTTTCCATTCATTATATTGAACTAATCTAAAATATTCTTTTTGTAAATCTTCATTTGCTATATAATTTGAACTTGATGTAAATAGTTCAGTTGTCATTATTGGATTTAATTCTTCTTCAAATAATGTTCCTCCCCTTTTCCATATTTCAATTTTATGATCATCACTTAAATAGGGTAATGTATTATTCCATGACATTAGATATTGTAGTATTAATTTTAATTCATAAATATTACCATATACTGGTTCAACATTTATATCATTATTATTTAACCAATTTTTAAATTCAACCATACTGACTGATATAGTTGTGTGAATATACATTTTAAAAGATATATAATATCTGTTTTCATTGTTTTCAGTATTCTCATTATTTTCAATATTCGTATCAATAATCGTATACTCCCAAAAAGCAAAAGTTGGCTGAAATGTTATTCTATTATTCATGATCACATTTAATAATGTTTTAATTTTATGAATAATATTCATACAATAATTCGACTTGAATTCAGTCGTAAATTTAAAAGTATGAAATTTTTGATAGTGTTCAAAATTTGATTGAAACTTTGTTAACTGTTCTTTAAGATTTTCATTTTCTCTTTCTATTTTTTCAATGCGATCCATTAACATCATTGAAAATTCCTCATGTACACTTGGTTTGGACATAAATGAATCCATCATATATAATAATAATTAAATATTGTTTAAACAATTGTAAAAATGTTATTATCTAAATGTATTAAAGTTATTTAGTTTAAAATAGATAATAGTTATGTATTATCCAGTTGCTTTTGAAAAAGAAATAACTTCTACACCGAGATCAGTTCAACTTCAAAAAAAAGAATATGTTTTATGGAAATCAAAAAAAACTATTTCCGTTTTACCAAATCGTTGCCCTCATAGAGGAGCCAAACTATCAGATGGACGAGTTGTTCAATCTAAAATAGAATGCCCTTACCATGGATGGCAATTTGACAAATCAGGAGTTTGTGCTAAAATTCCACAACTAAATCCCAAACAAAAAATACCAAAAGCATGTAATTTAGATCCAATTTCATTAGATATAAAAGATGGAATTATATGGCTTTCTGAAAATAAAGACCCTTTTGATTATAATTCAATGATTTATTATAATAACCCTGATTATTTTGTAAGTGATTATTACTTGAAAGCTCCCTATAGTTATTATTTACAAATTGAAAATTTACTTGATCCAGCTCACTTACACTTTGTCCATGATGGGTTTCAAGGAAATCGTAATAAGGCTTCTGAAATTTTTATAAGTAATTTTAGAGAAAATGATTTAGAAATTTATGGATATTTTGAACATGCTAATAATGATACACCTGATATAGCTATTAAATTTTTAAAACCATCAATTGTAGAAGTATCTATTTACGATAAAAAAAATAAAACATTATTAAGAAAAAATATTATTTATACATCACCGATCGATGATAAATCATGTAACGTTTTATTTCGAGATGTCGCAATGAAAAAAACACTTATACCAGAAACAAATGGATTTTTAAGTTTTCATGGAAATTTATTAATAAATAAACCCTTTATTGAGAATAACTATCAGTTAGTTAATCAAAAAATTATTAAAAGTATTATGGAACAAGACTTAAATATACTTATTGGTCAACAACAAAATTATCCAGAATATCAAAATTTTGTAGATTCAAGATATATTATGCCAGCTCAAAGTGATCGTATGATTAATGCCTTTCGTAATTGGATACGAAAAAATGAAAATATGAAAATATAAAAATATAAATTATAAAATTAAATTAATTATTAATTAGTAACTATTAAATATTTTCTAAGGTTTTTATTTATCTTTTTTGTTTTGTTTTTTTATTTTTTGAGAATTTTAATTTGTTGGACTAAAAGGATATTGGCATAGCTCAGAAAAAGGTGAAATTGAATACCACTCTGCCCAGAAACCTGAATAAAGTCCTTCATTATCAATTTCATCTGCAAAATGAATACGAACACCAGTTGTATCGTCACTCATATGTTGCTCTAGAGAAGTCTTTAGTTGTATAAAAATAGTCTCTTTAATAATTTCAACTATATGAAAACTACCTTTACGCCAGCCATTTGAAATATTTACAAGCTCTAGCGCATCTGTATCTCTCATAATATAACAATTCTTAGGAAATGTATAAACGTATCCCCATTTCTTACCTGTACCCGCGTGGCGAATCAACGTACTTTCTACATTTGGAAGAATAAATTGATTGAAGAATATCGTTGCTATTTCAATACGATTTTGATTACGCTGATTTGTATATTCCTTATATTTGTTATAAACAGCATTAATCCTCTCTGAAAATTGTGAAGACATATCTGAAAAGATTACTGGAAAACAAATACAAGAGTTTCTGTTATGTTTTTCAGTCGTTTTTGTTAATTTGTCTTTAGAATATTATAAATTTGTATAAAATATAATTCATTTTTTTTTAAAATTATATAGACACCATAAAAATAATGTAAAGTACTTTTAATTTTGTTTTTCAATTAAAAATAATGCCTGTGTTAAATAATGTTCAATTAATGGCTGTGTTATTGTATCGGAATTTTTAGAAGCTTCCTCTAATAAAGGCTTATACGATATCAATATTTTACGTAATTTACGATTTTTTAATTTAGATAAAATAACAATTAGTTGATTATATAAATATAGATTATATCCTTTCATCATCTATTAATAATATTTATATAAAAAATGAAAATATCTATAAAATGTACATTTAATATGACTAATTATGATGGCATCTAATTTTGAAAATGCGTATGTTCATCAAGTATATGAAGATATCGCAATACCATTTAATGATTCGAGGTTTTGCCATTGGAACGCCGTCAGAAATTTTCTAGATAATATTCCAAGTGGTTCAATTGTACTTGATAATGGATGTGGAAATGGAAAATATCTTCAATATCGTCCTGATATAATTTTTATTGGAAATGATATGTGTATGGGACTTTTAGAAGTGGCAAAAAATAAATCAGATGTTACTCGATCAAATGGATTGTCATTGCCTTATCGTAATGAAGTATTTGATTCAATTATATGTATTGCTGTATTTCATCATTTATCTCAAAAAGAACGCCGAGATGAATTTATAAAAGAAATGATTCGTGTCGTTAAACCAGGTGGTAAAATATTAATTACTGTTTGGGCAACTGATCAATCTCATAAAAGAGTTCGCCATTGGAATGTTCAATCAAATGGTGATGCTTTGATTCCATGGAAAGATAAAAAGGGTAAAATTGTATCACTTAGATATTATCATTTATTTACACAAACCGAATTATTACGCTACTTTCAAATCCCTGAAATTCAAGTATTGAGCTGTATCTTTGAATTTGATAATTGGTGTTTAGAAATACAAAAACTATAAGGTTAGACCGTTTGATAGTTAAATAATTAGAATATCTTTAGTTTGTAAATCAATTGTAAAATTAACTAATGCTAGTTTTACACGTTGAAGAATATCCTTATATAAAGTGTCATCATAATCCATCTCATTTATTTCTTTTACTTGATTTTGAAAATTCTTTAAAGAATAAATAATTTGATTTGCATGACGTTCAATCTCAATACATTTACCTAGTGCCGCTGTAGTCATATGATGTGTTATAATTGGCAATGTATCTTTATCATGTGCTAATTCCCATTTTCCATTTCCTATATGAACTAAACTATGTGTATCCTTTGGGTTTGTTTTTCTTATAATTTGATTTTTTGGATTTTCAAGTACCTTTCCTATGAAACGATTAAAACGTACATACCCATTTGTTGTATGATTTATGATTTGTGACATAACCGCCGAAGTTATCTCTTCACAATTAAAATCAAACTTTTCATCACGTGATAAAGGACATGTTAATAGATTTATATTTATATTATTTACTGTATTTATATTTTGTTGTTGAATATTATTTATTATAGATACTGTATTATGAGAAGTGGTATTTGGTAATGTATCTTTAGATTCTATTTGTGGAATACCCTTACAATATCTTCTATGATGATAAAGCGCACTGTAACTAGAACATAACTTTCGACAAATCTTACATTGATTTTGGTGAGTAATATGTTGACACTTAGGTGTATGTCTATTAAGACTATACTGGTTTGAAAAACTTTTATAACATGTAAAACATTTTTTTGTATCTATATTTTGTGAAGTTGTATCTATATTTTGTGAATTTGTATCTATATTTTGTGCGGTTGTATCTATATTTTGTGCGGTTTTACCTATGTTTTGGGTAGGGGTCGATAGTAGCATGTTATGTACCAGATTGATATGTCTATCATAGTTATACTTTCTTTTTGTAGTGTATAAACAAAGTGAGCATTTATACCTATCTTGTGAGTCGGTGAGTAACATATATAAAATAGTAAAGAAAATAATCCTTAATATATAATTATATTACCACAAAACAAGTGAGCGTGAGTACACAATTTCTTCGGGGGGCGCGCAACCTAAAAAGACATTTTTGGGCGGGCTTTCAAAAATCTTAGAACTTTATAAAAAAGACCCTTATTTATCCCTTTGTACCATTCATACAGTTATTATTTACAATATATATATTTTAATACCATTTAATATAATAATAATAATAATAATAATAATAATAATAATAAATTCATAATATAATAATAAAAATAAATTATAAAACATATAAATATTCCATAATAAGATAGAATAAAGCATAACGAACAGCATTTGATGTAGCTCGTAGTTTCATTCCACGGAACAATACGATTGGTCCTTCTTTTGAAAATATTAATCTTTTTGATACATGAAATAAATCATTTTTACCATTTTCAATCGATGCATGAGCCATATTCGTTCGTATTGTATCAAAAGGTGTTGTAAATGCTGCTCCAGCCGCACCCGCAAATGCTCCAGTTATTAAACTTAAATTAGCATTCTGGTTTTTAAATAAAAAGGATGTTTTAAATGTTTCATAAATACTATTTCTAACTGTTGTTTCAATAACGTCTTCTATTAAACTAATACTATAACCATTATATAAACCTTTTATTCCTCTTTTTTTTAAAATTCTATTTCCAGATTCAATCGCATTTTTATGGTGTGGATTTATTTGTAATATTCTCATACAATTCGCAATTGGTATTTTTATAAAACTTATAAAAAAGGATGCTATGCTTGATGAAAATGGATAAGGATGTATGGTATTATAAATATTAAAGTAAGAAGCAAATACAAAACCAGACGATAATGATGATTGAAACATACCCTTATAACATTGAATAAATTGAATAGGTGCTATTTTACCTACTTGAATATATGCCTTTTTTGCTTCAAACGGGTATGTGACCATTTGACTTAACCCTCTCGCAATACCTTCTCGAAGACCATTGGATTTAGGATGAGTCATTAATTGTATACACGATTTATTTCTTTCACTAAAGATTATAAATATTTTATAATAAATTCGCTAATTGTGTGTGTTCTAAAATAGTATGATTTTTCTTTAAAAATGTTTGAAATTTTTTATTCCAAAGTATTACCCAATCTCCTTTTTTGGCATCGGTCATTTTTAATATATAATTTGAACTTGATATATATGGTTTTCTCATTGCTAATCCCCCATCACTCCATGAACCCATTGAATAACAATTAAATACCATAACCCATTCATAAGAATCCAAACTAAATTCATACATCCATTGGTAAATTCTATCCGCATGAATATTTGAAAGGGTCATATAATTTGCCATTACCATGAGTCTTTGAATATGATTTAAATAACCATAATTAAAAGCATATTGTATGGTTTCATTTACAATTGGAATTTCTGTTTCTCCAGTATACCATGCCTCATTTAGTTTCTTTTGTAAAGGTTGTTTAAATATATTCTTTTTAAAATCTTTTGTAGCTACTTGTAAATAATACATTCTACAATATTCTCTCCAACCAATCACTTGTCGAATAAACCCTTCGTAGTTTTGTATATCTGTCTTCTTTTTAGAAACTGCCTGTATAACTTCCATTGGTGTAATTAACCCATTATTTAAATAAATCGATAAACCACTATGATATAATAATACATTTTCTGTTGTAACTACATCTTGATACTTGCCATAATTATTAAATCTATTTTTAATAAAATCAAATAACCATTGTTTAACATCCGTAGATGTAAGAGGTAAATGAATTAAATATGTTTTAATTATTATTTTCCATTCAATTAATGGTCTTGGATTATTTTGAAAGGGTGTCTTTTCTAACCATTTAATTGCGGATTCCCATTCTCTTGAATTACTAAATAAATGTTGAAAAGCATTTGTTGGCATAGGAATGTCTTTTTTATAAGGTTCTCGATTGTATTTATCTTGACTTGGTACATTTTCTAGTATTTTTAATTTATTTTTTACAAATTTATAAAAATCATGATGTTGAAGTCGTTTGGTTTCTTTATTTTTACGATATAATTCTATATCTTGATTTGTTAATAAAAAAGATGGGTTATTTATAATTGTCCAATTAATATTTGTAGATTTAAGACGCTTCATTAATACATGATCACATGGGTCATATAAAATACAATCTTGTGGTAAATAATTATAATAATGATTATCCAATAAATCAAGAATCGATTTGAATATAACTTTATATCCAGCTTCTTTTAGACGTTTTACATAACGTTGATGAACAACATACATGTAAATTATACGTAATTGATTTAATTGTAATTTTTCTACAGCACCAGAACCACTGCGATCTCCATAAAATACTGGATCTTCTATGAAATAAATAGTATTTACCATAGGAGCTGTATATTTTAAAATCTTTGGTTCAAATAATTGATTTGGAAAAAGAACTAAATCCATCTCTATTTACTTATATCTAAGTTATTTACAACATCCCATAGATTTCACAAAATCAGCAGGTGTTGACATTTGGTCTTTTGCGGATGTTCCATAAGGGATTGACATTTTAGGTAATACTGTATTTGTTACACCACCAGCACCACATTTCATTATAGCACTTCCATCATCCGCCATATTATTCCAAATATTCGCATTAATAGGACTTCCGAGTTCTTGAGGATTCTTGGTTGAAATATCTTTACGACGTGTCCATTCATCGTAATGTGGTTTAAATTGATCAATATATTGTTGTTGATAGGTACCTTCTTTTAAAGTAGGATCATGGGTAAAACATAAGTTGCGACTTAATACAGATCCATTCATTTGACCCTTATCAAACATACTTTGATATCTTTCGCACGAAGGATCGTCTAGTAAATAATTTAATTGTGTTTGATTTTCATCAAATTCTTTAAGTGCTAAATCGCGCATTGCCATACATGACATGGAACTGGATTGTTGTGTACAGGTTAAATCATTCCATTGAATACTTGACATTCTCTATTTTAATTCTCGGTTTTTCTTTCAGAACTTTTATGTTTTCTCAAAATAGAACAAAAATGAAGCTTATTAAAGTAAATGAGAAAAATAAAGATAAATTTAAAGAATGCGTTGGGAAAGATAAGCCCATGATCGTTTTATTTTATGCGGATTGGTGTCCTCATTGTCAAGTATTAAAGCCCACTTGGAATAAAATAGCTGAAAAATTAGGCAAAAATAAAAAGGTTCAAGTCGCACAAATTGAATACTCTAATATGGAATACGTCCCTAAAAAGTACAAAAATATTCGTGGTTATCCTACAATACAAATGATTAAAGGTGGTAAAATTATATCTGAGTATGATGGTATGCGTACTGAACAAGATATTGAAGCTTATATAAAAAAATATGAATGAAAAATATGAATGCGTACAACGATTTAAAGTTATTTTCACATAAAGTGTATATAAATGGATCTTATTGAACACGATGTTGTTGAAGAAGCATTGGATGAAATAGAAACCCCTTCCGAAGAAGACCTTGCTGATTTTCGTGCGAAAGTTTCTGAATGGATGAAAATGGATGATCAAATTCGTAAACTAGAAGTCGCAATTCGTGAACGTAAAGTACATCAAAAAGCGCTTTCAAGTGGTATTCAAAAATTTATGGATACATATGGATATGATAATCTTAATACAAATCAAGGACGTATTCGTCATACCGTTCGTACAGTGAAAATTCCAGTAAAATTAAATGAGGTAAAAGAAAAATTGCTTGAATTTAAACATCTTACAGGCGAAGAATTATTTAAAACTATTTTTGAAAGCGATCGACCTACGAAAGAGAACAAAAGTATTCGTCGCGTCATTCCTAAAATATCAATGAATCTAGATTTATAAATACAGTGTAATACATTAATACAGTGAACGAATATAGTGAACACAGTGAATACAGTAAAAATTGATCTTAAGAATACCTTATTTTTATTAACAAGATATATGGCTTATAACCTTGTAATTGTAGAATCAGCATCAAAAAGTAAAACAATTCAAAAATATTTAAATCAAAGTGATATTGCGAAAAATTTAGGAGAATTTAAAGTTGTTGCTTCCCTTGGTCATATCATTGATTTGCCTCAAAAAACACTAGGAGTTAATACAGATACATGGATTCTCGATTATACACCCATTGAACAAAAGAAGAAGGTTATTCAACAACTAAAAGGTCTCGTTAAGGATGCTAAAATGGTTTATCTCGCAGCGGATCCAGATCGTGAAGGAGAAGCAATCGCATGGCATTTAAAAAATCATTTGAAACCTAAAAAATACAAACGGATTACATTTCACGAAATTACACCTCGGGCAATCGAAGAGGCTTTGTTAAATCCACGAGATTTGGATATTCATTTAATAGCAGCTCAGGAATCTCGTAGAGCGCTTGATCGAATTGTTGGCTATAAAGTATCTCCTCTTCTATGGAAACGATTTGCGACCAGTTCATTGTCCGCCGGAAGAGTACAGAGTGTCGCCCTTGGAGAAATTGTTCAAAGGTTTAAAGATTATCAATCGCATGAACCAGATCCTTTTTGGACAATCGAAAGTGACTTTGAACTTTTTGAAACACCCATGAATACGTCTCTGTATGATTCAAAATCAAAGAAAAAGGTAGAATTTACCGAAGATGAATCTGTGAAAAAATTATTGACAGCTCTTATTCAACCGACTGAATGGCAGCTCGTTTTTGAGAAAAAGAAATCAAAAACAAACCCTTCCGCTCCTTATACAACGTCTGCTTTACAACAGGAAGCCTATGAAAAATATAAAATTCCAGCAAAACAAACGATGAGTTATGCCCAACAGTTATATGAAAAAGGATTTATTACCTATATGCGAACGGATTCTGTAAATTTATCGGATGGCGCTAAACAAGAAATCCATACTTATTTACAAGATGCTTTTGGTGACAACTATGTAACAGAACGTTCTTTCAAAAGTAAAGTCGCCAATGCCCAAGAAGCTCATGAATGTATTCGTCCATCCAATTTTGATGTAACAGTTCAACATTTAGATGAAACTGATTTTACACCAGGACATCGTAAAATTTATGATCTAATTTGGCGTAAATCCGTAGCTTCACAAATGCCCTCAGCAGAATATGTAAATTACCATTTTAAAATGACCAATAATTTGGATGACTTTAAGGGTTATGATTTTAGAGGAAAAGTAACATTTGTAGAAGTATTGGGATATCTTGAAATATGGCAACCTTTACAAAAAATAGAAAGTGTCGAAATTGATAAATGGGATCATCTCAGTAGTCAATTAAATCTACCCATACAATTTATTAAAGCCAATGGGGAAGCCGATGTAACACGACCTCATTGTCTTTATAATGAACCAAGCTTGATTAAATGGATGGAAAAAGAAGGTATTGGGCGTCCGTCCACTTATTCTACCATTCTAGATAAGCTATTTTCTAAAGGGTATATTACTAAAGGATCTCAACCATCCTCTATCATTCCAGTAAATAATTATTTAATAGAAAATAAAAGCAAACACTTAATAACTCGCGAAGACACTATTAAGCTAGGAGGCAATGAAAAGGATCGTTTTATTCCAACATCTATTGGAGAACGAGTGGTTGATTATTTAATTCATATATTGCCCTCATTGCTCGATCGAACATTCACATCACAAATGGAAGAAAATTTAGATAAAATTAGTCGAAACGATGATACCAAAACAAATATTATGGATTTATTTTACAAAGACTTTGAACATTCTCTTAATGACGCTCAAAAAGAACATCAACAGCATGTAAAAGAATCTCAATCATCAAATACAGAAACAAATACAAATACTAAAAAAGAATTAAAACCATCTGATTCAAATATTCTAAAATCATTTAATAAAGCTGATATCGTTAAAACACGTTATGGTCCAGCTATATTAATAGCAGAAACTAAAAAGTTTATATCCATAACACCATTCATCGAGTGGAAAGAAATTGAGATTGAGGATGTTAGCGAACAAGATATTCAGTTTCTAATTAATTTTCCAAAAGTGTATCAAGATATTAACATTGAAATGGGACGTTATGGTTTGTATCTTGTTCATGAAAAAAAGAATTATTATCTTCCAAAAGATGAATGGGACAATGTATATATAAATAAAATAGACTATCTAACATTAAAAAAATATCTTGTTGAAAGACCTCCATCAACTTATGTAAAAACAAAGATCAGTGTAAATACAAAAACAAAGACAAATGTAAATACAAAAACAAAATCAACATCAAGCACAAAAAAGACATCCACTCCTGCGCCAAAGAAAAAGAGAGTTTCTAAGAAGACTCTTTCTTCGTAAGAAGAAGTTCCTTTACAGAACGAATTTCATGTACAAGCTCTTGTAAAATTGTAGTAATATTTTTACCATCTTCTGTTTCAAGATATTGACCTAGAATATAGTACATGGGCTCTTCCAACACCATTGCTTTGATGTTTTCACTTTTGGAGTATCCGCTATCATCACTACTACTGATTGAGAGTTCCGATTTATTGTCGTCGTCTTTATTTCTTGAAGACATTTATGCTTTAGATGATTTAGCTTTTTATTTTTTAAGTAATTTTGAATCCATGGATGTTTCAATAATTCATCAATGGTTGCTCTATTAGTTGGATTTTTCTGTAAACAGGCTTCTACAAAATGTAAAGCTTCTTTATTATATGTAGTAGAATATGGATATGTTATGGGTGTTTTTAAACATTTTAGAATAAATTTTGGACGAGTTGGATCTGACCTCGAAAAATGCTTAAAATCACTCCAGCCAAATGGTTTTGTATGAAATAATAATTCATATACAATGATTCCAATAGACCATATATCGACTTCATATTTATATGCTAACGCATAATTTTTATCAATATAATTTACTAATAGTTCAGGTGCCATATAATTTAATGTTCCTGCTAAGCTGGTACATAATGAGTTTTGTTCTGATAAAATATATGAATAACCAAAATCGCCTAAATATATTTTATCATGATGAATAAAAATATTTTCAGGTTTAATATCACGATGAATAATATTATTTCCGTGTAAATATTCAACACTTTTAAGTAATGGATAAATAACACTATAAATCATACATTCTTCTGATTTATAACTGTATATACGATTTAATAAAAAACTATGATTCATATATTTCGTCATTAATCCCCATTCATTTTCGGTTTTAAACCAAAACCATAAAGGTAATATATTATCTATACCATCCATTATTAGGTGTATTTTAATTTCTCGTTGGAAATCATATTCTTTTCTTTTTATTTCCCTTTCATTCATTTTGGATTTTTGATATAGTTTTAGAGCTCCTATATGTTTTGTTTGCGTATGTATATATAAAATAACTTTTGTATAGTGTTCATTATAAATAGTTTGTAATTGTTTCCATTCCTCATCACAGAAATGTAAAATCTGTAATGGAGAGGATGGCAAAAAAGTACACGGAATCATTTGCGGAAAAAATGTCTCTGTTCATTAGAGAGAAAAGATGTCTAGAAAATATCTTTTATCGTTGTTAATAGGTTTTTTAGCATTTTCAATAGGCTATATTTATTATACTAAATTCTATGTTGAAGGATTTGTGGGAACACCTCAAAATAATGAGGCACCTATTGTCAATAGTGAAGGTGAAAAAACTACAAGTGATACAGCTGTAAATTTAGTTACTTCATTAAAGTCTCTTCTTTCAGGTGTTATCAACCAATCGGATAAAAATACATTCACCTATATAGAACAAAATTCCAAAATACCTAATTATGAAAATTTAATGTTTTATTTATCTTCTTTCAGCGACTTCACATCGTATGATGTAAAACAAAAAGCATACCAAGCAGAATCAAACAAATGGTATAATCATATATCAAATACCGATCCTTTTAACATTATATCCTCTACAGCGCTTCCTGTATCTATTCGTCCTCCAAATGGATTACCTTTATTAAATAAACAATTAGTTGGACCTCCATCTGATCAACTAAATATTAGTAATTTATCAATGGATTCATTTACCATGAGTTTTCTTGTAAAAAATAATGACTTTGTATTTGATAATTCAAACCCTATTGAGTTATTCAAAGTATTCGTTGAATCTCCAAATTACATTAAAATATTATTAGAACCTCACGCAACAGATGCCACAAAAGTCAATTTAGTTACCATTTTTGGATCAATCGAAGATCGCTATGTTATACCAATTGCGAAATTAGCATTAAAAGCTGGAGGAAATAAAGTTTTAATGACTGTAACTTATAATAAAAATGAAAAACCCGCCCCTAAACTATACGTATTTATCGGTGAAGCCCAATTTAGTTCATCCGCAATTACAACTCCACCTGTATTTATTCTAGGAAACTCTAGAATTGAAATTAATAGCACACAGAAGTGGGATGCTATTTTATATTCATTCATGTACTTTAAAAACACTATTAATCTAGAAATGCATAAAAAACTCATAGATTATTTTGAACTTCAAACTTCAGGTATTTCTTCAATGGTTGAACAACTCAAACAACTTTCTGATAATCAAATAAATGAAATTAATAAATTAATTGAATCTCAATCACTTACAATTTCAGATATAAGTAGTCAACTTGAAAAATGTAAAATCATTGAATCTAAATATGCTAAGGATAAAGAAGATAAAGATGTTCAAAAATGGATGGTTAATATGGACGGTTACAAAGTAGTATCTTCAGATGATTTACAAAAATGTACTTTATTAAAAGTTAATAACATATTTAGCAGTGTAGATAAAGGTGAACCTACAACCACTGACCAAGATGGTCTAACATCTGATTCTGAAACTGTTAAAACAGAAGAGGAAGAAAAATTTATGGTTAAAAAACCAGAATATTTAAAAGGAGTTAATGTAATAAATCCTATATTAGATAAGGTTGAATCTAATTCAAAAAATTTAAAAAACAAAATTGATAATTATTTTACATAAATTTATTTATAAATATTTTTAGTTTTACAATTTTTTTATTTTATATTTGTATAAAAATATAAATTTGATTTAGTGGTATGATTATTATACCATGACAATCACATAATGAAGATCATTCGTGTTAATAATGCTCCTGAACATACGGTAATGTCGTTTAATAAAGGTGATTTAGTTTGGATAAGTTGTTATCAATTACCCTTTCTTAATCCACGAAATCAAAAAAATGGAAAATGGGAAATTTTATGCGAACTGGGTATTGTTGATGAAGTTTTTTTAAACGAAAATAATGAAATATGGGGTCTTAGCATTTTCAATAACGCTTTTTCAACTGTTTCATCGGGTTTATATATTGAAGATGTTATTGAAAATTACACAAAAAAACTGCGGACTACGAACGAACTCAATAGCGTAAATATTATTAAGAAACATTATCATTTACATTATACCATCCGTAAAATTATGGCAAACCGAATTAAAAAGGCTTACATTCTACATTATTGGAATCCAACAAATCCTAATATGCATAAACGTCTTCTAGAGGATTTCATAGATTTACAAAAACAATAAAAAACCATTCAAAAAATTATATTTATTTTATTTTAGTTTTTGTTTTTAAGTGTTAATAACATTTTTAGTTTTTGAATATCTATAAATATTTTTAATGGTGATTTTAATGAGGGTTTTATAAAATATAGCGATGATGGTATCGTATTTTCAATGTGATTTATATAATATATTTTACTTAATTTAATAAACCATATAAATTGTAATAACCATATAAATAATAATAGCACATATGGTTTAAAATATATATTTAAATTTATTAAATTTGTAATAAATAATAAAGATAATCTCCATATTCTAAAATAAACAAATAAACTTAAAAATACTGTATCACCTACAATAATAAATCGTGTATCTTTGAGTTGTCTTAGTAAACGTGCGATATATAAATTAATCGATGTAGAATTCATTATAAATAATACATATGTTCCAACATTCATTAAATTATTTTTTTCAGAATTAATTAAAGCCATTAATGTAATAGCATGATGAAGTATAAACACTAAATCACGTTGGTAAATTACAACAATTGTATCATATAAATATATAGCTTTTTCTAATTCATATAAGGATGTTACATATGGATGAACAATATTTGAATGTAATAATTCGGTAGAGTTATTTAAATAACTAGCACTATAGCTATAGCTAATATATGTATGTAAATATATGAACGAATGATGTAAAATAAACCATATATATTGCTTGGATTTATTAACATTTTCAACATAAGGTTGAATCGAATTTAATGATATTTGATCGTATATATATTTAATAAATGTATATTGAAGAAAATGATAAATCCATAACATTTATTATTTACTTAAGGGCAAATCCTTAATAGAAAAATAGAAATGAACGCAGCAATTTGTTATTTAACACAAAACACAGAGGTTCGCCGTACTTATCTTAAAACATCCCTTTATTTCTTATTCAAAAATTTTAACGCTACTTATAAATACCCTGTTATTATCTTCCATGAAGGAGACTATGATAATGACGCCCAACAAGATATTATTATGAGCATTCGATCTAGTTGCCGTGACCTTGTATCTTTCCAAGCATTAGACCCTAATGATTTTAAATTGCCTGCTCATATTGATGCGATTAAGCTTCAGCGTTGCTTAGATATTAAACCTCACCCAACCCCCTATTGGCGTAATGTAAAATACCGCCTAATGTGCAGATGGTGGTTGATGGAATTCCCTAAATATGTAAAAGCTTACGATTATGTAATGCGTTTAGACGATGATTCTCTCATTGAAGAACCTATTAAACATGACTTATTTAAATGGATGAGTGATAAAGATTTAAACTATGCCTCAAACTTCCTTCACGTTGACTGTGGTATGTGTTGCTATGGAATGAAAGATTTCTTTGATAAGCATTTCCCAGAGAAAAAAGAGATGCTTAAAGAACTCTTTATCGAACAAAAAATTCCAATGCGTGCTGTACAATTTCATCCATTCCGCACGATTCTCTCGCTAACTCAAAGCCCTCTTCCCGAAATTAAAGAAACTGAATCTCTATGGATGCCTATTATGTATTACAATAACTTTTTCATGACAAAACCCAGCTTCTGGTTTCAAGAAAACGTACAAAAAATCCTAAAAGAAATTGATATGAATGGATCTATCTTTTATTTCCGATGGGGAGATGCTCCCTTACAGTCACTTGTTGCAATGATCTTTTCTCCACCTGAACAGATTAGCAAGGCGTCTTTTGAATATTCAAAACGTCTTCAACGCGAAGCCTTTAAAGGTGATGACGGTCATTACCATGCTTATATGCCAGATACCTATGATAAATCTTCATGTATTACTGAACAAAAAGAATTTCAAGAAAAATTAAAACTATAAACTATAAACTATAAAACAATAAATTAAAATGACTAAGCAATACCATGTTTAATCTTATAATCACCGCTATTACGTAAAATCCATTCCTGAGAAGGTGGAATACCCATAACTAATTCTTTTTGTGAATAAAACATCGATTTTTTATCATCATGCTCTGGACGATAGGTTGTAGATGTTTTAAGAGGTAATTCATCTTCTAATTTTAATTGATAGTAAATAGGCGCTTCACCGTTCTTTTTTAAAATGACAAAAATGCTTGGAATAATACGAGTAAGAGAATCTTGTGTATAGTAACTGTTAGGATATACAAATGTGGCTTTAATATTTCCATTTTCAGAAACTTCAAAATAATTTGGACTATTATCAAAAGCAATTTCAGGATTTGTAAATGCCAAACCAGATCCAGAGTAATTCATCATACGATCAATTGGGTTTGCAGCCATAATAACACGTTCAGTGTATCTAGAAGCCTTTTTTACTTCTCCTGAAATTAATAAACCATTTTCACCCTTGCGAACAACATGAAGTTCTATATGTTCATTTTCTAAATGAAACATGACTTAACTTATCTTATATTATATCAATAAAATATTCGCAATATATCTATCCAATTACATTTGTCAAATATCCATTGCCGTAATTTTTGTTGAAGTTCTTTACAGGGACTATAATTTACGCTACTTATAAACGGCTCATCCGTCATTTCGGATTGAATCTTATCAAATAAGCAGCCGTAGCGACAATGCCAATATTCATACGGATAAACTTCATCTGCTTCATCTTCATCATGGAAATATGTTTGAAAATATTGAATAAATGTATATAAGTCTGATATAGGATTATAAGATATCATTGGATCATTTAAATATTCTTTCATGATATCTTCGCGGATTTCTTCATGTGTACTTAGAATAAGGTTTATATGTAGCGTATCATTCTGTTTTGACCAATACCACGCAGAAAATGCCGGATTTATTTTTATACGATTTAAGAATATATAATTTAATACTTCTGGAATTGTTTTTGTATTTGTTTTAACTTTAATATGATGATAACGTGTTGATTTTAATTGAAGAATCGTATTTTCTAATTTTAATAATTGATCTTCAAGATAATCCATTCGTTCCTTTAGCATTATTATAAAGTTTTGTTCAGGGGTTCCCTCCATATTTATTAGCGGTGGCGATAAATATATCTTTGTTATTAAATTCACTTGAATGAAAAATTTCTATATCAATCAATAAAGTGGAATGTCTTTAAAGTCACAAATACCTATTCAACAGAAATATAAGGCAACCGTTCATCAATTTTATACATTTCGCGAATCATCGAATATATCCGAACCTCTTGAATTAACACAATATCAACCGATTGAAGTAATGAATATTGGTAAATCGAATGTAAATATATATGGGGATTTAAATATCACTGGTGATATCCTACCTTTTTCGTGTAACGTATACGATCTAGGATCTAGTAATTATCGTTGGCGGGATTTGTATTTATCGGGCAACACCATTGATCTTGGTGGAACTCGTATTTCTCGTAACAATGCTACAGGTGGGATGAAAATTTCATCGAAAGTGAATGATACCCCTTTAGATTTTACTGCGCAGCATATTACAGCTTTAGGTACCTTATATGCAAGTAATATTACCATCGCAGGAAACGCTTTGATGATTGAAGACAATGGGAATGTAGGCATGGGAACAGCCATTCCCACCCAAAAATTAGACGTACGAGGAAACATCTATGCTTCTGGAAATATTGTGTGTTCCAACATAAGTGTCATTGGAGATTTTGTTCGTCTTGATACAATCACAAGTAATACGGAACAAATGGTGATCCAAAATGCAGGAACGGGTCCAGCACTTAAAGTGACACAATCAGGAGCCAATAGTGTAGCAGAATTCTATGACAGTGAAAGCGGACTATCTTTGACGATTGTCAACGGGGGAAATGTAGGTATCGGAACCAATGCTCCCTTAGAAAAATTACATATTGTCGGAACCGCTCGAGCAACGACATTCAGCGGGAGCGGCGCGTCTTTGACATCTTTGCCGGCTGCGTCCTTATCAGGAACTGTACCAGTCGCAAATGGTGGAACGGGAGCAAATACACTGGCATCCAAGAAACTTCTCGTAGGCAATGGGACAGCTGCGGTTTTGCAACCTACAAACTTGCACTGGGATACTCAAAATGATCGCTTGGGTATTGGTAGTGTTTCGCCTTCTCAAGCACTTGATGTTGTTGGGACAGTGAAGGCGACATCATTTGTAAGTGATTATATAACCGGCAGCAATATTGTAATTGGAACAAGCACAGTTCGTCGCCCGGGTTATGCTGTGAATGTTTATGGAGGAGGAGTTTCAATAAACACAAGTACCCCTTTATTGAATTCCCAGCCACAACTTCAAACAAATGGATACGATTTTGTAATTTATGATGACACTAATCGTAACACGATATCAATAACACCATATGTAATTGGAGATGTTTTTACGCAAGCAAATAACGAGCATAGTATATACATACCATATAAAAGTCAATCTAGCATAATTGATCAGTATCTATATGTGCCTTACGGCAGCGCCGCAGCAATAAATCAAATATTTGCGAGTGACTTTACACTAGAATCATTCATTTATGTCAATACATTTGGTCAATATAATGGTGAATGCCCTACATTTATTGGATATCATGATCCTTTATCACAAAATTTTGTTTGGAGTTTTGGACCTTGGCCTGCTAATAGAACGCTCAGTCTAAGATATACTCATAATTCAGGAACTGTTCTTATTAAGACAGACGCAACGCTAAACCTTTCAACATGGTATCACATAGCAATGGTATATGTTAAATCTACGAACGCGTTAACTTTCTACATAAACGGAACGCTTCAAACACTTCAATCAAATGCTGGCAACATTGCAGGCGCAACGACGCATACAGTCCAAGGAACTTCTCTTGTGACAGGGGTATACAATCTTGTGATTGGTCAATGGAATTCTCAATCACTTGGCTGCTATGTAAGTAATCTAAGAATCGTACAAGGCTCTGCTATTGTTCCAAGCGCAACTCCTACAGCACCGATTGCTCAAGTTTTGAATACTAAGCTTTTATTAAAAACAAAAGTTAATTCTTCTTTGTTGGTTAATTTTGGTAATAATCGTCTTTCATTTGGAACATCGTCACCATCTTCCTCATTTCAAATTGCGGAAACAACCGCAAGTGCTCTGGCTGTAAATACACCTGTTACAGGATATAGGGGTAGTCCAAATACTTTAATGAACATAACCAATTGTGGTTTAGCTTATGTTGATGAAACAGGAACAACAGCAATAACATCTTCATCCTTAACATCAATAATACCTACAAACTTCTCACCTGGTGGCAATGCGTTTTCTGTTCTTATTGGAAATTTTGGTGCACTTCTTAATAATAATGTATATAATGGTCAAATCAATTTCACTTCAAGCTGGACGTTGGATTCATTTGTTTATTATACACAGACACCTATAAGTGCGAATGCTACATCATTTCCATATTTAATGGCAATTTGCGACTATGGAGGTGCCAAGTTTAGTTGGGGATTTGGAATGAATAACAATAGCAAATTGGCGTTTGGTTGGAAAAACTCAAGTAGTGTCAATCAACTCGTTGAAACAACAAATACATTATCAATTAATACATGGTATCACATTGCTGTTACACATGATAATTCCGCAAAAACATTAAAATTATACATAAATGGAACATTACAAAGTCTTACATCTTCAGGTACAAGTTATTCTACTTCCAGTGCGACACTTTTGGCAGAGGCTTACCCTGTTATTATTGGATCATATTCTACACAATACAATCGAGTCTATATTAGCGAGATGCGCATTTCAACGGCTGTGGTCACACCTTCTGATTACCCTACCGCACCACAAAGTATAACGGCAAATACAAACTTTCTATTACGCACCACGGCATCAGATGCGGGCGGCGCCACTTTAATGAACATTCTAAAAAATGGTAATGTTGGCATCGGAACAAATAATCCAACAGTGAAATTAGATGTAAATGGAGATATAAAAACATCTGGATCAGGAATTATAAGTACAAAATCTATATATGACAATAATAATCATACAGATGGTCCTGTCAGATTTTATTCATTACAAAGCGGAACAGGTTGGATGCAAACATCTCTTCAACTATGTGAACTTAACTTAGAAGCAGCAGGTACAGGAACTATGAATTCATCACCTTCATTAGCGTTTCATTGGCGAGGACGCGTTGCGTCACAACTAAGATTAGAAGCATCAGGTAGAATAGGAGTATACAATAATCCCGGGACAGGATATGAAGCGTTCGCGTGTGGTGGATTATCAAAATCAGCTGGTACTTTTGATATATCACATCCCACAAAAAGCAATACTCATTTAGTTCATAGCTTTATAGAAGGACCACGTTGTGATCTTATTTATCGTGGGCGTGTTACATTAAATGATGGTCAAGCATACGTTAACATTGATCGTGATTGTACAGCCATGCCAGAATGTGCTATGACTGAAGGTACATTTATAGCTTTAGTATGTAACCCAGATTTTTTCCTTCAAAATACAACATCATTCGAACGTCTTCTTGGTACTTTGACGGGTAATATATTGCATATTTCATGTGAAAATACGTCAAGTATAGATGTAATTTCATGGATGGTTATTGGCGAACGCAAGGATGCTTTTATTAAAGATTGGAATAGAACGAATGAACAAGGTTACTTACAAACAGAATATGATAGTACAATATAAATAACCAAAATAAGTATAATATTTATTATTTGGAAATCATATTAGTTATAATATTAGTCTTGGGCGATTTAATTATTTTTTATATTATATCATTGTAAATGAATTCAGCGTTAGCATACAATAAATCTAAATTATACTCGACATCGGGTATAAAAGAATTATTATTTAAGTACAGAATCCCTCAAAATGATCTAACTCTCAGTAAAATTAAAACAGGATATGAAAGCGATATTGAAGATAATTTAAAGAGATCTCCTACAAAAAAAATATTGAAAGAATCTTCTCAAAATATTGTACGCAGAACACGTACCATATCACATCTTTTGGATAAAAAACCTATTACTGAAAAGAAACGTTCAAAAGAAAATGTAGAAGGTGGAAAACAAAAATTAAAACATCACTATAATGGTAAAAAATATACAGTACATATTGGTAAAAAAGGAGGTCGTTATATTATTGTTGGTAAAGAAAAGAAAAAATTATATATAAAAAATTAAGCGTAGTTACGTCCATCACCTACACCGGCTGGGTTTGATTCAGTGCGAGAGCATGTTACACCATCGCAACGAACGACATAACGTTCAGGTAACATGGTTCCAGGGTCGCTGAATGGACGAGCGCAAGGTGCGCATGGGATTAAACGGTCTACCGCTTTTTGGCGTTCTTGTTCCATTACTTTATCGGCTTGAGTTTGTAAATACATACGGGATTCATAAGAACTTTGAACCATCTTTTGTCCAGCAACAGATGCCATGAGTTCCGCATTTACAATGCAGCGGGGACGATAATCGGTGAAGGCTCTTCCATCTGACATACGAGTAGGGCACATAACTTTGGGATCAGTTTTGACATCACAACTTTCGCAAGACATATTCTTCTTTATTACTTAGAAAAGATATATTTATTTTAGACCTTTAATAAACGTTCAACTAATTCATTTTTTGTACCTTCTGCGGATAACTGTCTTTCTTCACATAAATCTTTTAATTTATCTAATGTCATGCTTTTTAATTTTGTTTTTGAATATCCTACATTTGAAATTGTTACATCAGATCTAGCTGTAATATCTGGTTTTATTTCTTCAATATTAATATCATCGCTTTTATTAATTATTTCATCGTTTGTTTCAGAGGTCGGCATTTGAAGTGGTGCTGAGAAAAACACAAATCCTCCATTGGGAGTTTGATCATCATCCTCTTCATCATCGTTTTCATAATTATGATTATCAAATATAGCCTTCATTAATTCATTTCCTTCATCATCCGCATTTCGTTTTATTGCGTCTGTAGAAGAATATACGTAGTTTGATTCACCATCTTGTTGAATCATTTTGTCTTTAGAATCAGAATAACAACCGAATAATTGTTGAGATTGTTTATCTAATAATAGTACATCAACTTTCTCTTCAATACGTGTTACTGCTTTCCATATTAAATAAAATCCGGCAATTAAAATAATACCGATAAGTGCCATTTGAAGTGTTATGATAAATTGAGGATCTTTAAACATTTATATGTATGTCATATATTTTGTTTTTCATTTTAATCGCAGTTTGGATTAACATTGGTGGAAATTCACGTGTTTCTAGAAGTTCAATACCAATCGATTGTTTTGAAAATCCGGATTTAATACGATACGTGAAATGGTATTTATTATCGATTCTTTCCCCCTCCACCGAAATATTTTTAAATAACGACGGATAATCTTGTTCTAAATCTTGAACACTAAAATAATGCGTAGTTAATATCATTTTACATGAAGTATTTGTTGAAAGATAAACCATCATCGCTTTTAACATAGCAGCACCATCTATTGGTGGCGTTGAATGAAACGGTTCATCCATAAAATAAATAGAATATGGGTATTTCTTAGATATTTCTAAAACCTCTTTTGCTTTTGTCATTTCAGCTTCAAATAGAGATTGACTTCCGATTAAATCTTTTATTCTATCATGATGTAAAATAGCCTCATAGGGTTTAATATTACCTTTATTTGAACGGGAAATGCCAAATGTTTGACTTAGAAGAATATTCCATAAAAACGATTTAACATAGGTTGTTTTTCCACCAGCGTTTGGACCCGTCATAATTAAATTTTTTTTCATACAAATTGGATTTGATACCGCATTTAGTAATAAGGGGTGTTTCATTGAAAAATAGTTCGTTGGCTGTTTATAATTATATGTTGGAAAACACCAATCATTATTTTGTTTTTTATATAATTTAGATAAAGATTGTAACCCGTCATATATCGTCATAGCCGTATAAATATCTTTTAAGCGATCTCTTTCAGCTGGATACTTCCATAAACGATAAAACATATAAGATGAACCTTTCCATGGTTTCATAAGTTTATCACGTTTAAGACTTGGAACATAAGATTCCCAGAAATCATTTGGAATATTTTTTAATATTTGTTGAAATTTTTGAATAGTTTGAGTTAATTGCTTCATACGAGATAGAATACGCTGGCGATATTTTCTTAATTGATTACTTAAATCGATTGCTAATATAAAACTATAAATATAAATAGCTACATAAACAAGAATCATCGCTAGATTTTTAAATTCTAGGTGTGTATTTTTATAAATCCATTGAAGTCCTTGACCAATGAATGTTAAATAGGCTTTTAAACTTAAATTCCATTTTAACTTTTTACGAAGATAAATATAAGGACCGAATAATACACTAATAGGGTATATACTTTGCGTAATTGGTGAGATATAGGATCTATATATTTGATAGCCACTTAATAATGTTGTATGATAACATAACCCCTTCATAGGCCAAGAGCGCGGGTAAAGTGTGTCCATTAAATAATTTTTTAATTCAGAATCTAAAGACAATACCCAATTCCAATTGGATGATAACTCTTCTGAACTATTCCAAATACATGGTAAATTGGTTTTTTGAAAGTAGCGTAAGGAAGCTTGTCGTTTTTTAAGTTCGGATGAATTATTAATGGGTGTTTTTAAATACGATTCTAGAAAATGATGAGTATTCTTGTAAGGACTAATATTTTCGATCCATTCATTTATATTAATATCTTCCCATATACTGTTTGATACATAGCAATGATTAGAGTTTTTTTGATTTTCAATATTAAATAAAATAGGACATGTATCTGTATCTTTAAAAAATACATCAACTTGTTCTAATTGTTTATTAAAATGTTTTGAACGAAACACCATTGCATTGTAAAAGTAAAAAAATGAGTTAAGATTAATCGCATAAGGTTATTATATAACTAAATGAATTTCTGTATTCTTAAAACAAAAGGGATTTTTTACCGTATCCCAAAGGCACCATTTGAATCAGATGAACAGGTAATGGATCGCATTTGGTATATTGCTAAAAAAGAAAAAAATGCGGAAGGTAATATTGATCTTTCAGAATCACTTCAATGGAGTTATCAAAAATATCTTAAAGTTAAATATTAGAGAGTCATGGATCCAAAAGAATGGGGTGCGCCAACTTGGACATTTCTTCATGTATTAACTTTTAAATCGCAAGCTTCATATAATACGTTAAAGACATTTTTTATAAACGTCCAATACTTATTACCCTGTTCAGTATGTAGAAACAATTATCAAGAGCATTTAAAAAGTTTACCATTTCCAAATAATAAAAAAGAAATGGTTTCTTGGTTAATTCAGTTTCATAATAAGGTAAATCAGACACGTGAAAAAGAGGATGATATGATTGGTTATTGGAAACAGAAAATTAAACGTATGACCCATACACGTGATATCGGTATATGGACGTTTATTCAATGTTCAATCCATACACATCCTGGTAAATATAAAGCTAGTCCTGATTTATTAAATGCGCACCAATTTATATGGGAACATTTAGATGAATTATTACCTAATTTCCTAGAGGATTATGTGGGTATTATAGAGTATATTAGACAACATCCTATGAATGAAATTGCTTTAAAAAAAATATATCATCAAAATGCTCATAAGTTATTTAATAAATTTAAATTAATCGATTCACATATTAAAGAAAATCGATTATGTAAAAGCTATTGTAAAATAGGCGCGAGTGTATAACTTATTTATTTTTTCATTAACTTATTTAATTGATCAGTGACCTCTTTAAGTTGTTGAGTGAATAAGTCAATGGCACCTCCACGTTTGTCGTCTTTCTTATCTTTACGTTTGCCACCTTCTTGATCAACGGATGCGTATTGCTCCATCATGGTCTCATCAGCACCTCCACGTTTGACGGCTTTCTTGGCTTTGCGTTTGCCACCTTCTTGGTCATCATCCGATTTGTCTTTGTCACCACCACGTTTGGCGTCTTTTTTGGCTTTGCGTTTGCCACCTTCTTGGTCGTCATCCGATTTATCTTTGTCACCACCACGTTTGACAGCTTTCTTGGCTTTGCGTTTGCCACCTTCTTGGTCGTCGTCAGATTTGTCTTTGTCACCACCACGTTTGACGGCTTTCTTGGCTTTGCGTTTGCCACCTTCTAGGACACCACCAGCACCTTCAGCGGCAACTGGACCAGCTTCTTTAGGTACGATTAAATCACCACCGTCAGCTGGTAATAAAGGTAATTGACCGGGTAAGGGACGAACAACATCGGCTTCAATGGGCGCAGGTTGGCTAGAGAAGATGCTACCACCACGTTTGGTGTCTTTCTTGGCTTTGCGTTTTTTGCCACCTTCTTGATCATCGTCGGATTTGTCCTTGTCACCACCACGTTTGGTGTCTTTCTTGGCTTTGCGTTTCTTGCCACCTTCTAAAACGGGTACGGCACCAGCAGCGGGTAATTGCGTAGATAGTACTTCTTCAACACCACCTTCAAGGGGGGAAGGTTGGCTTACGAATACAGCATTTGTAGCACCTCCGCGGCGTTTACGGCGTTTACCACCTTCTTGAGGAGCTGTGTATTCATCCATACCAGTTTCTTGGGTTTCCATTAATAATTCGTCAGAGTTTCCTCCACGAACCTTGCGTCCTTTACTTTTGTTGGAATCTAACGCACGACGTAATCCATAAAGTACAGCAGGTGCTAAAATAGAACCTAATTCAATAGCACCACCATCAGCATCGCCTCCTTTGCGGTTTTTGAGTACACGTTTTTTTCCTCCTTCTGTGTTCATGATATTATTTGTTATTCTATTAAAACATTTTTTTTCACCGTTTTGTAAAATAAAGGACGATTGATAAAGCTATAATCATAAAGAACATATTAATACATATGACGAATAATATATAAGGTAATAAATACCATAAAATATTTTTTAACACGGGTTTTAAGATTTCCGTTTTAAATTCTTTTTGTTTAAGTTCCTTTAAAATAACATTTAAAAATAAATGAATAATTTTAGAATCCATCATTAATCCGCGTTATTATTTAGAGGAGAAATCCCTTCTAAGAATATATACGAAGATGGAACTACAAGCACCTATAAAACATTCAAATTATTTTCATATTAAAGTTACTGATAATAAAAAACCCCTTTCTTTATCTTTTTTTAAAGTAAATTTAGTACAAGTACATAAGTTATCGCATCAGCAAGGGTATGCTTTGATTTTAAAAATATCACCAAATGAATATAATTATAATGAATTACATCATATTGAGGCAGATATAATTAATAAACTGAGTGAAAACAATTCAAAATGGTTTAAAAATGATTTATCGCATGAAAAAATAGAACAATTATTTAAAAGTTCTATTTATCAAAATGAATTATGTGTTTATTATTCAAATTTAAGAACCCCTAATACCAAAATTGCGGATTTTTCAAAATGGTTTAATGATCGTAAATATTCAATGCCAGTTGCCGTGAAATGTAGTATAAAATGTGACGGGCTTTTTATTTATCAGAAAAAATTTAACTTAAGATGGACATTAACTGGATTTAATGAGTTTGAAGATAACGGACAAGAGATTGAAATAGATCTTGAAGAGCGTTTATCAATAGAAAAATATTGGGAAAAGCAATACGAAGAAAAAATTAATCAAATTGATTCAAAAATTCAGGAATATCAAAATATGATTAAGGAAAAGGAAAAGATAAAGGATCAATTAATAGATCATTTTAATAAAATTCAAACAATCGAAAATTTAAATGACTGGGATTCGGAAATAGATATTTTCCGTTCTATAATTGTCCAAATAGGTAGAGAATGAATTTAATTTTAAATTTTCTAAAATATTTTATCTTTTAGTAATAGTATAAGATTCAATGAAAAACAAAGTAATTGTCCCCCTATCCATTTTACTAGTTGTTGTACTCCTAGGATTTTTATTTATATCCTATAATCAATCCGCTAAAAAGGTAAATGCCGAACGTTTCCAAGGATATGATATCTCCGAAGGTGTTCCCGCATTCCCCAAAGCTCCTAGTGTCGCACAAAATAGCCCAGCATCCCCAGAATCTGCCGGTGGACCTTTCGGTGGAATGGGTGTAAGTGATCCCCAAGGAAATGAAGTCTTCAACCCAGTAACCGCCGCCAGTGCCAGTGGTGCCTCTGTACCTGCCCCTTCTTGCTTCCCCCGCGATCGTTTATCCGCCGAAGAATTACTTCCAAAAGATGCCGCCAACAGTCGCTGGGCTCAAATGAACCCTATGGGACAAGGTGATGTCAGCGACCAAAACTTCTTAACCGCTGGTTACCATGTAGGTGTTAACACTCAAGGTCAATCTCTACGCAACGCTAACTACCAACTTCGCAGTGAACCATCAAACCCTCAACAACCTGTTTCTCCTTGGAACATTGCTACCATTGAGCCTGATATTAACCGCAAACCCCTCGAGATTGGCGGTGCTCTATAAACTTTTCGCGTAGACATATGAATCTTTTAAAGAACTTATTTTTTTATTCATAATTTTATCTTCTAGAAAGTATTTACGACCTTTGTAAGTTAAACGAAAACGATCTGTTTCTCGAATCCACCATCCATTTTCGGAAATAATTTGTTTTACTGGAAGTTCTTGATTAATACATTTAAATATATCTCGTATTACCATTTCGGTATTATAATTTTCAGGAAGCACCGATGGTTTACAGTTTCTTAAAGAGTGACGAAAATAAGTAATAATTGCTAATCTATAAGACAAATTTGTTTCATTATTATTTTTATAATTAATTGGACTATTACAATGGTATTCATGAACATTCATAGCTAAAAAATCCCCTGTATTTATTTGAATGGCGACTTCATAACGTGGAAATAGAAGATATCCTCCTTCTATATTTTTAGAACATATCACTAAGTTTCCAAAACCATCTTTATAATCCCCTTTATCTACATGTAGTGCTGTTCTAAAATTATAATTTATCGTTATTGTACTATATGCTGTGTTTTCTATTTGATAGGCTGTAGTTGAAACAGCATCATATTGTTTTTGATACGCTTCTGGACACATTTCTTTAAAACATTTATCAATTGATTGAATAAATGGAAAACTATTCTGATAATCCCCTTGAGATAGTTTTGTTAAACGACATGGTTTTTTACCATTTGCACTATCAAAGTAACCTAAAACAGATGTATGAACCGGTGCTGTTTTATTATATTTTGTACTAATATATTCTTTTATATGACCAGCTGCCATGCCTCTTCTCGTTGAAGCCTGATTTTTAGCAATATCTAAAAAAGATGTAACCGCAAGTTCACATAAATCCAATGGAATACCACCTCTTTTTAGTAATGCTAAAGGATGTTTTGTTTCTTTATCATATATTTCAATAGTATTAATTGGAGCTGGATATTTATTTAAATCAACTAGCGTCCAGTTTGATGTAAAATCAAAAAAATGTCCTTCTTTTATTTTGATATCATTGATTGAACAAATAGATGATTTATAAATTTTAATGGTATTTTCCATAATCGCTAAAGAGTGTTTAATAGTATTGAATACTTATTTAACATTTTTATAAACGAAAACGAAAAATACTGAGGTTGCTTCATTTTTTCTTAGTATAAAGTATATGGACGCTTTTATAGGAAATTACATTTATGAATCATTTGTAAAACAAAAAGAATTATTTGAGGAAAAAACCGTAACAGTAACAGATACAAAGACTGAAACTGAAACAGGTTCTCAAAAATCAACTACATGGATTATGAGTCTTATTGTTAGTACATTAATTAGTTTAACAGCTGCTTATTTATCATGGTCTTGTAATTCTGCGGCGGGTATGGGAACTGGTCTTAAAATCGTATTTGCTATATTCGCATTTTTATTTGGTTTAATCTATTTAATATTTTATTTAATATTCCGTGCTGGACGTTGTTCTCCACAAGTAATGTACGTTCAAGCACCTCCTCCGGTTGTTGAACAATATACAGCACCTGTTCAAGTTGCTCCAATTGCGCCAGTTGCCCCAGTTGCCCCTATTCAAACTCCTCCCTCTCCACCTCAAGCTGGTGGCAAACGCAAAGTTTTAAAACTAAAGAATAAAAAATAAAATGAACGCGTCCAGATTTAAAGATTTCAAACGCATTTTCATATAATGATATCTAAAGGAAGTGAATTGTTATTAAATTCATTAACTGTTTATTATGATAAATACCCTGAATATCGTGTAGATTTAAACAATATTATTCAAGGAAAATATAAGGTATCTCTTCGCGTAATTGATTGGTTTATTACACATTATTCTAAATATAAAAATATTTTATATTGGATTGATGAAGAAAATAACAAGATTCATGAAAGTATATTAAAAGTTGGTCCGCATTTACGTAAGTTTCATTTATATTTAGAATATAGAGCTCAATTAAAATCATATACAAAACTCTATTTTGATCCTTTTCGCCGTCATGAAAGAATTTCATTTATTTTAGAACATAAACCAATTACTTTTATTGAAACCACAATTGGTCAACTTAATTTCTTCAAATGGATTTTTCAGAATCATATTTTAGAATATATTCAAACTCATCAAAAAGAAATTGAAAAGCACATGAATGAATATCAAAATAGTAAAAAAAAAGATGATAAAGAAAGTGATAAATTAATAAATAATCATGATAATAATAACCATGATAATAGTAACCATGATAATAATAAAAATATTATACCAAAGCAATCAAGAGGACAATGTAAATCCATTTCAAATATGTTTTTTCAATCCCAATGCTGTCTACGCTTCGATTAATTGTTGATTTTTAGGAAGTGGAAGATCATTTAGCAGTTGTTTTATTTTTTTATGAAGCTCATCAACGCCTTGATCATTTTGTAGGGTAATAGTCCCTTGAAGATTATCGATATGGTCTTCAAATGAATGTTTCACACTCGAGTTTTGTCGTTCAATTTTAATAACAATTCCACCGCGTTTTTGAATTTCAAGGATATCATGTGGGTAACGTATATCTGGGATGATAATATAATTAGAATATTCTTGATGGCGATCATATGCCCCGAATAGTGTACGACTAAAGAAATCCTTGCCCATATAGGACATCATATAATCAGTAAGTGATTGAATTGTTTCTCTAGGAGTTTTCCCCCATCGTGTATCAATGGCTTCTTTTGAAGAAGATTCCACTTGATCCATTGTATAATCATAAAGACAACATACAGCACGTTTTAGGGGATATGAAAGACGAACAATCTGATAATAGGGTATCTGTTGACAAATATATTCAGCGGCTGTATCTTTTCCAGAACGTGACCGACCTAATAGTCCTATAATTCGTGGTAAAGACATATAAATTATTTATTATATATTAAATTAAACCTATATTTTTAAATGACATCTATATAGGAAGATTATGTTGTTAGCTTCCCTTAAAAATGGTAGTTATTTAGCATATTCAAAACCCTCTCGTAAATTTGTGAGTCCTATAAACAAATCTAAATCTAAATCTAATGTCTTAGTAAGGATGGGAAAATCCAAAAATCGTAGTAATAAGTATTTAGAATATGATGATTTAGATTTCTCTCTGGACGCTGCCCGCTCCCCTTCGTCATATGGATCTTCGTTTGATGATTCCTATATGGAAAAAGTTTTCAAACCTGTTGTGGTTAAAGCAAAAAATCCTCGCCAACAAATATATTTGAACGAATTAGAAAATGAGAAAACGGATATTATTTTAGCCGTTGGTCCGGCTGGCACTGGAAAAACAATGTTACCTTGTCATATTGGTATTCGCAAATTACAATCAAATGAAATTAGTAAATTAGTAATTACACGACCAGCCGTTTCCGTGGAAGAACAACATGGTTTTTTACCAGGTAGTTTAGAAGAAAAAATGGAACCTTGGCTCAGACCAATGATGGATGTATTTCAACAATATTATTCTCCTATGAAAATTCAAAAAATGATTCAACAACAAATTATTGAAGTATCTCCTTTAGCTTACATGCGTGGTCGCACGTTTGAAAACGCATGGATTATTGCTGATGAATCTCAAAATATGACACCCAATCAAATGTTAATGTTATTAACACGTATTGGTAATAATAGTAAAATGATTATTACAGGAGATCAAAAACAACACGACCGTGGGTTTGAAAAAAATGGATTAACTGACTTTTTAAATCGCTTAAAAAGTAGTGACAAAGAAATACCTGAAATTCAAATTATTGAATTTTTAGATGAAGATGTAGAACGTCATAAAGTTATTCCAAAAATATTAAGATTATACCAATAATTTTATTTAAAGGGTTTAAAAATAAAAATAAATTAAAATTAGATTAAAATTAAATAGATTCTTCAAGTTCTTGTTCATCTTCTTCAACAACTTCAGGTTCATGAACCTTTTCTTTTTCTACTTTCTCAAATCGAAATGGTATTAATTTCATTAAACGATCTAATCCGTCTTCATCCCATACAATTTTAACTGGAACAATTTGTTCAATCATTTGTTTGGTATATTCTTTTTCACGTTCATAAATATCATTTACATCTTTATGTATACGCTCTAAACGAGAACAGCGAGATTGTTCAACAATTTTACGACGTGAATCCATTTTATTTATAAATTCATTTACTTTAGGACGGCATTTATCTGTAGGTTTAGATGCTGAATTTACAATAGATAAACGCATTCTTTTATTTATTAAGGATATTATTATTTAATTATTTAATTATTTAATTAATTTTTTTAATGATAATGTATATAAATAGATATATCTTATATCGAAATGCATCTCTTTAATAAGAATATTAATCAAAATACGAAAAAATCACATAAATCTACATTGAAAATTTGGAAATTTGGAACTGAATTTCAAATAAGGTATAATTTTCAAAAAGATCGTAATAATTTGGGTATATGGATGCGGGATGAACTGATCGAATTAGGACCCGCATTTATTAAAATTGGACAATTTATGTCTACCCGTGTAGATATATTTGGAAAAGAGATCACTAGCAGTTTATCAGAATTACAAGATCAGATAGAACCGATTGATTATATTTATATGAAAGATGTATTAGAACAAGAAATACCAAATTATAATATTTTATTTACAGATATTGAACCAATACCAATTGCGTCAGCTTCAATTGGACAAGTTTATAAAGGTACTTTAAAAAAAACAAATCAATTAATCGCACTTAAAATCCAAAAACCCAATATTGAAAATGAAATTAAAACAGATTTACAATCATTAATATCTATAAATAAATTTTTCGCATCTTTCGGATTTCAACAAGCAAAAGATTTTGATATTATTTTAGAACAGTATAAGCAGTTTTTAGAAGGAGAATTAAACTATCTAAATGAAGCTAAATATATGTTATTCTTTCGTAATCGATTAAAAGATAAAAATATTTATATTCCAAAACCCTTAGCACAATCAACCCCACGTGTATTGGTTATGGAATATGTTGAATCAATTAAAATTACTGAAATCGAAAAATTAAATAAACTTCAAATTAATACAACGGATATAGCAAAACAATTAATTGAAGTATTTTTATATCAAATTATTTATTTAGGTAAAGTTCATTGCGACCCTCATCCTGGTAATATAGGTATCCATAATGATGGTCGTATTGTATTATATGATTTTGGAAATGTAGTTGAATTAAATAGTTCATTTCGCGAAAAAATAAATAATTTAGTATTTGCGATTTATCAAAAAGATATTGATGAGTTTTTAGATATATTATTACAATTAAATATTATTCAGCTTGAAGATGAATTAGATGTGCTTGAATTAAAAGTATTTTTTAATTATTTCTTTTCATACTTAGAGAGTCTTAATTTTGATGAACTTAAAAACGCAATATTAAATAAAGATATTAGCTACAACACAAATATAAAAGTTAAAATAGATCCTAACTTTCTATGCCTCTTTCGTGTGTTTTCATTATTAGATGGAACATGTACACTATTAGATCCTAATTTTAATTATATAACATCTCTTGCCCCTTTTTCAAATAACATTCTTATGGATAGAGACTTTATTAATTATCGTATCAAAACAGACGTACAAAAATTAACATCCTATCCACGATTATTAAAAAGCACAGATCAAAATATTTTACGAGTGAATCGACGTTTTATTAAATTAAATGATGTTATTTTGAATACACGATATTTAGTTATTGCGATTGCTATCATGAATAATTTAGATGATCCATTAAAACTATTTATATTTTTATTTATTGGCGGATTATTTTTTTGGAAAAAAGATTAAAAAATTATTACAATAAAAAATGATATGTCCGTTTATAATTTAAACATTAATACTATTACTATTATTACTATTATTATTATGAAGTGGTTTAAAAGCATTAGATGTGGTTCATCTTCAATATTTCCATTTGAATTAAAAGCGAAATCATTGGTATTGGGGAAAAAAACAAATCAATTCAAAATTAAATCATGTATTAAATTCATTAAAAAGAAAGACGTTTATAACATCCCCAATACCACTACCACTACCACTGTCACAACCACATCGGCGCGCACAGATAAAGTAACTATCGACGATGATGAAAAAATGACTCCACTTGGAGAGGAAGATTTATGGATCATTCAACACATTCGTAAATCATCTATTCCTTGGGATTATAAAACACTTGGGAAAAATCCTAATATTACATGGGAAATTGTAAAAGCAACACCAGAGCTTCCATGGAATTGGTATTATTTGAGTGAAAATAAAAATATTACATGGGATATTATTAAAGCGAATCCCAACAAGCCATGGGATTGGTCACAGCTAAGTTGTAATCCAAACATTACATGTGAAATAATTAAAGAAAACCCTAAAATGCCTTGGGATTGGTCGAGTATGGGTTGTAATCCAAATATTACATGGAACTTTATTCAAGCGAACCTAGACAAACCATGGAACTGGTATGAGGTAAGTGAACATAAATGTATTACATGGGATATTGTTAAATCTAATCTAAATTCAGTATTAATTCTATGGGACTGGAATAGTTTGACTTTTAATCCAAATATTACACATGATATTGTAAAATCAAATCCTGATAAACAATGGGATTTGACTCGATTTGAATCTGATAAAAAAATAACATGGAAAAATGTTCAAGAGAATCCAAATAAAAAATGGGATTGGAATTATATTAGTTATATGAGTGATATTACATGGGAAATTATTGAGGAAAATTTGGATAAACCATGGAATTGGTGGATCCTAAGTCAAAATAAACATATTACACCTAATATCATAAGATCGAACCTTAATAAGAACTGGGATTATTTCATGTATAGTTCCAACCCAAACATGTCATGGGATATCGTTCAAGAGCTTCCAGATAAACCATGGAACTGGTCAGAGATTAGTTCTCTTCCAAATATTACATGGGAGATTGTTCAAGCCTATCCTGAAAAACCATGGAATTGGGATCTATTAAGTCAAAATCCTAGTATGATTAATTCACAATAATTCCACAAGCTGTTTAACATAATTTAAACATTCAAGGGTATCATATCTTTCAAAAATATTAGGATTTATCATATTTGTTATTAACATAATATAACTTTTAGCTAAAATACTTGAGGAGTCCATTTGTAAATAAGGACTAATATGTAATAATACCATACCTAAACTATATATATCTACTTTAGTAACTTGATCTGTAAATATTTTAGAAATCTGTAATTTTGTTTTATTTTTTAATACACTGAACATTTTTGAAAATTTTATTTTATATTCATCATAGGAGTAAAAGTTTTTATATAAATCAATATTTCTTAATTTATTCTCACCAATTATATAATGTAACATATACCATTCATTATCTACAAACATATCAATTTGTTCTATTTTTTTTGATATATAGTAATAATGTGAAAAATAGCGATATTCTGGAGGGTGAATCATATAATCCGCATTTAAGTAAGCAGCATTTTTTTCAACATTAAAAATATCTTTCTTTTTCATAGAAATTCCAAAATCTATATAAAAAAATTCTTGATCTTTTTCAAGAATATTATTAACTTTAATATCTTGATGTATTAATCCAAATTTATGTAATTTAGCAAGTCCTTCTAATAAATGATATAATTTAGGAATAAAATTCTTTAATAATACCTTTTTCTTTTTGATAAAATAATTCAATATATTATTATTTACATAGGGTATGGATAACATATTTATTTTTTGATTTTTTTGAATTAGTGGACACTTATGAGAATTGACGGTTGGTAATATTTCACATAATTCATATGGATAGATAAAGTATTTTTGTTTAGGATCTATTTTATATAATTCTTTTGCTCGATCCCATTCATTTAAACTATCAATGGGTCTTATAATTTTTCCAACCATTGGTTTATTTACATGTTTAATATGATCTATTTTAGTATCACATTTTGGTGGTGGATAGTAAACACAACTATAATTTCCTTCATATAAAAATTTTATTTGTTTTGTAGATGTTTTTGTACTAGACATCTTCTTTATTAGTTTGATTGAAAATAAAAAATTGAAATGTTTAAATTTAACTAAAAATATATAATGGAGTCTCTTTATCTAAATAAGTCTCATATTCTTCCTCGAAAGCGTAAGCTAGATGAATATATTCATGCTTTATTTGTAAATAACTCTCCTCCACGTAAAAAATATTGTATTATTAAATCTTTTTCAAAATAAATAAAATTAATGTAATTTTTTCCCCACATATTTCAACCAAACAATACTTGGATTCATACTTTTTGTAATTAGTTGATAATATAATATGCGATCAATTTCAGGTAATTTTATTTTTCCAGAAGCGGATTGACCTTCTTTTACAAATAAATTTATGTGTTCATAAAATATATTCATTCCATCAAAACGTTTGTGTATTCCAAGTGATATCAATTTTGAATATATTTCAGTAATATCAGAAATACGTTCTGGTAATTCTTTTAGTTTCATTATATTTTTTAAATTTATATTTTTAAATTAAAATATAGTTATTTTACGAAAATTTTTAATTTACTTAAAAAAATGATTCACTTAAATATATAATTAAGTACTATCTACTTTTTTTATATACGACCAATCTTGTATAATGATTCGTCTAAATAATCTTCATAATAAAACTCAAGAGATTCAAGAAAATGAATTACCTTATAATCCTTCTAATATACTAATTCAAGAATCAGATATTAGATCTTTATTTGATAATCATGGTCTGATCGCTATGCCTATTAAAAATATTAATCTTTATAGAAACGCATTTGTTCATCGTTCTTATTGTACAATGAAAAATGATGACTTTCATTCTGGTAATGAAAGATGTCCATCGAATTGCCTTCCTTTACAAGAAATGTCGTATGAAAGATTGGAATTTATTGGTGATGCCATTCTCGGAATGGTATGTGCTACTTATTTACATGAACGTTATCCAGATCAAGCAGAGGGATTCTTATCAAAGTTGCGCACTAAAATTGTAAACGGCAAAATGCTAGGATTTCTAGGTGATAAAATTGGATATCCTAAATTTGTTGTTATTTCAAAACAAGTTGAAGAACTTCATGGGCGTAATAATTATAAAATTATGGAAGACGTATTTGAAGCATTTATTGGAGCTATTTACACTGATTATAATAATGATGAAAATTGTTCCATTGAATTTCCAGGTGTTAAATCGACATTCTTCCCTCTTTCTGGTATGGGATATCATGTTGCTGAAACATGGATTATTACAATTCTCGAAAAATATCTTGATTTTGCCGAACTCATTCAAATTAAAACGAATTATAAAGATATGCTTGTTCAATATATGCAGCATACGTATCAGGATTCTCCTCGGTTCTTTGAAGTGTCTTTTGAAAATGTTAATAATCAAAAAGTATTTATTTATTGTGTAAAAGATAAATCTGGATTGTCACTTGGTACAGCTCGTGGTCACTCTAAGAAAGAAGCTGAAAATCTATCCGCAAAAGAAGCTTTACTTTACTATGGACAAGCGATTGTTTAATGAATTTATGGATGTGGGTGTGTGGGTGAGAGGTTATTTCATTTCTTTTTATTTTTTGTTGTTTTGATTTAAAAAACTTATCATTTGATTACTTTATATGAGTCTCTTAGGATTTTTAGGAAAAGGACAATCCTTTGGTCAGCGTTCATCTGAGATGTCAATTACTGGGGCAAATATGGTACCACCTACTGTATCCGAATTAGCAAGCGCTGGTAACAATGTAACTACTGAAAAAGATACAGAAATTACGAAACAAGCATCTCAATTAACGCTACAAATTAATCCAAATCTTGTACAAACACCTGTGCGCACAAAGATTCCAGTTGTAGTCGTTGAAGACTCTGACGATGAAAATAAAGATAAGGATAAAAAGAAGATTCGTGTTCTATTTTGTGGTACTTACCCTGTAGGTCAATCAAATGGTTATAGTCGTGTCGTTTATTATATTGCGAAATACCTTGGTCTCAAAGATAATATCGATCTAACAATTTATGGCTTCCAAAATTTCCGTCAAGCAACTACAAGCACTCGTAATGATATTCCACCCAATGTTAAACTACATGATGCTTTTGCTACGGAAAACCCTAAACGTAATGGATTTGGTGAAGTAGAAATTGCGGATTATTTAAAAGAGCATCCTCAAGATATTGTTATTATCTTTAACGATTCAGTGGTTACCAGTTCTCTCGTAAAAACAATTGTTGAAAAATTAACCGAAGAGGAACGTCGTCGTTTTAAATTGGTCAGTTATATGGATCAAGTGTATCCCTATCAACGTCAAGATTATTTACAAATTATTAATCAACATTTTGATGCGGTCATTGCCTTTACGCCTTACTGGAAAGACGTCGCACGAAGTGTAGGTGTAAAACCTGAAATTCCGATTTACTATTTCCCACATGGTTTTGATCCCAAATTGTATTTCCCAATCCCTCGCAAAATCGCCCGCATGTTTTATAATTTACCCGAAGATGCTTTTATGATTCTAAACTTGAATCGTAATCAACCTAGAAAACGTTGGGATCATACAATTATGGCATACGCAGATATCGTTCAACGCCATATGGAAATGGTACAAAAACAACCTGACAAAAAACATCGCCCTATTCAACTGATGGTTGGCACTGCCTTTAATGGATTCTGGGATCTATTAGAATTATTCGATTTAGAAGTTAAAAAACGTAACTTAAATGTTGAAAAAGCCCGTGAATACATTACAACCATTGCGAAACCCCAACAAATGTCCGATAGAGATATCAATATTATGTATAATTCATGTGATATTGGATTAAATACATGCGAAGGTGAAGGGTTCGGTCTCTGTCAATTTGAACATCTCGCAGTTGGTTGCCCTCAAGTGGTGGCGAATATTGGTGGATTTAAAGAGTTTTTACATTCTGAAAATTCGATTCTTGTTGAACCTAAATGGTTTTACTATGTTGATAAAGTTAGAGACGGTATTGGTGGCTATGCGGAGGTAAGTGATCCAAAAGATGTAGCGGATGCCATATGGAAATACTACATGAACCCTAAATTAGTTACCAAACATGGACAGCGCGGACGTCAAGAAGTATTACAACATTATTCTTGGGAAGTAATGGTCGGACTTTTACATCAAGTCATTGAAAAAACAGTTAAAAATTAAGCGCAGTGGTTACATGGCTTCTACAAGAACGCCAGCAGACTTATAAGCATTATAATCATATAATGTAGACAAATCGTCATTTAAAATAACGTATTTGATATTGTTAATCATTACAGATTTGCCTTTTATTTTTTTGGCTTTTTCTTTTATACCAAACATACGAGTGTTTGTCATATCTTCAGTAATACTGGGTATATATATTGTATCTTTTGGAGAACGATTGATTGGGTAAGAGAAACATGTGTATCCGTGTTCAATTGGTTTATTCATCGCGGAATTAAATACACAATCCATCGCATTTGATTTAAGTAGCGTTAAGAATTCTTGAACCACTTGATCTTTACGTAATGCCAATTCGCGAATATTTTCATCGGTTGTCTTTGAATCGTCTTTAAATACAATGGTCTTATTCGCCTTTGCTTGTTTTTTCGTAAATGTTGCTAAAAACATCGTTACTTGAACATTGCGTTCTTCAGATGGTAATTCCAAATGACTTCCCTTACGAATCGCACGTCCAATTACCTGTTCAATACGTACTTGATTCCAGAAGGGCTCTAATATATATACGTTTCTTACATTGCGTAAATTTAAACCTTCCGCACCAGACTGGGTAATCATTAATAAAGACGCCAATTTGCCACGTAAATTCTCTGTACGGCGGGCATCCGCTAATTGTTTTTGAATCGTGGGAGGTAAATAGTTAAGATCGGCATTGAATAAACTAATTAACATTTCAGTCTTTTGTTTATCACCGAATACAAGGTATCTCTTGCCATCATATTCGGGACGTAATACTTCTTCACCGTCTAGAATCTCCCAATCGCCTCCAGACTTAGATTTGAAATCTATTTCTTTCCATCCTGCCTGTTCCAAAACCATACGGAAAATACGAAGACCTTCAACTGTACGAAACTGGGAATATAAAAGAGATTTAGATGGTTTTTCTGTAAGTAATTCAACTAGTTTCGCCATTTTAGGACTTGATTCTTCGAGACCTTTACCTTGTAAGTAGCGATCTCCTTGATCTTCGATTGCCTTTAATGCTTCCGCAAGCTCACGTTCATACTCTTTCATAACTGTTGGCTTTTCAGCAACTTCTCCTGGAATGTTATCAATTTCGTCATCTTCATTTATATCTAATTCGCGTTTTAGAAGACGGGCATTTATCTCAGAGGGTAATGGACGACTAATTTTATCTGGGAATACATAATTACACGCCATACGAGTGAAGGCACGATAAGATGAATTTGTTTTAAAGGGGTCATTTTCTTGACGTCCTCGCTGTTTTTTCTTTTGGATCTCATCTTTCTTTATTTCCTCCATACGCTTCTCAATATAATAAATGAATTGTTGACTAGACATTTCAGATTTCTCATAATGCATTGGGAGTTGGGTAGGGAATAAACTTTCATCCGCAATCCGATAATAAGATACTATTCCAGAAATACGTCTCATAAATAATTGTAATTTATCCTTTTTAACCGTTGGAACCCGTGCTAATTCATTATCGTCATCTGTCGTGGTTGGGTATTCTAAAAATTGATTCATGAAATCTTCACGTTTATCTGGAAGAGCATTTAGATCTTCGGTCTTGAACTTGGCACTTATTTTAAGATGTTGCTTTACCTTATTGATCGCACGAGACATCCATTCACTGGAATCATATCGTTTCGGACCTTGAACAACTTCAATGCTGTTACGCGCCTTTTTGACAAATCCAGAGGGTACTAACGTTAACTTAATTTGATGATTTCCCTCATCTAAGCGAATTTCATCAATAAAAGGGAGTAATTTTTCCTTATCAAATGCGTTTTCAATTTCCTCTAATGTTGGATAAGGAGCATCTTTTAACATATTTAAAGTATATTCAATTAAAGGTCCACGTAATAAATTGAGTGTCGAACATAATTCAAATGGATGATTGATGGCAGGGGTTCCTGATAGTAGCACCAATTTAACATTTGGTTTAGAAATTAACATGTTATAAATACGGCGAGCTATTTTGCCGCCATTTACGACACGACTAATGAATAAATGAACCTCGTCTATAACAACAATCGCATCATCAAATAAATCTTTTCCAAAATCATTTTTCTGTTCTAGTTCATCTAACTTTTTATTAGTCAGTCCATTGTAATGTAAAAATGTATAACGTTTATCAATTAAATAATCATAAACTGCTTGTACATTCTTCTTGTCTTCTTCAGAAAGGGCGCGGATCAATGTGGGTTGAGATAAAATACGATCCACACCAAATTCTTTTGGAACAGCTGGTAACCATAGAACACGGTTTTGCTTTTCAACGAAATCCTTAGTAATTCCAAACATACGTTTTAATATATCAATTTCATCATTTGTTTGGATTCTTACTTTTGTCCATTTTTTTCGTAAAAGACTACCAGTTGATGAATATTTTTTTAATTCTTTACGATAATTATTTTCTAAAGAAGCTGGCGTCATAATTACTACATTGGATCGATGTCGTACAAAACTTTCAGTAGCAAGAATAGAACTATAACTTTTTCCACTACCAAGACCATGATATACTAAAAGACCGCGATATGGACTGTCGTAATTTAAAAAATCGCGAATAAGTTTTTGTGATGGATCTGGTGTAATTCCTCTTTCTTTCTTTTCCTCGATATATTTCGATGGATGAAATGTTTGATAAATCCATTTATTAAAATAAACACGATTGGGCAATACCCATTCTTTTGGCTGAATAACTTTATCCATTAGAAAACCTCTACCTTAAATTATAGATTTAAAAAAACCACGTGTTTAATTTATAAAGCGTTAGGGAATAAAATGTCATTACAACTTGCCGAAACATCACGTGGTTTGGCGAATCTAGGAAATACATGTAGTATTAATACATTAATTCAATGCCTTGGTCACTGCGTTGAATTTAGAAATATGTTATTAACTACCTCTATATTTCATAAAAAAACAAATCGAATATTTAGTATTGGTGAAGAATTAACACTCATATGGAAACAATTATGGATTGATCATAATCATTTAAGTCCATCACGCTTTTTAAAAGCACTACAAGAAGTTCTGGGTGATTACTATCAAGTTGGAAGGGAACAGCTTGATTTTACAGAGGTTTGGATGTTGCTTATTCAAAATTTATTAGAGGAATCTCATAGCGCATCCTTTATATCATCAATACAAAATCAACACCATTATGAAAATGAAATTTTAAATTATCTTTATAAAAAAACCACTATTGAATGGAAAAAACATACACATGAATCAAACTCTCCTTTACTTGATTTAATTCAAGGAATCCAAGTTCAACAGATCGAATGTAAAAACTGTCACGAATTTTATCATAATTTAGAACCATTCCAGTTTACTTATTTAGATTTTCCACGGGATAATAATGTATCACTCGAAGAATGTTTTCATAATCTATTTAAAATAGATTCCGTTGAGGGATGGAAATGTGATAAATGTAAACATTCTGAGAATGAAAAAGTATTACGTTTTTGGAAATTACCTAAATTATGGGTATTAATTTTAAAACGATTTGATGATACCCGTAAAATTCATACACCTATTAAATATCCACCAATATTTAATACACCAGATGGCTTTGAAATGGGTTATCCTCAGAAATCTCGATATGAATTAAAAAGTGTCGCCCAACATTTTGGATCTTTAAATGGAGGTCATTACAATGCTATTTGTAAAAATAGTAAAAATGAATGGAGTGAATACGATGATATACGTATCCAACCTATTGAAAATGTTTTTCAAGAAAATCCTTATGCCTATGCTTTATTTTATGAAAGAATGGACTGATCGATTTTATTGTGGATTTAATAGATGTTTAATTGATTCTCGAAGTTCTTCATTTTCTTTTTTCAAGGCTTTTATTGCTTCAACAAATAAACCTGCCATATTTCCATAAGATAATGTATAATAACCACTTTCATGGGAATGTACTGCTTCTGGTAAAACCTTTTGAACATCTTGAGCTATTAAACCTGTTTCATATTGTTGAATATCTTTACGGTAATAAGTATATCCAGTTAATTGATCTATTTTATTTAAAGAATCGGGAATAACAATTAAATCTTCTTTTAGACGAGAATCAGATGTACTTGCTACATTTCCTAAAGTATCTAAACGTCCACCGATAATTACATTACTTGTACAGTTTACAATATGGCGAAATGTTGCTGGAACAATTACATCAAGACCATCTCTTACAGTATTTGTACCAATTCCTACATTACCAGTATTTGTAACATATAAACTGGTAATATTATTTGAATTTACAAACATCGTTCCATTTACATGTAAATTATAGTAAGGAACACTTGTATTAATTCCTACATATGGATTTGTTTTATCAATAACCATTGAAAATAATGGTGTTGGTGTATCAGTATATACGGCTACATTACCCTTTACATTAAGATTGGTTGTCGTATCTATTGTATTATTGATCGTTATTTTACCCGTTTGTTGTAAATGAACACCAGTTTGTCCACCAATTCTACATCCGGTTGATGTTATATTTAATTGTCTATTATCAGTAACTAAACTGGGGTTATTTGTAATAAATGCTTCAGAAAGAGCTCCTTCAATTGTACTTTTATTAATTACACCAAAAGTATAACTATTTTCATTCGCGATTAATTCAATTCGAGCTACGGAATTTATAGCAGTATTACAATTAGTCATTCGAATTGTAGAATAATTGTTATTTGCGATTGTATGAATAACATTTACATTACGTGTTGGACCACCATTTGCGTAAATACGTAAATTATCATCTGGAAGAGAGGGCTGTTCATATTGAAAGAAATAGCGATTTGGATTCATGACCATATTTGATCCATAAAATAAGAAACGTGGTGAATGAATACGAAATTCTTCATAATCATTTAAATCATCAATACATTCAAAAGCATTTGTACGTAAAGAATCAATACTCATTGAATAAGCATGTACATTTGATAATACACCATACGCTACATCTATATTACATGTATAGAGCTGTTGAATATTACTAAAGGTACTCTTAGTGCAGTCAATATTTTCTTCTGAATATATTTTATTTACATGTAAATAATCTAAAAATGTTTTATAAGAATTCTCTAATTTATAACTTACTGGATCGTATTGATGATGTTGACCAAATAATATATTTCCATTGGAAGAAAGAGTTAGAAGATAATTCATATTACAATCAAAGCATCTCATGAAAGCACCATTATTAGATGTGTTTTGGTATAAACCTATTAATGATGTATTTGGAACATAGTTTGCTTCAAATCCTGTAAATGGATTTGTGATATGTAAGGGATGATTAGCGACATTTGATCCAATACTTAAATATCCCTTTGAATTAATAATCGTTTGTTCAAATGGTTTATATGTTTCTAGATTCATAAATCCACTATGATAATCTTCACGCGCTTGCTGAATATAATAAGAAAATCCATAATCGGGAACCCCGAAAGAAGCGGTTGTCTTACCAGAACTGATACGTCCAAATGTATCCACTTGAAATGTACGTAATGTAGCATCTACATTGTAGAAATAAGAGTCGACTGTAATTGGATTACCATTTAGAGTATCCGCAAAGTAAGGAGGATCTATGCTATTTAATTGACTAATATAAATACCCGATTGATCTAAATATTTATTATAAACATATACGTTTGAGGCAAAAACACGATCAATATCTGCATTTATAATTGAAATATCTTCGAATAAAATCTCACCTGTTAAAACTGGATTATTAATCTGAACGGTATCTGCGTCTAATAAAATTAAATTACTATTTATTTCTATACGGGTTGTAGATCCATTTGAACCAAACTGAATTTGATTTAAACTTAATGTATCTGTTTTAATATTCGAATGAACATATAAACTATCTGAAACTTCAAACTGATAATTGGGTTCATATACGCCTACACCTATTTTACCAGCGTAATAAAGAGTATTATCGTCGCGAATGTTTAATAGTAATTGATTGTTCGATGAAATTGTTACAGGATCGCCTATTAATGTAGTTAATTCAAGATTACATGTATTTAAAACAGAAGATGAAATATTTTGTTGAATAATAAGTGATTTTTCAATAGTAACATTTGAAGTAAAAAGAGCATCAATTAAGAATGAGGCAAGTGTTGGTGTAAAACTGCTTAATTTTTCATTTTTATGATTTAAATCAAAAGATAAAGATACAGATCCATTGGATGATTTACGTTGTCCTAGTTCATAATTATCCATGACAATGATGACATTACTTGTGTCAGAATTTAAAAGTAGCGTATTGGAAAAACTTGTATGAATCAACAGTGGATTATCCACCTGATTAAAAACACGATTACGTCCAATAGATATAGACATTTAACCTTAAGATAATCTAAGAAAAATGAATCTGGATGGGTTTAAATACAAATAATTTAAGCTTGGGCTTCTTTCCATGAAATACGTGATGTAATTGAAAATGGACGATCCGCACCTACATAATTCGTATCTAATGGTGTAGCTACTACTGTCACTAAGTCAGGTCCATCAGGGAAAATACCATTACCCGCTATAATTGAATTACCTAAACTAGATATTTGATCTAATTGAATACTTGTATTTGCCGCAAGACGTCTAGGTTTTGTAGCACCTAATGTGGTATCAATTGATCCACCTGTTATACGGAAACTATAAATCGCTAATCCGCCTGAAATACTTGCGAATTTTTCATGATAAATCGCTTGAGCTAATGAGGGTGATGTAATACGATCATAATTTTTAGAAAATGGTACACCATTTAATATAATTTTAATTTCACAATCATGAGTGGATAAAACACCTACTGAAAACATATCCAATTGCATACGATTTATAATTTCACGTTGACCAAGTTGAGCACCTTTTCCATTATCCACCGATGGAGCTAAACGAATACTAATTAAAGGAATATTACGAGGGATAGGATCGGATAGTTTAGATCCTAGACGAAGGGTTCCTGAACTTCTAGTTCCTATAAAACTAGGGGCATTTGCTACATACATGTAATAAACTCCATCAATTAATTCAGCATAGGCTGTAATTCTATTTTGAGATCCAAAGAAAGTCAATGCGGTTTGATCCCAAATTTCTGTTCCAGGAACAAAGTAACGTAATTCATTGAATATGACTGTTGCTAAATTGGCTCCAGCCAAAGTTACAATATAACTTATTACATCTCTATTTAAAGTCCCATCAAAATGCGTAGTTGTTGCTCCAGCGTAAGTTACTGTAAATACACGTCCAGAAGCTGCTAAGTTGTAATCGGTTGTATCACGATTAAAATAGATAATTTGTTTTCCTGCTGCTGTAAATATATAGGCGGCATCATCATCAAAACCTCCATCCATAATCACTGAGGTACCCCAATGAAGTAATGCCGGGGCAAAGATAGGTTCTTCTAATGTTCCTACTTCGTAACGTGCTGGTAAATTACCTGAACGTAAATAAGCCAGTGTAAATTGATTGTTATGTATAAAATCATGAACATATCGCACTTCACCGGTGAGTGTCTTAAATCCATAACGAACTTTACCCGCTCCATACCAACTATAATCAATGTAAACCATCTGTATTTTATTTATATCTAAATTAAACCCTGTCGGTCCATTACCATCACAAGCATCAATACTCCATTCTTCTTGAGGAGTCTTTGTATCCTGAGTCAAAGACATGATTAAACTAGAACCTGTAATTCCACGATAAGGAGGTTGAATATAAAGAGTTTCATCATTTTGAACAAGAATGATTTTATAAGTTACTCCGCGAATGACGATGCGATCACGTCCCAATTCTGGTTTAGAACCTGCTTGGGCTATCTGGGTAGTAAAACGAGTATTTACACCCGTAATCAATTGACTATTAAATACGCAATTTACAGTACCTGGGATCTGTGTTACACTATTACGTCGGCAACAATATAATTTTTCCCCATCAAATTCAAAGAATATTCCATTTTGATCATCCATTAAACCGGCTCTTAAATAACTGCCCCATTTTGTTCGAGATACTATATAATTTGGAAATCCACCTGCTTCTGTCGTACGTGGTAATGTCGTTAATGCAAAATAGAATATAGTTGGACTTTCCGAATCAATTTCATAAACCACATATGTTTGATTCCATATATCATTGTCAGGATCATTATCTCCTATATCAACTCCACGAATTTCGATTTGAACACCTTTGGCTAAACGATGTGGTTTGCGGGTAGTTACTGTAACATAAGATCCATCTTCACCTCCTAATGTAGCTGGAGGATCTCCACGAACCATTGAAATAATTTCAACAGGTGCGCTAAAGTTTACAGCTTTAGATAATTGAATACCTTTACCCGACTGATAACGGAAATATCTACGTGTTTGACGAATAATTACACTATCTGGATTTAGTGAGGGTACAATTTCTACACCACCATTGTAAGCACGATGTTCAATATAAGAATCTGAACGAGGGTATAATCCGGTTGATAATAGTAACGCATTTCCAGAAGCAGTTGTACCAATACCTAGATAAGATGGTAATGAAATATTATTTTCTAAAGTTACATAATTTTTATTATTAATATCTTTAATTTGATATTGTTGTATGAGCCCTTCTTGATAACGAATGAAATTACCTACAGTACTTGTAGCAATTCCAGTCATTCCTAATTGAATACGACCATCTATACCACCTGTATAATAAGTACTATCAATACTTTGCTGTAATGCTGCGTTTGACGAATAATAAAGGGATATCGTATTTAGTGCATTACTATTCACATAATAAATATTATCATTTGATAATCCACGAATATAATTGGTTCCTTGTTTATATACTACACTGTTACCGCTTATTAAATTATGGTTAGCATTAAATATGATAACATTGGTACTTGGTAAATCTGCTCCCACTTGAACACCATCATTGGGTGATGTACGAATAGTATAAGATGTTTGACGTTCATTGTAATGAATATTTAAGAAATCACCCAAACGGGTAGTGGAAAAGAAATCAACCGAATCACAACGAACAATATTACAACTATGAGTTAATGTTAAAACATTATTTGTTTTTGTTTGACCGCCAATAGTTATTATTTGAAATGTATGATTACATGAATAAGTATTGAGGGGATATGTACTAAATTCTATATAATTATTGCTATTTATTTGATTGTAAAGAGCGATATATCCATCTGCTGTTACGATCGTGTCATCAATTGTAACTTTTGATAAACGGAAATAATCCGCATCGAGACGTATTATAAAATAACTTTGATTGTCAGTTAATCCATTTATTTCATCATAATCGGTGGGTTTTTTATAAATTAATCGAGCACCTGTCACTAAATCATGAGAAACTAACTTAAATGCTTGCTTTTCAAGATCCAATACTTTATTTGGTAAAAATGTAAAGGGAATTCTTGGAATACCCGTTAATCCTTGTAATACCATCCCATAATTTCCATCGATTGTATCAATGCGATAATTTCCATCAGTCGCACGGTCCTGACTAATAATACTATGTGCTTCTGGTAAAGAGGGATTATTTGTGATTGATTGAATAGCACCACCTTTTGATAAAGATAGTTTGAAACGTGTAGAAGTAGGCGTGCGAATATAATAAAATCCATTATCTGTTAATCCAGTTAATAATGTATTTGTAGTTTTATTTTTAGTATATTTTACATATGTTCCTTCAATTAAATCATGACCAGGTGCGTAAATAGAATAAGCGTTCGCATTTGATGTAATACGAGTTAATGTTAAAGAGCTATTTTTAAAATTTGTAATATCCACAGCTGGACTTCCAATAGTAGGTTTTAAACGGAAATAATCTGTTCCAAGAACTTCTGCATAATAATCAGTTAATAAAGATATTCCACCTGGCATACCTTCACCTGTCGCGCTTGTAATTCTTATTAAATTATTGGCTGCGATTCCATGATTTTTATAATAAAAACTATCTCGAAGAGATAATTCAGCAGTTGGTACAATCCAATTGACCAAACCTAAATTGAGATCATATAAATAGTTAGTTACAGGATTTCCTGATAAATTAATATTTAATGTGGTCGATGTTGAATTTGGTGGAATATAGGTAGCTGATAAACGATAGTTAATTGCGGCTTTATTATAAGTTGATAACATACATGTATCACCATAATTATTATATGTTAAATTTGGTCCATTTAATCCAATTCCTTCACCCCGAAGATAATCTCTTGAAAACAAAGTAACTGATAAATCTTTCTTCAATACAACAGCTGATGTACCTTGACTGTCTAATTGACGATACATAACATTAATACTATTTGTTGGGTATTTATTGATATAATTTATCGGGAATGATTTATGGAACGAATGAATACCATAATTACTTGTTGCACCTTCACCTAACGTTAGATTTGTAAATTGATACCAATAACCTCCACTTGATTCTTGAACTGTACCCGCTGTATTTAAACGGGGAGTATAAGTATAAACGGGATGAAGGGATGTTGAAAAATTTGTAAAGGTTGAGGGATAACCAGCTACAAGAGGATCTTTAATTTGTAAACGAAGATCAACACTTGCTGTTTTTATACTTGAAAAATGTAAACGAATTGGTAAATATTGACCTTGTTGTAATTGAATGCTTACTTCAGGAGAGGTTGTTGGATAACCTGTAGTTGGGTAATTTGTTCCAAAACCGACAGCACCACCCCGATAAGCTGTATTTACAGAATTATATTCAATTGTCGCATTAGATCCAAACCACATATATCCAAACGCATTTGTTGCTATTAATTTAAAAGAATACAATGAAGTTGTACGGGCATAATAGTAACCAAACATTTCTAAAGAGCGACCAGGTGAAGCATTATTAAAAAAAGTTCCGCCAAGAGAAGTACTACTTGTAATTGGCATTGACGTAATATATGTTGAACCTCCAAAACCTGTATAACGTAGTAAACTTGCTGTATTATTTGCATATGTATATGGATTACCGGATGGATTATAAATAAAGTTGGGAGACGAACCTGAGCGTACTATAGTTCCAATATTTAAACCAAATAATCTATACTGAAATCCTGAACGTTGATAAGGTTCTACGTTTTGTAATTGAAATGTATGTGTTGTAGGATTGGCAACTTTATAAAGGCAATAATTGGATAATCCTCCAATCGCTTTATCACTTAAAGGACTAACGTACATAACAAAATTATCATTTCTTAATCCATGATTCGATGCTGTTATTGAGTTATTTGAAATATTTACATCTTCTAAACCAACGTAGTAGGTTTGTTTGGATTCAAAATTATAAGGATTCATCACACGAGATAAATATCCAGAACCACTTGGATTATTGGATGCTGTATCAATCGTATAACTTGTAATAATTGTTGGATAAATATCTACCGTACTCGCATCAAAATCTACGGATTTTATTCCAAAACTATTTGAAAGAATTAAAAAACTATCTTTTAAAAATCCAGAAGGACTTTTTGTGATTACTTTAATGGTCGATTTTTCGGTATTTGTAAAATCCGAGTAACTAATATCAATGGTTGAATCATCATCACGTGCTAATCCGGATGTCTCAATCGCAATTAAATTATCATACGTATATTGTGTCGATTGAAAGAATTTAGCTGAATATAAATAGGATGTATAACTATCAAAAATTGTTTTTGTTTCCGTTTGAATACGTTTCGCACGGTAAGAAAATTGAGTTAGACTAATAATATTATTTACGACGAATGTTCCCTCCGCACTTGCTGATAATAAACCACTAATAATAAACGGCGTTCCTACTACAAAATTATGGTTAAATCGACTCGTTATTACTATATTATAACTTGCCTCTGTGATTTGAACATCTACCAACTCAATTTGTTCATCTCCATCTCTTGTAAAAAAAACGGGGATATTGTTTATCATTTCAATCGATTCCCATTTGGTTGGTTGTAAACTATATTCAAAATCTGTATCAATCAATGTCTGAGGTGTTGACACGCGAAATTTACTTACCGGATCTAGAAGGGCTTGTGTTTGAAGTTCGTCCCTGTTAATGAGTTTTTGTATCAATGACATTTGTGATAACTTCCTTCTATGATCTATAGATATTTTTATGAATGAAATTTTAACTTAACACGCACCAATAGTCGTCCAAGCAATTGCGCATTCTCCGTCAGTTGTTACAACTATATCTTGATTACTTGCCGTCACGTTTAAGTTAACGAGATTATTATTTTGATGGTAAAATACATTAAATAAATCAATCGGTTCATCATGAGACACTAAGAATGACGCCGATATATTTCCTAATTTATAAGGCGCTGAAATTGATTTAACTTGAATATGTAGTGTTCCACAACTATTCGTTGTCATACAATATTCAGGAAAGGATATCGTATGTGTAATATTTGATGTATCCCAGCTTCGTTGACGATGATAGGGTCCTCCACTATATGCTGTTGGTAAACCATTGGGTATTCCCTCTCCTGCTTGAAAACTTCCTTGAACATCTAATTTATATGCTGGTTGCTGTGTTCCAATACCTAAATTTCCATGACTGTCGAGACGCATCTTTTCTTCCGGTAAAACGGATGTATCTTCGTATTGATAAGCATTTGATCCTGTTTTAAAAATTAACGCTGTCGCAACATTCGAAGATGTTAAAAAGGGCTGTTCTGAAATAGCACCAATATAAGCTGAATAAGCGCGGTTTGCTGTAGAACTTGATGTATGATTACCACCAAAATGGATTAATCCAAGAGGAATATTTGCCTGTAAATATCCATTATTATTATAACGTTGAAGACCTAAATTCGCTGTATACGCTACATTACATGCCTGGTCATAACGGGTACCAATAATTCGAATAGAAGCTCCGGGATTTACATTTCCATTATTGTGTACCAAAATACCTGTATAATCCGTTGCCGAACTATTGCGAACTTCTATATCAGCCGCAGGTGCCGCTGCCGCTCCTTTAAAAACACCTAACTTGCCCTGTTGAACCGCTAGGACTGTATCTGTTGAATATACTTGAAACTGATAAGGAGTTAAAACTGTTCCTATACCTAAATTACCATAAGCATCAAACGTTGAAAACAAGGTTGTATTTCCAACACCCAGTGTCGTCGTTAAAATATTACCCGAAACCTCTAACTCTGATTTTGGATGAACGGTATTGATACCTACATTGCTAGAAATAGTTAATTTACCGGTGATATCTAAATAGTTACCACCCCAGTGTAATTCAGTGGGACTTATTACACCATTTGCTCCTTGACCCACGAGTAGCTTATTCGTTGTTAATAAATTAGACCCAGTACCACCATAAACAGTATTAAGAATACCTGTTTGAATATTTGATACATTGGTATAATAATTTCCATCTCTACCATTTAAGTAATGAACGTTTAGATTGCTTACGAATTGGCTGCTTTGGATTTTAAAAGGAGGCGTTGAAGAAGCGGTTGATTCATAGGTATCTGACTGGATCTTTTGTTGAACATGTAGAGGTGATAAAGGCTGGTTTGTTCCAATACCTAGGTTACCATTTTGCCAATGAAGTTCCCATGGGGTTGTGATCGGATCCCCTCCATTACCCACTAAAAGTTTATAAGAGGGCAATAAATTACATCCCGTACCACCACGAGGCACGATTAACGTTCCTGAAATTGCATTGTCCATATTCCTGTAAAAATCGCTATTGTACCCACCCAATAGTTCCACGTTTAGGTTTGTCACAAGGGTTGTACTTGAAATAGTAAAAGGAGCTGCGCCGGTTGCCAATGTAGAAATAATGGGCTGAGTGGCGCGCATGTTTCCGATAATGTCAAGGGAATAAAGAGGTACAACGGTTCCAATACCCACATTTCCAGAAGATACAATGGAACCTCTGACGTCTAAACGCTGTTGAGGTTGATCTGTCGCAATACCTAGGCGCTGATTTGTCGAATCCCAATGAAGTTCCCACGGTGTTGTGACCGGAGAGGTGGATGATCCAACCAATATTTTAGAGGCGGGCAATAAATTACATCCAGTACCACCATATAAGGGCATCAAAATACCCGCATTCACATTGCTAATATTACGATAAAACGCACTTGGCTGATCATTAAATAATTCAATATTTAAATTACTAACCAGAGAGGTACTTGTTATCACAAAGGGTGCCAATGGAAGTTGTACAGTTGATTGAAATTGACCACTTAGTTTTGCATTTCCGATAATATCTAATTTTTCTCTAGGTGCGGTTGTTCCAATACCCAGATTTCCAGCAGCATCTAGGCGCATATATTCAGTCAAAACAGATGCTGGTTTAGAATAAAAGATATATTCACCCTGTTGAACCTTTAGCTGTGTGGTTGTAAAGTCTATTCCAGTTGTAGCGTTATCCAAATAAATTCCAATCGAATCCGTATGTTTTATATGTAAGGACTGGGTTGGGAGGGTTGTTCCGATACCTATATTTCCAATGGCAACTATATTTCCAATAACATCTATATTTGCCCTCGCAACGGTCGTACCAATACCGACACCACCTATATAAATATTTGATAGAGAATCTCTTGCAACCAAATTATTATAGCTACTATTAGAACTGGCGTTGATTGACCATGTCTGAGGAGAAGAACCATTAAACGATTCCCCAACCAAGTAACCATTTGTGGTTAAAGAGTTTCCTACTTGGGTAACTGTACCTGCGAAATTAGAAGCATAGATAGTACCAAAACCTACATAAATGTTACAGTTATTGGTCGTAATATTTCCATAAACATCTAAGGCTTCTTTTGGAAGGACAGTTCCAATACCAAGGTTACATGTTAAGATAAGGCTTCCTATAATATCTACTGTTTGGCGTGCGATAGATGTTCCAATTCCCAAGTTTCCATCAGATTGAATACGGAAATATTCAATACCATCCCCATTTCGCCCATCTTTATAAAAAACGTGATTCGCAATAGAATGATAATTTAATTGATTTGAAGAAACACCAAAACCGTAATGGGAATTTGTAGGCGCATTTGAATTCCATAGGGTTATTTTAGGTTCATAAAGGGTTGGACGAATACTTAGGGATGTTTCAGATAAAGTCGTACCAATTCCCAAGTTGCCTTGTTGATCGATTGAGAAATGGGATGCGCCGTTCGAAGCATAAATACTAAATATATGTCCATTGGGATTTGTCGTACCAATACCTAAGTTACCTGACACAATTGTACTACCTATAATATCAAGGGTTGTTGCTTGTCGCACTGCTGTTGTACCAATACCGATTCCACCAAGGTAAATATTTGATTGGGCATCACGGGCTACGAGATTGTTATAGGTACTGGTGGTCGAGGCATTAATAGTCCATGTTTCACTGGCTGAACCATCATATGAATTTCCTAATAAATAATCAACGGGTTGAATTTTATAACCTACATTGGATGCTGTACCGTTTAGATAGCTTGCTGTAATAATATTTGACGAAGATAATGTAAGGTTACCCTCTAAATAAGTATTTCCAATCACATGTAATTTTTCCACGGCAGAAGATGTTCCAATGCCCACATTTCCATTCAGGTAATAGACATTGCTATTAGATGGATTAAATTGCCAACCATCTATTAAATTTGTAAAAACTACTTCAGTATTATTTTGGTAAAATGATCCACTTACGCGAAAATTTCCAAATACATCCAGGGCATCTCGAGGGATTGTGGTTCCAATACCGACATTTGAAGAAAAAATGGACTGTCCAATGACGTCAAGAATTTCACGAGGATGAGTTGTTCCAATACCGACATTACTTGAAAACATAGCGGTTCCATTAACATCAAGTGTTTGACGCGGATAATCTGTGCGAATACCAACTGTACCACCGTCTGCTACAATCAAGGTTAATGTTTGATCGTCATAAAATTCGGCAACCGGTTGAGGACCTTCTTGAGTCACTTTAAGAGCAGGACCCGATCCTAAATTGGTAATATATAGCTGTTCAGTATTACATGTTATCGTATCTAGAATAACGGAATCTCCCAATATAACTAAATTTGAGGCGGTTAATGTACCACTGGTGAGAATATTTCCCTGGACATGAAGGGCTTCGGTTGGAATATGTGTTCCAATACCTAAACGATGTCCACTATTATATAGAATAGATACGGCAGGAACGTTTGTTGCCGGTACATAGAAATTAATGGTTTCATTACAATAACCGATGCCAGCATAATTGGTTTCGGTCAGTCCAGATTGAAAAAGGTATTCATTCGCAATGGAACGATCCACTACATGGCTTGCACGGTTATAGCGTTCTTCGTAATAAGCAAGAACATTGGAATTTTTATAAAATTTTAAATATTCATTCGATGAAGAAATGGCAAGTTGGGGATAAATACTGTCATTTGAAGCAGCAAGATTATTTAATAATACCAATTTAGTTTCTGGTAATGTACTTTGTACCACTAAGGCATCCACATTACATGCCAAAATAAACAATCTTGGATATAATGTGTCTTTCGCAATATAACTGCTCATACGACAACTCTAATATTAGAAGGGTAAAAAAAGAAATTTTACATGATTTGATCATAACTGCCATAGAGTGTGATCATAGTTAACATAGTAAAACCAAAGATTATAGTAATGATTGGACAATAGGACATTTGAGGAGATTGATAGGGATAATATTTGTCAGGAACGATATCTGTGTACATATCGTCTTCGGACATGCCATATTTTTTCGCGGTTTCTCGGGTACCGTGATGAAATGTTTCTTGAATCAAAAGATTATTAACTGCGTGTTTAATTGCTCGAGGAGTGCGTAGAAGTATGCGCGCAATTTCCTCATCTGAAAAACCATTTTGATATAAAATATTTAAAGATTCTAAGTCTGAATCTGTCCATAGCATATATTGATTTTTAGGAGCCATCATTACTATTTAAACGGCATTATGCTTTAAATAGTTTCATTTCTTGGATTTAGTTTTGGCAGAGTCTTTGCGTTTTTTGTCTTGGGTCTTCGCAGATCCAGCGCGTTGCTTATCCTGGGTCTTGGACTTGGCAGAACCAGCGCGTTGCTTATCCTGGGTCTTGGCAGATCCAGTGGTGCGTTTCTTGCCACCTGCCATTCCTAAGGTTGGGTTAAGATCGCGCATGAATTGTTCGGGAATTCCGGCACTGTAAGTGATACCTTGTCCGGAGGAAGAGAAGGGCATCGGGGTATTGTCTTGACTGACTTGAGCAGCCATGGCAACAGGGTCTTTAGAATCTACGATCAATCCAGATACATTGTATAGCTTGGACATATCAATGGCACCACCGCGTTTTACTTTGCGGGTAGCCTTCTTTTTACGACCACCTACTGTAATAGCATTTTGTCGCGCTGCCTCAGCTTTTTGTTCTTCTGTTAAAGGCGGTGCGGCTAAAGGTGATGGAGCTTCTTCTTCTGTTGGTGGTGTTACCTGTATTTGTTGTGGTAATTTGGTTGCCTCTTCTTCCTCTTCTTCTTCCTCTGCTTGTTGGTCTGCTGCTGTTGCTACTGGTGGCGCTGGTGCTGGTGCTGGTGCTGCTGCTGGCGCTTGTTGTTGTTGTTGTTGTTGTTGTTGTTGTTGTTGTGGTACTACTGGTGCTAGTGCTGGTGGCGCTGGTGCTGCTGCTCTGGCTGCTTCTGCTACTCTTGCTGCTTCTTCTTCCTCTGCTTGTTGGTCTGCTGCTGTTGCTAGTGGTGTTGCTGGTGCTGGTGCTGGTGGCGCTGCTGCTGTTGTTTGTTTTCTCGAAAATATACCAAAAATACCTGGTTTTAATGGCGCTAATATTTTTAAAATTCCAACAATTTGATTAGCAATATTAAGTAATGCTGTAACGTTTTTTTGAGAATCATCTTTAACATTATTATATTCAATGATTAAACCATTTAATTTTACAGCTTGTTGTTGTATATTTTGTGGTAAAGAATCTACATCTATTCCTTGAATATCATTCGCACCACCTTTCTTCATTTTACGAGAAGCTTTAATGGATTTTTTAAGACCTCCAGACTTATACATATTTCTACTATTAAACACTATAATTAAATTATATTTAAGGTAATATATGTTGTTTTTCTTTTTGACGAGAAACATCCATTGCCATTGGCTGAGTAGTAGGGAAATAATATTCTTTTAAATCTGTTCGACAAAAATTCTCCAGTACTTCAATCATAGTACGCGATAATTTTAAAAATGTATGAATATTTTTTTCAATTACTGTATACGGATCAAAACCATAAATATGTTTAAATTGCCCTGGAACCACAACATACAATTGATATAAAATCTCTAAAATATTTTCACGGGTATCTAAAAAAGTCGGCACGTAACTTTTGCAAGGATAACGTTCTGCCAAAATATACATATACACCTTTTGATAGTGGTTTAAATAAGTTATTAGATCTTGATATTTCTGACGATCAAATGTTTTTACAAAAATTAAATCCTGAGCAAGATCTGTAAGAACCTTATTTTCTTTTAAATAAATTAAACCCTTTTTAGGCGCGCCTTTAATCGCATAATTTTGACTGAATATTTCTGGATGTTTTTGCTGATCTTTATTTTCAGCATCTAAAAGACTCTCTTTTGATATTTGTTCTTTACTAACCTGTTGTTGTTTATATTGTAAATAATACCACGCAGCCGCACCCCAAATTGTTAATAAAAGCATACTCATAAGAGTTTTTACATCACTTTGTTGAATTTGATAAAATATAATAGCGAATAAAAAGATAAAGAAAAATAGTTCTACTTTAATATCTTGTATCTGTATCATTTGAATGGAGATACAACCTTGTAATAAGAAAAGATTATATGTTTATTATAATACAATAATGCGTTGAAAAAATTAAAATTAAAATTAAAAAGAAAACAGAAAAAGAAAAAATAATAATTATATTATTTTAAGCAGCCGAATCAATAAAATATAACACAAATGAAAAAAATATTAACCATAAACCAACATATAAACGACGGTCTTTCTTTGTAAAAACTAAAAATAAATCTCTACGATATGTTGCCCCACTAATATATTTACGTTTTGAAATAACTTCCGAAATATCTTGAATGATATCAATCATGGTCTGTAAAAAGCGACGGTAGAGTTCTTTGAGAGATAATTGATAAAAATACGCATTTGGATCCTTATCTTTTGGAATGCTCTTTGGGTACAAATTTAAAAAATCATTAATTTTTTTTACAAGTGCGTCTTTTTCTTTCCCCTCGTTTGAAATATCGATCCGTCCCCGTTCATTGAGGATGTCTTGATAAACTTGATCATAGTCTTTAAAATCCATTACTTATATCAAAGAATTTTTGATATTTATTTCAACCATTTTGCGAAATTTTTACGATTTTCAGAGGTATTGGGCGCATACCATTTCTTCTCTTCCTTATTCCATCTCGCCCCGAGTTGTTTTACTTGTTCTTTCTCATTAAAAGGGCAGTTCATAAACAATACATCCTCGGTAGATGATTCTTCTGATCGTGGAATGGTATCATTTGTAAGAAATGTAGATTTATATAGATTCAACGCATTAGTACAAAGGCGATCGGCACATTCATTCCATTTTACATTAGAATGTCCTTTTATCCAATTAAATTCTAGGTGATCAAAAACATTCGATTCAATAATCTCTAGAATTGGAACTAGAATTGCTAGCAAATGCTCTTTTTTTGTTGTTTTCTTTTTTGAGCATAGATGAACACATAGCTCTGAATCCGAATATACATCCAGATGCTTAATATCAAGAGTAACTGCCCGTTGAAGTCCGTGAAGAATCGCTGTCAGTTCACCTAGATTATTTGTTCCCATTCCAATATATTCTGAAAGCATATACATAACAGTCTCGCTTTCATCTACAATGATCGCACCCGCAGCACAATGACCCGGATTCGGATCGCAGCCTCCATCGGTATACAGTTGGTATTGAGTCGACATATTTTTTTAATATTAGTATTTGTAGATTATAGTTTAAATAGATAAACATTTTCAATTTTTTAGAAAAAAGTATAAAAATTATAAATTTAATGCTATTGTGATATGAATTAAATAATTAATTAACTATACGCACATTAAATTATTAAACATATTATTAAACTCGCGATGTAAACGATTTTTACAAATTTTATATTCTGGATTATAATAAACTTCTTTGAAAACTTTTTGAATTTTATTTATTGCTATAAACTTTCGAATTATCATTTCAATATTGTTATAGGGTAACTTTAACAAATAATCTAGATTCAATATTTTACTATTCCACTCCTTATCTGGATTTGCTTGAACAATTTCCCATGTTATATTTGGATTTTCACTTAAAGTACTCCAATTCCATGTCTTATCTGGATTCGAAGTGATAATGTCCCATGTTATATTAGGATTTTTACTTATAGCACTCCAATTCCATGGCTTATCTGGATTTGATTGAATGATTTCCCATGTAATAATTGGACATTTACTTATATAATACCAATCCCATGGCTTATCTGGATTTGTATTGATAATATCCCATGTTATATTTGGATTTCTACTTATATATAACCAGTCCCATGACTTATTTGGATTTTCTTGAATAATATCCCATGTTATACACTTTTTATCACTCAGTACCATCCAACACCAAGGAATATTAATTGTATTTTTTATAATATCCCATGTAATATTTTTATTATCAGAGATAGTAAACCAATCCCAAGGTTTATTTTTATTATTTTTAATAATATCAAATGTTATATTTTCATTTCTACTTAAAGCAGCAAATTCCCATGGCATGTCTGGATTTGATTGAACAATATCCCATGTTATATTTGAATTTAAACTAATATACCACCAATTCCATGGCTTATCTGGATTATTTTTAATAATATCCCATGTTATATTTGAATTAAAACTTATTCCAAGCCATTCCCATGGCAATTGTGGATTTGATTGAATTATTTCCCATGTTATATTTTTATTACAACTTAATTGTATCCAAGACCATGGTTTATTTAGATGTTGTTTCAAAATATCCCATGTAATCATACTACTTTTACTTAAAGTTCGCCAATTCCAAGGTATTAAAGTATTTTCTAATTTACTTAAAATCCATTCCTTTTTAGCATTATCAATCTCATTCTGGAGCGGCTGCGACCGTGACATTGACATTATTGTTTATAATTTTTGAAAAATAAATTATTCAATTTTTTATATTTAACGATAATTTAAACATTATTTATCCATATTGGATCACTTGATGGACGTGTTTTCCTTGATATTACAATAAAACCTACCGCCGGAACAAAACTTCAAATTTCAATGTGTGGTAAGCTAATTGGAAAAAAGATAGTAATTGACGATGCTTTCAATAAGCAAGGATCTTACTCTAAGCTTCCCTATCGTTCACTTGTACAAGAGGATGAGGCTACTGACGTTCCAAATGTATTAGTATCCACAACAGGAAACATAAATCTAGAAAGAGCATCTGAATTATTATCAATCGCAAGTAAATGGATTAAAAAATACCTCATTTCCACGATTGAGGTGAAAGCAAAAGCAAGAGCAAATGGTACGGGTGAAAAGTTGCTTAATACCTTTGTAACACAAATGAATAATTAACGTTAAATTAAAGCTTATCATCAATCATATCTTTAAATTCACGTTGTAATCGATTACGACATATTTTATAATTTGGATTATAATAAGCCTCTTTAAAGGCTCTTTGAATTCTACATGCGGCAAAATATTGTTGAGCTATTTGTATAATGTTCGGCATAGGTAAAGTAAGACGAATATTATAATATGCGGGTGTATTGTAAATATCCCATGGATTATCAGGGTTTTCTTCAATAATATTTGAAGTTATGTTCGGATTATAACAAAAATATCGAAAGTTCCACGGTAAATTTGGATTTGACTTAATAATATCCCATGTAATATTATTATTGCTACTTACACTGTCCCAATTCCAAGGTAAATTAGGGTTTGATTGTATAATGTCCCATGTAATATTAGGATTCTTACTCAAATGATACCAATTCCATGGCTTTTCTAAAAATGTAATAACATCATTAAATGTAACTCCCATATTATAGCTTAGACGTGTCCAGCACCATGGCTTATCTGGGTTTTCTTTTAAAATATCACCAAGAGATACCTTTTTTATTTGTGGATTTTTCGCACTAAGCATATTCCAATCCCATGGAATATTTGGGTTATCCTGAATAATCTCCCATGGTATGTCATGGTTATTTATTACTATTTGCCAATACCATAACCTATCAGGGTGTAATAATATATCATCAATAGATATACCTTTATTAAAGCTAAGATATTGCATTACCCATTGTATTTCAGGATGTGTCTCGACAATTTCCATAGTAATATTTGGATTTATGCTCAACTCTCTTTCTGTCCATGGCAAGTCTCTATTTGTTTGAATGATTTCCCAAGTCATGTTTTTATGTTTTGTTAATTCTTCCCAGTTCCATGGCTTATCTATATACCTTTTAACGATGTCAATAGTAAGATCTGGATTCGAACTTAAATGTCTCCAATCCCATGGCTTATTAGAATATCTTTCAATAATGTCCCATCGAATATCATCATCTTTATAACTTAAGCATGACCAATCCCATGGCTTATCTGGGTTTTCTAAAATAGTCTCCCATGATATACTTTCATTTGCTCCTAATGTACGCCAATCCCATTGTATATCAGGATTAGATTGAACGATATCCCAATTTATAATTTTTTTATTAAAACATAAACTACTCCAATCCCATGGTTTATTTAGATTTTCACGAATAATATCCCAAGTAATATTCGGGTTATGATTCGTAAGAACCATCCAATTCCATGGTCTATTTGGACACGCTTGAATAATATCCCAGGTTATATTCGAGTTTGAATTCGCATAATAGCTCCATAACCATTGATTCGGTGGGTGATTTATTACATTTATAATCCATTCTCGTTTGGCATCCTGTATTATTTTTGATAGCATTATATTAATTCATAAAAATGATGTATTAGTTAAATATCATTTTTTAAAAATATAAAATGTAAATGATTTCTTGATTTTTAAAAATGTAATGAGTCACTCAAGTAAAGTTTACTTCCAGCCATTCTTAGACAATTCATTGTGTTCTTCATTATCTAAGCACCAATTCATCATACGATTTGGATGCCATGCTGCCGCCATCAAATCTTGTTTAATAATATCATTACGTTTAATCACACGAAGTCGTTGCTTTGTACTAATACGCTTTCGCCAACGCATTGCGTATGTACATGCCATTGCGAGTGGTCTATTTTTTGGATATAATACCATATTAAATATCCATTCGTAGTGTTTCCAAGCTGCGGATAATTCTTCAATAGAGGTTACGATAAGCTCTTCACTTAATGTATTAATATAATCACTATCATAAGAAGATAGTAAATAAATATCATTGTGATCTCTTGTCAAATGAGGACCAAAATCTTGATAATACTCACGATTTGGATCATATTCTTCAATTAAATCATTAATAAAGTCTTCAGATTCACTATCACCGTGTCCTCCCTCTCCCATTTTTAAACAATCAATTAGATTTTGTCCGATTACTGTTGTTTGATGTGCGCCGCGTGCCATCATAACACTGTATAGTTGACGAACAACCATTGGTACATTTGGCTCAATAAATACTAATTGAGATGGTATAGGAGGATGAAATACATCATTTAGAACAACCCAAAATCTTTCTTTTGTTTCCAATTTTTCATATATAGTAATCGTTACTACATCTGCCAAACATGTACGAGCGGATGCTCTAGAAACTTGAAACATAATTGATTATTATTTAGGATAGGACAGGGGGTCTTTTAAAAATATTTTATTCCTTTTATAAATAATTTCTTTTAAAAATCTTTCATTTTTTATTTTCGTTTAATTATTTTATATAGTGATTTTTCAAAATATAAAAATATATAATTAACTTTAAATTTACATTATTAGGTTCGTGTAGATCTTCTTTGTTTTCTTATACCGATTAATAATCTGTTAAAGTGATCCGATACTTCTTCTATAGAATTAATTTCAGATTCTATTTCTGCTTCAATTGGTCGTGGTTTTAAATTGCGAAACTCATCTTTCGCATCATCTGGTGATAATAAACATGCTACTAAATTTAATTTTTTATCTGTTGTACCTGTTTTAAATACATCTTCTGGAAAACCATTTGTTTCTATACATGTTACATATTGTGATATTGATGATGATACTATTGCGACAGGATTTTCTTCTAAAGGGATATCATGTAACATGTGTTGATTTACAAAAGATGAACATGAACTTGATTTTGAAATATGACTTTGAGGACTATATGGTACTGAAATTGTTGGACTAGGTGATGCAAATGAAGATGTAAGTAAGCATGGCGAACTATGTACCTTACGCATACCCTTTATTATATACTTATTACTTAATACTTAATAAAATGGAATTTAAAATATTCAATTTTTTAAAAATCTTTTTTTATTTTTTCAAATTCACTGCGTAATCGTTTACGACATATTTTTAAATTTGGATTATAATAAGCCTCTTTGAATGCAGATTGAATTTTCTTAGCAGCAAAATATTTTTTAGTAATAGTTACTATTTCATTAATTGGCAAATTTAATTTATTATTAAAATTAACAAATGAAAGTTGTAATGGTTTAACTCCATTTAATGGACAAATAGTATCAATCATATCAATTGTTATATTTGGATTTATTTTCATATTTTGCCAATCCCATGGTTCATTAATATTATCTTTTACTATATCCCATGTAATATTTGAATTAAAACTTAAGCTTTCCCATACCCAGGGCATATCTCTATTTGCTTGAACGATTCCCCATGTTATATTTTTATTACAACTTATATTATACCAATACCATGGCTTATCAAGATGTTGCTTAACAATTTCAAATGTAACACTTTTACTACGACTTAAAAATGCCCAATCATAATGTTTATCTAGGTTTTTTGTAAAAACCAAATTAAATATATCACTTTTAGGTATATTTAAATTTCTAGATAAAGACCACCAATTCCACTGTACATTTGGATTATTATATACAATATCCCATGTTATATTTGGATTTTTACTAAATAAGCTTAAATCCCATGGCTTATCTGAGTTAGCTTGTATAATATCCCATGTAATATTTGGATTTATAATTAAAGTATTCCAACCCCAATCAAAATTTAGATTTTCCTTTACTATATCCCATGTGACATTTTTATTTAAATGTAATTTATTATGAATTAAGGGTAAATTTAAATTATTTTGAACAAAATCCCAAGTTATTCTATCATCGTTACTAATACTATCCCAACACCAAGGCAAATCTAAATTTTCACAAATATTATTTAATGTAATTTGTTTATTACAACTTAAATGCATCCAACACCATGGCTTTTCTAGATGTTCTTTAACAATCTCCCATGTAAGTTTTTTATCATAACTTAATGAATACCAATCCCATGCTTTATCATGATTCTCTTGAATAATTTTACATGTTATATTAGTATTATTGGTTAAACTCTCCCAATTCCATGGCATATTCGGATATTCTCGTACTATATCCCATGTTATAATTGAATTTTTACTTATTATTTTCCAATCCCATGGCATATTTAAGTTCGTTTTTATAATTTCCCATGTTATGTTTTTATTTTTACTTAATAGTTCCCAATTCCATGCTTTGTTTGGATATGTTTTTATAATTTCCCATGTAATCTTTGAATTTAAACATATATAATTTATTTCTTTTTTTGTTGATGTTTTTTCAATAATTTTTAATATCCAATTATGCCTAGCATCCTCTATAACTTTCGATAAAGACATTTAATTAAAATGTATTATATTAATGTTAATTTATAAATAACATTATTCATTTTTTTAATCGTTATTCAAATAATAGTTAAATATTATGAATATTATATCATTATCATTATTGTTTATAGTTTTATAATTTATTTTTGTATATTCTAGGGTAGCTATATAATTGTAGCTACAAATAAAAAACCAATTTTGCCAAAATCTCCCTGAACAGTTGAATTCAAAGTCCCTATGGAAAAAAGGGGGTCATTGTTCCTTTGCTTGTAGCGTAATTTATAATTTTTCATGGGTTCTATATTATGTTTATGTATATTTATATTATCATATTAGTGTATTGTTTTATAATTTATTTTATTATATTTCAAGGTATCTATATATTTGTAGCTACTTTCAAATCCCCGATTTTGGCAAAATCTCCCTGAACAGTTGATTTCAAACTCCCTATTGGAAAAAGGGGGTCATTGTTCCTTTGCTTGTAGCGTAATTTATAGTTATATAGGATTTATTAGGTTATTTAAATTTATATATTATTATGATAACAATTATTATAATTAAATTAATATACTGTATGTAAACCTATAAACAGACAAATAAAGGGGTTTTTTCAAAAGTTCGGAGGGTTTTTAAATTCTATAGGGACTTTGACTTTTGCTTCGCCCCCCCCCGCTCATATAAGTGCTCACACTCATTGGTTTTTATGGTAATATATATATGTATTAATTATTATTTTCTATACTATTATCTATATGTTGCTCATAGACTATATAAATGATACTATAGACTCACCATATAGTTATTACGTAATTTAAATAGTTTAATATTAATATTTATTAGAATGATAACACATTTATAAACATAAATAATTCACAATTTCTTACATAAATTCACAATTTCTTACATAAATTTGCCAAAAGTTGATACATATTCACAAAAAATTAATATATTTCGCCAAAAGTTGATAACATATTCGCCAAAAGTTGATATGATACGGTTTATTTATCATTCTGATATTATTTATTATAATTAAATTAATATAAATATGAAAACCTATAAACAGACAAATAAAGGGGTTTTTTCAAAAGTTCGGAGGGTTTTTAAATTCTATAGAGACTTTGACTCTTGTCC
>Ga0208974_1000011_pt1 | contig 110370 bp, 91 predicted proteins | sample GreLakmeER15MSRF_FD_187699 | JGI IMG/M metagenome (GOLD analysis project Ga0208974, IMG submission 187699) | Freshwater lentic microbial communities from great Laurentian Lakes, MI, USA - Great Lakes metaG ER15MSRF (SPAdes) | ecosystem: Environmental > Aquatic > Freshwater > Lake | place: Great... | reverse complement strand
TTAATTGTATTTTCTAAAATAAAAACAACTTCAATTCCCGATAAATCAATTTTAAACTGATTAAATCCACTATCTATATGTCTAAAATTAGATTGTACTTTTTTAAAATCTTCATAATTTAATTCAAAAACAATAAACGATTTTCCATTTGGGAATAATGTTTGAATTCCATCGGTTATCAATGCCAATTTTTCTATTACCCCATCAACACTTTTTTGATTTTTTCCCATAATGTTAATTTTATTTCTTTTTGGTTTAAGACAATATCTTCTTTTTTTATTTTTTTAATCTGTTCAATAAACCGATTTTTTTCATGTTTTAAATTAAGAATATCTTTTTCAATTTCATTATTTAACCACTGTTGGGTTTTCTCCGGATGGCTTAATAGTTTCTTCTTTGTCATCTAATTCAATTTTATTTTCAGTAATTTCAAATTTTAATGCTTGTAAATTATTTAAATTTTCTTTTTCAAACATTTTTTTTAACTCATCAACTTTTATTTGGAATAATCTTTCTTTTTCTTCTCTTTCTTTATTATATGCAATAATATTTTTTATGTTAAAGATTGTTTCATCCACTAACTTTTCACTAAACTCAGAAACAAATGAAAAGGATCTATGTCCTGTGTTTGATTTCTGATTTTCAATTACTTTTTCTTCGTTAACAAATTTTTTGGGTAATTTCCATGTATCCGGAAACTCAATATCAAAAGATAAATATGATTTTAGTTTCCTAACTGATTGTAGATACGGAAAAAGTATTGTAAATTCTTTATATATGCTCATTTATACTTGTATTAAATACGTTATTAAATAACTTAATGATAAACCATTGAATAAAATTTCCCTATTACTTAAAACCATTTTTTCTGGTTTTGTTTGTAATAGGGAAATAATAAATTTTAATGCTGTTCTCACCAATAAAATTGTTGAGAATATAAAAACAAATAAATATATTGTTTCTATATTAGTCATTTTTTTTTGTCTCTAAAATTTCTCCACGAAGAATTTGTAATAATGCCTTTAATTCTTGTGATGTTTTTCTAGCTCTTGTTCCAGCGCTTTTATTTCCACCAAAAAATTTAGTTACATTAAGATTTAGTTCTTCAGTTAGAGAATTGATTTTTTCTAAAGTTTTCATTTTTTAAATTAATAATAGTTTATTTTTATATATTTAAGTTTAATAAAAAAAATGTTGTTTGTAAATACTACAGGACCATATTTTTATCTAATGACTTATAAATGTTTAATATTATATCTAAATCAGATTTGGTAAACGATTTTTTTTTATTAAATACATCATTAAAAAATGTTTCAATTGTTTTTCTCATTTTATCTTCTTTTTGATTATAAAACGTGTCTATAAAAAATTGATTAAAATAATCATAATGTTCTCCTTTATCTTTGAAGACTATGTTTTCTTTATTGAAATTATTAATGGTTTTATCCCAACACCAATCAAAGTGTTTTTGTTTGTCTTCATTTGACATAACAATTTTAGTTTCATTTATATTATCATCTTCCCCCAAATAAGTTTCAAGTATTAAATAATATAAAGAAAATGAAAAGTCATAATATAATTCCATTTTTTCAGAAATTATATTATTTATCCTGAACCAGATGTCTACATCTTCAGGTTTAATTGGTTGGGTTATGTAGTTAAAAAAATTGTCCATAGATTAATACCTATGGACAAATAATAATATAGATTATTTATATGTAAATTATTGAGTCTTTTCTTTGTATCCCATTAACGATTTCATTCTGTCAAACTCCTCTTTCAATTTACTTTTACCACCTTTTTTATTTTTTAATGGTATTTCATCATATACTGGAGAAGGTACTCTTCCGTATGATTCATCTTTCCATTTTGCCAATTGGTCATCTTCAAAATATTTTGAAAATTTATCGTTAACTCCAGTATTTTCAGCATTTGCCCATTCTTGGTTGTTACCATTAGTAGAACTTCCTTTTATTTGTTTTTCAATTGTTTCTTTTTTAGGTGGTTTTCCGTCGTAATCAGGAATATTCTGTCCCGCAACTTCCACATTAAAGTCAGTTCCTTCATCATCAATTTCATAAGCCATTTTATCCATTTTAGCCAATTGACCGTTACCTTTTGGAAAATGTTTTGGCTTGGTATTAAATTTCTCTTTAGATCCACTTTTAGTATAATCTAACATTTTTTTAGAAAATTCTTTCATGTAATTTTCATTTTCTTTACCAGATCCTTTATGTGCTTTTTCATAAGCTTCCAAACCTGCTGGTGTTTTTCCTTTTTTTATATTACTTTTTTCTTTTTCTTCAATAATAATATTTTCTATCAGATTAATAATCTCGTTCTCTGTAAACAATTCAGACCCATGACCAGAATTTAACCTATATAAAACATTATTATTTTCTTCCAAGGAAGAATTATCAGTATATTCTTTATTACCAAGTTTGAATTTTCCACCTTTTGGTGTTTGTCTTAATTTATTCGTGAATGAATTTCCTTCCGCAGTTTCATCTTCTTCCATGTAAGATTTATCACCACACTCCATACATTCACCTTTATTCTCTTTTGTCTCTCTTTTCTTTCTTAAGAGTGTAAAATCTTCTTTATCAATTCTATTATTTTTATTTTTATCTATATTTTTTTGTTTACCAAATAATCTTTCGGTTATTTCTTCAATATCAGAATCACTTAATTTATTATTATTTCTATAACTCTTACGAGTTTCTAAAACCTCACTATTTTCTTTATATCCACATGATTCACACGCTTCTCCTTCTCTAATTTCTCCACCGCATGATTCACACATTTCTCCTTCAACATAGTCAAATGAAGTTCCAGGTTTATTAAATTTTAATTTTTCCATTACTTCTTTTGCTTTATCCTCTAAAGTTTCATTAAGAATTTTTTTTAATAAAACATTATAATAATTGTTATTTTTCATTTTCTTGTTTATATATAAATATCAATGTTTATTCAATTTTTCCATTTCTAAATAAATTATATTTCTAACATAGTTTTCTGTTATTCCATAAGACTCACTTATATTTGTTATAACTCTTTTTAATCCTTTGTTTTCAAAAATTTTAAGTGCGTTAATATCCCCTTGATTACAATAAGGAAACTTTTTACATTTTTTCTTAACTTGGACAAATTTACCTCCAGGAATTTGAGTGTTACGGCTTGGTCCCCAATCTTTTTTGTTGGTTGACTTTGCCCATATCGAGGGTCCTGAGTATTGACCTGATGATACGGTACTTGCGCCTTCTTTTGTTTCAAACTTTTTAGGTCTATTACAAGTACAATCTTTTTCTATGTTTTTACATTTTTCACAATATTTCTTTTCTTTAATTTCTTGAGATGAAAAAAGTGCTCCACCTGAATATGCTCCGGCAGATACCGATCCAGTTTCTTTAGTTTCTTCTTTTTTACTTTTAGTTATTTCTAATAATGAATGTAGAAAATCGTTAATATCTTCAGGATTTTCTAACATTTTTTTTAATTCAGTTCTTGTTTTACTTACTGACATTTTGTTTTTAACTAATGTTAGTATGTCATTTAAATTAGTTTTTTTATCTTTTAAATAATCTTGTGGTTTTGTTTTTTTCTTTTTTTCTTTTTCTTCTTCCATTGGTTGGAAGTTTTTTCTTTGTTTGGACAAGTCAACCCCATTTACCCCCAATCCGTTTGCGGCATTATTATATTCTTTATTAAACATGTTAATCATATCCATTATGAACTTTTAAATTTAGATTCCCAAAAATTTCTTTGTTGGTACATTATAGTATAAAACTCCCTAAACGATTTAATTATTAATTCTTTAACATCTTTCTCTAATTTACCTCGTTTCATCTCTTTAGAAATTCTTTCTAATAATTTATCTTCAAATTGTTTAGCTGTTGCCGACCCTAAAAAGTCTTTTATTTCTTTTTTTATTAATGATTCAATTTCTCTTTTATCCGATTGTGTTAGTGCCATTTTATTTTACTATTATCCCATATGTTAATCCTCCTATAATAGCTGAGGAAATAATCTGAATTATTGTATTTTTTCTTTTTAATTTTCTATTGTCTGATGTAAGATCTTTATTAATATTATCAACAATTTGAAATTTATCATTTGTTTTTTGAATAATTATTTCACTTGTTTTAAACTTTTCTTCCATTGTTATAATAATAGATTGTTGTACCTCAATTTTTTTATTTAACTCAACAACCTCATTTTTGGTTAATTTTAAAATCGCGGAAGTAGAATCCAATTTATTTAGATCCATCATGATCTGTTTTCCTACTTTATAAGGAATACATATTTCAGTAGTATCTTCTTTTTTTGTTGTTTGGGATAAAATAGAAACCCCAAAAAACACAAATAATATTAGTATTAAATTTTTCATGTTTTAAAAATTATATCTTAATCGTAATAAACTATCAATTTGTTTAGGGTTTGAGTTTTTAATTTCATTACCTTTTTGTTGGTAATAGTTATTAACAACTTCTTTTTTGATTTTAATATTAGATATTGTTGAATCAATTTTATGTATATCTTCATTATATTTTGTTATTTTTTCATCTAATTTTTTTTGATAGTTAATCATACTATCAATATCTTTATTAAGTTGTTCAATTTGTTTTTTATCCTCTTTTGACATTCCATTATCAACTTTTGTCATATCGTAAATAATTAAACCAATTAATATAATAACAAATGTTAATATAATGTATTTGAAGTTTTCATTTAAAAAATTTTTCATGTCTCACTTGTTTTTTTTCTTGATGAAACAATTTTAGACCATTTGGTTTTAAATTTTTCATAATATGTTTTTAATTTTAACGACATTTCACTAAATTCATCATCAAGTTTGGTCATAGTTCCATTTATATATACCCCATTTGTTTCTCCAATTGAAAAGAAAAAATCTAAATCTAATTCAGTTATTTTTCCTGACCATTCAACATTTGTTGGATATAAATTTAATTTATTAAAGTCAACGATTTCGGTAACATCTTGTTTAAACTCATCCATACTTTCTTGAAATGCGGACTTATCATCAGTTGTTAATTGTAAATCTGTTGTGTTTTTACTATGAATAACTAAAATCCCCCCCGATATTCTATATGCCTTTTTTTTATCTGATTTAACTTTATCAAATTCTTTATCTTCATCTTCATCTTTTTCCGCAGTTTCATACTTATCGTTTTGTATTTTATCCTCAATATCTGTCATTACATCTATTTTATTGTCAGGATCTTCAACAGGTTGTTCAATTAATAAACCATAATTTTTTTTAATACTCTTAATATCCTCAGTTAATTGGTTACCCCCAAGTAATTTTCTTGATGCTGATAATAATTTTTTTATTTCTTCGTAATTAGTCATTTTTTAAATATTTATTAAAAATTTCAAAATTAAAGGCCGGACTAACATCAGTAAAATCACTATCAAAATTACTTTTAGTTACAATACCTTCAAATTTTTCTATACCGTTTATTTTTGTATTATGTTCCACACTTTTTAATGGGATATTAGTTTCTTTGGTTAACTTAACACACAATTTTGAGGTTAAAATAATTTGTTCCTCAGGATATGGTTGCCAAAAAAAATAATCTCTCCATGTTTTATTAAAAACCTTTTGTTTATAAATATCACCAATCCAATTAATGTGATAATTTTTTAATGGTTCTTTTTCTAACCAACCTAAATTTTCCAAACAAACAATTACAGAGTTTCTGTTTATAGATGATGTTGTGTTATAATTAGTATATTCATCATTGTCCAATAACTGAAGAACTTTACCATCTCTTGTTACAATATAGTTAGGAATTTTATCATATTTACCATTATGTCTATATTTTAATGATTGTAAAAAATCATTTATGTTTCTAGACGTATTAGTGAGTATAATTTGTGTTTTGTTTTTATTTTTTTTCTCTGATCTAAAATTTCCGTATTTTATTATTTCATCAATCATTTGTTTTAGTATATCTTAAAACTTTATTTTGTGTGGTTGTATTTACGGTGGTTAGTCCTGTACTACCATATTCTATATTTGATAATTCAATAATTTCAGGTTCGACTTGGGGGGTGACTTGGGGGGTATAATGCGTGGTATGATGTGTTAAATAACTTTCAGGAATCTCAATCTCATCATGTATGGTATCATGTATGGTATCTTCTTTGTGAGGGACACCAGTGTCCCCCTCTAAATTTTCTGTGAATTTTAACAGAGGGACATCCGTGTCCCCCTGTGAATCTTCGTCTTTTCTTTTTCCTTTAAATGCTTGGTTTGTTGCAATAACTAACGTAATTGCTAATGGATCAAAAACAAAGATCAAAATTAAAATAAAAAGATTTGCGGTTCGTTTAATATCCCAATCAAGTAGTTCACTAACATACTTTAAAGCTCCCAACTCACTTCCCGAAATTTCTTTTGATTCCATGTTTAAGATATTAATATCAAGTTGGGTGATACTATCATTCATACTATCAATTCTTTTTGCTATTGTGTCTCTCCTTACTTGTGCTTGTGATAGTTGAGATTCAAATAATTTTCTATTACCGTCGTTGGCTCTTGTAATTACCTGTCCAGTTCTTCTATCCACAGATTGTGTTGTTGTATTATTAGATACCCCGTCTCTTAACTTAGTAATGTCTCCGTCTAAAATGTTTTTTTCTTTTGTTAATTCGTCTTTAACTTCTTCAAACCTTTTCTTTTTTACCTCAATATTTTTGACTTGTTTTTCGTTAATTTCAAGTTTTGCAATATTCCCTTGAAATCCTGTACTTAAAAGTCCGTATATTCCAAGTGAAGTTATTAAAGAAAGGGTCACAAGAGCAATGGACATATAAATTTTTAAAATTCCATATGTTTCTTTCCATTTGTCGTGAAGATATGTTGCAATTGCAATTTTAGATATCTCAAGAAATGATCCCATAATAATAACGGGTAATGCCACACCAACAAATACGATTGATAAACCAACAACACTATAATATGCTGCGGTTCCTGACAAACCCAAAGCACAAAATAATAAAAACCAAGGTAAAAATTTTTCTTTCATAATAATTCTAATATATTTATAAATACTAATATAAGGTATTTATATAATTATGTCACTACTTAGAGAAACAATACGTAAAGTTTTAATCTTAGAAAAGAAGATTGCTGAGATCCAAGCAAAACTTACTGTTACCATGAATTTAAGATACCAACAGGTAAATGTACCTGGAATGAAGACCCACGCTGAAATACGAAAAAAAAGAGATTTTTCAAAAAGTGGTGATATAATTAGAGATTATGATATCTTAAATTCAGTAAAAAAAGTAAAGGATGATATAGTACAATATATTGTCATTGGTGAGTTATATGATGGTGTTGAGTTTGTAATTAAAGATGAATCAAGCTTACTTAGTATTGCAATTAGAATAGAAGAAGTTAATCCTTACGAATTTAATCTTTTTATTAAAACCGTTATGAGGGATGCTAATTTTTATGTTGGTAGAAATCAACTAGTTATTACCGCAAAATAAACCCCCACTGGTACCAATGGGGGAGTGTAATTTCATCTTACATCACGAGTAAGATTGAGGATTTTCACCTAGAGAACATCGTGTCTCATTCCGCCGAGTTGTAAGGGTAATCTCGGTTCAACCCTTTTTGTAATTAACGATCCTCTATTGTAAATCCTTGAGAATCAACCTCAGGTCCATTATCAATTAACATTTCAACTTTGATTTCTCCATCAACAAATCTTGACACAGAACAGAATTCAATTTCAACATCCTCATTAAGATTCATTTTAAACTCGTTATACTGTTCCTCAGTTTCAAATGACCCAACTTGACTTGCCGGTGATTGGTAAACTTTTAGACGATACGAACCAAATGGATTTTTAAGTTCAGAAACTTCCATAATAAGATTATCAAACTTATAATTATCAGTACCATCTTCGGTTACAAATTTCCCATCATTATCCCTTTTTAATGTTTGAGAATAATGGTACCCACAATTACCACAATTTATATAATCTTCACCTGTTTTGTAATAGAAATCGCTAAACGCTTCTTGTTTACAATTTGGACATTCAATATAATCAATTACACTTCCCATTTTTTTATTTTTTTACAAAGATATATAACTTATTTTAATTTGCCAAATTTTTATTATAAATAGTCAAATAATTCTGAACTATCGTTTCTTAATCTTCTTAACGCCTTTTCTTTTATTTGTCTAACTCTTTCTTTTGTTAATCCAAAATCACTCCCAATATCTTCCAAAGTTCTTGGTGTTCCTGTGATCCCAAAATAATCGCCAATAATTGATTTTTCACGATCATCTAAATTATTTAATAAATTTAACATTTTTTCTTTTAAAATATCGTTTGTATTAAAAATGGCATCAGGAGCTTCAGCCTCTTGATTAACAATCATATCAATAAGGGTATCACCGTCTTCATTTATTTTCATGTCTAAATCAACAATAGATGGTAATCCAGTAAACTTATCATCCATTTTATTTCCAGATTGTTCAACTTCTTTTTTCGCCCTATGTAAATCTTGTACAACATTAACTGGTAATCTTATTGTTCTCGAATTATCATTTAATGATTGTAAAATTGATTGTTTAACCCACCATACTGCGTATGAAATAAATCTAAGATCTTTATTCCAATCAAAATTTTTAATTGCTTTCAGTAAACCATGATTACCCTCAGCAATTAGATCTTGTAAATCTAATCCTTGGTTTTGATATTGTTTTGCAACTGTTATAACAAACCTTAAGTTACCCACAAGTAATTCTTCTTCAATTTGTTTTTTTTCAATTTCAGAAATATTATCTGATTTCATTTTTATCGCCAAAGTTTTTTCCCTTTCTGGTGACATAACTTTAATTTTTCTAATATCTTTAAGATAGTAATATACTTCTTCTTGATTAATTGGGATTCCTAAATTTTTACTTTTCATTTTTTTTTAATTTAATTGTGAATATTCGTCTAATTTTTGTTTTTCTAAATCTGTTAAAGATTCTAAACCACTATCTATAATTTTATCCAACAATTCATCTAATGTTAGATTACAACGTTGATTAAAGTTCTTAATTAAATTAAGAAAATCAAATGGGTCATTGTCAAAAAAATTAAGTTCTTTTTTTTGTTTTGGTTTTCTTGTTTTTTTCAAAGATAAAAGATAATCAAGATGCTCTTTTGGTATATTAGAAGAGGTTTTATTTGGTTTTGGTATTAAAAAATATTGAGTACTGCCCAAGTTGATAAAAATAAAATTAACCCATTCTGATACATATTCAATATGTAAGTCTGATGAAAAATGGATAATTGCATTTTTTTCACCAGAAATTAATTTGGCTTCGTTTGATGTCATTTCTTTTGATACTTCAAATGCGATCTCTTTTGTTTTTTCTTCTGAGTTTTCTATGGTTTCATCGTAGAAAATAAAAAGTAAGTAATTCATATGTGTGTTTTTAATTGTTTTTACAAATATAGGAATAAAATTATAATAAATCACAAAACTTTTGAAAAATTATTTTCTTTTTTAATTTTAACCACATGATCCCCCCATGTACCCACAATACTATTGTGACTAATAACAAAAATCTTTTCAAAGTAATCCTTGATCTTTGTAAAGAACTCATATACCATCTCTAAGTTGTCATTGGCAATTTTTCCAAACACCTCATCTAAAACCACAAGATTTGGTTTTGGTAAACTTGAGATCTTGGTAAGAACAGATCTTAAAGCTAAAGATGAAATTGTCTTTTCAAATCCTGAACCTGAAGTCATTAATTTTTCAATACCCGTTTCATTATCGGTCATAATAAACTCGACTTCATTTTTATCGTTGATTCGAACTTCCAATTTAAAGTAACAAGAATCTTCCATTAATCTTTGTAGTTCAGAGTTTATTAGTGGCATCATGGTTTTCATAATCATTTTAGATATACCATTCTTACCATAAATTTCTAAGTAAATCTTATATATTTTATCTTTTTTCTCTTCTTCTTTTATTGTTTCAATTTTATTTTTATTAAGATCAATTTTTTCTTCAAGTGATTTAATTGATGATTCACTTGTAGTAATTGAATTACTAATTGTTCTTCTTTGGATTTCCAAATCATCTAATCTAATGTCAGCTTTTATTAATAATGAATCAATCTTTTGGTTTTCTTGAATTTTATCTTGTATCTCTTCCCACCTTTTAATCTTATCGTTTAATGATTCAATTTTTAAATCACAACTTTCAATACTTAATTCATACTTTTCTTTAATGAGTTTGTTTTTTTCATACTCATCAAATTCTTTTTTAAGTTGTACAAAACTTTGTTCTTTGCTTGATAAAACATGCATAAGTGTCGTTTTTGTGTTTTTTTGCACAATTAACCCATCAAGTTCTGTAATTTTTGCGTTGGTGATCGATGCGTTCATTAACTCAATTCCACAATGAGAACATTTAATTCCTCCCTCTACTTCTGATTTTAATTTAGTTATTGATTCAATTTCAGTGTCAAGTTTAATTGTCTCTTTATAAACTTCATTATATTGTTCTTTAACCTCGTCATGTTTATTTTCATAATAAAACTCAGATGGTTCAACAACTTTGATTTCGGATATTTTTAATAAAAAACCATTCTTATCTCTTTCAATTTCTTGTATCTCAACTCTTGTTTTATCAGGTTTTAACAAACTTAACTCATGATTAATATTTGTATGTTTTTTCTTTAACATATCATCACGATATGATTTACCCTTTGTAATTGCATCATTAACATTAAACAAACTTTGTTCATTAGTTTTAATTTGAACCTTTAATTCTAAAATTGATTCTTGATGTGTTTCAATCTCACTTTTTAATTGTTCTGAAGAATAAATGTTTGATATCTTTTGTTTTGAGAAATCCCCATATATTTCTTTGGCAACTTCTTCTTTTCTTTTTAAAAATTCAAGACCCATAAATCTTGACAATACTTGTCCTCTTGATGTTGGTTTTGCTTCTAACAAATCTTCAAGATTTGATCCTGTTGTTAGAATTGTAGTTAAAAAATCTTCTTTTGTTCCAATTGAGTTTTTAATAAAAGATTCAGTTTCTCTTCTTTGTTCTCCAGTAAAGTTTAATAATGTTCCATCTGATAATTTTTTAAAAAAATCCAACTCTGTTTTAACATTCGATTCATTTTTTTTGGATATTTTTCTTTCAATGTTTCTAACAATAACATAATCCTCACCGTCAATTGTAATTTCACCTTTAACATGAACCTTGTCTTTGTTTGAATACCTGTTAAATATTTCTTCGGCTTTTGTGGTCTTGGTTGTTTCATTAAAAAACAAGAACATTAATAAATCTACAGTAAGAACTGTTTTACCACCAAAATTTGGTGGATCAGACTCAACAACCACAATACCATTTAATTTATCAAAATCTAATTTTTGATTTTCACCATATGATAAAAAGTTTGAAAATTCAATGTTTCTAATATACCACTTTTTAAATTGAGATTGATTTTCTTCATCACCAGACATTTTGTTTTCAACCATATTATTAATTGATAACACATCTTCTGTCATATGATTATAATCTTTTGAAACAAGAAAGTTTTTTATAAGATCCAACTGATAGTTTTTATCAGTAATATTAACGGAAACGTCAATACTTTGTGTTATATCAGTTTCAAATATTTTTGATTTAGTCAGGACATTAACATTAGTTGTGTTATATTTTTTTTGAAAGTAATATTTAACACTTTTGATCTTGTCTTGTGTAAAGTTTTCTGGTAAATCCTCCCAAACAACTTGAACTGTTGGGTTTTCAAATACAGAAAAGTCTAAATTTTTTATCATTATATTATAATTAAATAATTTTGGGGGATTAAATAAATCCACTTTTTTATTTTTCTATGTTAATATTTTTTTCGTCTATAACTATATTATTTTTTACCTCTTCAACAACTTCAAAACCTAAATCTTGACCATTCAATTCAACATTTAAGTTTTTAGTTTCTGACATCATTTTTTGAGCCTCAAACATTTTTTCAATTGCCTTTTTCATTGCGTATTTTTCTACTGTAATTTTTTGGTTTCTTTTTTCTACTTTTGCTCTATGAGCTTTTGACGACTTTCCCATTTTTATTTATTTTATTTTATTTATTACTCTTCAATGTTGGTGTTTGGTCTATTTTCTTCAAACCATTCAATTATTGCGTTAATCCCCCAAACTGATCCAGCGGATAACATTCCATCAAAAAATACGGAATAATATTGGTTAAGTCCAATAAAATGTGAAATAGGTGAAAAAAAACATAAGGATAAGAAAAAACCAACCCATGTGCTTGTACACAATATACATTTTATTAATTCAGACACAAAAGAAAACACAGGTGTAAATAAAACCCACCCAGTGTTTGGTTGTGCGTTTTTGTGTATCCATTTTCTCAACCCATTAAAGATTGACCCGTAAACAAGTATTGTTGTCATACCATATGCAACAATCATAAAAATTAAAACTTCCATTATATTCTATTATTTAAATTTGATCCCCTAAGATAAACAGCTCCTTTATTTGAACTGAGATTCTCAAGATCTCGGTTTATTTTTTCTAATTCTTTTATTCTTTCGTTTTTTGTTTGAAGTTCTTTCCTGAGAGATATTAATGTTTCTTGTAACATTTCCACCCTATCATTTGGTTTCTCAACTTCTTTGATGACTTCAACTATTTTTTCCACCTCTTTGATTATTTCAACTGGTGGTTCGTCTAAAGTAATGTCTAAAATAATGTCTAAATTACGTCTAAGTTCGTCTAATTTTTCATCCTTTTTAGACATTTCTTCTTCCAACTGTTTGATTTTTAATAACAGTTCATTTTCACCACTTTTGTCACAAATGTATTCTATTTTTGTGACAATTTTCTCAACCTCCCTTATAACTTCAACGGGTACTTCCACCCGTATTTCCTCAATCTCACCTGTTTTTAAGTCTTTTTCTCCTTCATTAAGTGTTTCCCCCAAAAGGCCAAACTTCTTAATGTCAAAACCTTGTTTGAAACAAAGGTAGATAAAATTGTCTTTATCCTCAATATTGTTTGCATCACAAAATGAAGACACCGACTGCATTATTGTTTTATTAAATATTTTGGAGTCTTTCTGTTCCATTCTCAATATCTTCAAATGATTTTATGGTGAACTTTAAAAATGGTTTTGGATTTGGTAGATCAACATAATCATAACCTTTTGTCACAACATCGTATATACCATATCCGTGTTTACCAATACTTTCACCAATATTTTGTTGTATTGGACTTCCAATCATATAACCTTTACCCGTCTTAAACTTAAATTCTTGTCTTTTATGAATGTCCCCACATAATACGGATTCAAGTCCATTAAACTTTTCTACGTCATAAGCCTCCTCACCAAAATCAAATCCAAGATCCGTTTTCATTCCTTGAATTGGACCGTGAAACAACCCAATTCTTTTTCCTTTAGCATCTGTTAAATCAGGAGGAATATTTCCTTGATACTGTGAATACACACACCAACTAATGTTTTCATCTTCGTAAACACCTCTATCTTTATAGTAAACAATATTATTACTATTTAAAGAATTTATAATCGGAGATAGTGCGTCTAACCTTTCTGTATTATTTACTAAAAAATCATGATTTCCAGGAATTATAATTATTTTACAAATGTTAGAACATTCAGTTAATAACCATGAAACAATATCTATTAGTTCCGGTGTGAGTTGATTTTTAGAATGAACAAGGTCACCCGTAAAAATAATCCTATCAGGTTTTAATTCTTTCCATTGATCAATCGCCGTTTCTAATATTGATCGATACAAATCGTGGTCTTTGAAAAGACGGATGTGTAAGTCAGAAAAGTGTACTAAAGTTTTAATCATTTTTACTTCTATTAAATGGTTCTTTCTTAAAGAAATATCCGGAGATATCAACATACCTTAATAGTTCAATATTACCTTCAACAGTTGTTGTTCCTTTTGATGATTTAAGCATTGCAATTTTGTATCCAAATCGGTTCGATAACCATTTAATAAATAATGCGGGGTATCTTTTCATATTTTATATTGTTTTATTTTTATATCTTCAACACACAAAAAAAATTTTGGTTATCTAAGTTTTCTTAAAATATATTTTAATAATTTGTATCTTAATTTATATATCATATTATTTAATTGTTCGGTTTAACCGTTATCGTATATTTTCTAGTATAACTAGAATCCTCATTTTTTACTAACACACCTAACACAGGTGTAAACCCATCTGGGTCATACATAACTGGCGTAATAACAACATTTATGTTAGAGTTTTCTAATTGGGTTTTAATTTGTTGGGTTATTAACATCTCATTAATTTCTGTAATTACATACTTATCCTTTAACGGTGGTTTGTAACCATATTCCGTTTCTTGTCTCCGCTTCAACCAATTGTTTGCGGTCAAGTATAAACTTTTATAATTAGTATTCTTTTTAAAATTTTCGATGTTATTTAGAATGTCGTCAATTTGTTGTTTAGAATATTCCAACCTTAATTTATTAAATTCATCGACGCTTAAACTTAAATGTGCGAATGCCCTATATGTATTTTCTTTATTATTCTTGTTTGTTGTTATTTTTTTCATTTTTAATTATTTGTTTGTTTATTCTATTATTTTTTCAACATAAGTTGATGTCTCACCTTCAGTAAATCCTTTTTCAATTAATAATGGTAATGAACCTGGTTTACACCAAGCATATACTGTATACCCACTATAACGAGTTTTAACATATTCCCATCTAGTATCCCATAACTTTCTAAAAATACCTTTTAGTCTATGTTCCTCATGTACCCAAGCATCTAAGAATTTTATTTTATTACTCTCTTCTCGTTCCATATATATGTGTCCCACAATCTCACCATTTAACATGGCAATCCATGTTTCAAGTTGTTGAGCATTACTCTTAAGATGAATAATTTTAATATCTTCAATCATAACTACATTACTATTTTTGGTGGATATCCCAAATCATTATCTATTGGGAATGGATTAATAGGTATTGGTATTGACCTATATGGTTCCGCAATACCAAATTTACTTTCTTCTTTTACTTGACCCATTTTTTCAACAATAGGTAAAATTTCTATGTGTTTGTTTTCAAGTTTACCATAAAGATAACCTTCTAACCAAATATAAAATTCTTTGTGTGTTAACATAATTCTCTACTATAAAGATTTACTAAAATAATTCTTGCAAACTTAAAATCTTTTGCTCTGTTTAATTTTAAACCATACGCCAACGCCACACTATTAAGGTGTGGATATGCTTCAGTTAATGTCATTTTACCAATTTCCATTATTCAAAAATTAAAAATTCTTCATTTACAAATCCACAACTATTACACATATATGTAGGAAACGGAACAATTGTATCTTCGTGACTTCCTGTTAATAATTTAGGTACTTTTTTTAACATACTTACTTCTTTAAAAAACTTTGAACCACACTCTTCACAGATTATAGTTGGTTGTATTCTAAGATCAATTTTAGGTTTTATACTGTTATCTTCTCCCATTTTATAATATAATTTATATTTATTTTAATTGTTGTATTGTCCCAACTTGTGTTGGTGAACCAAACTGGTGTAATTATAGTTTTCATACTCAATAATAGTTTATTTTTATTATTTTGTCAAATACTTTTTCATATCCATTTCAAGAATTGTGTTAATCGTTTTCTTTAAGACTCTATGTTCAACATATTCTCTTTCTTCCGTTAATAAAACAACAATACAACCCATCAATTTAATGTTCTCATATTTCGTACCCTCTAACATCTTCAATAATAACTTACCGTAAAATGGTAATTGAGTGTTGTAGTGACCAAGAGCGTTATCAGGTAAATCTTCAAATGGTTTCTTCATTGGTTTTGTAAACTTATTCTTTTCAAAGTTTTTAGGTTTGTTTGTTTTCCAATCCGTAATTAAAATACCAAGATCACCATTTGTACCAATAATTAACCATACCTTATCGGGTTGCCCTGTATAACCCAATTCAGGGTGACCCAAAACCATTTCCGTATCAAGTAAAATACAATTACGTTCTTTAAGTAAATCAATGTATTGTTTACCCGCAACAACCATAGTATCTCCTTTTACAATCTGTTCGGCATCACATTCATAAATTGGTTGTCTAACTTCTTTACTAATACCAAATTCTTCTAAGGTATGTTTTTCTAATAAGAAGTGAACACGAGAACCCATGTTTGTGGAATATGTTCCAGCGGCAGCCCATTCCTCCAATAATCGTTGTTGTTCATAAGGATCACCATTCGCCTTTCTAAATGAAATTCCTTCAGAATCAAATTCCGTATAGAAATATTTCATCAATTTAGAAACAGAAGGGAAATCGTCTCTTAATTTACCACTAACATCCAACATTGTGTACTTGTGAGCATCTTCTTCAAATGTTAATTGAAACTCTTTTTGTTTTTCTGATATAATTTCTCTGATCTCTTCAGATATTTTTTTTAAATCCATGTTTTTTTTGTTTTATTTTACAAAGATAATACTTTTTTTTTATTAATCCCTAATTTTTACAAAAAAATCTTCAATGTTTCCTTTTAAGTCACAAACATCTTGATCCATAGGTAATCTAACAATTTTTATTCTATCATATAGTTCACCCCCATTTAACTCTCGATATAATTTAACCGCATTATTAAAAGCGTCACCATCAAGGGATATAATTATATCTCTTTTAGCTTTATTATATATTTTTTCAAATAAAAGTTCTGACATATGTTTACCTAACATTGGAATTGAGTTGTCCAAGAAAAACCCATCAAAAACCCCTTCGACTAAGTAAATGTCTTTTTCCCAATCTATTAATCTTTCGTTAAATATAATCTTATCTTTTTCTTCCTCAGGGTTTTTATATTTAAATTTACTTTTTGTGTCCCAACTGCGAGCAACATAGTAATTTAATTCCCCATTAATATTATATGATGGGACCACAATACGTCCTATATGACTACCACGATCACAAAAACCAATATTATATTTGGTAATGATTTCATCCGTTATTCCCCTACTTTTTAAATAATTATACGCTTGTCTTCTTACTGGGTATACCGGACTTGACTCCGTAAATAAAGTGAAACCCTCAGGAAGTGTTAATTTTTTTGTTCGTTTTTGTTTTGGCTGTACCGTCTCAGGTTTTAAGATATTATATAATTTCTTTAATTTTTTGTTTCCGTACTTATCAAAAAGTTTTCCCAAAGATCCGTGAGTTCCATTAGTGTCCCCACACGACCAACATTTGTACACATTATTTATATAGTTAATCTCTAAATTGTGTTTATTTTTATCGTCATCACAAACCGGACAATTAAATGAAATTTGACCACGATTATGGTAATGTAATCCGTGATCCCCTAAAAGTCCCTCTAATAATTCAACAATTGCATCACTTTCTTCCATTGTTTTAAAAATATAAATAAAATAAAAGAACATATCAACTACACAAGTTTTTAATAAGTTCTATATTTATAAGATATGCCAACAAATATAACAATTAATAACGTTACGGGAGCACAACCATTTGATATCTATGTTTGTGATTCACCAATTACTACTTGTATTTATGTCTCAACTATTAATACGGTTGACACCTCCAGTCCCTATTATCAGACCCTACCATATAGTTTTGATATTCCTTTAGTTTATTCAAGTTTAACTGAATTTGTTGTTAAAGTGGTTGATAATAATGATTGTATCGTTACAGATACTTTAAATATATAATATGAGTTGTAGTACAGATATTTGTGTTGTTAATTCCGGAATATATAATGATAATTATACATTCAGTGGTCAATATGGTGGTATAGATTATTTTGAAAATTCAACCTCATCATATTACATTTTTTATTCTCAAACAGAATTAAGGTGGTGTTTATCGTCATACATAGGGGATCCGTGTATTTTATTTGGTCCAACAAATTCCGTTGATCCATGTCCTGATTTTTATTCTGGAATAATAGTTAACGGTTTATGTCCAACCCCAACTCCTACCCCAACATTAGCTTGTGCTATTGATTTTGACGCAATGTTTGATTGTGATGTATTTGTAACTCCAACTCCAACTCCAACTAAAACAAAAACCCCAACACCAACACCAACACCAACAGTAACTAATGTTTGTGGGGGTGTTTCTTTATCTGTTACAGGAAACACATATTCACCAACACCAACTACAACACCAACTTTAACTCCAACACCTTCAATTCCAATTGATAGACCATGTAATTTTGATGGTATTGCCAAATTTAATAGTGTTGATGGGTTTATTGTATGTGCAACCAGTAAAAAATTTGAGGATTGTTTTACTGGTATAGAATACTATACAACACAAACATTATTTGATTCTTTAGGTAATTTATTAGTTGTTGGTGACGTTTATGGTGGAACAATAAACAGAATATCTTCATGTTTTATTTTTCAAACAATTGTAGATAACATAAGTGGTGGTGACAAAGTTGTTATTACCACAGAATATGGACCTTCTAGTCAAGGTAGTTGTTTAAATTGTTTCCCAATTAGTAATACTCCTACATTAACACCTACTATAACACCAACCCCAACAACACCTTGTTTATGTTTGTCATATAGAATTTCAAATATAACTGGAAATCCCAACAGTGGTGGTATAGAATTTATGAGTTGTGATAATAAAGATGTTTTATTAAGACCTGGTTCTATGGGTTGGGATGATTGGTTAAATCATGTTCTAATTATTTGTTCTAAAGATATACCGACACTTAATTCAGGATCTGCAACTATTACAAATATTGGTGATTGTTGTAATGGAAATTGTATTCAATACTTATTATTTAATACATCCACAACAGTTCAATCATATGTTTATACAAATTTATTAGGTGTTGTTATAAACCAAACATTAAATTCTAACACAAGTATTTTAATTAATTCATTTTCAACACCATATTCTATATATGGTGGAATAAATGTAAACCCCACAGGAAGAGATTGTTTTTCAACACCGGGATTGACTCCTACCCCAACTAATACACCAACAAAAACTCCAACGCCAACTCCAACGCCAGCTAATCTTCCTTATATAAGTAGTCTTTATTTTCCTATGAATACCGGTATTATGGTAAATATCTGCATAAATATTAATAACGATGGTGGAAGCCCAATAACACAATGTGGTGTGGTTTACAATACAACAGGAAACCCAACAACAGCAGATAATATAATTCCATATAATATTCAAATAGGGATTCAATGTCAGAATTTTATTAGACCAATACTAAACCAACCATATTATTTTAGTGCGTTTGCTACAAATTCTGTAGGAACATTTTATCGTATTTACCCAAATCCAGTATAGCGGTATTACTAAATTATTTAGTCCTTCAACAGTTTTATGTGTATTTGTAATTAAAAATATAAGACAAAAAAAAATATCACCTAAAAAGACGATATTTTCAATTATCGGTTATTTAGACGATATTAATCCCAAATTTTTTTACTTCTCATATAACCTAAAACACAAGCATAAGCATCTGTTTGGTCAAAATTTTCTTTCTTTAAAGTATTGTTTTTAGTGTAATGCCATTGTATTTGTGGTTCTTTTTTTGCAACTAAATCCCAAATAATCATTTTTTTGTCTATATCTTTAGGAAGTCCTCCAAATAAAACATGTTTTTTTTTATCGTTTTCTTTTACTAATTCAGGAAACGCAAATTTTCTTGAGTTATATGTAGATATGAATTCAGGAACAATACCTATCATATCATAAATTGTTTTACATATTAATGTATTAAATCTTAGTAAAGTTTGGATAGTATAAACATTGTTTGAATTTAATAGTGGTTCTTCAATTATAACACTAACAATCCCTAAATTTTTATATCCTTCCAATTTAGTTTTAAATACTTCAGATTTTAATATTAATTCTAACATTTTATTTTCTTCCGTATCTTTATTTTTTGGTCTCGGGGATACATGAGTTAATTCTAGTAATTCTTGTGATTTAATATCAAAAAGTGCCCAACCTATTGTTTTAGTGGAAATGTCTAACCCTAAGACTTTAGGTGAATTTTTAATTGATGTTCGCATAAACTTATTTTTAATTATAATATAACTATATCGTTGTAAAACTAAAGTTTTTGTTATAAATCAAACTTAACTAAGAATTGTTGAATTCCTTGTCTTAAAACAGGAGATTGTAACTTTGAGACAACTAATACGTCTTTTTTATCATCTAACAACGCTATTTCAGTAATATAAGAATTAGTTCCTGATTTCCAAGTTGGATTTGATGTTTTTTGAAATTCAGTATAATTTAAATTAATCTTATACATCATTTCATATATTGTTGCTTGTATATCAGTTTCAATACCTCCGTAGAAATAATATTCATCACCAAAATTTAATTTTGGTCCAACATTACCAATAGGGGTTAAATCAATATATTGGTTTAAATCGTAAAATGGTGCGGAATTATATAAGGATTCGGTAACAATAAATGTAGTTCCTGTTAATGAATCTTCAGTAATATAACCATTTATTGTTTGTCCACTTATATTATTAGTAAAATCAATTAATTTCCATTTTGAGGAATCTGGTCTTGTTCCTGTAGGTACTTTTTGTGCTAACACTTCAAATTTAGTCCCATAAAATCCATTTGGAATATCACATGTAGGACATAGTGTTGTAGTTGTTGTAACAATAGGATTAAGTGTTGTAGTTGTTGTAACAATAGGATTAAGTGTTGTAGTTGTTGTAATAATAGGATTAAGTGTTGTAGTTGTTGTTGTTGGGTTATACCCAGGAACAACCAAACACCCAAATTCACCCGCAAATCTTATTGCAACATTTTTAGATGTATCAGGAAAACAATCATTATTATTACCCACAATTTTAACGTAATAATTACAATGTAATGAATTTGTAAATCCATAATCATTACTAATTCTATATGTAATATACATAGTCTCATTGTTTCCTGTTAATATACCATTAATTGTTGATGAGGTTGTATCACAAATATTTGGAGTTATTAAAGAAACTTGTGGTGCAGGTAATGTCCAATTTCTATTTGATTTATAAGATAACGCAGCAACAATTTCTTCATCATCAATAATAATTGTTTGACTATCCGGAAATACTTTACCAATTCGACTTGGTAATCCATTATTATTTGGGTGTGTATCCCATAAATGATAGTATCTTAATCCAGGATTATTCATATTATTATTTTGGTTTGATTCCATATAATGAACTTCAAATAAGTTTTCATTGTCAAATCCAGGTGGGTCAACCCAAAAGGTAGATCCAAAGCAACATTGTGGATTTTTATGCCACATAATCCATGGTATATATAATTTAAAATTTCTAGCTTGACCTGTTGTATTATTAGTATTAACCGGATCATATGGTTCTAATGCAAATTTTTCACCATAAAAGAAATCAATTGTTTGGTTTGTATAATGAATAATTGCAATTGTTTTTTGTTCTTCAGGTTCAACCTTAATAACCTCATCAAATGAATTATAATAATAAGTGTCAGTAGTTTCAGCACTTAATACTGAATTTACGTAAAATGTCTGTCCTAAATTTGAATTATAACCAAAATACTCTTTACTCCCAATATAATTAACAGACCCAAAATAAGTATAATCTTCATATTGTGTTGGTAATAATCCAGCGGGATTTTCGGTCCAAGGAATATTCATGTTCCAAATTTTAACGTCAAAGTTATCAACATCACATAATGTTTCATAATTAATAACACCATCACCCCAATGTGGACTTGGTGTTACACTATCATATAGTTCTGTCATACTTTTAGGATAAACTAAAGCTCTAAAACAACATTTATTATTTATTAATCCAAAATCTGGTGTTGTTCTATCTAACGTTATTTTATTTTCACAAATTCCAATAATTCTATAAGTTAAAATTGGGTAACAACTATATAATGACATCAAACAAACGGGTTCAGGTGGTGCGGGACACTGTCTACTTGGTGTTGGCGTTAAACATTCTGTTTTTGTAGGGGTTGGCGTTGGGGTTGGACTTACACAATTAATATGACCACTACTTACTGATGGTGTGAGTGTAGGTGTAGGTGTGGTTCCTTGTGATGTTGTTGGTGTTGGTGTTGGTAAATTGGTGCATGAACAATTTTCACATCCTAAACCATCAAAATAAATAGTAATAAAATCACCAACCTCGTAACCTCCAAATGAAGATGTGTTACATCCTGAATAAATTAAAGTTATTTCATTAGTACCATTTAATGATAATGGATTTACCAAATAATTAGAAGTTTTAACATAATTATTACTTGTTAACGCACTCCAATTAATTGTACTTGCGGTTGTGTTACCACTAAAAAATCCCCTTAAAGGAGCCCGATTAAATACAGACTCAACTGTTGAGTCCATGTATGGGATTCCGTACGTATTTTTCCCAATATTATCCACATAATACGGGTATTTAACATTTTGTTTATTTGATTGTGGTATTCCGTCACTATTTTGACTTCCAAACGGTGGAGTTAAGACAAAACTATTAACTTGATTATAATTAACAGAAACTTTATCATAAGAAACTTCACTATCCCCTACCTGAAAATAACTTACATTAAAATTTCCTTGTGACATCTTTAACCTACCAGTATCCGTTATTCTGGTGTTAATAAGTCCTGATGTATTTTTTATTATATATGACATTTTATGTATAAATATTTATTTATTTATTTTTTTATCCCCACACCTAAAGGATTAACTACCCTTACCGTATCGCAATTATTATTTATTTTTACATTATTTAAATAAATGTGATAGTATCTGTACGCAATAAAACAATGCGGGGTTGGTAAAATAGGTGATATTGTATCAGTATAAGAACCGTTTATAATAGTTCCTGATGTCATAGATAAATTAATCCAATTATATTGTCTTGTTGTGGTATATTTAAAAAAGTCCTTACAAGGATCTGGTTGTGGAATTGGTAAGAATGGAGTTATTGTTTGATTAGTGTTGGATACAGGTAACCCATTAACATTTAATGTTACTATGTTGTTATAAGTGGCAGCTGCCGCTGATGGTCCAACGTTAAATGTGTTAGTATGAATTACATCAAAAGTAATTGTTGTTCCAATTGGTAATGAAGGTGAGACATTTATATTAAACACATTAGTACCAAATATAGTAGAAGCGTAAGACATAGTAACAATATAGTTTATACTTGAAGTTGGAGGAGGTAAAACAACCGTTTGGGTACTTGTAAATCCTGAAGAATCTCTAACATAAACAATATATGATCCTTGACATAAGTTATTATATATTGTTGTAGGTTGGTAAGTTGTTCCCCCGTTGATTGAATAGTCATATGGTGGTGTTCCCCCAAAAGGAGTTAATATTATACTTCCATCACAACCACATTCGGGTCTATTAGTATTTATTGTTAAGTTAGGGGTACTAAGTTCATTACATGGTCCTAAATTTGCGGTTATTGATAATATTTGATTAGGTAATGATGATCCAACCGAATTCCACCCAGATAATGGTGGGCTACCACTATTTAAATTAATTATTTGTCCCGCTGTCCAACCCGATACTTGCCATTGATTACCATTAAGATTCCATACAATATCTAAACTATTTGTTGTATCTTCCCAAGTTGGGTAATCCCCAATGTACCCATTATATTGAAATTCATAATATTCAGCAAAAGATTGTGTTAGTTTTCTTCTTATAATTGTAAGACAGATATCTTCATATGTTGGTAAAGGATTAAAAGTTGTTGTACTTGTTGTAATTGGTATTTCAACCCCTAAAACACAAGTGGTATATGCTGTAAAATCCCCGTAATAATCAGTAACGATTGAATCATAATTTCCAGCCCCAAGATTACTTAAAGATTGTGAGAGGGAACCATTTTCCCAAATAACCTCATAAGGAGGGGTTCCTCCTGTTATACCCAAAGTAATTAACCCGTCAAAAGAATTTGGGGTTGATGGATCAACTGTAAAACATTCAACACCGAGAGGAAAAATTGTTATAACATCACATTCGTTTTTAGGTTCAATTGGTGGATTTGGTGGGGCAAAAGTTGTTGTAGTTGTAACAATCGGGTTAGTCGTAGTTGTTATTGTACAAGGGGTACATTTACCATTGTTAATAATTTGTATCTCTCCCGATAAAACTTTTACTCCTGTTGAGCTACATATGGAAACCGATGTTTGGAAACCCAAATCATAAGGTGATTTTTTTTCCTCATCACAACATGGGGTGAACTCTATTCTTGTTTTAACATTTTGTGAAGATTGATTAGTTACATAATAATTATTACAACAACTATTATCTATAACACAGGTATCACAATTATTATACTCATTAACATTAAACTGAACTAAAGTAACACTTTCAGATCCAACTATATTACAGTCATATGTGGCGGAGAGACCACGACCTACTAATTCATAACAACCAGATTTATAATTATTAGGGTTTGAAGATAGTAAAGCCGCATTAAAATAAATTATAACACCATTTAAATAATTTCCAAAAACTGAATTAACTGGTCCGTCAAAATAAAAAGAATCATCATTACAACAACTTTGAAAACAATATCTGATTGTTGCTTTTGCAAGTGAGTTAAGATAAAAATTTGTAGGTTGTGGTGGAGTTACTAAGGTGTTAATATAATAAGAAACACCAGGTAATAAATCAACTACTTTAATAACGTTATTGTCGTCAGTAAACGTATAGTTATTATATATTACTGAACTATTATTTATTACTTCAAAAACCATTTAAGTTATTTCTTTACTATATAAATAATCAGTTTATTGTTTTTTGAATAAATGATTTCATTACTTCAATATATTTTATTGTTGTACTATTAATTTCAATATAATCAAAGTGTGTCGGATTTTCTTTAAGTTTTAAAATAGGGTCAATTGTTATATATTCTCCTTTATAAAATTTATTACTTTTTAAATTATCTGTAACTCCAGCCATATGTAAAATAGTCCTTTCTTCATATACTTTTAAATTATCTGTTGCCCAAGAAAAATTGAGATCCTCAACAACTTTAGTATCATAATTTAATAACCATAAATTCCACAATAAAGACCACATTTCTGCCGTCCAAAATTGTATTTCACCAGGACTTATTGGGTGTCTTTTGTGATAACTATGCATTTGCGTATAAAGAGGATAACAATCCAAATATATTTTTTCCCAAAGACTATATGTCATGTTTTTTAACAAATATTGACCCCCACCTGAGTTTTCTTGGTTATCTTTAATTATGTCAACGTTTATTCCAACAATATTTGCCATTTCTTTTAATAATTGACCTTTTTCTGAATTTGGGTGTGCCTTTTCATATCTGTCACAACAATCCACAATATAGTTGTATCCGATATAACCAATTGTGTCTGATAAATAACAAATATCATCATTCATTAATTTATTAAAATCGGGTAATACTCTAAAAATAATATCCGCATCATGTAAGAAAAAAGTTTTACCATATTCAGGATATTCAAATAACCATCTTGATATTAAATATGGTTTGATACTTGGAATATAATTTTTACTTATTCTATCGTCAATGTAAAAATGTACATTAAACCCGTAATCACATAGTTCTAACGCTCCTTTAGAAGGTTCTGTTTGTCCATTAGTTAATCCAAAAATAACATGAATTTGACAAGGATTAATTCCATTTTCAATAAAGTTATGAGTATAAAGTTTTATTTGCCAATGAAAATAAGGTACGTCAGGTTGAGCGGACACAAAAATAATATCTTCCATATAACTAAAATATGGTATATGTGTAATAAGTCAATATTGTTAATTAATATAAAAACTTATATTACGAATTACATCCATATGTTGCCATACAACTATTACAAGTTGTACCAACAGGTAATAATGTACCAACAAATGATGGTGTCCCATTAAATGTATTAACTACTCGATAACATTGTCCACCAACTAAAACTATTTGATTAATTACTGCGGATGGTAGTATTACAAACTTTTGAATCAAAGGGTCACAACAAGATACCGCAACATAAACAACTCCTGGAGTTCTTGTTGGAGTTGGACTTGGGGTTGCTTTTGGTGTTGAAGTTAATGTTTGAGTAGGTGTAGGAGTAGGTGGTGGATTTGTTGAAGTTGGTGTTTGAGTAGGAGTAGGAGTTGGTGGTGGATTTGTTGACGTTGGTGTTGGTGTTGGTGTAGGAGTAACAACATCACATTCAACACAAGAAATATCATAATTTATTATTAAATTAATTATAACTTTTGCATCAGATAATGTATTAAATTTAGTTGGTACACAACTTTTATTAATATCTTTACAATCATTCACAATTGTTATTTTGTTTTTAACAATATCTATATCAACTTCACCAATATCCGGATAAGTTAATAACATTAATTTTATTACATTAATCCATTCAATATCTGTTGGATAATCATAAATTCCTATTGAGTTATAAAAAAGAAATTGTTTTATTACACCATTTACACTTGTTTCAATAATAAATTCAGCACCATTAATTACGCACCCTAAATCATTGTATGTTAAATCAAAAAATCCCTCATTATACATTTGACCTATCCCTCTTCTACCATCAATTCCAGTATTAACAAAATTAGTGTCACTTATATTATAAACTTGATAATTCCCTAAAAGTGTGGTCCCCGATAAAAGAATTGTTTTACTATATGTACATCCAGAACTATCAACAACTTGTAATGTGTATGTTCCTGCACTTAAATTAGTTACTGTTGCTCCAGTTTGTGAGTTTACATTTGAACTCCAATTGTAAGTAAATGGTGGGTAACCACTACTCAAAAGAGTAGTTATTTGACCATCATTCCCATTAACAGGTTGTGTTGATAATAAATTAAAGAATACAGAATTTGATGGTCCAACATATGCTGTTGTTATTTGTGAACAACCATTTGCGTCGGTAACCGTAACATTATAAGACCCAAAAGGTAAATTATTATAAAAATTAATTGGAGATATTGCGTATCCAGTAATTTGATAAGTATATGGTAATGTACCCCCACTAGTTGTTAATATCTGTAAGGTACCATTATTTAATCCACATGTGGTATTAGTTGTAACCGCAGTTATTGTAAACAAATTAACATTTGTAACTGTTGTTGTTCCAGTATAAACACATCCTGAATTATTATCAATCAAAATTGTATATGTGTCTGATTGTAAATTATTAAAAGTTGTGTTAGTACCAACAGTTGTTGTATTAACCGTATTTCCGGAAGAATTCAGTAACGTATAGGTAAATGTTCCCGTAGGGGATCCAGTATTAACAACTATTGTTATTGACCCATTATTACCACAATTAGAATTTGTTGTGTTAATTGATGAAATAGTAAATCCATTGGGTGTTGTTAACGAAGTTGATTGAGTATCACTACATAATCCAGCATCTTTAACAGTAACGGTTAAAATTCCTGAAGGTAAATTTTGAAATGTATATGTGTTTGAAAATGTAACTATTGTATCCCCATTAGACCCTGAAAAAAAGAATGGAGCTGTCCCACCAGTAACGGTAACTTCAACCACACCATCACTATTAAAACAAGTACTTCCTGTTGTTAAAAAAGAAGATATTCCAATTGGTGGAACATTATTAACAGAAACACTATTAGGAACAACACATCCTGTAGAATCTGTTACGGTAACAGTATAATACCCAACTGTTAATCCAGTTGCCGTAGACCCTGTTTGTCCATCATTCCAAACATATGTATAAGGAGCAACCCCTGTTTGTCCAGTAACAAATATTTTTCCTGAACCAAAAGCAACATTACAACTTGCATCGTCAACAACATAAAACCCATAAGAAAAAGTTGTTGATGGTAAAATTGGTACGCTCGCACTTACCCCATTACATCCTGCACCATCATCACCAACAATATAATAAGTTCCTCCCGATAAATTTGAAAAGGTTATTCCACTAGTTGGAGTTGACCCACTATTTATATACCCGTTTGTTGTTTCATAAAGCAATGCAGATCCAAACCCATAAAAAGGATTAAACCCAAATGTTATTTCTCCATTATCATTACCACAAGTTGTATTTATTACATTTTCAACACTTATAGATGTTCCCGATGATATTGGTATGTTTAAGTATATTGGATCAAAGGGTGGATTTATACACGAGTCTTGGATTGCCAAACTATATGTACCGGCAGACATACCACTAAAATAATAAGTTGTTGTGGATGCTGATGTTGGTAATAAACCTGTTGAGGAAATTTCATATACAGTGTAGGGTGAAGTACCACCAGTTATCTCAATGTAAATTTCTCCAACATTAGTATTAGTACAATCACCAGAGATATAAAGATTATATATTATTTGTCCACAACTCATGGGTTACATAGGATAGTAAAGTTTATTCCCACATTCAATTCAAAAATTTGGGTGGTATTTAATGGTAAACAATTATTATTATATATTGTTATAGTTTGATCATCAGTATTAATAATATAAGATAAACCATAATCAAGTAAATTAGTAAACGCATCATATAAACCATCAACCCAATTATTTGCTGTTGGAGTACTTAAAGTTGGGTTTGAGAATCCAACCCCATTAAAAAATGGGTATATTATTATTGGTAACCCATCAATTCTAATATCAATATACCAATCAGACTCTAATGTATTTAATAAACAATCATTGTTAATATCCACATTATTATCATTTCCGTATGTAGTTAATGAACTACCCAATAATGCTCCAAATGAAGTTATTGTTGGGTTTGTATCCCAAGGGTATAAACCAATAACAGTTTGTTGTATAGGACAATCATATGAAAATATTTGTGTTATTAATTTACAAGGTTTACAAGGTACTGGTATAATTTCACATCCTTTTTGTCTTCTCCACACAAATTTTTGTCTATGAAAAATTGAGTTTTCATATTTTACTCCCGTATTCCATATTGTTGTTGCCGGAATCATTTGTTCAACCAATCTTATCCAATAATCTCCCATACCATTAACATAGTCAATCATTGTTTGATAGTTAAAATTATCATTAGGAATATTTATTGCCATTCCAGATTCCAAATATTTCCAATAAATTGAAGATAGTGTTGGATATCCACTTGTCTTTCCATCGGTATTAAATTGTCTACTTCTCACATTTATCATATTTTTCCAAAAAGTTTGGGCAAATTCAAAAAATGTTTTTTCTTTTGGTTTTGGTATAATTTGGGTCCAATCAATACCCCCTTTATTTGGATATTCAACATTTGGGTATGGATTACAATATGTTGGATCTATATAACTTAAACCTTGTTCTGGAATTGGGTAATTATATTTTCTAGACATTGTCCATACATCATACACCAATCCTTGTGATGGATTCATAAATAAATCAACATTTTTAACATTTATAACCAATCTATCATCAGATACTTTGTAATAAGCATTAAAATTACCATCAAAGTTTTTTCTTAAAAATTTTTCATTATTTATCCAACTTTTTTTATTGTCAACCGTTTTTTTAAGATTAAACCCTAAATTCATATATGGAAAACTACGATATCTTTCTAAATATTCTTGCCCATAATTAAATGGTAATAATTTTGTTTGATAATTAGGGTTGGAACCAGTAAATGTACTATTTGTTAAATCAACTTTTTCGGGCATTCTGTGTTGTGGTGTTGATTCAAACCAACCTCCCCCAATTTGAAAAAAATATGTGTCGTTTGGAACTGGCATACTTGGGAAACCGTAACTATCTATAGGATAATCATTAACCGTTAAACTAATATCTTGAGTAATTGTGGTTGTTGTAAATCCAGTATATTGTACCCCCATAATTGAAAACAAGTCATTTGTATCCAAAACAGGTAATTCCTGTGAGTATGTTCCTCCAGATATTTGTGCGTACTGAATATCAAATTGTCTCAAATTTATTTTTTGATCGGCAAGGTAAATATATTCATTAAATTCTGTTAATGCTTCAGGAGCCCCAACCATTCTTAATAATATTTCAATTGATTTTCTTGTTCCTTTAGATTTAAATAAAAAAGCGGAATTTAAAATTAAATTTCTGAAATATTGATAATTTAACTCTTCAGGTGTTTGACCTATTGGTAAACCCGTAAATGAATTACTCCCGTTACTAAAAACTGAACTTAATAATTGATCGTTTGTTATTGGAGAGATGTTTGTATTCCACCCAAGTGTTTGTGACAAATTTTTAAGTAATTGTGATGGAATATCATTTTTAATATTGTAATTAACAGAATTCATGTTAGCAAGAGCCGTAATAAATTTTCTTGTTTCGTCAAAACTTCTACCGTATATCTGTAATACTTTTTGTATTTTTTGGTCAGAAGTATCAAATTCTTTTATAGCGTCAGCAGTTAAAAATCTCGTTATTAAGTTTGTTTTATATAAATCAATACTTTCCGATAAAGAATTTAATTTTGTTAAATAATTTGTAAATTTGGGGGTTATAATATCTAAATTCCACAATCCATTTAACGGAAATATCGCAACTTCTTGTGTGTAATAAAATTGTCCGTCATCATTTTCTTTTGGTATATTAAAATATGAACTATATATTGGAACCATATTTCTATTCAACAAAAAGTTTTCAACTTGATCTAAATTTTCATTAAATACTTTATTAACATATAACTGTTTTGGTCTTATTATAAAATTACTATTTGTTGTTGTATTACCAGAAAACGGATCACCATTAACATAAACTTTAAAAACAGTGTCTGTTACTTGTGCGGGGATAAAATCAGATATAGGGTATTCAATATCATTTAAAAACAGTGAATATTTTAAATACTGTGTCGTAAAATTTCTTAAATATGAAACAGATATTTCCCTTAATTCAATATTTCTAGTAGCATTAACAGTATAATCAATACTAAACGGATTTCTAATAACAGATATTGGTATTTCAAAATATGTTTCATCTTCAACACTATTATAAATAATGTTTTGTGCTGTTAAAGATATAACAAAATTAGTTTGTATATTGTTTATGTCTAATGCCGCAGGAAAATAATTAATAATGTTTGTAACTGAAGTTGACATCCTTTTGGTTAAAGACCCAAACATAGTAAAATTAGTAACTTGACTTAAATCAAAATTGGGATATACTCTAAAATTATCGGCAATTAATTTTTTTGATTCTTCTACATTAGATATATTTAACGTATCTAAAGATATTGGTTCAGAAAACGATCCAATCGAAAATGTCCTTTCTTGTTTTTCACTAATGCTTGTTGTAAACTCAAAATTTCCCTGCGTAAAACCTCCACCGTCAACTAGTTGGAATCCAACTAAGTTGTCTGAAAAAGTACCCTGACCACTGGCAGGTTGAGGGGGACATTTATATTTGTTTGTCGCCATTATGAAGTTATATTTGAGAAGTTTTTACTAAAATCAATATTAATACCCCTATCTTGTCTTACCTCATATAATAAGTTATTAAATTGATCTCTAATTTCATAAAGATTGTATTGTTTATAAATATTGTTGTTACTGTCATATATGGTATATATACCATCATCCATAGATTTAGTTTGATTACCATATAACGCAATTGCTAGTGTTGAAATATCGTGTTCAACAATTTCAATTTCAACTGTTGTTGGATTAAAATATGTGTTAGATATTATTATGTTTTGATCCGGTTGTCCAATAAATGGGGTCGCATTTGGTTTATTTGTTGGAGATGACGATGGAGATAAAGTACAAAATATTAAATTTGTTGATGATTCAACATACCTATATCTAATAGACTTTTGATTGGTATTCGTTAAATTTTCAACAACAGGTTCACAATAGAATGATGAGGTTATAATTCTAAAAAAATTAGGAATTTTAGTTCCATCAGAATTTAAATATTCAACCCTAAAACCAACTAAACCTTGATTAATAAATTTATTTTTAAAATTAGAAGGAACATTATTTATATCAACAACAATACCTTTAACATTGGGTAAAGCGGACAATATTCCACAATCTAAAATTTTAGTTCTTATTTCTGCTGGTCTTATATATAACGTATATATACCAAGTTGATTGAATTGATTTGTGGGCAATTTTAAATTATATAAACCCCCAAGTATTTCAACATTATTATTTCCTCCAGTGGTTCCGTTATGGAAATATGGTCTCAATATTGTACTAGCGTTTAATTTTGTTAATACAAAATTGTCTGTTTCGTCTCTTGATGGTGTATAATTTAAAATTATTTCTACGTCATCAGGGCTTACATCCGAGCTTCTTATTGTTCCGTAATTACCTGTAGCCACAATTATTAGTTTTTAAAATTTGTTTATTGTTTAAATATAAATACTTAAAATCATTGTTTTTCAACATTAAAAAATCCATACCCGTATTTTTCTAAATCTCCCACATTATCAACTTCCCCAAGTCTTTCTATACTTTCTAATCCCGAATTTTTACCTCTCTCAATATACACATCAGTTTGTATTTCTGGTTGGTCAATTACATTAAGTAACGCTTCATTTTTTGTTATTGCAGATAAAATTAAATCGTTTTGTGTAAATCCTGACGACTCAATAATGTATAATGTGGTACCATCATTATAATCATAGTAAAGAATATCATTAATTGTATATGCTGTATATGTGTTTGTTGGATCCGGTCCCCAATAAGTTCCAACAGATTCTGATGTTCCGGTAACTTGTATCCCTATTTTAAATTTACCACCATATAAATTATATGTTGGACCATATGATGTTAAATCATTTACATTTGATTGTGTGTATCCTGTTATGATAAATGGTACAGTAGTATAATTTGAACTTATATAATCATTTATGTTGGTATTTGAATCACCAGTAAAAATATAATCATAATTAAATGATGTATTTGCCCAACTACCTCCCGCAGGGGTGAATGTTGCAACGCCATTAGGATTAAAAATAACCACATTAGTAAATGGAACGGTAACAGTTTTTGTTATGATTGATATTCCCCATGGTGATATAGATTTAAGGGTAATTGTGTATGTTTGATTAACAACAGGATAAACATGGGTATATTGAATTGGTGAAGTTACTGTTTGAATTGGGGATCCATCCCCCCAATCAACAGTATAAGTTGATACGGATAAAAACTTTTTGAATTCAGTGTCTGAAGTATTATAGAAATAAAAAGTATATGGATTACCTGTTGTTGCGGAAAATAAAAAGTTAGTAATAACTTCTTTTTGTATTATTGCCCCGTCAAATATAGAGTAATAACCAATATCGGTAGCCACTTCTGTTAATAGAATTGGTACCGTTAGTCCTGTTAATAATGAAAATCCATTTGTTCCTCCTGACAATATTTGTGACATACCTGAGTACACACCAGTAAATCCAGTTAATGTTGTTGGAGTTACTGAGGTAATTGAACAACACGGATCAGTAAAATAAGAGTATTCAGTATTACCCAAGTAGGTAATACCAACGATATCCCTCTTAATATTTTCGGGAGATATTTTAAAATAATATTTTTGTTCTTCCATATTAAGGGTTTACATATTCATACCATTGAATTGGAAATCCGTCTATTCCAACTCTTTGTGTTAAATTTGAAGTTGCATAAACTTCATAAGTTTTATTTGTGTAATCTAACTTAAGTTTATAATAAAAATAATCATTTGGATTAAAAGTAAATTTATTTCCGATGTTTGGTTGTGAGGTATTTGTCATTTTAACGTAAACCCCCAATCTTGCATCAAAAAATTTAGCTCCCATATAAAAATCAGAAATATTAATATAATCTTGTTTTCTTAACCAATATATATGAAAACCTTCTTTATCTCCAATATAATCTAAACTAAATTTTGGAATTTTAATATCAACATTTGATAATAATGTTGATAGTGTTGCCGGTTGGGTAAACCCTTGTTGTACAGGTAATATTATTGTTAAATAAAGATTTTGAGTTTTTTCGTCGGTAGTGTCATATAAATCCAATTTAAAAAATGATTTAGTAAATGGTTTTTGGTAAAAATAAATTTCGTCCACAGTAAACCCTTCGTCTAAATAACTATTACTCCAATTGGTATTATTTACTACCGGTGATGTTATTGGTAAAACATTGTCATAAAAATAAAAATCATAGTTTATATTTGTTTTTATAAAATTTAAATTATCAACATATTCATTGTGAGAAAATCTTAAAATCTCAAAATCATTTACCCCACCAATAACTTCTTTAACCATTTTTTCCTGATACTCATCAATACTATCGTCCCTACCAATAAAATCCCAATTCATTTCTAATGGAATATTTAAATGCTGATCATTTTCAGGTAAAACTATTTTATATTTATTCACACTCATCTGTAGTTGGTTCTGCTATTACTGTTATGTTCTGAACTCCAATATTACTTCCTTCTGGTGTTATTCTAAAAACGGTATTTACAAAAGGATAGTGTTTTCCATTTATAAACGGATAATCAACCCCCACCCCATCATTATCAATAAAACCATACGGATATAAATCTCTCCATCTAAAACTATTTGATAAATTAGAATAAAATGAATAGTCAGGAATGTTAGATACTTTTAATGGATCTCCCTCTTCAACATATGTTGAATATTTTCTTAAAACAATTGGGTTATGTGGTTTGTAAAAATAACCAAATTGATTCGTTTGTGGTGCATTAGTGTCTATACTAAAATAAGATTGGTTGAAGGTTATTTTATGGTTGTACCTGGCAATCACTCTTTCAGTTTGTTCATAATCATTCCATTCACAATGATCACCATCAATTAAATCTTCAGATTTAAGATTTTCATTATATAAAAACGGACCCACTATTGGTGTTGTTAAACTATTATATGTGTTAGTTAAAATTGAAGTATTCGATAAAGGATTAAAAAAATCCCACCAAGAATTTGGTAGTGAGTTATTTAAATATAAATTAAAGTCCCAACCTTGTTTTAATGATTTTGTCCACCCAAAATACCCTTTCCATATAGTTGTAAAAAATAATTCACTTACTGGTCTATTTTGATTATCTCTTAAAGGGTTAATATCTATATCAACATTAAAGGATAATGAATACGACTGACTTCCTTCTAAAATTGATGTTCTTGAAACATTGTTTGGTGTTAACACCGCATTTTCAAATTTACTTTTTGCGTTATATATATTTTGTTCAAACCCAGCTTTAACCATTACAGCATCTTCTGAATTTGTTAATATTTTATGAACCCTAACATAATATTTTGAAGTAGTTTCAATTTCATTACTTTTATTTATTACTCTTTTAAATGTTCCTGTATTTCCGTTATTAAATGTTGTACCAACATAACCAATATTATAAATGTTAAATATAAATTCTTCACTACCAAAAGCGTTGTCTCCTAAACTATTAATTTGGAATATGTTTGTTCCATTGTATGTTAACGATAATTTTACAAACTCCCCAACATTTAACCCATGTTTCATAGGACATCTAAATTCAATGTTTGGTCCAAAATTATTATTACCAACATTAATTATAAATGGAATTCCATCTGAAACCATCCAAGCCCAACTTGCTGTTGTTTTTGTATCAATAGCATACATTTGTTTAGTATAGTTATTTTTATAACCATAACTAACATAATGTGTCCAATTATATGTACTAGCACTTTTATTTACAAAATTAATATGGTTATTTGGTGGAGAAGTATATCCAACATTATTATTATCCGTTCTAATAAAATCAAATTCAAAGTATTGTGGACACCCCTCCCAAGGAACATTTGGTGTAGGAATTGATCCTGGTTGGTTTCCACCTGGAAATGTTAATATAGTATTTTCTATAGAGTTAGTGTAATATAAATTATTTTTAAATGGACTATAATTTGTTTTCCCTATATAACCATTTTTAAAAATAATAGAATATTTTGTTACAGGTCTAAAAATTGTACTTGATTCTCTTTCATCAATAAAAACTTGTTGTAAACCTAAGTCCACATTTCTATCAAATTCAATAATTTCTTTTTCATTTTGATTTAAATCAACATTTACCGATAATACGGAATTTGGTGAAGACTTATATCTTAACGAACCTAAAACTATTTTTGTTGTGTCATTTACTCCCATTATATATCAGTAAAATTAACATATTTTTTTATGAATCTATTCAATGCGGTATTTCCATTATTTAACCCAAAATAAAAATGACTAGGTGCTCCAACCAAATAAAGATTACCGTTTACCGCAAGGGGTTGACCAGGTATTGTTGGTGACGGAAGTCCTGTTGACGCATTAAAATTAGTTATAAACCCTTGGGGTAATAGTGGTAAATTATTTCCAGGTATTAATGAAGGTGTTGTAAAATACGGATCAACACTATAATCTAAATCTTGGTATCCTTTCTTAAAGAATCCTACCCCACCACTTTGATTAGGGGTTGTGTGCCAATTGTTTTGTTCCGAACCAAAAATTACACTAGATGATCGTAAATTCCATTTATAATGGGGTACCACTTGGGTTTTAGGATACCCATAAGCATCTTGTAATAAAGGTGAAATATTGTAAAGATCAATACCAGGTGTTAATTTTCTTCTGTAAGAATAATCAATTGGTGCTGATCTATAAAATATACCAAAAACAGATCTGCTTGGTGAGGGAGCCTGACCATCATCACCAATAAAAATATCTGAATTACCATAATTTTCATCAATAAATGGATTAATTTTATGTTCTGAATTAATTGATAATGCTTGAGCAAAATCACCGTCAATTCTATCACCACCACGCCCACTATTAAAAAACTGACTTATACCTTGACCTTCAGAATCATTTGAATCAGTACTAATAGGTATTAGTGCTTGTCTAAAATTTTCGTTTAGTATTCTAGATAAAAAACCTATTTGTATAATGTCACCACCTTCATTATAACTTGTTGATTTAAACTGATCACCCATATATCCCTTAAAATTATCACTATTACAAATTTCACTTATATATGAATCCCTTGGCCCCATATCTAATATTGTGGTTGGAAACATTATATTTTTTTGGTTATATCCTGCATTAACACCAAAAATATTCCAACTTGCTGGTTGTGATATTTCTTTACCAATAAATTCTTGTGAAATATCGTTCCATGGAGAACTTCTATAAAAGAAATTATTATTATTATTGTTATAAACAACAATATCTTTACAATAAACATAAGTAGGTGATACTATATTAGTAAGGTTGTTTGTTGGGTATAACGATCTTTTGTTAAAACTTGGCATGTATAGTGTACCATTTATCCAGTTATTTTGAAAAGTTTGAGCAAATACCCCCCTACAAATAGCAAACACTAATGTCATTCTTGTTTTCCATTCCATAAACAATCTACGATCGTCTCTAAACGCATTTCTTATTAAATAATAATGTTTATTATTATCACTATTATCTTTATTTAATAAACAATAACAACCTTTAGTTACTCTATTTTCAGGAATAGAACATTGGTTAGCAGGGATTACCCCTACATTAGTACCACTACCCGAATAACAATCTAAAGCAACCAATCCATCACAAGTAAGTGTTTGAGTTAATCCAGTATTACCACTATATTGATCTAAAAATTCAGAAACATCATAAATACTAGCAAATGATGATGTCTGTTGACTATTAACACCGTTAGTTTTATAATAACAGAACTTATTGTTTTGGTGTAAAGCATATCCAGTTCTATCTCCAGGTGCGGGATCAATACAAGTGGATGTAGGTAATCTGTCACTTCTCATAACAATATTAGCTGAGTTACTAAAATCAACACCTAACAAGGAAGTGTCTTTAAAATAAGCTGGTGAATATAACGCAAAATAATTGTTTACATTGGTTGGCCAACCATAGTCCTCTTTTTCACTAACTTCACCCACAAAAACTCCATTTATAGAGTACGAATAATTAAAAGACGCAGCAATAAAAGGACCTCCACCTATATAGTCTGTTTGATTTCTAGGTAAAGTATAATTACTAATTGGTGATAATAAATAAGGATTTATATCTAAAGCTTGTTTTGTTTGAAATCCTGATACTGGAACATATGTGTTTACAAATGACGATGTCTCATCTGTTGATAAATAGTAATACGGTAATGTAGACGTGAAACCTGTATAATTATTAGGATTAACCGAAGGTGGCGTAATTGTAAACGTAAATGAAGGGAAATATAAATTGGTGAACGTATTTGTTGGTGTATTATGTGTCAATGGTGTTTGACCAACAGGTTTTATTGGTTGATTTAAATAATATTTACCTCTTATTTTTAAATTTGCTTGTGGTGTTGTATATCCTAATATTTTTGATATATCATATTCTATTGTTTGTTTTTCGGTATGTGGATCAACACCTCTAACAAACATTAATACCTCATAATTTGCCGAATTAGATAATGAATCAAGACAATCATAATCATTTGCCCGTATAGAAGCCACCCCACTTTCATTATTATAAGTTTGTCCATTAACAAAAGGGGGTGGGGTAATAGGGCTGGAGTTATTAAAACTATTAAAGACCCCGAAAAGAAACGGTACAAAATAAGTTAATTCACAAGGATCGGTAATAACATATTGAATTTGGTGTCTTAAATATTTTTTTGGAAATAAATTTAGATTTGTAGTATTAGCTAATAAATTAAAATTAGAAATGGAAATTCCTGTTATTACTTGAAAATATTCAACATCTGTTGGATATTTTAAATAATCATCTTTACTTAGATCAGTTATTGTGTCACCAGTTTGAAGTATGTTGATAGTTGAAAAAAGTGGCATACTTGGGTTGGTTGGGTTAGCATATGTAATAGTTGTTGAGATTGGAGCAATATTAGATGTAGTATTTGGTGCTGCAGATAATGATGTTGTTCCTGTTACCGAGTTATTACCAAATGCGTTTTCCGTTGCACCAGTTAAATTTATATTTCTTGGGATTAGTTGTCCATTGTTAAAATTATTATCCTGAAATGTTACAAGTTCTCCAATCCCTAAAGTTTGTGCTGTTCCGGCATTTGCCAAAACAACAATTATTTGATCTGTAAATGAGTCCTGAGTCCCTAAATTATAAGGCGCCACCTCCAACTGAGGGTTTACCGTAGTGGTTATTATATTTGGTCCTCCACCGGGACCAGTAGTATCAAAATATTTATCTCTAGTGTTAAACTCATTTAATTTTTGTGGGTAGGTTTCTTTTGTTGGGTATCCAAACCATCTTTGGTCATTATTTCCACCCCCAGAAATTCTTTCAGCAGCAAATAAGAATGGTTGTGGTGCGTGGTATTTTTTAAAATCCAAAGTTCCTGGTGTTATTATATCAGTACCTGAAAATAATCTTCTAAAATCAATTACCGCATTTATAACAACATCACCATCTATCTGTTGATCCACAACTCGATTTATTAATGATTTATATTGGCACTGTCCTAAACCAAAACCAATACTTGTTGGGCAATAAAAATATCCCTTAGAATTTGCATCCGAGTCTTCCTCCGGAAAGTTGTCAAAATTTGGGTGTGGTACGTTATATGACGCCGATAAATTTACAGGAGCAATAAATGATGATGACTGTGCATATGTTATTCCACTATCATCTAACCCACTTTGTTGTGCAGCAATATCAGCATTAACAGAGTTGGCATCAATATCATCATCAATTTCTGCGTTTCCACAATCACAATCACAACTTGTACATTCTGGATAAGACAACATTGGTAATCCAAATCTTGGGAAATCTGTTATTCTTATTAAATAAATTAGAGTAAATGCTGCAAAAGATAACCCTAACGCTAGTTTAAAAAGAAGTTTTGCATAATACAAAGCAATTTGTAATATGTCACCCGCACTAAATACAGGTCCTCCAGGAACGGCAACAGTGGAAGTCGATGAAATAATCCAATTTGTTAATTGAATCCCATCCGATATCGCTTCATAAGCAAAATAAAGTCCTAAAACAATTAATAAATATTTTAAAACAGGCCAAATAAATGCAATAAAATGCATAAGCCATAATATGATTATAAAAGGTATTGCCAATATATTGATTAATAGATTAAATATAAAAAACAAACTATCAAAATTTTTAATTATATCATTAACCGGAAATGTGTTAGTTGTGGACTTACATTGTCTATCATCAATTTCTTTAATTCCTAAGTGTTTTGCTCTTCCAACTCCTCTTTTATACCTATCCAAAAACATTGATGTGGTATAAACTTTATTATAATTAAATTCATAGAACTTATCTTCACAATTAATCGCGTCTTGTATTATTTGTTGACCTGCGGTTGTAGTATTATCTCCATAATCATTCCAATCCACACTAAAAGCATAAGACCTTAAAGCATCAAAAGTTGGTTGTTGGTAAAACGTATAATTAATTTGGGTTAGGGTTCCAGGATTTATAGGAACTACATTTATTATTATAATTGTATTAATAACGGTAATTGGAATACTTTCTAAATCACCAAAATATAGGACATTATTTAATAAAATTGAAAAACTTTCAACGTTAGTTTTAAAATCTAAAGCTAAACCACCTGTTGATGTATTATTTAGATTATATGTAAAAGTAACCGTACCATTTGGTATTGTAATTAGATGTGGCGTAGTTGGGAAATTTATCAATGGGTCAAAGTTTGATAATATCCATCCGTGTTCTTTAATATTTGGAACAAGAAAATGTCCTCTTTGAAATGGATTTTGCAAACCTTGTTCATTTTGCCATTTAAATTTAAATCTATATTTTCCTTTTGTTGGTAGACCTTTATTAGGGTCATCAGATAAAACTTGTTCCCCAAATTCATTGGTTATAATATAATTTAAATTCATTGGGACATTTACTAAAAATGTACCATCCGAATCAATAACTTTTCCTCCTTCAATTAACGAATAAGATTCAAGAATTGGTCTACCAACTGTATCAAGATTAATGGTTTGTCTAATCGCAACTATTTCTCCGGGTCCTGCAACTAATTCACATAAATTTCCAGTATTATTTCTTGGTGAGCAACTAACTCTAACCGCATCATCGTTTGTAGTCGAAATTAATGACCCCATAAATACTGCTGTTGGTTGTATATTAATATTTAGATTTGCCGTCAAATCAAAGTCAGATCTAGTTATTCCTAATAAACAAATTTCAGGTTCACCCCATAATGGTGATACCTCAATAATTTTATTTAAACTAACAATTTGTGGTAACTCATTTAAATTTGTTGATTTTTTAAATCTAGACCCATCAACCTGTGAATCAACAGCAATACCAATATCTAATAAATCTTGTGGTGATAACGAAAAACAACCAATATCAGATAAATCAACGTCCATTAATATTGTTTGAGTACCTGTTGGTACTCCAAATATCATGTAATCACCACTTTCATTTGTTCTTACTGAGAATTTATAGTATTTATCGTATACCTCAACATATGATTGATCTGTAAGGATTTCTGTTTTTGATGGAAAATTTCCTGTTGCACTGTGTCCATTATATGATGGTTCTTTCGGTAATAGGTTATATCTATACCCATCTTCATTTATGTCAGAAATTGTTTTATAAGGGTATAATTCAGAAATTATTGGGTTTTCTAAATCTAAATCACTAATAGGAATAAAAACAGATACCCGAGCATTTGGGACTCCAAATCCATTATTAACAATAACTCTACCAACAACTACCCCATAATCGGAGCACATTCTATTATAGATTTCGCCTTGGTTAATTTTTAAAGATAATATCTCTAAAAACTCAAAGTCCTGTTCTAATTGAATGTTGATAGTTTTTTCACTACCAGGGGTAGTTCGTATTCTATATGATTTTGGCATTAATTACTCTTTTTTGATAAATAGTTTATTTCCTATTTTCAAAAAATAATTCTTTTATTCAAAAAATAAATTATCAAGAGAAATTAATTGTTTTTAAATTAAGAACATTAACGGTAATGTCTTTGTTTGGATACCTAATTTGATATATTTGAGTTGGTTCTGCAAATATTGTATCGGCAATTAATTTAATCATATTTGTTGATGGATCTTCATATGCTTGTGAAGTTTGGGAAGATGAATATTGTCCCCCAACTTTATTATAAATGAATATTCCCGAAACAGAAATAATACCATTTTCACTCTGTATTAATCTTCTAATTTCAGAAACATAAACATTTTGACCTAACCCCCTAACAGTTGGACTAAAATATTGTGTAACAATATTAATAATTTTAGCAACAACTGACCCTTGATTTTGACTTGAGTCTAAAACAACATCTACATCAACACTTAAATCTATTACATTAGCCGTCTCAACGGATATGTAATCGTTTATCATCCTATAATTTGATAGATAGTTTGCAACATTACTTTTAAGTGTGTTAGAAATAACTTCTGTTAGATTACCATTAGTGTCGTAGGATAACATTTTAATTTTTATTTTATTATTTTCTTCAACAATAGATACTTTACCCGGTGCACCAAATTGAGACGGCATAGTTCTTAATACCGACTCATAATCATTTATTGTAACCGCTCTGTTTTGTGCGGAAAAATTATAAGATACATATTGCCTTACTTCCTCAGTTGTTGGTGGATTAGCTCCCCCAATTGCTGCGGTAACATTATTAACTCTAAGTGAATTAACTACCGTTGAGTTAATTGATTCTGAGGGTCCGTTAACAAAAAACGAAACTGTTCCAATCTGTGTAATAATGTTAACACCTAAATTGGTTGATTGTCCTCCCCCAACACGATATTGTATAAATAATGTTGAATTTGGCTTTAATGTACTACCTAAAGCTAAATTATTAACATATTTGTTAAGATCAAATCCAACACCGTCTCTTGCAAATTCTCTCAATTGTTCATCAGCTGAAACATTTCCACCACCAAAAGTCATTTTAGTATAACCTTCTGGAGTATACTCACTAATAAATTTAGTATTTGTAACAATGTATTTACCAACTTTAATTCCAGGTTGATCTGATGGTTTTGTCGGGTCTTCAACAAAAACTCTGTCTTCCGCCAATGCCTTTACTTCATACCATCTATTTAATAACGACATAAATTCTTGTGTTTCCGGTGGAGAAGTATATTGTGTCCCGTCTTTAAGTAAGACACTGGTTATACCTAAAACATTTTTTTCAGGTAAAAATAATTCAAAAAATGGTTTTACATCATTTGGTGTAATAACTCTTTTAAAAACTTTTGTTATACCATTAACAATAACCTCTCTTTTTGTTATTGTGTAATTAGTAATATTATTATTTGCGTCAAAATTTGGAATTTTTAATCTGTTTGGTGATCCTTCGGCATTTGTTGGTGATGAAAAATCAATATCATATACTGTTTCAAATGGTTGTCCAGCTCCATTAACCTGAGACCCTCTTCTTAAAACTCCACAATATCTTAAATCTTCTCTATCTCCAAAAGCTGGAACTGTTATTGAAAAGTCTACTAATGCAACCGAAGGTCTTGATCCAGGTATTTTTAAACCATAAGTTTTGGCAATATTATAAATAGATGACTTTTGTTGTGCGTATTGTAATACTGTTTCTTGTATACTTCTATCAATCTGAAATTGTAAGTTATCAGTTACCGCAGCGTTTAAATCCAATAATACCGAAAATACTCCAGCATCATTAAAATTTTGTACTAAGTCGGGATAATAAGATCTTGTAAAGTTTATTAATTCAGTTCTTATTCCTGCGAAGTCTCTAGTTGTGTAAGATATTTTTTTATTTGCCATATACTATTAAATATTAATAATTAAAAAATCACTTGAGTTAAATGCATTATTAGTATTTTTGTAATCAATTCTAACTTTTGCGGTATGTTCTAACTGTGATATATTTGGTACCGTAAATTCTTTTTCCCCATATTGATTTACATATGTTCCTTGATTTTGGTCTTCTTTTGATGCATCTGTTATCTTAATGTTTGTTATTAAGATCCCTGGCATATATTTACTAACAGAATCCCTTATTTCATTTTCAATTTCACTAAATGTTGGTCCGTCTAAAGGTTCAAAAAGATATTCGTATAATCTAGATCCAAAATCAGGTAAAAAATATCTTGTTCCCTTTTTACTTAATAATAAGTGTACAAGATTACTTCTTATTTCTTCATCACTATCATTAGAGGTATCTAAATATCTACCAACGAACGAATCCCTAAACGGGAAACTTAAACCATATGTTATTCCATTTGCCATATCTAATAAATATAAGGTTAAGAATTTTTGATTAAATAGATATAAAATAAAAAATCACGACTTTTGCCGTGATTTTTTTAAATAGTGATTTATTTTAAGATGAACAACCAAAACATTCAAACTCTGAACTATCCGGTTTTAATGGTAAACCTTCATTTACATGTTCAAATTTTGGTACTTCTGAGTTAAAATTTATTTTTTCTTTTTTACTTGTGTCCAACGCCAAATGTTTAGCCCCCGTTGAGATTGCCTTTGTTCTTACATAATAACAAAGGGTTTTTAAACCTTTTTCCCAAGAATGGAAATGTGATGAGGTAATTTTAGATAATGTAGGACTTGACATATAAATGTTCATTGATTGTGATTGATCAATAAATGGGGCTCTATCTGCCGCCATATTAATTAATTCTTTTTGTGATATCTCCCAAATTGTTTTGTATTTAGGTATTAAATGTTCAATTCTTTTAACTTTTTTATTATAATTTTTGTCATCAGGATCTAAATAGTTATTAAAATTAATATTTTTAATTGATCCTTCATTCATAATAATTTCATTTTTTAAATCTTCAGACCATATCCCAATTTTTTCAAAATCAGTAATTAAGTATTTGTTTACAATCATTATTTCACCACCAACAACTCGTCGATTAAATAATGCCGAATGTGCGGGTTCTGTCATTTCAAATGAACCTGTAATCTTAGCTGAAGACGCTACAGGCATTTGTGCGGTAAATAATGAATTACATACACCATACTGTTTTACATCATCTTTTAATGTGTTCCAATCCCAATATCCTGATAAATTATCATCAGTTAATCCCCACATGTCAAATTGAAATATTCTTTTCGACATTGGTGATCCTTTAAAGAATTTATATGGTTTATATTTATTTTTTTTACATAAATCATTACTCTCGTATATTGCACCATAATATATCGTTTCAAAAATTTGTTTGTTTAATAATTTTGCCTCTTCTTCAGTAAAAATCAAATCAAGTAAATAAAAAACATCTGCCAAACCTTGTGTTCCAATAGCAATTGATCTTTGTTCTAACCCCCCTTTTAATCCTTTTTTAGTTGAGTAACTATTTATATCGATAACTTTGTTTAAAGTTCTCACAACTTTTCTAACTTCATTAAATAATAATTGAAAATCAAATTTATTTCCAATAATAAAGTTTTTAAGTACAATAGACGATAGGGTACAAATTGCAGTAGTTTCTTCATCCGTATACTGATATATCTCATTACAAAGATTAGATTGTTTAATTACTCCAATATTTTGATGATTAGTTTTTCTGTTTGCATTATCTTTGGAACATAGATAAGGAATTCCAGTTTCAATTTGTGATTCAATTATTTTAGACCATATATCTTGTGCCTTAACTTTCTTACCTAACCCTAAAGAAACAGCTTTATTATAATTTTCCTCATATTCATTACCAAATGATTCTTGTAATGGTTTAATCCCCGCTTTAATTATATCGTTAGGACATAACAAATACCAATCTTCATTATTTTTAACTGATCTCATAAAGTTGTCAGGAATCCAAAGTGCCGTAAATAAATCACGAGCTCTTAATTCTTCAGCACCAGTATTTTTTTTAATTTCCAATAAGTCTATAATATCTTTATGCCAAGGTTCCAAATAAATTGCTGCGGATCCAGGTCTACGACCTTGTTGGTTAAAAAACCTTAATGATTCGTTAACAATTTTTAAATACTTCAACAACCCACCAGAGTGTCCACCTGATGTAGATATTCTACTTTCCTTACTTCTAATGTTAGACATAGATAATCCAATTCCCGCAGCATCTGAAGAGTAAGTTGAAATATCGTTTAATGTGTCCAATAATCCTTGTCTTGAATCCGAATTATTATAATGTAAAACACAAGAAGCCAATTGAGGTACTTTTGTACCAGAATTAATCATTATTGGTGTTGCTTTAGAAATAAGTTGATTTGATAATGATTTATAATATTCAATTGCATCTTCAAAAGTATCTGTAACCCATAAGGCAACCCTCATATACATATGCTGTGGTCTTTCAATTACTTTTCCTTGTGGTGTTTTTAGTAAATACATCTCTTGTAATGATCTCCAAGCAAAATAGTCAAAATTATAATCGTTATTATGGTTTATAATTTCATCAATATTTTTTTCTCCGTATTTTTGAATTGTTTCCACTAACACATCATTAATAATTCCATGTGAATGTAACTCTGACATTGTTTCTGAAAAACTTGGGTTAGTTTCTTTATGGTATGAAGAAATTGCAATTGAAGATGCTAATCTTGAGTAATCATGATGACTTCCAGTGTAAGACGCAGCTATCTCATAAATTAATTTATCTAATTCTTTTGTTGTTATATCACCTTCAGTTGGTACTGAAGTGATAACCTTGATAAAAATCTCATCTGAATTGACACTCAAACCTTTTGCGGATTTTTTAACACGATTGTAAATTTTTTGTGGGTTAAATGTTACATTATCCCCATCTCTTTTTATTATTTTAAGTGACATAGTATTTTTTTAATTTTTAAAAATCTTCTTCAAACGTAATTTTTTCATTTAATTTTGCTTTTTGATATTCCATTGTTCTTGACTCAAAGAAATTACCTTTTGTTTCAACAGCAATTTGTTCCATAAATTTAAATGGTTGGTCAACATTAAATTCTTTATTACAACCAAATTTTACCAAAAGACCATCTACAACAAATTCCAAATATTGTTTCATTAAATTTGAGTTCATTCCAATCAATGAAACTGGTAAGGATTCGGTAATAAATTCTTTTTCAATCTCAAGTGCGGATAATAAAATTTCTTTAATTCTTTTTTCTGATGGTTTATTTTCACAATGGTTATTTAACAAATGAATTGCAAAATCACAATGTAGATTTTCATCTTTAAAAATTAGAGAATTAGCGTTACATAGTCCTTGCATAATTCCTCTTGACTTTAACCAAAAAATAGAACAGAATGAACCTGAAAAGAATATTCCTTCAACTGCCGCAAAAGCAATTAACCTTTCTTGGAAAGATGAATTATCAATCCAGTTTAATGCCCATTTTGCCTTCTTCTGTACCGCAGGTAGTCTATCAATCGCATTAAAACATTCGTCTTTTTCTTTAGTATCACTAATATATGTGTCAATCAATAATGAATACATCAATGAGTGAATGTTTTCCATTGCTAATTGGAATCCGTAAAAGAATTTTGCTTCAGGATATTGTACCTCACGATAAAAATTTTCCGCTAAGTTTTCATTAACAATACCATCAGATGCTGCGAAAAATGATAATAAATTTTTAACAAAGTATTTTTCATTATCCGTTAGTTTTTCCCAATCACGAATATCATTTGTTAAATCTACCTCTTCTGCCGTCCAAAATGCTGCTTGATGTTGTTTATAAAATTCCCATATGTCATTATGTTCAATTGGGAATATGACGAATCTTGAGGGGTTTTCAATTAATATTTTTTCCATTTTATTTAATTATTTTTTAATTTTTTTGTTTTTCTTGTCTTTCTTGTCTTTTTTCTAACAATTCTGTTACTCTTTGTCTTTGTCTTTCTTCTTGTTTTTCTTCTAAACCTAAGAAAGTCATAGAACTCTCGGTGTCAATGTCTAACATTGCATTATCAAATTTACAATTTTCAAATATTACACCGTCATCTCCAACCCTTGATTTTGTAATTGCTATTGTCGCTAATTTCATCTCTTTCTGTTGAAGTGTTTTTGCAACCGTAATAATAACGTGACCAACTTGTGCCTTTTTAATTGACCCACCCATTTGATCAGTTGTTACAACCTCAGAAGAAATAGAACTTCTATTACCTTGTGTTGCAGTCCAACCAACTAAATTAAGTTCATGACACATAGCTTCAAACCCTCTCATAACAGAACCTTCGCTTTTCCATTCATCACCCAAATTTTTTTCAGGAACAACACAGTCAATATAATCTAATAATACCATATCAATCTTTGTTCCTTCAGCAACCATTTTTCTAATTTGATTTTTAATTTGTAAAATAGTTACAGTGTCAGAAGGTAATTTATTCATTATTAACTTATTTGGCATTGACTCTTCGATAGTTTTAACTTTTTCTATTACCTCATCCCTTTTTTCAGATAATTCGTCAGGATGAATTTTTGTCCAAAGAGTAAAATGTTTTCTTTGAATTACCTTTGGGTTATCTTCAAAAAAGATCTGAAGTACGTTGTTTCCTAAGTTAAATGCGTGGTTAGCAATTTTAGTTAAGATTGTAGATTTACCCACTCCTGTTGGAGCTAAAATAACTCCAATTTCACCTCTAGCTAAACCACCTTTTAATAGTTTATCGATACCTGGAATTCCCATTGGTATTGGATGTCTGTAATCATCATCAAGTACTTGATAAATATTAGAAAAAACATCCATAGCATTAGTATTTTTTTCTCCTACTTGTAATGCTCCTCTAACTAACTCTTCAAGAGTGTCATAATTTTCAAATTCACCTCCATCAATTATTTTTTGAGCTTTAGTCATGACTTTTTGAAGTTCTTGTTGTTTACAGAATTTCAAAGCCTTTTCTTGTACAAAATTAACACCGTCAATAGGTGAATCCTTAATTTTTTTAATTGTGTCCAAAACTATTTTAGATGCAATTTCTTGTTGTAATTCAGATTTAGTAATCTGTTCCAATGTTTCAAATGATGGGGTATGTTCGTATTTTACATAATACTCCTTAATCATTTGAACAATTATTTTAAAGTATTTATTTTCAAAATAATTGTTTTCTATTACATCAATAATTGACTGTGAAAAGTCTTTATCTAATATGATTTGGTTTAATAATTGTAGTTGAAATACATTACCTAAGTACTCAAAGTTTTTGTTTGTCGCCATGTTTTTTTGTTTTGTTAGTAATGATAAATACTATTGGTTTTGATTAAAATTCGGGTAATAATAATTAAAATTTTTACCTGAAAAAATGTCAGTAAGATCGTTAAGTACACTTTTTAATTGTGGTCGTAGATCTACTGTATACCTTATTTTTGGCGGGTAATGTTTTGCGTTAAATGTTCTCTGACATATTGTCATATCACCAATTTTAACATAAACATTAAAATTTTCAGGTCCATCAGTAATTGATGTGTTTAACATATCAGGATTTACACCTATTTCGTATTGGTTATCTAACATATAGATAACACTCCTCATTTTTAAATTATTTTTTAATTTATCCGTAAATAAACGAAAATAATCATAAAATTCAACTGATTTGTGAGAGTTTTTGTTTAAACCTTTCACATTAAAAAATCTTTGTACGACAATATTGTCATTACACATTAATAAAAATTCTACTTTTGTTACATCTTGATCTTTCATACTTTTTTTTTAATTTTTGTTTCTAAATTTTGTTTTTTCTTTTCTTGATAATTTTAAAAATGGTTTTAAAAAATTAATCCACACATCATCTCCTTTTGGGAGGTACTTGAAGAACCCGTCGGTCATCATCATTCTAATTAGGTTTCTATGTCCTCTTCCATCAGGATCCATTGACTCAGAGTAATATTCTCTAACCATTTTTTTACCATCTTCATCAATTAAAGGTTCTGATAAATCTACGAGTTTTTTATTGATTCTAAAAAAATCATCACCCATAATACCTTCTTTTGTTTTTCCAATGATTAAATTTCCTAAAACAACATTTTTTTGTTGTTCTTTTAATAGTTGTTCACCTTTTGTTAAAATATCGGTTAAATATATCTTTGAATCAAGTATTTCAGGAAAAAATTTAATTAAAGTTTTCTCACCCATTAAACTTATTCCATCAATATTATCCGAAGTATCACCAGCAAGGATCTTAAATGTCATAACATTATAATGAGGAATCGAACAATTTTTAAATTTAATGTTGTCACCAAATTTATAATACGACTTTAAGTTTGGTGAATAAATTAATACCTTTTCTGAAATTAATTGAGTTAAGTCTTTATCACTTGAGAATATCGTTTTCTCTTCATCTAAAGAGATTTGACAGTAATACGCAATAAGATCATCGGCTTCCGAATTTTCAATCTCTAATTGTCTAATAAACATCTCTTCAAGATATTGTTTAACTCTTGTTTTTTGTTTGTTAAATGAATCTGTCTTCTCCACATCATTAGGAGAAGATTTACGATTCATCTTATATTTTGGATATATTAATTTTCTTTGAGATGAGTTTGTGTCACTATCCCAAAAGACCATAACTTTATTAAAATTGGTTTCTTCTAAGAATTTACGAATTGTGTTAATAAAATGCCAAGTTCCACCAATGTGTTCCCCATTATTATAAAAATCTTTAACTCCGTGAAATCCTATTTTTAATAAATTGTTACCATCAACAATTAATGTTTTGACCATTTAAATTTTTTAAGTCGTTTGAAAATACTTTTTACTCGTCAGAGTCATCATCAGATTCGGCTAAAGAATAATCAGAATATCCTAATTTTGTTTCCCAATAATCAGAATAGTCTTTCTTATAATTATCCAAAGATTCTTTTGTGTCTGCAATATAACCTTGTGGTACTGCAATTATCTTACCATCTTTATACCCAAGACCATTAACGTGATTCTTTAATATCGAAATCTTAGTTCTAATTGCAAAAGACACTTTTCTACCATTCTTAGTTGCATCAATGTGACTAATACCTGCCTTTTTCTGATTACCAAATAAAAACACTAATGATGATGCCAACCATACCGCTTCGCCACCTTTGGCCTTGATTTCAGGTTGTCCAAATGGATTATCAGGAAGTAACACCCAAGGTTGATTTAAGATCACTAAAGTATTGTAATATGGGTAGTCTTCTTTTTTAGATTTTGAGATTCTTGAATGAATTCCCATACCAATTTTATCCGCTAATACTTTTGCGTTGTGCATTCCACCACCTTTACCATCAAAAGTCATCTGACAAGGTATACTTCCAATACTGTCCCACAAAAATAATAAACTATAAGGAATATCTCCCTTTTCTTGAGCGTCAAGAATGTTATTAATAAATTCAGTTGCTTGTTCAATTACATCAAATGAATCGTTAAAAATAAACATACCATCATACTCACCAAGTTCGTTTTTTTCCGCCTGTAATCCCAATTCAATAGCATGTTCCCAAGACCATTTTTTCTCAGTAATAATAAGAATAGGTAAATGACCTTTTTTCTGAGCGTCAGCTGCTGCAAGGATCATTGCCGTTGTTTTTGAGGTATTTGAATGTCCTAAAAACATATTTATACCACCCATAATAGGGCCAGGTAATCCACATGATCCCATAAAAGCTTCTCCACAATTATAGAAACTTTCTGGTTTGTATTTTGTTTTTGTCGAATATTTACCTTTAATTGTTTCTAAAGATATTTCTCTTTTTCTTATCGCCATTTTATTATAAAATTTCTGAATTATATTTACGAATTTTTTCTAATGACTCAAGTTTATCTTGTGCGTTTGCGAATTTTTCAACTAACTTATCCATTTCTTCTAAATGTTGTGGATGTTCACCAATACCAACAGATGAAGTTAAATAAACTAATAACGTCGCTTCTGATTCTGCCATTTCACTGCGATATTTTAAGGACAATGCCTCATACATTTTTTCTGCTATTTTACTCATTTTTTTTGATTTTTTTTGATTTTAAAAAATATGGACACTCAGTATTTCCAAGTGCCCATGTCGAACTTTAATTAGAATGGTAATTCCTCATCAACGTTATTATTTGTTTGAGGGTCTTCAACTTGATTAATTGATTTTGATCCACCCAAAGAAATTTCAGATACACTACTGTTGGAATAAATGTATTTTCCCGCATCAGTATCCCATCTTGGGGTTTCTCCTTTAGCAATTGATTCAAGATACTCAACAGGTTTTTTGGAATATACATCCTCCCAAGTTAACTCATTATTAATCCAATCATTAGATGTATCAGTATCAGTATGTGTTGGTGATGGATCATCATACATAACCGTTTGAATTACGGTATATGTTGCTCCTTTTGGAGTCTTTGCCTTTGTAAGTTCAAGGATTAAGTCACGACCATTATCAGAGTCGGTAACATCACCTTTTGCCTTCCAAATTGGAATAATTTTATCAAGTATTCCTTCTTGTTTGTAATTGTGTTTAAATCTCCAAAATTTAACACCGTCAGATTCGTTATCACGATCAATTACTTTAACAATATAAAACTTACGTGATTTGTATTGTGTTGCTAATTGTTTGTCGGATTCACGACCTGTTGAAATCAACTCTTCATAAACCTCATTTAAAGGTGAACGTTCGTTGTCATTTTTTCCTGGATCATAGAACTTTTGCCATTTACCATCAACATTAATTTCGTGGAACCATACCTCTTTAAAAGGTGATGACCCATCTGTTGTAGGTAAAATACGGATTATTCTCTGACCTTGTTTTTCGGTATCCTTAAGGATTGCTGCGAAATACTTTTTCATTCTTTCTTCTTGTGTAAATTTTGAAGTGGAAGAAGAACCACTTTGTTTTGAACTCTCATACTGAGCCAAAACCGCATCAAAGGAATTGTTTGTCGCCATTGTTTGTATATTTTTTAAAAGTTTATAATAGAAAGTATAAGTTAAATAAAAATAGTAGTCAATAAGGTAAGTAAAAATATATAGAGATTTTTATTAAATAATTAATATATTACATCATTTCATCTTGGTCTTCGTAGTCATTAAAACTACCTTTAATTTCATTTGGGGAAAATTCTTCAACATCATTAGTTGTTAAAACATATTCATTTTTTCCAGATTTTTCCATTTCTCCCATTTTGTCATCAAAAAAATCACTTAATTTTTGATTAAACGGTCCAGAATCTAAACTTCTTAATTCCAATTTTTCTTCAGGAGTTTTTGGTCTTATTTTTTCAATTTTTGATTCCAAACTATTTACCGTATTAACTAAATTATCCATTTCACCTAATTTAGTCTCAAGAGTATTTAATTGATTAAATAAATTATTGAAATATTCTTCTTGTTTGTCAGCAAATGTTTTTTGTGTATCAATTAAATCGGTAATATCAAGTTCTTCGGTTTCATTTCCAACTTCTTCCACATCAGGATCATTTTTAATATCAACTGGCTGAGGTGTTGGTTCGGTTGGAGGTGGAGGAGCAACCTCTCCACCCGGAGGTGGTGGTAATTCTCCACCCGGAGGTGGTGGTAATTCTCCTCCCGGAGGTGGTGGTAATTCTCCACCCGGAAGTGGAGGTAATTCTCCACCCGGAGGTGTTTCTTGTTCTAAGATATATTTATTGATATTTTTATATCTTCTAATTTCTTCTAATATTTTTTTATCTATTGACATATTAACCGTTTAATAATTGTTTTATTCCAGATTTTGTTTCAACTTGGATTTTTTTATGTGTATTTAATGTATTGTCCACACGTTCAATCAGTCCATCCTTCATTCTTATTGTGTAACAATCTCCGGTATCTAAATCACACACCTCTTTAAATCCATTACCATTATCTTTTTCTGTTACTCTTGTGTTTTTACCAAGATAGTTATCTAAAATTAATTTTGTGTTCATAGTTTTTTTATTATAAATATCTAATAAAACAAAAAAAACATTTTAAGGTATTGATTTAACAATATTAAATGACTCTCTAAATTTATTTTCAATTGTTTTTTTATTTTGTTCAGTCATTTTATCATAAACACTGTCAGGTTGGTTAACCGGCCATCTTAATATAAATGCTTTACTAAGAGCTGTTATTTGTTCGTCAGTAGTTGTTAATGGTTGATTTGAAATAAATGATAGTTTTTCTTTAAATTTACTTATTACAAATTTTACGAAGAACTCATCGCTCCTAAATATTGCAAGTGGTATATTTTGTGTTGATCCTTGGTTTACACAATAATATTTGTTTTCCATCAAAAATGATGACCCCCCATAAGCAACATCTAACCTTATTGATCCATAATTATGACCATATGCCTCAAATTTATCAGATTTATAAGAATTGATATACATCACAGAAAATATAAATGCCAACATTAAAGTTTGATTTTCTGTCGTGATGTTAGCACTTATCATTTCCTTTTTAATTAATTCAATAGAATTTTTTAATGTTATTTTAGTAATAGTAGGGGTTTCAATTGTATAGTTTGTATAAGAACTATTTAAATTATCCGAACAATTTTGATTTGGGGTTAAAGAACCATTACCATTATTTGTATTGTTAATAATATCATTTTGTTCTTGTAATATATTTTCGGGAGAATCTAGTTTAGCGGTTTCATCTTTTTCTATTTGTTCTTTAATTGATAATAATATTGTGGTACTTAACGATTGTAAAAATTTATCTATTGCCGGAATACTATAAAATGGTTGTCTTTGTCCTTCAAACTCAGTATCAAAACCATTGTCACTTATTCTATGACTAACTTTCGTAATCATATATGGACCACTAAACATAGGTACGTTTCTTAAGTTAAAATACATCATTGGTTGAATCATTGCATTACCTAACATATCAATACTACACTTATAACTTCTATTTCTATATAAGTTATAAAGAGATACGCTCTGTGTTGATTCACTTCTGTTTCTATTTAAATTAGCCATCTGATTTAATACTTCTAAACTTTCTGTTGTTGGAAGTCCAGGGTCTTGACTTATATCAAATTGTTTGAATATTTGTTGATTTTGAGGTCCAATATCAACATTAAAACCAACAACCTTATTTGATTTATCCCAATCTGTTTTTCCGTTTAAATTGTCAAGTAATGGATTATCACTTGATCTTCTTAAATCAAAAGCATCATCTCTAAAACGATAATCCACATTATCATTTAATGCTAAATGTTCACTAGGTTTATTGGCATATAAACATAAAAATTTTGATGTTGTATCCCGATAATCTAATGTTAAAAATGTTCCAAATAAGGAATTTGCAAACTCTAATGTCCCTTCCGGATTTGGTGTTGGGTTTTTACTAACGTTTTGTACATTATAAAAATTAGCGTACGCCGGCATAGTAAAGTATGTAAAATTATTTTGAGTTAAAATAGTTGTTACCGTATCCACCATTTTATTACCATGGTCACCATATTCTATTAATTCTTTTACTTTAAAAATGTCGGCATATATTTTTTGACCAACATCTCTACTTGCTCTATCGAACAATAAAATGTCTTCAAATAGTGTTTTTGTTTTATAGTCATTACCTGAAATAAATTTGTCATTTATAGATTTAAATGTGTCCCATATTTCATATCTTGTTTGTTCTCCCTGTAAATTAGATTTAACACTATTTCTATCAGGAGTAACTATTACGTTTGGTAATTTATTTCTTAATCTTGTTAATTCTAAATCAAGTACTGTATCAATATAATCTTCATTTTTGTTTAAATAATCATTCATTAAAGTATAAAACTCAATTTTAGTTATATTATTTTTTTTAAGTTTCTGTGTTGCATAAATTTTTATTATCGGAGCAAACTGAATAACATTTTTTTCATTAAATTGAACATCTAAATCAATAAAAAAATCTGTAATATATGATCCATTATTTTTATATTTTAATTCGGGTATTTCTGAAAACCCAACATAAGTCTCTAAAGCTTTCCAAGTAACCGGATTATTTGTTTTTGATTGTAATAAAGTAACAGGACTTAATAATCCATTTGGTAAAGTGTTTGGTGATGATTGTTTATATCCTTGATATGTATATGGATTCTCAATATATTTATTTGAAAAAGTATAAAATAATTTTTTATCAAAGTTTGACGGGTTACCATATTTCATCACAACCTCATAATCCATAAATTTAGTTAAATAAGATTTAAATGCGGTAATTTGACTATTTTGTATTTCTGAAACAATGGAGTCACCATTTGTTGCTGTTGGTACCGGAATTTTCATCATTGTTCTCATTAACAATTGGAAATTTTTACACATTTTTTCACTTTCTGTCTCTTCATCTGTTACAGATGTAATTAATGTGTCATAATCATATACCGATCTACCAAAATTTAAAAACTCTATCTCTAAAATGTCCAAAATATTTTTATCAAACGATGTAAACATTTCATCCAATTTAGAGTAATCACCTATATCCCCATTTATTGAAAAATTTTGTTGTGTTGTACCACTATTATAAATTTCTTTTAAATAACTGTCAGGACTTGGGGGAACGACTTTATTATTATTGAAATACCCATAATTTGGTGCTTTCCAAAATAATCTTACAGAACCATTATACATTGAATTATTACCTGAAACCTCTGTTTTAATAGTTCCATTTATTCTAAAACACTCATCTTTAGTTTGATTTATTATTCCCCCAAATGAAGGAAGGGGATAAATAGAAGTTTGATCTGTTGTTTTTACATAACAAGACCAAGGTGTTAATGTTAATGAACGTGTAACATTAGGAAAATCAAACCCATTAGATTTATTAATTAAAGAACCAGTTGTTTTAACCATTCCTAAGTTTGTATTTAAGGCAGATTGTATTTCCGAACTAACATATCCAACAGAATTAACATTACTCAAATTAAAATTAAATGTTGGACCAAAAAGACCTACAGTAATTGTTGTACCATTTGGTAATTGATTAGGGGTTATTATATATCTACCAACACCGCCAGTTGTTCCACTTATCTGAGAAACTATTGTTGTACCATATTGTAATGAAGCACCAGATAGTGTCATTCCACTAATAATTTCGTTTCCGTTTATTGTTAATACTTCTAATTGATTATCATTAACTATTGCACAAGTACCCCCAATTGGTATTACACTATCAAAAACAACTTTTCCTTGATAAAAAACATTAAAATCATCTATTGTTTTTGGGTAAAAACCATTATTAATAATTGTTTTTACATAATTGATTCCAAGAACATTTGTTGTTATATTACCCTCTAATATAATTTCTTGTGGTGAACCATCAATAGTAACGTTATAAGATTTTGTTGTTGCACTATTAACGGGGTCGTAATTATATGAATAATTAAAATTGTTCCAAACTTCGGTTAAAATATCATTTCCAGTTTCAACCCAAGTTTTGTATCTATGCCAAAGTGATCCATATTTTAAAATCCAAGCGTGTGGTAATCTATGTATTGCACCAAATTTTTTAATTGTTGATATAATATAACTTAATTCATTTGTGGAATTATTAGTATCATCAAGTAATTTGTATTTTTCTTTTAATGTTGCTAAAGGTAAACTATTTAAAAATAGATAAGCCGCCAATTTATATGGGGAAGAATCTCCACTATTATATCTAAAATTATAAACTCCTTTTTGAATTGCATTTATAAAATAGGGGGTGTTCAACATTGAAGTTGTTTGTTCGTCTATTAAATTGTCAGTATAATTTTTATAAAAAACATTTCCTTCTGTTATATATTGATTTTTAATTTGTCTATTTTTATAAAATAGTTTTAAATTACCATTTATAATTGATTGATTAAAAATGTCATCAGTATAATTAAAATTAGTTATTGGTTTTATAATTTTATTTTCAGTAAAATTAACAATTGATTTATTATTTAAATCATATTTTAAAACATCAGAAGTCTTATATACTAATTCTGTATTTTTTATTGTCGTACCGTTTGCTAAATAATTGTTGTCCCAAGATAAATTAGTTATTGGGTACAAATCACATATGTCATATTTTTCAATTACATTGTCAATCCCAACATATTTTTCAACTAATTCCGTATTTTCTATTCCAACATTTGGTTGGGATATTTCATTAATTAATATCTTAGCATCTAAAAGATTGAATGAGCTTAATGTTTCATTTTTAATATATGGTGTATTAAATTCTCCTCTAATAAAATTTTGCCAAGATATTCCCTCTCCTTGATTTGAGATATGTCTTAAAAATCCTCCATAGACTCCTGAATTAATATTATATTCTTTTAATTTTTTAGTTAGATATGGGTTGTCATCACCTAACGCTTTTATAATGTTAATAACTTCTGACTCGGCAGAATAAAACTCCATATTATATAATTTTGAAGAGTCTCTAGACATTAAACTATAAAATGAATTTAACATTAATCTTTCATATATTTCATAAAAAAATTTTACTTCTTCTGTATTTTGAAATACTTGATTATTAATTGGAAATTCAATAGCATTAAAACTTAATCTTTCAGGTTTTGTTAATCCATTATTAATATATTCAGGATCCGGAATTGGGGTTTCTCTTTCTGTATATGCCTTTATAAATTCTTCAACAAACTCGACTTCAGGCCATATTTCAGGTATAAAAGCGTTTATTTTTCCCGATAAAACCGGATCACCAGGATATTTTAATTCATATTTTTCCCCACCATCGTTTTTTGTATTTTCAACAATTAATTGTGGCCAAGGATATATTGGGGTATTTTCTTCACCATCGTTTTTTACGTCAACACTAGGGACCGTTGAATTACTACCAAATACGGCATCTTTTCTATATTTATCTTCCCTTAAATTCCAAGCCTTTGTATGTACATCATCCATCAGACGTAAAAAAGCTTCCCCTTGAGCAAAAAATACTGCTAAAATATTCCTCATTGTTGGTTCAAAACCAATACCAGTTGACGTATTACTCATTTGATCCGCTAATTGTGCGGTTAAAGATTCTTCAATTTTTTGTCTGTTTATTTGATATTTTTGTTGCATTACTTTTGTTTGATTTAAAAAGTAACCTTTACCATCAAATTGAAAATTTTTATTTTTCTGAAATTCGATTTCTAATGTTTTTGTAAAAGCGGAAACTTCGGATGGAATTCCGGGTAATTCTTTATTTGTTCTTAACAAATATGTTTTATTAATGTTAACATCAATAAACTTTGATTTAGTGTAACAAGTATTTAATTCAATTTTGTTCGGAATATAATTTGGTTGATTTAAACCTAATGTTTTATTCTTTTCAAGTGCAAGATTAAATTTTTTGATTATTCCATCAAGTTCATTTAGTGGCGCGGATTGTTTTGTAATATCGTCCCTGTATTCTTTTTTCCATTGGTATATTATTTCTTCACTATCTTTAAGTACAAAAATATTATTCACATCTAAATATTGTTTTACCCAAGAATCAGGAGTATAATAAAAAACATACCCATCATATTCGGTTAGTTGGGTTGTGTAATCTGTTAAATCATTTAAAACATTTAAGTTAGTTTTTTTAAAACTATCTATTATATTTTTAATAAACCTATCTAACCTATACTTTAATTGTTGTATTGTTATTTCAGGGAAATTATCATTAATTAATCCTTTTGATTTATATTCAGAATATAATTCTTTCATTTTTTGATATCCCTCACTTGCAAATGTTTTTTTAACGGGTATTGAATTATTAGTACTATTATTTGGTTGGATTTGTTTTGTTGTAACAATTGACTTGTACATTAATGGTGTTCCCATCATGGCTCCAAAAGTAACATGAGACATAATTGTGTATTTATATGTTTTCAGTTCTAATTTTACCCTAAAGTTACCAGAACTTGGATCAAATGAAGATCCAAATTTTTCTAACATTAATGGTATTCTAATTGCTTTACCCAAATATCCTTTTATGGTTAAATGAAAAAGTGGGTATGGGAATTGAAAAAATGCTGCGTATGGAGAATTATTACCACCTTCAAACAACGATCTTCCTTTTACGTCTTCAAGAGTAATATCGATCGTAGGTACAAAATCTAAACCACAACTATAATTTATTTGTGTTATACCTAATAATCCATTATCAACAGCGCCAGGTACCCCATTTGATATTAAACTTTGACTATAATAAAAGTCTTCTGAATTATCAGGATTTACACTAACCGATTTTTTTGGTTGGTTAACACCTTTTCCAGTTAAAGTATTTTTTCCTGTTATTTCATCTGACCATCCATTGTCTAAAAATTTTTTAAACCCTGGATTTAAAAAATTAATTTTACCAACAGATATAGTTTTAACTGATTCGTTTAGTGAAACACCTAAAGCTAATTTAGTTCTTGGTAATACAGAACATTCTAAATTAGCGTAGAACACAAGATTTTCGTGATCTATAAGTCTTTCTTTTGGTCTACCTTCTTCATCAATTATTTTATTTGGGTCAATTACTGATATGTTTTGGTAATCAAATTCTACTAATATATTTTCTCCGTTATTTACCATAATAGAATATGTGATTATCTAATTCGTTTTTATAATCCTGTAATGAAGTTAACAACGGATATGGAATTGTCAATACCGCACCATCAGGAATATTAAATTCAAGTCCAGTATATTGTGGGTTTGATTGTAAAATTAACCAACCAAAAAATGGTGAATTGTAATGTTGTTGAGACACTTTATCTAATCTAGACGTACCAACCTTATAAATATATCTTTTATCTGATGATTTTGCCGGCAAATTAATATACGGAACAACGGTTTGTTTTCCGTTAAGTAAAAATGAATTATATCTATTATAATACTGTAACTGCATATTAATTAAATTTTATTTTACCATTATATTTATCATTAGTATTTAAGTTTTGTTTACTATATAGGTCCGATATTCTTTTTTCATACATTGAGTAATTTGGGTCATTTTTGTCTGTAGTATACCCTACTTTAACATCAAAAGGGGGTATTTCAAAATTTTGAAACTTTTCATATTCAGGACTTTTTTCATAATCATTAAATATTGTATTTTCATTTTCTTTTTCTGTTTTACATTGTTTTCTATAGTCGTCAAATCTATTTTTTAAATCAGATACTAATTTTGGGTTAGATTTTATTTTTTCTAATGAGGTTAAACTTTCTATAAAAGAAGTATATTTGTTATCATCTAACATTACATCAGACATTACCATATAAAATCTTTTTTCTTCATCATTTCCAAATGGTCTAAATCCTGGAACAGAATTTGGAAAGTTCATTACGTTAATACTTTCACTATATATGGGCGAATCTATTATATATCTATTTAACATAACACCAAAAAATTCGGTGATTCCTGATGCAACATTATTTATATAGACATTAAGTATTGAATTCGCCACAGTTGTTGCACTAGATCCTGTAAAAATATAAACTTTTGGTTTACCAGTATCTAATAATATTCCATCAATTTTTGATATAACCACATCTGTTTTTCTAAAGGTATAGTTTAAATTTTCTTGGTAACTTGTAAGTTCGTTAATTGACCCAATAACAAAATTGTTTATTTCACCTTCTCTATTTTTTAAAATATCCTCTAATTTATTTTTGACTTGTCTTTGTGCTGCATTAGTGTATTCAGTATTTGTATCGTTAACAATATTTTTAATAACGGGAGATAAGTTATTTTTACAATCATCTACCGCATTGTCAACAAGATTTTTTATTAATTTTTCAACATCATCAGGTTTACCATAAATTTTTAATGGTGTTGGTTGCGTACCAGGAAACTCACTTATATCACCATCAGAATATTTTCTTTTAAAATTAACAAGTTGTAATATTCCGTAATTAGAAATGTCGTTTATAGTTTTTAACTTGTTATATATTGTTGAAAAGAAATCTTTAGTTGATGTTGATAACTCACTAATAAGTCCACTATAATCTAATTCACCCGTCTCTATAGTACCATCATCGTTGGAATTTGCTCCAAGTATTTTTCCAATTGTTTCTCCACCTTTTTGAGGTATATTGTTTGGTATGTCACCAACAGTTGGAGAAGAAGATGAATTAGGAACAAGTTTACCAACAATAGCGTTATCCCTTTCCGACGTGTCTTCTGTTGCAACCGCCCTTTCATCATATATCTCAGTGTTTGCGTAGTAATTAAAAGATAATGCGTTTTGTAATTGTTCAACAGGTCCCGCTAATCCATGACCACCAATAAAATCAAATGATAAACTAATTTTAGCAATCATAGGTTGTACACCAATTCCTTCTGGATTTATATCAAAAAGTAAAGGATCGTAAGTTATTCCAAGACGATTTGGTATTATTTTAGTATGATAAAAATCTCCAATTCTTAAAACTAATACAGGTGGAGCACCAAATGAAGTGTTTAACGCATCATTATGTTTTGGTCTACCGTCAGTATCAATAACCGGAATTGTTTGTCCAGGTCTCATGCACTGATTTAAAAATGTTAATCTCGCATTTAATCCTTCAGGTGTGGTTGAGTGAAATGCCGGACTAAAATATTTTATCTTATCTTTAATACTATCGTAAACCATCGGGTTTTCTTTTTTAATAACCTCAAAATAATCACACTCACTAAATAAACTTCTTAATATTTTTTTAGAAATACCTTCTTTAACTGTTTTAAGAGGATCAACTTTTTTAATTGGTTTAGGACCTGGTGGTGTGTTGTTGGTTATTTTGGTGGTATTAGTACTACCATCTTCGGTTATTTTGGTGGTAATTTCAATTTCTGTTAGGGGTATTGTTTTTAATGTTGTTTCTATTGTTGTTATTGGGGCAGGATCTATAGTTATGTTTGCAATACGGACTCTTCTACATGACATTGCAGGAATAGAATACCATTGTGCCGTTCCACTTGGTTCTCCCCCTGAAGTTCTACTGATGTTTTGTGTACAATTAACTGACTTGTATGTTATTGTTGTTGCACTATTAATAGGTATTGTTATTTCTTCACCATTGGAGTTTGGAATAAAAGTTAATCTTCCCTCACTTTCCAAAACAGGTACTGTTTTGTCTCCAATTGTTTTAGATCTAAACCATTGTAATACAGAATCAATTCTTCTTTTAGATAAATTTCTATTATATTCTACCTCTGCTGGTGCAGATGCGGATCCTTGTAATTCAATTTTAACTTTTCCGTTTTGAACAATAATTATTTCTTTTAACTTAGCTAAAAATTGATTACTTAGATACTGGTAGTTACCAATAATAATATCATTAAAGAAGTTTGGTATGACACTTTTATTTATATATTTTTCTGTCCCAACGTAAACATTAACGGGTGGTAGATTAACATAATTTGTGTTTTTAACTGAAAGGTATTGATTGTGCCAAAAATCATATGGTTTAGTTGCCGTAACCTCAGTAGTGTAATATCCCTCAGGATAATCATTGTCAAAATAGAAAGAATAGTCTATAAACTCATTAATCGATTCTTGATCCAACTTTTCTTCCACATCTGAAGATTTTGATCCAGAAGTACTATTGGTACCATCTTCACCAACTTTACCATCTGTTGTTAATACATCACCACCTTCAGATGACTCAGATAAACTAGTTGATTTATCTACGCTAACATTTTTATAAATTTCACCTAATTCTTCTTCAGTTAATCTTGGTTCATTTAACAATTGTTGATAAGTATATAAATCACTAGTTGGTATGGTATTAAATTTAATTGCCAAATCATATAAATCGTACTTAACACATCCCGCAAAAAATGAATTAATAATAGAATCAACTTCTTTTGAGGATTTATTTGATAATTGTTTTTCAATAATAGTATTCATTGCTGCTGGAGTATCGACAACTATTTTCCAATTTATACTTCCACTTCTACTTGTGTTTGAATAAGTGTATATTGGTTCTGGTCTACCTAAAAATTTAGTTGGGTTCCAATTAGCACTAGAATCTTCACTAAATGATATGTCGTATGGTGGAAACCACATTATTCTACCACCATTTGGTCCTTTTTCACAGGTTGGTAAATCATCATAAGTATATCCCGGTTGATCTGAAGTTCTCCAAGCTAAATTCTCCAATGAGAACATATATTTTTTTACCTTACTGTCAATGATATTAGTTGATCCAGGATTTCTTATTGGTGCAATATTTAAATTAAATGTATTATCAAGAACAGAATTATTGAATTTACGACCTGATGTTGTAATACCATCAGTTTTTTGTAAATCAGCATATGTTAAATATGGTGTATCTTTTTGGAATACTCGACAATATTCTCTACCTATCTCAGTTCCATCAACACCAATAGTACTATCTCCCGTCGAACTATCGTAGTAAGCAATAACTTGAGAACCTTTTGTCATTTCTTTATATCCATCATTGAATACTTTGGAGACTTGATTTATAGCATTACCCGCGTGTTTTAATCTAGCCTGTCCACCAACATTGTCTGCGGCGTTTATTATTCTTTGAGTATTATCTAATATTGATCCTCCCCTAAATTCAATCTCCGTAGATAAATTTTGATTATACGAATTTTGAATTTGGTTAAACTCTTCGTCAATAATTTTATTTTCTCCACCAACCCCAACTTTCCATCCAGCATTTTCTTTATATTTTGGTGATGTCCATACAAAATTTCCATTTATACCCCCTTGATTAGAATATGATTCCGCCTGTAAACCAAAATTAATTTTACCTTCGTTACCCTCATAAAGTTTACCTAATTCAGAAGGTCCGTACACCAATGTTGATTGTTGTTTTCCAAGGTAATTAACAGCAACTTGATTTGCGGGATGAGTTATAAGTGACGGTTCAACATCTTTACTACCAACATAATAACCACCCCCACCATTAGGTCCTGCACCAAATAAATTAGATATGACACTTGTAAATTGTTGTAATAGTGGTTTATCATAATTTGGTCGATATAAATTATATTCTAAACTTTTAAATAAAACAGATTGTTGACCATTACCAGTGTTTGCTAAAAATATTTCAGAAGGACTCCTAAAATTATTTAAAACAGAACCTAACGCTCCACCTGTTAAATTGTTTACAACGTTTAAGGCGTTTTGAGTTTGTGGTGAATATATTGGATCAGGATCATCAAAGTAATCTCCAGGAATAAATGATACAGGAAAATAAGTCCCTGTTAATCGATTTAAAAAACTTACAGCGGCTAACAATGGGTTTTCAGGTATTGTTATTTTCCAATTCTTAGTAAAGAATGGTTGTTGTCCAGTTGCCAACATGGTGGCACTAAAAGGATCTTGTAAAGTACTTAAGTTAATACTACCAAGAGTCATTTGATATATTTCTTGAGCTATTCTATCCTCAAAATACCCTTTTAATTGAGATGCCCCAATTTTTGCAAGATATGAATCTTGTGATAAATTACCCATATCCCCACTTGGATTACTTGAAAGTAAAATTGAATATGGTGTATAACTTGACGGAATGAAAATAGTTGGTACTCCATCGTAATATGGTAAATAATACTGTGAAGATAATTGTAGGTCGGTTATAATAATTAAATCTTTATAACCCCCTTCAGGTCCAAACATATTTCTAATATATGCTGCATCAATATAAAATTCATTAATTAAATCTAAGGCTGAATCTGTTGGATCATAAGGACCATTATTACTTTCAACGGGTAATGGTGATCCTGGAACACTATATTTACCTAAAAATCCTCCATCAGGTCCCCATTCATTTAATGGATATAAATTATTTGCTAATTGGTTTGTTGAAATTAAATTGTCAGGTGAATCAATAACATTACTATTGTTTAAAGGACTAATCTCATAAACCACATTACCAGATGGGGGGTTAAACGACCCTTCTACCTGATATGGTGGTAAATTTCTAGCTATTAATAAATCTCTAAAAGATGATGATGATGTAAATGATAAAACACTTTCTGGCATTTTTTTTTTCTTTATTTATAAATACCTTTAGTCGGTTTTTTTTTATTTAAAAATTGGTTTTTGACTATTTGATACTCTAATATTATCAATTCGATTAAGTAATTCTTGCATATTTTTTGTTCCATCAGGACCATTAAAATAATTAGATATTGCGGTATTAATATCTTGAATTGACTGAGTACTAATTTTATCATCAGCAATAACATTAAAATCAACGGCGAATTTATTATCAGTTGTTATTGTCATTGGTTCATAAGAAATAGCCAAGTTTGGGTTATTTAATGATTGAATTAAAGGTGTATCATCTCCTCCCATACCAAATATTGTAGGAATAGAAGTTTTTAATTCCTCAAAATAAGTTTTTGTCATTTCTTTAAAATCTTTAAACATATCTCCAATACCTAAAGTTTTTATTAACTCACTAACTTCATTAGTAACATAATCAGTTCCTGTTCTGTAATTCTTACTTTCTTTACCTTTTTGAGGTATTTGTTCGTCCAACATTTTTTGAAAAAAATTTAAACCACCTTTATATCCACCTTGAAGTGTGTTAGAACTTGCAATACCGTATTTAGCTGCTCCCACAAAAGTATTCATAGATGATTCAATTCGTTTCAAATAAGTTAATTGATCTTTCGCAATTTCTTCCATTGATGCGTCATTACTTTTTTGTTGTTGTGCCAATTTTGCAACATCATCAGTACTTAATTCACTAACTAATTTATCTATATATTCTCCCGTTCCTTCTTCCTTACCGTCTTTACCTGTACGTGTTTCTTCTATTCTTACTACCGCTCTACCTGACTTATCAATTTGTGCCATTGTTGCAATAAGTTCTCTATCTTCTTTGGTTGCAATATCGGTTGGGAATTTAATTTGTTTTAATTTCATTTCAAACATCCCCGCATTTATTGCCATTTTTTGTAATTCGCCGGCAGGTAATCCCATCGACTTACCAATTTCGTCAATACGTCTTTTAGCTCCAGGTAATATTTCTATTTGATTATTCTCCTTATTGAATCTTGTAAACTCTTTTGTCATGTTTACAATTTGGTTTTGTAGTTCTGTTGGGTCATTTTGAGCTAAATCCATCAATCTTAATGGATCAAGTAATTGACTTGATGTTACACCTAATCTTTGTAGTGATGCCGCAAATTCAATTGCCCCTTCAGGATTAAATACTTTATCTACAACAGTAAATATTGATGACATATTAATCCCCAATCTTGATGCTTGTGCTGCCATATTTGCTAATCCTTTAATCCCACCCTCAAAATTATAAAGGTTCATTTTATCTAAATTAGTAACAACACCGGCAGAAACAGCTTGAACTGTTACCCCTGCTTGTCTTGCAATTTTAACAACATCCAACATTTTAGGTTCAATACTTGCAATACTAACACCGACATCTCTAAATTTTTCAGCTAATTCACTTTGTTTTACTTTAGTTACTTCTGCGGTTGCAGCAAAACTAGATAAAGAATCAGCATTCAACATAATATTAACATTCATGGTTTCTCCCAAACCTTGTAACGTTTCTGCAACATCACCAACTTTAAGTCCCATACCAACAAATTTGGGTATTGCATCAGCAACAGTTTGGGTCAATTCTCCCGCTCTTTGTTTACTAATTCCAAAAGTTTTAACTAATTTAGTTGCTTCTGAATCTAAGTTAGTTAATGCTTTAAGTAAACCTGTCCCAATTTGTTCATTTATAGTTGCAATTGTTAATGAAACACCATCTAAAGGGTTTTTTAACGTGGTATTTACAATGTCTGTGATATCGTCAAGTGATATTAATGCATCATTGAGTATTGAAGTATCAACAGGAGCTTCAAGTGAGCCTTCAGGAATTATGGTAGATTTTTGTTTTGGCGGTCCCATATAATAAAACTATTTTTATAATAAATATAAATTATTTATTTTTTTTGTGTTCCTCAATGATTTTATCAATAAGATATCTTCTCACATATGTTGGCATTTTTAAATACTCGGAATAAGATGTTCTTAACATCTTTGCCAATAAATAAAATTCGTCTAATATAAATTTTGAGTAATCAGAAGAAAGGCCGAAAAAATTCCACCCCAAAAGCAATGTTCACCATTACTCTTTCTCCTGACGGGGCGATAACTTCTTTTATTAAATCTAATCTTGGTTCGTTTTCTAACATAAAGTTTTTAATATGTTTTGAATCCATTATTGGCATATTATCAATAAACTTAACAATATCACCCCTATTAGTATTACCATCAATATCAACAATCATATTACTTAATCTAAGAGTTGCAATAGGTGGTATTATTCCTGATGGATATCCACTTAAAGTTTTTTCAATATCAACAGAATCTCTCATAGTTAAAAATTTTAACGTAACATTAGATTTTGTTCTTGGTAATGTTGTTTTTAAATGACCATTATCATCAGGTTCAATATTAATTTTTTTAATATTTAATTCATCAAGTAATATTGTTGCATTAAATTCATTATTTGTTTGCGGATCAGTAACACTTACAACATATTCAGGACCAAAAGATGTATTTCTTAAAAATATTAATAATGCCTCAATGTCCGCATCTAAAAGATCTTCAGGTCTAATATCCGTTTCATATAATTTATTTCTTAATAACGGTAATACAATTGATTCCTTAATTGTTTTATTTGGGTTCATACTTAAAAGAGTATTTTCATCGGCAGCAGTTAAATAACCAATTTTAACACTTTTCTTTTTAGATTTATAAAATTTACCACCCGAAGGTAAAGACACAACATCGTGAGGTAAATTAAAATCCATTTGACCATACTGTTTTGAATCGTTTTCCATAATTGTTTTTTTATTATAAAGATACTTTACTTATATTTTTTGTAAATATATTTATTTTTTTTAGTTAAAATCTTAATAATTAATATATTTTGTTATTTTAATAAAAAAAAATTCCCATACATATTAATATATGGGAATTAAATATCGTATCTATGAATAGATATATTTTAGTTTTATTTAAAAGAGATTAATAAACTAATATACAACGGTCCATACGAAGTGTTCCACTAATGTCCGCCAAAGCATCTTGAGAATATGATAATGTTCCAAAATTAACATCAGTTAAAAATGCACCTTCTAATATCCATTTTTCTACAACAACTCCTGTTGGATCTAACATTTCAAGATCAACATTTTTTTTGTATCCTGCAGCATAACCCATACGACCTGTAACGGACTCAGCACATAAACGAACCCATTCCATTAAAGCTTGTGCCGCAGATGGTCCAATTGGGTCACGGAATTTAACTGTGATTGGATCCCAATTAAATCTACCAGCAACAAATGTTGATGTATTTAAGAATTGTATTTCGGTTGAACCAATTTTTATTGATGGCCTTGATGCACTTTCCACAAACCACTCGTTGATACCCAAATCTGAAGGAAACCTTATAATAAACCTGTTCTGCCTTTTGGGTTCGTACGGAACTGGCATTTTCATTAACAAATCAGCCATAATTTTTAATTTTTAATTTTATGTTTATTTTTATTATAAATATACGATAAATAAAATTTTTCTATTTACTTTTATTTTTTTTTAAATAAAATATACTAGTACTAGCATTTATTATTAATATTTTGTTTTTATTCCTCTTGATGTTAAGTAAGTTTGTAGTATATTATCTTCTTTATCTTTAAAATAATCTTTCATACTAGATACATTTTTTACATCATCATCTGAAAAACCAATAAATGGCTTAATATAATTATTTATTTTATTTTTTATTAAAGCTTTTTTCTGCAACTGGAGAGAAATTTTTTTAACATATTTAATAAATTCTTCCATAGCTTTAATTTTTCCTGGTTCTGGATTTGTTTCAGAACTCATTCCAAAAGAAACAGTGTGAAAACGACATAAATCTAAATATGATTTTATTAGTTTATCTTTAGATAATTTACCCTCATCCGCTAAATCTTTATATTTTAATAAATTTTTAACCAACTTATTTGAATCAATACCATTTTTGTTTGATTTAATTAGTTTATATATACCTTGTTTAATTGCTGATGGTGTGTGACCTCTTGCAGTAATTATAGAAAAAATGGATCCATTATTAATTGCTTCAACAAAATCATCCCATACTGGTCCTGTTGGTGAGACCATAACATCAATTAAAAATTGATCGTCATAAGTAACACCGAACTCAATATAAGCATCTTTTGCTGGTCCAACAATGGTATGTCCATTATATTTAAATAATTTTTTACCGACCATATCTCTAAATTCCGCAAAATCTTTTGTGGTCATACCTACTTTATTACCTTTATCATTCAAAAGATAAATTTTTGTTGGCATATACATTAAATTATCATCCCAATCAAATGAATAATATTTTACTGCAGGAATTAAATCAATAGGTTTAATTTTCATTGTGTTTATTTTTATGTTGATAAATTGTAAATTGGTCGAAGTCTCCTTCTCTATCTGCATATTTGAAGTCAATATGACTTAACGTATTCTTTCTTTCTTTTATTATGTTATTAACAACTTTATTAAGATTTACAATTGTACCATCAAAATCTGCAAACCCTTCTAAATCTGAAATTTCTGTATTATTTTGAAATTCATAAATCATTAGTTCGTAGTGAGTTTCATCGTAATCCTTTGGAATTTTACTAATACATTTTTTTATTAGTACTTTGTGTTCTGATGTTATTTTCATAGTTTTTCTCTTTATGAAAACAAAGGTAATAAAAAAAAGGAGAACTCGCCTCCTTTTTTTTATTTTTTTTTCATTTTAATAATTAAATATCTTCAAATGAAGCTCCAGTTGGTGTTATATAGAATGTAATATCTATAAATTCTAAGGATCTTGTTGGTTTAATATAAATTTTACCTGTCATTTGATTTCTATCTAAGTCTGATGTGTCAGAAGAAACTGTAACTCGGAAATCATATAAACCTCTATCTCTTCTAATAGCGTCTAATATTGGATTTACAGAGTTTAAAAAGTCTTGTCTAACTTGTTCGTCATTTTGATCAAACAATAACCTTACAGATACTGCTGAGATTAATTTACGAGCTTGTAATAACAATCTTCTCACGTTAATTCTATCAAGAGCTGATTCTCTTACTTGTAAAGTTTTATTACCCCAAATTACGGTTCCTACATCAGAGAAGGTTGCAATTGGGTTAATTCTTCCTTGGTAAAGAGTATCTCTATCTTCTTGAGTTAATTTTTTACGTGCTTTAATTGAATTTACAATACCTCTTGTGTAACCTGCCGCTGCAAACCAAGGGAACGCAATATTATCTGTTAAGGCTAAATTTCTAGTTACCTCAGCAGTTGCCGGTATATATATTTGTGTATTGTTTACACTATCACGAGTTAACACCCAAGGATAATAAGTTGCGGTATAGTTAGAATCAATTCCTGTTGTTTCTAAATTATCTACCGCTTCTTGAGGATAAATAATACCATCATTACCTGTAGTTGTTGGTAAAAACATATTATAGTCGGGAGTTGTTGTAATATAAAGTGAATCCGCCCTATCATTTTCGATCATATCTATTGTTGATTCAACTAAGTCACTATTATTAACATAATCAATACCCGGTGAAACAAACACATTAATGTTAACCGCTTCAGGATTAGAGAATGTTTGAATTCCTAATAAATAAGCGTAGTAGTCAGTATTTGCAAAATCTTGAGTTCCATCACCAACAGAAATTTGTTTGAATGCTCCCCAACCAACCGCATTTGGATATCTGTTATCAGGACACGCTCCATTTAAATAACCAGATCTTCCTAAAACATATCTATCACTGTTAGTTCTATGTTCACGATATATGTCCCAACCATCGTAACCCCCTTGTACCAAGAAAGTAAATTTTCTTGAATAAATTCTATAATAAGGACTTGTCGGGTTATTAGGTTCAGATGAGAAATTTGCCGATCCTACATTAAATTTAGGTGTTCCTGATGTTGTAAAGGCATCTGAAATAGTTATTCCTGAAGCATCTTTATCCATGTGGAAACCTTTTGATTTATAACCCCAATCAAGACTTTCAAGATCACAAGTTGAGATTGGATTTCGTTTACCAATATATTCAAAATAATTACCATCCCAACTATTATTATTAGAAATACCTAAATAGGTTCTTCTAACATTATCTCCACCACTTTGAATTGGTGTTCCAAATGGAGGATTAAAGATAACTTCTCCAGGAAAATCGTATTTTGTTTTATAAACAGGAAATGGTGATCTTGCGGTACCATAAATTCTAAAATTAAACCCGTCAAAACCACAAGGAAGTGCATCAACAGGAGCGTCTTCATTCATTTCTACCATAACATATTTAGAGTTAAGTTGGTATTCACCATCTAACGAACCTGTCTTTTTTGCAATAAAATTATTTTGACTTGGGTCCATACTACAGTTAGTAAATTTCTCAATCACAACTGGATTTGCGTCCGTATCGTAATAATCACGAATAAACACATCAAATGTTTGATTTGAAAACGAAATATTACCAATTGATATTTTTATTTCGTAATTAGCCGAATCACCATCTGAAATTGTATAAAATTTAAATAGGTTATAAACTTTTGTACCCCTAAGTTCAGACACAACCCAAGGAGAACTTGGTGTTTGGTATTTATCTAAATACCAACCAATAGAATCCGAAGCATTACTTTGTGCAGAATTTAAATCTATTAATGTTGGACTTAATCCTTTAATAAATCCTTTTCTCCAACCATAGTTTAATAAAGCCTGAAACTTTTCTTCAGTAAATAAAGGAACTACTGTTCTTGGTTTACCAAAATTATCTGTACCAAAAACTTTTGTTATATATTGTGAGTCACTTGTTGCAAAAGAAGTTTCAAAGTTAAAATTAACACCATCATCATTAGTAACATTTACTCCAAATGGTAGATATGGGTTTTGTAATACTCCAGAATATTGTCCTGTCATATCTAAAACTACGTTTGCCAAATTAGACACTTCGTAAATTGGGTTATTACCATTTGAATATGTTGATATACCTCTTGATCTAAATGTTGCTACAACTAAATCATCATAATTTGTATATGATGTTCCAGTATAATAATAAATTATTCCTTGGACAGTTCCCGAAAAACACTCAACAGGTATGGGTATGGTTGTTGTTGTTGTTGTTGTTGGAACAGGAATAACACAAGGGTCGGTTGTTGTAGTTGTGGTTGTTGGTGCAGTAGTAGTTGTTGTAACCGGAGTAATGTTAGTTAAACCTTGAATAATTGACCAAAATGAAAATCCTGTATAACTTCCACCACCAACATTATCAAATAATGAATAAAACCACGGTGTGTTTGCACCATCACATAAATTATTACCACTAAAAGGTATTGATGGTACACCATAAACGTTTGTTGTTGCGGTGAATGTCCCATTAGTTGTTAATGCGTTATAATCGTCATCACTAACACTACCAAAATAACTAATATTTTCAAGTTCGTCCAAAAATGGGGTTGTACTTGTTATTGTTTTAAAAATTAATTCTTTTATATTACTATCCAAAGTTGATGTACCACCTTGTGGTGATTCATAACTCACATCCAATAAATCCAATATTTCCTGAGGGAATAAACCTTGATATTCAATACTAGAAGTTGAATCTGTACAACCAGTAAAAGCAACAGAAAAGAACGTCTCCAATGGAATAACACATTCAGGATCACATGATCCTGATGGTGTAACTGCACTAAAACAATTAACACCAATTGTTAAACAATCAACATTTGCCTCAGTTACAATTGACCAAGATGGTCCAGCGTCATAACCTGAAAGACCTAAAATTCTTGTTACAAATAATTGATTAGATTGTTGTAAATATGATTTTGCAATGTATGCTGCCTCATATTTTGGAATTTGTGTGTTAATAAATTTTTCGGGTGAAGTCCCCCCAAAATAGTTTTGGAATTCATCATAATTTCTAATGAAAATTGGTTCAAAAGCGGGTCCTTTTAATGTTTCTCCCGCAATACCTAAGGTTGTAACACCAACACTTTGTGCTACGAAACTTAAATCTACTTCAGAAGTGTATACTCCCGGCGATACAAATACTTTACTGTTTGCCATTGTCTTTTTTTATTTAGTTATTTTATTTTCTATATAAATATTAGTTTTTTTCGCAAAAACTTTACTTCTTTGAAACTATTTATATTTTGGTATGATTTTATTCTACCTTTTTTCTACCTATGGATAATGACACTAAGAAGATAAAAAATTTAAAGATTTCCCCTGAGGTCCACAATGTGTTAAAAAAATATTGTGATAAACGAGGAATAAAAATGTATAGATTTTTAGAAAATTTAATTATGGAAAAATGTAAAGAAAAAAAAGATGTATACGGTGAAGACTAATTATAGTAATTCTTGATTAAAAATTAAAAACGACGTATCATTTGGGGATTGTTTAAAAATAACTATTCTTAGTGTGTCTCCACTATTAATTTGTATTTCTCTTACATCATTACCATAATAAAGACCATTTATATAAACGTCATATCCTGACGGAGGAGTTCCGTTTGATACGTTATCACTATCAACAAATTTTAAATTAACAGTGTAATTAAAAATTTCTATTACTTCGTTTGATGTAACACCTGTGGCAAAATCATATCTTTTTACTGATGGTGGATTAGGGGTTTCCTTTTTTTGTTTTTTCTTTTTTATTTTTACATCGGTTTCATATATTTGAAAAACTCTTGTAATTGCTGGAGATATTTCAAATTGATCTTCATCAATAAGAAATCCCAATAAAGTAAATGTGTATTTTTGGATATAAACCTTTCTTTTTTCTAAATCTAATGTTGATTCATCAGTAATATCGTTCATAACAATTGGAATATAATGACCTTTAATTACTTGATACGCTTGACGAGAAGAAAATTTTTCAAGAATAATTTGATTTAATTTATTCAATTCTCTCATTCTGTTACATATTATAACTACTGTATATGTTATATCAACAGGAACAGGTTGTGGTATTTTATAAATGTCCATCCCATGTCTTTGTCCATCCCATGTTGGAACCTTCGCATAATAATATTGTTTCCTATTTGGTATATTGTACCTTAATGCCGGATTTGTACCAAACTTAACTTCAGGAGTTCTAATTGTTGTTATAAAGGGGGGTTCTGCGTTTTTATCAATATTTTGGAAATCCCAAGTTTCAACAAATTGAGACCAATTTTGTGTTGTAATTAAAATATCTATTGCGGGAATAACTTTTCCATCAACAACACATCTTAATTCATCTCTAACAAAATCTAAAAATCCACGATCTAAATCTGCATGTAACAAAGATTTTGGAAGGTAGGTTCCATCATCTGAAATCATCTCCGCAATCTCATGTCTTCTTGGTGTCAAGATTTTTTTATTAATAAGAGGAATTGTCTTTTTTATTTGTTTTGGAAATCCCATAATTAATTAACTAAAAATATTTTATCATCTAAATTTATCATTTCAACCTCATCAGCACTAAAAATTGGTTCTTTTGTTTTTTTTATGAGAAATGAGTCGTCGAAATAAGGGTTATATTTAATAACAACATTTCCTTCAGGACTTGGTATATCCTCACAAGGATATTCACAATAATCAATCAATGTTCCAGTAACATAAGCATGAACATTTTTTTGTTTTACTGACCTAACTTTTTCTTTTCCCTTTTCCCCCACTAAAAATTTAACATTTTTTAATCTAACGTAATCTGCCTTTAATACAACAATACCAGAAAATGTTACAGAAAACATATGTCTTGTAATATCATAATAAACTTTAACTTGTTTTTTTATCAATAAATTAGGGTCTTTTTTTATAAAAGATATTAATTCATTAGTTTGTGATTCTTTTAATACTATTTTCATAATCCTTTAAATTCATTTGGACCAACAGGAGACGCACTTATTGTACGATAAAATGGTTTATATCCTGCATAGGTATGTTTATTATCTGACACAACACGACCATCATTATTAACCGTATAGTACCTTACCAAAGTTTCAGTTTCATAGTAACCAATGTAATCCCCAAAATTTATATCAACATTTAAATTATCTAAAGTTTTTTGATAAACAGAAACTCTAATATTCCCTGGCTCCATTTGATCCATTCTTGTTGACCCCATCATTTTATTTTCAGGAGCAGATACTTGAACAAACGCATTAAATTCAATTGGGGGTAAAAATTTAATACCGTCCGAAACGGTTTCACCATAGACATCATCTGTTTTTGTCTTTTGCCTATCTATACGATATAACACACAAGTGAAATTCATATCACCAATCAACCACTCTTCTCCCATTGAAATATCAAGGTCAAAATCGTTCTCTCCGAAAAATTTACCCAATCTTGTAATAGGAATTTTATTAGCCATAATTACGGTTTTTATTGATAAATATCTTTTTTATTGTTATTTTTAATAAAAAGAGAATTTTGGATATTAATCAATCATTGATAGAACATAAAGCGTTAGAATTATTAGACTCATACTCGGGTGCCAATAATCATATATTGTATCTAAAAACCAAAAAAGAGAATAATAAAAAGTTTTACCCAACAAGAACTCAATCAGATTACATTATAAATTATTTTGACACAGTTCCTAAGGTTGCTCGTAAGTGGGTTGATCTTGATACGTATTTTGCAAAGAAGTTTGCTGAGGAAAGATATTTTATGGAAACTCCTGAAAAAATTTACATTGAGAAATTATTAGTTGAGAAAGAAAAATCGTATCATATTTGGGGTAAGTTCTTTGAAAAAGATCCTTTAACAGAATTTTGGGTTCCTAAATCATCATTAATAAAGACTCACAATGTTGAGGTAGTTGAGGTAGATTATTCTAAATACAGTCATAGACCCCCATTACAACATCAAAAAGAAGCAATAGAAAAATTGGCGGGATCAAGAAGATTTATTCTTGCAGATGATATGGGGCTAGGAAAAACAACTTGTACGATCATTGCCGCGTTAGAAACAGGATCAAAAAAAATATTAATTATATGTCCCGCATCATTAAAGATTAATTGGCAACGTGAAATTGAAAATTATTCAGATAGACCTGTTTATATCTCGGAAGGTAAGAAATTTTCAACTGAATCTGATTTTGTTATTGTTAATTATGATATCCTAAAAAATTTTCACAATACTACGGATAAAAATAAGTCTTTATTAGATCAATCAAATTTTGACCTTGTTATCTTAGATGAAGCTCACATGATCTCAAATCCTCAAGCACAAAGAACAAAAATAATAAATAATTTCGTTAAAAATATTAAAAGGGTTTGGTTATTAACGGGAACCCCAATGACTTCTCGACCAATGAACTATTATAACCTATTAAATATTATTGAATCTCCTGTTGCTCAAAATTGGATGGCTTACGCTATTCGTTATTGTCAAGGATATCAATTTATGGCAGGTAGAAGAAAAGTTTGGAATGTAACGGGAGCATCTAATTTGGAGGAATTAAGAGATAGAACTTCAAAACAAATTCTTCGTAGGTTAAAAGAAGATGTGTTGGATCTTCCTGATAAAATTATTTCTCCTGTATATCTTCGTTTGAAATCAAAAGAATATGAAGAACTGATGGGGGAATATTATAATTGGTTTGATAATAAAAAAGATGAATCGTCTTCTCTTACTGTTCAATTTTCTAAATTAATGAAAGTTAGAAAAGTTATTTCAAACGAAAAAACAAAACAAACAATCGAGTTTGCTGAAAATATTATTGAACAAGGTAAAAAGGTTATTATCTTCACAAATTTTACTGACACATTACAAACGATTTATCAACATTTTGGTAAACAAGCGGTTTATTTGGATGGTAGTTGTTCTAAACCTCATCGTCAACATGCTGTTGATGAATTTCAAGATAACGAAAAGATTAGAGTATTTGTTGGTAACTTAAAAGCTGCAGGTGTTGGTTTAACTTTGACCGCCGCTGAGGTTGTTATTATGAATGACTTATCTTTTGTTCCTGCAGAACATGCTCAAGCGGAAGATCGAGCATATCGTTATGGTCAAAAATCTAATGTACTTGTGTATTATCCATTATATGAAAACACAATTGAAGGAGCAATATATGATATCCTAAATCGTAAAAAAAAAATTATCAGAACTGTAATGGGGGATGAAAATCCTGAGAATAGTGGAGACGTTGTTGAAGAAATTTTAGACATTATAAATAAAAAAAGATAATATTATTGTTGTTGTTATATTTATATAAAAATAAATATATTATGAAAAAAACAATAAGATTAACGGAATCTGATTTAGCTCGTATTGTTAGACGAGTAATAAGAGAAGAAGATTCAAGTATGGGTGGTGCTTTATCATGTGTTGCAACATCATTAAAATTAAAATTATCTGACCTTGAAAAAATTATACCTTGTAGAACATTAAATAAAGAATCAGGACAAACAATGACAAATCTTAAAAGTTGTCTTGCGGGGGCTAAAAGTATAATAGACGAAAAAACTAAAGATATGGACTTTTTTGATAAATCTAGATATTATACAAATCTTCTAACTGATACAGCAAAGTGTATTGTTAAAAAATAAAAATATTTTACAATTATCATTATATTTATAAAAAAACAAATATATTATGAAAAAAACAATAAGATTAACAGAATCTGATTTATCTAGGTTAATTAGAAGAGTTATTAAAGAAACAGAAAATGATATTCCTCAAGAAATTATGGGTTGTGCAACAGAAGTGTTAACATTAACTGATATGGTTAGTATCCCAACTTGTTTGGAATTAGGAATGGAAATAATTACTTCTAAAAAAATACCAACAGATTTTATGAAAGGGTTTGCATGTGTTTCTGAATTAGGAAAATTAAATAAAAAACCTGAAGACGCTTTGAAATTTTTTACTTGTGTTTTAAAAAACATAGGTAATGTAACACCAGTAATGAATACTATGGAATCAAGAAAAAGAAGATAGTTATGAATAATAGTAGAAGTCAAACAAAAATTAGAAAAACTCAACAAGTTAATTTACTTGTTGAACAAAGATATTTAAAACAAAAAGGTTTATTATTTGAAAATATTGAGGAATTTCAAGAATGTTTTGATTCATTTGGTTTAACTAATGAAAATATACCTGAAAGTTGTAAATCAGTTACAAATAGGGATGAATTTATAGAATGTAAAAATGAAATAAATTTAGCAATAAAGGGAATGGGAAATAAGGTATCTGAGTTTAACGAATTATTTGATTGTTTGGAGGGAAAAGCATCAAGTTTAGGATATTTAACATCTCAAGATAATATTAATTCTTTTACTGATGGGTTTAAAGGATGTTTTAACACTTTATCTGAATTTGATAAAGAGTATGTACCAGAAAGTTGTCAATTAATTAGTAATAAAGAAGAATTTAATACATGTATAGATGATATTTATGAAGAAATGGAACCAAACATGGATCCAGAAAAAGTTGATTCGTTAATTGAATGTTTAAATGGTGAAGCAACTATATTAGGTTATTTAGATTAAGATTAAAATTAAAAACCGTATTAGTAAAAATAATATTATAAACCCACCACACAGGTGGGTTTTTTATTTTATATGATATTTATAAATAATGAAAGCAACAATTAAACACATTAAATGTGATATGTCCAAAGAAGATAAAACTTTAATGGAAGATTTTATAAAATATTTACAAAAAAAATACCCAATTAAAAACAATGTTACAATTATGTTTTTAGGTGAAAGAAATGGTGAAATGTCAACTGGAAGTAGAACAGAAAATTCAGAACTTAAAATTTTAACTAAAGGTCGATTAAATCGTGATGTTTGTAGGACATTGGCTCATGAATGGGTACACGAATGGCAAAGAACAACTAAAGGTATGGAAAGAGGTCAAGATATTGGTGGTCAAAATGAAGATGAGGCTAATTCTGAAGCCGGATCGGTTATTAAAAAATTTGAACGTGACTTCCCTAAATATGAAAAATTTATGTATGAAGGTTTAGTTGGTATTGGAAAAAAAATAAATTTAATAAACGAACAAATTATATTATCTGAAAAAGAAAATATACGTGAAAACTTTATATTAGAGATGAAAAAAATTGGTATTGATAAACTACCTTATTCATATTCATCAATAAATAAATTTGTTGACCCTGAAACAATGAACATTCATTATAATAAACATTATAAAGGGTATGTTAAAAAATTAAATGACGCTTTATCAAAAAAAGATTATGGTGATGTTGAGTTAGAAGATATTGTTAAATCTATTGGAAAATATGATACAGTAATTAGAAATAATGCTGGAGGAGCATTTAACCATGCTTTGTTTTGGAAAATGTTATCACCAAAAAAACAAAAACCAAGTGGTGAAATATTTGACGAGATCACAAAACAATATGGTAATATAAAAAAAATGAAAGATGAATTTAATCAAACCGCCAAAGATAGATTTGGATCTGGATGGGTTTGGTTAATTTTAACAAAAAAAAATACTTTAAAAATAATGTCAACACCCAACCAAGACAATCCAATGATGAGTGTTGTTAAAGACGGTGGTTATCCTTTATTAGGACTTGATGTTTGGGAACACGCATATTATCTAAGATATAGAAATAAAAGAGATGAATACATTAGAAATTTTTGGAATTATGTAAATTGGGAATTTGTTAATGAGTTATATTTGTTGAGAACTAAAAAATAAGATATTTATAAATAAAAACTATGTCAATAATTTCAGAACCAGAAAGAAGTAAATTATATACAAGAATTCGTCACCTATTAGGTGCTCCTCTTCGTAGTGTTGAGTTAGAAGACGAACAAATGGATACATTGTTAGAATTTTCTATTGATGATTATTCACAATATATACAAGATTGGTTAATAGAATCACAATGGTCTAATCTTTGGGGTTTAAATGTTGAAACACAATCATTAGCAAAAGCATTTATCTCTAAAAGTTTAGATTATGAAACAAGATACACATATGCCTATTCTAAAATTGTAGGATTACAAGCTGGTGGTGACTATGTTTTAAAGAAAGATTACATTCAATTAGTTGGTAACCAACAAATATATGAAATACCTGCGTGTAGAGAACTTAACGAATTACTGTGGTTTTCTCCAGCAGAATTAAATAATACGTTAATAGATCCGTGGACTTTTGGTGGAATTGCCGGTGGAGGATTAGGAGGACCGGGTGGATTTACTCAAATGGGTAACATGGCGGGTAGTTACTTTATGATGCCAGCGTTTGATATGTTGTTAAGAATGCAAGAAATTAATATACAAAGAAGAATAATCCAAGGTGATTTAACATATAGGGTTACAGCGTTACCTGAAGGTAAAAAAGCAATTCACTTAATGAATACACCTGGAGGTAAATTTGACTTCGGTAATGGTACATTAATGAAAGGTAGAGTTTGGTATTGGTATTATGATGCTTGTGAAGAGGATAAAGACAATTGTTTAAAAAATAATCCTGATATAATTCAAATGCCATCAGATGTACCATTCCAACAAATGTCTTGGGTTGATCTAAATAATCCGGCACAGGTTTGGGTTCGTAGATGGTTTACGGCATATTGTAAAGAAACATTATCAAGAGTCCGAGGTAAATTTAGTGGTAACATTAAAACCCCCGATTCTGAATTAACAATGGATTACACTTCTTTAGCAACTGAGGCAAAAGATGAAAAAACAAAACTAATAGATGAACTTACAGGACCTGAAGGTAGGTTGACAAGATTAAAACCTGAGAAAGTAATGGAAAGAGAAGCGTTAATTGCAGAAAACTTAAATAAATCACTTAAGTTTAGAGCAATGCCAAGACAAATATATGTTATATAAATGGTATCAATAATTAATATCCCGAAAAGAAAAACAATAATAAAAGGTGAAGTTACAACTCAAGTTACAACTCAAGTATATGTCCCCGATTATAAAATTGTTTCCGAAATACAATACACTTCTAATGGTGAAAAATTAATTATTGCAAAAAACATTAACGAAACAACAATAACTTTAGATTCTACAAAAAATTCAAAAGTTATTATAAAAGCATTGACAAATGTTAGGTTATTACCTGATATTGGTAAAATTGATGAGGAATGGGATGAACTCCAATTAGATTGGGGGGCTTGTGTACAGTTTCAGTTTGTAGAAGGAAACTGGATAATACTATCTTCAGACGGGTTGAAGATGTCTTAAAACCTCATAATTTAAGAAACTTATAGGTATTGTTCCCATCCTGGCTCCGCAAATTCATATATGTAATTAGGGTCAATACCAACTTTATTCCAAAAATCTATTTCACCTTGTTCCATTTTCATTAAATTTTCATAAACATCATCTTGGTCTTCAGGACTAAATGGTTTACCATTAATTAATTTACATTGGTCTGTTGTATAAAAACTTCTATCCTCTGGATTCTTAACTAATAATGTTTTTCTAACCTCATCATCAAAAACTATTGTAAGAGGTTCAACTCGTTTATTAAATGTTGCAATTGCTCTTTGAATGTTATAACTTCCTAACATCTCAGGATTATTTTCTAAATCAGATGGATTAATTCTATAACAATTAAGTTGTACAAATGATTCCATTGAATCTTTTAGGGGTACTCCATAACTTTTAATGTGTTCGGATATCTGTTCCTGTGACCAACCTTTATTTGGTTTATTAATTTTTTGAACGTCACCATGAGAAGCTTTTGTTCCGTTGTTTACATATAAGATTGTATCTCCAAGATTTGACTGTATACCATCTTTTATAATAAGTTCCATGTGTGCTTGTCTAGACATTAGATTACCAGCTATGGTAGTTTGTTTACTACGTTTAATATAATTCTCTACACTTAATTTAACTCTTGATTTAGAAGCAATTTCAGCCAACGGAACTTTTTCGTCAAATATCTTTTGTATATATTCGTAATACCATTCAATAAATTCTTTACCGTTACCATTAAGTAATTGTTTAACCCCCTTATCTAAGAACTTCTCAATATATTTTGGCATCTTTTTAGATTTGATACTATTGCCGGTAAATTTTATTTTACCATTTTGTTCCATAGTTGCGTAGTTCTTACGAGCCAAGTTAATACACGAATCCCAAGTACCATCACAATCAAGACCCATTTCACCTTTCATAAATATATCGTTAAACTCCGCAACATCAGCATCATAACCACGATATTCTTTACCCTCTTTAACTAACCAGTTATTTCCTTTTCCAATATAAACACGTCCATCAACACCACCCTCAGGTAATGAGAAGTTCATACCATCGGTGTCACACACAAGAGGACTATATCCTCGTTTACTAAAGAACTTTAACATTTGTCGTAAATATTGCCTACCTGTAGTTGTAATCTGTTCCCCCATATCAATATCTCCCCACGGAAATACCTGTGGTGCCGATAACGATCCGAAGAACGCATTGATAAAGATCTTAATTGGTAATTGTTTACGGTCAAATGATGTTGATTTCTTCTTATCAATCGTCTTATACTCTGCAGCCAAATTCTTATACATAATACGAGAGTTACGGAAGTAAGTTAATAATCCCTTCATCGCCCCTGTTATATCACACTCAGGAAACACGTCATGAACTAACTGAATGGATGGGTATAGTGATGAGTAGTCAAGTTTTAATACGTCCTTAGAATAACCTACTTTAAGTAAACGTGATAGACCACCAACAAAATTTCTTCTTTCTCCTTTTTTAGGGATTGCTAATCCATATTTATATGACCAAGCCAACATTACCATTTTCCAAAGAGTTGCGGTACCCATTGTAGATGCTCTTTCATATGTGGTTGGTACCAATGATGATAATAAAAATGTTGCTTGATTAAACTCATCATCCACAATTAATGTTTCCTCAAGGTCATCATCAAGATACCTCTCAACAATATCATCACCAGTTGTTTTAAGATATACATCTCCTCTTCTTACACATATCTCATCAACCTTTGGGTCAATACCTACTTTTTTATATTTACCATTATCAGTATTTAACCAATATTCATCTTTTTCTGCATACATTGAACCAATACTTGTATGGTCAATATAGATACGATCTTTTGCTTCGGCATCAATATACTTGGTAATATATTTCAAACCTGCCTCTTTAATGTTTGAGTTGATTGCTTGTGATCTACGAACTGAGTGAATAATATCAATTACATTATATCCCCACATTTGAACTTGATTAAATTTCTCAACCTCATTTGCCAATTTTAACATTGACTCTCTTTGAGATATTGTTTTTTTACCATTTAATGAAAATGATATTTTTTTAATATCTAAGTTTAATGCCTTACACCTTTCAAAAATCCAAAACCAATCAAAGTTTGCTGAGTTATATCCCGCAATAATTGAAGGTTTAATTTCGTTTATTGTTCTAAAAAATTCAACAATACCTGATCGTTCTTCATCTTCATTTGAACATTCAATAACTTTTTGAAAACCTTTATTTGTTTTCATTCCAATCATAAATATTCTACCATCTCTTGGTTCTAAAGAGGTAGTCTCAAGGTCAAATACAAACCTTGTGATATCATTATATTCTTCAAATCCTTTAAATAATCTTTTTTCTTTTGAGATGAGGTATTGTTCTACCGGAGACACCATTAATATTTTGTCTTTTGTCTTTTCCCCCCATGGATCAATTCCCCCTTCACGAAAGAATTGTATTAATGATCGATAACCTTTAATTGATTTAACTATGAATGTTAATCCTTCTTCTAATTGTTTACTATTGTCTGTTCGGAGTTTTTCTATTAGAATACCGTACTTACCCATTGCTTGTTTTTGTAGAGATTTCGATCCTTCATAAAAATTAAGACCATGTAAATCACCTACCCACGCAAATGCTATGAGTGAATCTTGTTGAATAACTTTACCTTTTCCCGGTACTTCTTTAATTTTAAAAATGTGGTCTGAAGCATAGTCAAACTCTACCGCAACTATGTGCTGTTCAGGGTCATTCCCCTCCAAGAAACTTTTAATTTCTTCTTGTGATATCATACGTTTTAAATTTGGTATATTGGCTGCCGTGTATAACGACATTCACCTTTGTTAAACAAAGATATGAAAAAAATAATTATGTGTCAAATTATTTTTAATAAGGGTTATTATTTATATGAACCTAAGTTTAAAATAATGAAGTAACTAATTTTGTGTTTTTAATTATTAGTTACTTCATTCTATATAATATATTTTAAACTCCTCCTCCGTCTGATATTATCCAACCTTTTGTATTTATTAAATAATCTTTTGCTGCTTGTCCTCCTAATATTGTATAGTTAGCCGAACCAAAAGATATTCTAAGTCCTGTATTAACATTCTGACTAGCCCACCCATTATATAACGCATCTAAGTTAGCGGAAGAAAATGTTAAAGGTGTTTTACCAGACATAAACCTAAGACCTGAAGGAGAACCTGGAAGATTATCAAAGTTTTCCGTAACACTTGTCACAATCCAACTTGATATGTCTTGATTGAATGCTGCAGGACCTCCTGCAGGACCTCCTGCAAACATATTTTTCATATCAATAACTGATGAAGTATCCCAGCCATTTTGACCTTGAACAAGTGGTAGGTCGAATCCACTAAATTGAAACATACCTTCCATATCAATAACTGATGAAGTGTTAAACAAAAATTGGCTATTAAATGATGTACAGTTTGCAAACATACCACCCATATAAATAACTGATGATGTATCAAAACTCAATGATTGATTAAATAATGGACAATTCATGAACATACTCTGCATTATTATAATTAATCCTGTGTTCCAAGAATTTATATTATTAATAGTTGTAAGAGAAGAACAAAAACCAAACATTTGCGAAAAACTTATATATCCTGTCATATCTAAAGTGTCTTGAACTGTACTTAAAGTTAAATTTGAACATCCATAAAATCTTGGTGGTATACTACTTACGTTTCGTATTTGACCCCATCTTTCTACTGTTCTAATCTGTAACCTTCCATTTGGAGTACTTATGAAATCCCAACCTGTAATAATTCCACATATAGTTACTGTGTAAGTTCCCGGAGTTACGTAGGTATGGGTTCTATTTGCATAACTATTAACACTAGTGGTACCATCACCCCAATCAATAACACCCGTATAAATAGCTGGGTAAGTACCAGAAAGATAAGGTAAAGTGATGGTTTCATTTGGAACAAGAGTTTGCCATGTTGAGGTAAAATCTGTTCCAGAGAATGGTACGCATTGTGATGGATCAAACCCTGGTGTTGCGGTTACGGTTGGTGTTGGTGTTGATGTTTTTGTTGGTGTTGGTGTTGATGTTTTTGTTGGGGTTGGTGTTGGTGTTTGAGTTGGATTTGGAGTAGGACTTGGAAGATTATCTTCACAATTATTAATTGAAAAAATAAACCCACCAACAGTTTGAACAATTACATAGGTAGAATTAACACCAGGAGATCCAAAACTAAAAATGTAATATCCATCACTAATATGTTGACAATCCGTTCCAACACTATACCAAACTTCTGAACCAACTTGAATTGGATTTCCATTAGTCTGATGCCATTGACCAAATGCATTATAAGGGTCTCCGCCAGTAAGATCAGCCCAATAAGTATTAGCAGCCGCACAAGCACTACTCAAACTACTTGTAAAATTTGTAACTACGAAAGTAATTTGGTTCATAATTGCATAATTTAAATTTATATTATATAAATTTGTGGGTCTAACACAAGCTACCGTTGGGGTTGGGGTTGGAGTTGTTGTTGGGGTTGTAGTTGTTGTTTGTGTTGGAGTCAGTGTTGGAGTCAGTGTTCTTGTTGGAGTTATAGTTGGTGTAACGGTTGCTGTTGGTGATAATCCTGGTGTTGGTGTAACGGTTGGTGTTGGTGTTAATGATAATCCCGGTGTTGGTGTTGGTGTGGAGGTTGGAGTAGCGGTTGGAGTTGGAGTAGGACCACAACAGTTTCCTGATTGTATAATTAAAGTACTTCCTGATGGTAAAACATCGTGTGTTGGGATATTTAATGAACAAGTTGTATAACCTGAAGTTTGTGAGTCAACAAAAAGTACTTGTGGATAACCTTCACAATTATTGTAATAAAGATATAAGTCAGACACACTGTTATTTTGATAATAGTATGTTCTACATCCGTTAAGACATCCTGTTGATGTTACGGTAGGAGTGTTTGTTGGTGTTGGTGTTGGAGTTTTTGTTTTAGTTGGTGTTGGAGTTGGTGTTGGACATGGGTGGTTACTCAAACACAATGCACATTCACCACTGGTTGTGTCCAATAGATCTATAGTTGCGGTTGGTTGAGACTGAAAAAGTCCAGTAACTTCATAACATTGTCCATTGGTGGCAATAAGTATTTGTCCTATGGGAGTTCCTATCGGTAAACTAATATATTCAAATATTGATTTATCACAACAACTACTAACAGTATAAATCAAATAAGTTTTTGTTGGAGTCGGAGTCGATGTTGGTGTTTTTGTCGGTGTTGGGGTTGAAGTTTGTAATGGGGTTTTTGTTGGTGTTGGTGTTGGAGTTTTTGTTTTTGTTGGAGTTGGTGTGGGGGTTACACAAGGATCTACAGCATTTCTTGTTGGAGTCGGTGATGGTGTTGGTATAGGACCACATACTCCTTGTAAAATAGTAACAGTGGAATATTGGTATGTTAATGAACCATTACATGCACAGAATGTTGGTTTTGAGGTATTGCCTGGTAGGGTTGATTGTTGAGATACTCCATTACAATCTGTCCACCTAAGGCTATCACTAGTTGGTGTGTTATTAGTTACGCTATATTGAACACAATTACATGAGAATGGTGTAGGGGTTGGTGTGGGGGTTACACAAGTTGGACAATTTGAAGACACAAGAGTAATTTGAATAGTTCCAAGACTTCCATTTGAAGTAGGTGTTGTAGATGAACAAATATATTTTGTTGTGTTATTAACAATAATTGGACTCTCTAATTTAGAACAACATGGAGTATATCCTACTATTCTATATGATGATGAGGTAATCTTATAATATTTACAAGCTGGCATAGTGTGTTTTTTTTGCGTTTAATTATTTTTTATATAAATAGTCTAATTTTATAAAAAATTTAAATCTTTTTATAAAAAGATTAAAAGCAAGTTGGACAACCACCTATTAAAAAATTAGTTCCTCCTAATGGTATTGTAGATGAACAAATAGTAGCAGATGATGATGGACCAATAACCAACGGGGAACTAAGTGTAGAACAACATGGGGTAAAAGTTATTGTAATACTTCCATCGGGTTTATTATTAACAACCCTATATTCACTACATGATATTGATGGTTGAGTTGCGGTCGGAGTTGGAGTTTTTGTTGGAGTTAGGGTTGGGGTTTTTGTTGGGGTTGGTGTTTTTGTTAGGGTTGGTGTAACCGTTGGGGTTAAAGTTTTTGTTGGTGTTAAGGTAGGTGTTTTTGTTGGTGTTAAGGTAGGAGTTTTTGTTGGAGTTGGGGTTGGGGTTAGAGTTGGACAAGTGTAGGTTGATATACAAGTAGCACAGTTTACAGATGTGGTATTATTCCATATTAAACTTATTGCTCCTATTTGTAATGTAACTACCTCATAACATTGTAAATCGGTACCAATAATCACATTTCCAGGTGTAAATGTTGATGGTAAATTAACAAATTTAAATACTGATTTAGTACAACAATCAAGAACTAAATATGTTATATATATTGGTGTTGTTGGTGTTACGGTAGGTGTTGGTGTTTTTGTTGGTGTTAAAGTCTTTGTTGGTGTTACAGTATTTGTAGGAGTTATAGTTGGTGTTACAGATGGTGGTGGTGGTGGATCTGTTGATGTTACGGTAGGAGTTGGAGTTTTTGTTGGTGTTAAAGTTGGTGTAGGTGTTATAGTTCTTGTTGGGGTTGGGGTTGGTGTTGTCCCAACAACATAACCAATACCACAAATTTCACAAGTTGGTGGTGCCATAATTTTATTTCCTATAACAGTTAACGATGTAAATGGAAATGGGTTACTAAAGGTAAATACTCCCGCCCCTAAACCCGTTGTTGTTCCAAGAGTAAAACAACCACTACCTGTTCCACCAAGAATTACATTTCCTGATATAGTTGAACAACAGTGATTACATGATGTGATTGTTGGATTTCCAATATTAGTAGTAAAAGTCATTGCCGTACTAAGGGAAGTATAGGGTCCATTTCCAGATGTTCTAATCATTGAAATTCTTAAAGTAACAGAAGTGACCGGAATACTAAATGTCATTGTATATGTATATGTTGATAATGCGGGAGGAGGAATTGGCCAAAAAGCGAAAGGATTAGGCTGACCCCCTAATAAAAGTACCGGACTAGATATGTTAAAAGAAGGAGAACAAGTATAAACAGCTCCTGTTACTGACCAATTACCAAATCCTGATGCGGTGATAACCATACCGCTAGAATATGTTAACGATGCTGTCATTCCAGGATCTGTTGGACTAGTTTCAAAAATAGATGGTACGTTTGCAAATTCCACACAGTCAGGACAATTTGGTGTCGGTGTCGGTGTCGGTGTCGGAGGAGGATCTGTTGGGGTAACAGTTGGTGTGACAGTTGGTGTTGGCGTTGGAGTTGGTGTTGATCCACTAAGATATAACAATGAATCGTTACATTCTGGAATACTTGAGGCATTATGTATTCTAAGTCCACAATTTTGAACTAAAGTAAATAGGTATGGTGGAGATTGGTTAATGTTCCATAATGGACCAATAGGGTTGTTACCGTCTCCAGTGAAATATATCTGACTATTATCGGTAAATAAACCAAAAGCATTAAACACTTGCCCAATGATCCAAGGAACATAAACATCCAATGTTAAAGTAGTAAAATCATACTGATTGATCCCAAATAAACCAGGACCATTTATATTAACTAATAGTTTACTTGGAGATGTTGTTGTAAACATTAAATCATTAGAAACCACAGTACTTGGGGGTAATGGAAATAAAGTTAATATTGATGCTGTTGTTGTCGTAATATTAATTTCCACTATTTCTGTAATCGTTGAACTAACTATAATACTACCAAATAATGTGGTATTACTTTTTGCCGTCAATCCGCCACCCATAACAATAGGAAGTGGAATTGTTATAATTCTATTAAATGTTGCACTAAAAGGACATGGTTGGTAGTCGTACTCATAAATAGCCCATTGGGTCCCTCCAGGTATATAAACGACAGTTTGTAAAAATATTTTATTATACGTGTGTGCAATTCCATAAATTGAATTTGATGGATATGACCCACTAAAAAATGGTGTTAAAAAAATTGGGATATTAGTTGTAATATCATAAGAATAAACATCCAAACTAAGATTACCCGCATTTAATGCAAGAAGTAAAACATTACATCTTTCTAAACAAATGATATTTTCTGGTACGGAATCACAAAATGTTAATACCGCACCATTCAGACCACCTGGTCCTGATATTGTTAAAGATGTAAAAGGAAGTGAGTTGTTTATGTTAAATAGTCCTGCACCTGCTGTCAGGCCAGCTCCCCCGCCGGATTGACAATCACTATTTATACTAGAGGCGGTAATTACATTTCCTGAAATTGACACACAACATCCTGAACATAAATTAATATTGGGAGTATTACTCCCTGTGTTAGTTGTTAAAGTAAAAGTTTCTCCAATATTATATCCAAGTAAAAAAATTTTAAAATCATTAACTGGAAAACTAAAATTTAAAGTATATGTGAATGCGCCAGTATAACCAAGCCAAATAGAATTTTGGGTTCCACAAATACCACATATAATTTCCGAACAAGATGGAGATGGATAATTTGTAACATCTCCCGTACCAGTTGCGCCAATTGTAAGACCATTTGAATACATAATACTATTACCTATTGCAGGTAAAAGAGTTTGTTGATCACAATCACAAGGTAATGGTGGAGGTGTTGGTGTTGGTGTTGGTGGAGGATCTGTTGGGGTAACAGTTGGGGTAACAGTTGGTGTTGGTGTAACTGATGGAGGTATAAACTCCAATGTAATACATTCAGGACTTTGTCCTGAATCAAAAGACCCACCCTGCAAAAAGTTTCCAAGGAATGAATTTGTATACGGAGATACATTTGATATTGACCAAAGTCCACAACTTGGATTGTTAAATGACCCCATGTAAAATAAATTATTCCATTGGAAAAATGATTCTATTGGTGTTGTAGTTGGAATTCCTGTAAGAATATCAAGTTGTACCTGCCAAGAACCTGCAATATAATGGAATTGAGTAATGTATTGTTGTGATGTTGACCACTCAACTCCCGTTGTAATCATTTTACCGTTGTTGTTCATAATAACTTCAGTAATTACTCTATTAGGTGATATAGTAGTTAAATCAAATAATTGAGATTTAGACCAAACAGGTCCACTAATGTCCACTAATACAATGTTATTACCTGAAGTCAAATATCCCTGGGATACTAAGTAATTAGGGTTGACTATTCCTGTTGTTGGGTCCCTATATACACATAATGCTTCTGTCAACCAACCTAAGTATGGGTTTGAACTTGGTGATAAAATGTCTCTAGACCAAACTGCACTCCAAGAAGGATTTAACGTAATATCCCATTCTCTTATATTAGATAGGTTAGTCGAACTATCTATAATTATCCATAATTTTGTTGTTGTGTTAGTCATAGCGTTACCCAACACATTTACAGAATTAGGTAAATTTAGTAATGTTGTTATATTTGATGTTGGATTATAAGAATATAAACCGATAGAATACGGAGAAGGTGGGTTTTCTAACCTTGTCATTAATAAAGGTAAACAGTCTGCATCAATTGGTTGTGGGGTATTTGTTGGTGTTACTGGTGGTGTTAATCCTGGTGTTGGCGTTACGGTTGGTGTTGGTGTTGGTGATACGGGTGGTTGAACCGAATCTGAACATATGTCAACAACGGTACCTCCAACCCCACCTGGTCCTGTTATTATTAATGATGTAAATGGTACTGAATTTGAAATTGTGAATGTTCCTCCAGCGGTGTTTAGTGATGGGGGTACGGGGGATGGGGGACACTCAACCGCAGTAACAACATTTCCAACAATTGTTGCACAACAATAATCACAAGAAGATAACACAGGATTTCCCGTATCTGTTACAAAAGTAAATGATTCTGGACCAAAAGAATTTGTCCCATAATATATTAATCTTATAACAATATTATTAACCGGTGAACTAAAATTTAATATGTAAGTAAATGGTGAACCTGCACCTAACCATGCTGTGTTTGTAGCTGCAACAGGAGGTGTCATACACCACCCAATAAAACCACCTACATTTATTTGAACATCACCAAAACCTGAAGCGGTTAATGTAACACCATTAATTGTTGTTGAAGATCCTAAAACAGGTAAAGCACTAACCGTTGGGCATATCGGACAAAGTGGTGTTGGGGTTATAGTTGGTGTTACAGTATTTGTAGGAGTGACAGTTGGTGTTACTATTGGACAAATATAGGTTTCTATACATATAGAACAATCACCTAATTGTTCTACTAAAGTTGCCAAATCATCAGTATATGATATTAGAATGGATGCTGGTGTGGATGCCGAAACTTTAGTTATACACCCATTAAATAATGATGAAGATAAATAATATGAATTATTAGTTATAGGAAAAAAAGTACTTGGAATATTATCAATTCGTATATATAAATTAGGGTCACAACAAGATTGAAATACCGCAAGTCCTGGTAATGGACACTCACCAATTGTTATATCAAAAGAAGCATCTGAACAAATATCCGTTGGATCATAAATAAACCATCCTGTATCAGGAAAAGAATCACTATCTGTTGATCTCGGTTGACCACAAAAACAAGTTTCCCAACCAGTCATTTCCCAATAACCACTTAGATTCCATCTGATTACTAATATTGTTGATCCACTACCACATGACGTAAGAACCGACCAAGAAGGTCTTGAGTTGTAAACGCCGAAATAAGTAAAATTATAATTCATTTTTTATATTGTTTGTTTCTTTAATTTTAACTACTAATAAATGTAAGTAAATTACTTGTTATCGTACCACCACCAGCTGCAGGTGTTATAAATGCCGTAATAGATATTCTATATGTATGATTTGGAGGACAAGGTCCACCATAACCATTTGGGTTAACCGCATTTGGGAACCAATCTGTTTGTTGTATATTCGCACCTACTTGCCATCCTGAGAGTCCTGATGTCCATAAATTAATTGATGTTTGAGTTGATGGTATATTTGTTACTTTCCAATGAACAAAAAATCCTCCACTTGGCCCTACGGCATTTATATCTTCCATTAATAAACTATAACTAATAACATCATTTGTGTTTAAGTTATTTATATCCCAATCTAATCCAACACTATAATTAAATCCACCACAGAGTGGATGGTTTATCACAGTAGTTAATGTTTGACCATTTAAGAACTGAGGACTTGTTAAAATAAGACTTGGAGGTGCGCTACATAAGGATTGGGTCATTGTGGTACCTACTTGGTAATAAAATTCATTTAAACAGGTTGTTGCTGTGATTGGGTTTAATCCCGGTAAAGTAATTAAATTTAGGTTTGGATTTACTAATGGAGCTGTCCCACCTGTCCAAGCTCTAATTCCTAACTCATTTGCAACGTCATCAATTCTACAAGCATAACCTAACCAATCCCTGTATGAATTATTTGGAGCACATCCTATTGGCGGAGGAATTGTGGTGAAATTAGTGTTAAAAACATTTTGAGATCCAGTAGCGGTGGGATAAGATGGGCAGCTATTACCGGCAAATACTAAACCTATTACTCTAAAGTTTGGTGATGCTTGGGTACCAAAATTGGCAATTAACATTGATCCTGAATCACCACCGGCACATGGCCATAAACAGTGTGGTTGAGCAGGTACACCGCTTGGTTTAAAAAATGCTATTAATCTTGGGTTAAAATCTGCAAATGTACTATATTGTTGACCGCCAGCAGCTAAATGCCAACTATAAGGTCCAACAGCAGTTGCAACATTTATCTGACTAATCCTTAATTCACACCCCGGTGTTCCTAAACCCTTTGGTCCGGTTGATCTACCAGTACTATATAATTGTGGGTTTGTTACCAATAAGTTATCAATTTCAGCGGTTGTTGCAAAAGGTAATGGATTAGGCATTAAAGCTTCAAACCCCGAAAATCTAAAAGATTGATTAAAATCAATTCTATTACAATCAATACTAACTAATGCAGCATCTACATTATTCTTTGGTAATCCTGATGGAGATCCTACCGATAATCCTGAGGGTGGTGAAGTTTGAAAGGGTGAAATTGGTACATATCTAACAACTTGACCAAATCTACTGCCTGTTTGAAACCCAAATTCTCCAGGTTGGCAAACGTCATTATCTGGATTTATTTCGTTAGTTATTGGGAAATTATTTCCCAAAAAAGGATTTAAATTTTGATATTGAGCCTTTACGGGGTTTCCAATTACAACGTGATTATTTGTTAAACCAACTAAAGCGTTTGTGTGTATGTCTTGCACAATCATACCTAAAGTACCAACAGAATTACCTTTTCTTACCGAAGTTATAGATATACCACCTCTCAATGTTGCAAATGCAGATCTATTTATTGGTGCCGTTAATATAAAAGGTTCACATAACGGTGGTGGGTTAGTGATAGGAGTTGTTCTACTACACTGTAATGTGTATATTTCACCAACTTGTATTACATCAGTATTAAGTGTTTTATTTTCACTTATAATTATTTCTGATGGTAAAATTTCATTATCGGATAAATTAGATAACGGTTTTTTTTCTTTCACCGAAAAAACAATACAAACTTCGCCAGTATAAATACCGTTAGTTTGTTTAAATCCATAACCAACACCAACATCAGATGGTGTATTGTTACTCCATTCTTTTAATTTTTTATTTATTTCTTCTGTTATCATTTTTTTTAATATTAACAATTATATGATTCAAATGTCACAAATGACGTAAATGGACCAACAGCTGCGTTAACAGGTGTTGGTGTAGGTGTTTTAGTTGGTGTAGGTGTAAGAGTTTTAGTTACGGTCGGAGTAGGTGTTTTTGTTTTTGTTACTGTTGGTGTTAATGTTACTGTTGGTGTTACTGATGGTGATAATCCTGGTGTTTTTGTTGGAGTAATAGTTACGGTCGGAGTAGGTGTTTTTGTTGTTGTTACTGTTGGTGTTAATGTTACTGTTGGTGTTACTGATGGTGATAATCCCGGTGTTGGTGTTAAAGTTGGTGTAACGGTTGGGGTTGGTGAAGCACTTGGAGTACATTCACATCTTGCATCAAATAAAGTAACTGATCCCGATCCAGAAATAACACTTGCACTTAATGCACATATGGTAACACTTTGGAAGGTGGTAACGGGTAATAAAATTGTTACACCTTCACAACTAACGTAAGAAATTGTTGATCCAGTACCAAACGGACCACCATAAAAAGTCCACGTTTGACAACAAGGTGTGGTTGGGGTTGGGGTAGGTGTAAGTGTCTTGGTAGGTGTTGGTGTTGGTGATAATCCTGGTGTTACAGTAGGCGTTGGTGTAGGTGTTTTTGTTGGTGTCGGTGTTGGTGTTTTTGTTAGTGTTGGAGTTGGAGTTGGTGATAATCCTGAAGTTGGGGTTGGTGTTGGTGTTGGACAAGGGTTTATCGTTACCGGAATAGAAGCTGTAATTCCACCTGCGTAAAGTAGTGTATTCCCTTGTGTTATTCTCACAAATGTTACGTCAGTATGACATCCAAGACATGTATAGGTATTACAGCAAGAACATGTTGAGGTAGTACAACCATATAATGTTTTAGAACAATTTGCGGTAATAGTTATTGGTCCACCACCTGACGCAGCTAATAGTAGAGCTGCTTGTGATGGGCTAACATCAATTCTACTATAACGTGAATACGTAGAACCAGGCCAAATACCACCAATTAAAGGAGCTGGTGTATTGTCATAATCACCACATACGTAAGTACCATAAGGTGATATCAATCCGGATAAGATGGAACCATTATTATTATTCATATTTGATTCCCCAAGAGAAATTGACCCAGATTTAAATTCAAAAAGTGCGGAATTACACCAATGTCCTCCAACCCCTAAACCCTCACTATCCAGTGCTGCACAACCTAAATGGACGCCAGGAATAGGACCACCAAGACCAATATTTTGCCATTCTGATGGTAATAACGATATTTCCGAACACAGCTCAAGATAAATAGTTTCAATAACAATACCATTAAAACAATTTGGTGTCACGGTAGGTGTTGGTGTAGGTGTTGGTGATAATCCTGGTGTTGGTGTAACGGTTGGTGTTAATGTTGGCGTTTTTGTTGGTGTTGGCGTTTTTGTTGGTGATAATCCTGGTGTTGGTGTTAATGTTTTTGTTGGTGTTGGTGTTAATGTTTTTGTTGGTGTTATAGTTGGTGTTACTGATGGAGGTGGGTCGGTTGGGGTAACGGTTGGTGTTGGTGTTTTTGTTGTTGTTGGGGTTGGAGTTGGTTGTACAGGATCACAAGTACAAGTACTTTCAAGATAAGTTTGACCATCTCCTGATAATTTTATAACAGATAACGCACATATTGTAGAAGCATATCCCGTTGAAGCACTAAATGTTGTTGTGTTTCCTGAACAATCTAACCACTGGAATGTAGATCCAGAAACAGGACCCCCAAAATAATACCAAGTATTACAACAAGGAATTGGACTTCCTGTTGGTGTAATTGTTGGTGTAATTGTTGGTGTTGGAGTTTGAACAAACACCTCCATACAAAATTCATCTATTGGTCCAAATGGTGATTGAAAGGTTGGTGTAACGGTTGGTGTTGGTGATAATCCTGGTGTTGGTGATAATCCCGGTGTTGGTGTGACGGTTAGTGTTGGTGTAGGTGTTGGAGTGTCTTGAGGACAACAACAAACTGTAGTTGTTGTGGTTGTTGTTGGACACACATTATTACAACAAGGAAACTCTATTAAATAACAACTTTCATATGGTAAATCTTCCGCAATGAAACTTTCTTGTACATTAATAAATAATTGTTCTCTTATTGGTAATATTAAAACTCCTTGAGAATTTCTTAATAAAAATTGAGCCTCATATCTTGCAGTTTTATTTGTGTCTTGTGGTTTGAATTGATAATAAATATAATATTCAGGTTCCGCATTAGGATCCAAAAGTACTTTCTCAACAAATCCTGCCGAACTTGTTGAAATTTTAGGAATCCCGGTTTCAACATTAGTCATTGAAAAGAAGATAGAGGACTCTTCAATCATATCCATGAAAGAATTATAGTCACTTCTACCGTCTTTTACAACCTGTAATTTTAATATAGGGAGAGTTGCATTCTTTTTAATGAAAAATTCCATTTATAGTTTTTACTATAAATATACTGAACTACTAAATATTAACTTTCTTTTCTTAAAGAACCATCATAATGTTGAAATCTATGGTGCTCCGTTGGAGTTAATAACAATAATCCAGGTTTAATTTTTCCTTTTACTGTTTCTTGAAAAGAATAACTCATCAAAGTTTGTTCATAAGGGTGTGCCCATTTAGTTTCTAAATAACATTTATAATTACCCTCTTTTGTTAATACAATCGGCCAATTTGATAAATGGGATTCACCTGTTATATATGGTAATCCTTTATGAATATGTATTTCATCAAATTTTGTTTTTGGTGAGTTTGGGTCTAACCCCTGAACCGGTAATTTTGTGTTGTTAGGCCAATGTTTTTGTCTAAAATCTTGCCCAACATTATACCAACTCCACTGTACACTATGATCACCAAAAAACTCAGTAAAATTTAACTTTAAAAAATCAAAATTTTCTTTTTGAATAATTTCTAAAGATTTTTGATATAAATTGTCAACAAATCTTGGAAATCCATTTCTACATACCTCACCTTTTTTAGGGTGGAATGCCATGTCATCCTCAAAAAAGTAATAAAAATCCAAATCAGTTTCATCAAAATGTTCGGAAACAAATACTCTACCACCAACAATTCCAATGTTATCTTTCTTAATATGATCGAACCCATACTCATCACACAATTCAATATATCTTGGTGTTGTTGATAAATCCGTTGAGTTATCCAATAAGAATTTTTTTGTTTTAGTTATAAAATCCGAATCATATTCTATCATACTTTTAATTAATGTTTCAAACTGACTTGGTGAGTTAAATGTGATAACATAAAGACCAACCTTTGATGTGTCCAAATTATTTACAACAACATCTTTTGATACTTCCGATTTAACCTCAACGGTCATGTTTTTTAAATCCTCAAAGAATTTACCCATTAACCCATTACCTTCTATTTCTGAATAAGTAATTAAGTTTGGATACTTGTATGTCATAATTGTAAATAATGACTCTTCGGTTCCCATTAACCCTTGTGATAATGTGTCATTCATTAACCCATAATAGATACTATTAATTTCTGATATTGCATCTTTTTTTCCACCAAAGAAACCAGCTCTAGCAACTATATTAACAGGTTTACCAACTAAATCACACAACTCTTGATATTTGAATCCGTGTATTTCACTATTGGTTTCATATGGGAAACAAACAAAGTGAAAATTATTAACTAATTTAGGTAATTTATCCAAAACTTTGTCGTGGGTAAAATATCCAGGGTGAATTGTATTGGTTAATCCGGCATCAATCCAAAACATATATTCAGAATCAAACTTATCTAAAATTTTCGCATCATGTAAAAGATAAATTTTAGACATAACTAAAGGGTTGTACATCTCTAACTTAGCTTGTGTTGAATCAGTTAACCAACCTACTTGATTATACCAATCAGGGTTTGTTCTTATTTTTTGAATTTTATCGTAAAATTCGTTATCTTTAAACCAAGATAAATCTCTACGAACAAATTGAGTATTTTCATTACGTCTATTATCTAATACAAATTTTTCTAATTCTTCATCACCAAAAATTATCATATTCACATCAACTTGTAATAGTTGTGCAAATTTATCTAAATAATGTTGGAATGATCGTGACCATCCTTCTTGAAGGTCACCTCTACCTATATCCCATAATCCTGTTACTAATGTTAATTTATTCATATTATCTTTCTAAGTATTGTAATTTATAAAATTTATCTGCATTGTCTGATGCGCTTTCTGAACGGTACCACCAACATCCACCTCTTTCATTTGGTAAATGTCCGATAACTGGAAATGATTCTACTCTTGCTGAGAAATCAGTATCTTTATCATAACTAACCACCCATTTTTCAATATTGTGTTTACCCATATATGCCGATAAAATAATGTCGTCACTCCAAGATTCACCAACAAATTCAGTAAAAAAATCGGATTTAAAAAAACTTCTCTTATATGACGCTGTTTTGTAACCTTCAATAATCTTAACTCTAACATCTTGGTTAACTGTTGTACAAAAATGACAAGTACCATTTAAAGCCGACATACCGGCAAATCCAATTACCGAATTTGGGTATTGTTTTCTTTTTTCTAAATGATATTCTATAAAACCATCTTCATAAGATAAATCATCATCAACAATTATTATAATAATATCATCATTTTCATCTGTTCGTAAAATTGTTGGTAAAATTTTAGTCATAGACCCATAATCGTCAGTTCTAAATATTTTTAATTTTGAATCAGTAATTTCTGATAACCAAGAAGGTATAGTATATTCTTCGTTTGTTTTTTTAACAATATATGGTATGTTAAGATGAATTTCATAATTATCATATGAAAGAGTTAATAATCTATCTATTACGGGTTGTAATCCCCCATTTGGGTCGTGGTAATTTAGTCTTGAAGGTATAGTTGTTAAACTAATAATTATTTTTTCCATTATTGTAATTTATTTATTTATTTTTATTATATTTTAAAAACAAAGTTTGTCTCCCATTAAATAATGGGATATAACCTTCCTCTAATAAAACAGGTGATAGTAAAGCATCTTTACCACCGTCGTTAGTTATATAATCGGTATCATCAATCAAAATTAAATTTGTGTCAGATAATTTATCTTTTGCCTCAAAATAAGCTTCTAAATGTTTTTCAGCATACATCGGAGTTCCTTTATCCCACCCATCTAAAAATAAAACATCAATTTTTTCTGAGAATTCTTTTAAAAATTCAATACCATCTTTAGGTATTACAATATTCAAATTATTTGGTACTTCTCGATTTAAATTAGAGTAAGACCATTTAACCCCATTAATACAGTTTATGTCAATATCTACAGTATAGACATCAAACCCAGCTTCCGACCAAAAAAAACCTCCATGACCATCACAACAACAAGGTGGTGATAAGTAAGAATTATTTTCGCTATTATAATAATCAACACATTTTTGTGTAACAGGTAGTCTTGTTGAACCAATTTCAACAACAGTTTTCATTTCTAAATATTTGGCAATTTCTATCGATTTTTTAATGTAATATGCGGGTTTAGAACGTTTAAAATCGTAATCTTCACCGGTTAAACTATCGTATGTCCAAAATTTCTTATCAATTTTGAAATTATGAACCATTTCATATATTTTTTTCATTTTTTTATTTATATTATTGGTTTTAGGAATGAATCTCCTCTTATTGTCATATCAACTGGATAATACCCACATTTTTCTGAAAAATCATTAATTATTTTTTTAGCTTCATCTAAAGTTAAATCGTTATGAAAATTATTTTCAAATAAAATAAATGGTTTTATGTTATTTTTTATCAAATATCCCATCATATCTTTTATAATTGGTAAATCTCTATTTTCAGTATCTATTTTAATAAATGTAATTTCATTTGGTGATATAGTATTTATGTTTTCTAAAAAATAATCCATTTTATAGAATTTAGTTTCACCATAAGAGTTTGAAATTTTAGATAACCCTAAGTTAATACTATCATCTAAATCTTTATTTGACCAATAATCAATTCCCGAATCGTCAAAAAGAAAATATCCCTCAACATCCGACAACCCAAAATTATGAACAGTCACCTCAAGATTATTTTCAAATTTTTTAACCATATATTCACTAAGTCTTTTAGAAGCTTCAACAATTATACATTTATCTACTTTATATTTTTTAGACACTTCATCATAAAATTTACCAACATTCCCCCCAATATCAATGAATGAAACATTCTTAATATCTTTAGAATCAAGATAATCAAATAACCAATTTAATTCTGATCCAATGTGTCTTAAAACAATTGTTTCATCCCAATATTTTATTGCATTATTCATAATATTTTAATTTATTTTTTTATTTTAAATGTGGAATTATTTTTAATTTATCTATATTCACATAAGCATCAATACAACCTCTAACCCAAATTGTATAATCAACATCTCGATCAATTATATTAGAAAATGAAGAACCTTGATTAAAAATTAAAGGGGACGACATATAAACTTTTAAATCATTTTTTAGAATATTTTCACCATTTTCAAATGAATTAATTTGCCAACAATTTTTTTCAGTTAGTTGAGAAATAAAATAATCTATTGGAAGTCTAGAACTAAAATGTTTGTTATCTGTATAACGTAAATTTTCGGTTAAAAATTTTGCGTATTTTAATGAACCAAGATATGCGTGAGACATTAAAGTTTTATTAGTTTTTACTAAATTATTGGAAACATACTCTGTATTTTCTTCAGGTCTAACACCTAACCATAAAACGTCGGGATTATATTTTTTTAAATCTTCAATTATTGATTTAGAGACTTTTTTTCTATCAACAGTTTCTAAAGGTATTTTTTCAGAATAATAGTATTCTGTTTTTATGTCATCTTCTAAATAAAGTACATATTCCCAATTATTCTCTATCTGTTTTTTAGCAATCTCGATATGACTTTGAGTACACCCGTATTTATTAAAATTTGGGTCTAATATGGATACTGCCTCAAATATTTGAACACCCTCAATCCCACAATCATTGAGTTCTTTTTCCGCAACTAATAATCTATCTGTTCTTTCTTTTAAATTTATTAAAAATCCGGCGTCACAAAGATATTCCCCAAACCATTTAATCATATAAAATTTTTTTCTTTTAATATATCATACAAATTATCTTCACTATTTAATTTGTCAAGAGTGTATTCATAATTCTGTTTAATTGAATTATTGTGAGAATAATAATTGTCATTTTTTAATATTGATTGAATAATAATATCAAGGTTTGAAAATGATTCATCAAAATTAAAATCTACTTTATCAATATTGGGTGAAAAATAAAACACTGACTCTTCATTATAATTTTTATCAATTAATCTTGATCCCCAATATATCGGTATTGACCCTGTTAAAAAACAATCATTAAGTTTTTCAGAATTAAACCCTTTTTGTAATGAGTTTTCACAACAAATTGTGTATTTGTAATCCACCATAGCATTTCTAAATTCCCCCGAAAAATTCTCAACACCACTACCATAAAAATCTATAATATTTTCATTTTTATATTTTTCATAAATTAAATGTCTAATTCTATGTCCTTCTGAAAAATTTTTATATGAAAACGCCATTGAAATATTTTTTGTTTTTTCATGTAATCCAATATGTTCTTCTGATAACCAAGAAGTTGTTAAACATTTTGTGGAATAATGAAATTTATCAGGACGAGATTCTATTAAATCACCTAATAATTGTAAATTGTGTGTAATTATTAAATCAAATTTTTCAAAATCCGTTCTAATATAATCATACACATCAGTCCACGGAGGATTAGTATATGGTTCTAATAAAACGCAAATATTATAATTATCGTCTTTTGGTATATCAATATGTGTTTTTTTAATTAAATTATCAGTATATACATTTAATTTTCTTCTAACACCATCTCTTTTCCATATTATTTTTTTAGAATTTAAATAAGGTGTTAAATATGTTTGATGTCCAAAACTATTATCGTTTAATGTGATTTCTATCATTTTTTTACAAATCTCCTGTTATTCTTTCACACCAACCTTTTGATATACTAAATGGCCAAACAACCCAGTATTTTGGTTTATGTGTTGTTTGGAAATCTCTCCATACTTTACAATATCCGTCAGGGTCATTCATCATTGAATTAATTTCATTGATGTCAGCATCTTTCCTAAAAAGGGTTTCATCGTTTTCATCATGAAATGCGACAACCCAAAATTCATAATCTTTCTCAGGTACTTGAGTAAACCCAATATCAATACAGTGTTTGAATATTGATGCATAACTTGCGATTAATTCCTCTTCGGTTTCAAAAATATGTGGGTTTGGCGGATAATTTTTATCCAATGTATATTGTTGTACCGCTCTTTTTGAAAACAAAAGACCTGAATATATTTCATAATCTCTTAATGATCTTTCTGTACCAAAACCGTATTTACTAAAATCTAAAGTAATTTCTTCACCATCCATACCAAATAACTGACGATTTTTTTTGTGAGCAAATTCATTTTTTTTGCCCCATTCTTTATCGTCATCCCATTGTTTTGTTCTACCTTTACGAGTATATTCATGCCAAATAACAACCTTATGGGGATGAAACAAATCATATCCATGAGTATATGCTCTTACAGCAATTGAAATTTCTTCTCCGTGAAAATAAAATTCAGGATCATGTTGAACCTCTTCACTAAATTTACCTAAAGTAAAAGCAAAATGAGCAGAATAAAATCTTGCCGTTACAGGTTCTTTCATTTCTTGCCATCCGGGAATTGTTTCAGGTAAAAAGAATACAGCTCCTTCAGGAATAAATCTATCAAACGCCATTCTCCAAGGTTCTTGTACTCTACCTGCAGGATCGTTATCTGGATCAAATGAAGAAACATAACCTGTTAATAAAGGTTTATCAAATCCTTTTTTCTGAAGTTGTTTGATCATTTTAATTAGAGTATCGTCCCAATCTTTTTCAAACCTCATATGAGAGTCAATTTGTAGTGTATATTCTTCACCACCATATACTTGTTGAACTTGATTTCTTGCCCAACAAACTCCCTTTGACTCAGTATATAAAACATCGATAATTCTAAACCTTTTGTCTTTTCTATAATCTTCTAACAAATCAAATTGATCGTCGGGGTTATATTGTCTACAAATCCCAAGTCTTAAATTTTTAGGTCGTTTTGCGTTTTCCAACATATTCTTAATTGTTGGTTCTAATTGTGGGTCTCTATAAGACGCTATCTGAACAAATATTTTCATGTTATTTTTTTTATTTTAATAATAAAACACGAATTAAAAAAAACAATAGTAAATTAATTTTATTTTTATTATGATGGAGATTTACATAAATATGTTGCGGTACAACTACCACAAGTGGTACCAACAGATAATACTGTACCAACAAATGACGTTGCACCAATTGTTGGGGGGGTCATTACCTCATAACATTGTCCACTAACTAAAACTATTTGACCAATAGTAACGGATGGTAATATTACATATTTATATGTGTAGGGGGTACAACAAGACCTTGTCTGATAAATTTGTCCTGGTGTTTTAGTTGGTGTTTTAGTTGGAGTTATTGTTGGTGTAAGTGTGGAAGTATTAGTTGGAGTTATTGTTGGAGTTATTGTTGGAGTATTAGTTGGTGTTGGACTTGGTGTTGGGCAAGGATTTGAAGAAATACAACCCGCACAATTAGAAAAACTTGACGGACCTAAAAATAAAGTTATTGTACCAGAAGATAGAGATAAAACCTCATAACACCCCCCATTAGTTGCAATAAATACTGATCCAATTAAAGTTGAAAGTGGTAAACTTATAAATCCATCAATAGGATATAATCCACCACAATTATTACAAGTTATAACGTAAAATGTTTTATAATCTGTAGTTGGTGATGGAGTTAATGTATTTGTTGGGGTTAATGTATTTGTTGGTGTTAATGTGTTTGTTGGTGTTAATGTATTTGTTGGGGTAATAGTTGGGGTTGGAGTAATAGTTTTTGTTGGGGTAACAGTTGGGGTCGGAGTAATAGTTTTTGTTGGTGTAACAGTTGGTGTTGGTGTAATAGTTTTTGTTGGTGTTAATGTATTTGTTGGTGTTAATGTGTTTGTTGGTGTTAATGTATTTGTTGGTGTTAATGTATTTGTTGGGGTAATAGTGGGGGTTGGTGGGGGTGGATTTGTTGGAGTTGGAGTTGGCGTTGGTGGTGGGTTAGTTCCTGTTGGTGTATTTGTTGGTGTTGAAGTATTTGTTGGAGTTATAGTATTTGTTGGTGTTGAAGTATTTGTTGGAGTTAATGTGTTTGTTGGAGTTAATGTATTTGTTGGAGTTAATGTATTTGTTGGAGTTAATGTATTTGTTGGAGTTAATGTATTTGTTGGAGTTAATGTATTTGTTGTGGTTATTGTTGGAGTATTAGTTGGAGTATTAGTTGGAGTATTAGTTGGGGTATTAGTTGGAGTTATTGTATTAATCGGAGTTATTGTTGGAGTTATTGTATTTGTTGGAGTTAATGTTGGGGTGGGGGTAACTGATGGTACCGGAAAACAACTTCCCCCAACACAAGGGATTCCAGTATTTACAGTAAGACCAATAACATTTGTTGGATTACTACCACAAACATAATAAGTTAATCCAGGATTAACCGGAATTGAATATTGTTGAACACCATTACAATCCACATAATCAAAATACCCGACAACGGATGATGTAAAATTAACAACGTCAATACAGTTACATGGATTTACAACTGTTGATGTGGGAGTCTGTGTTAGTGTTACCGTTGGGGTTGGGGTTACAGGACATTGATATAATTCAAAAAATTCACAACCCGTCGAATCAATTAGTTTAATAATAACTGAAGTTGATGTATCCAATGGAGGTGGCACTGTAAATGTAAAAGGTAATGATACAGAACTTGTGACTAAATAACAAAACGTATTTGTTATATCACAAACATAAATATCATATGGTGGTATACCTGTTGAGGTAAGTATATTAACTACTTGTGGCATTAAATTCTTTTAATATAAATATAGATTTTTATATTTAATTAATAGGTAAGTTTAGATAACTGTAAATATATCATTATAAACCAAATATTATATTAGAATCCGTTGGTTGTTGAATTATAGAAAACTAATCCCGTTACATTTGTTGTTTTTGTAATAGTTGGAGTTGAGTAATTAAATGTCATTACGTCACCACCACTCAACTCTCCAAATTGTATTCTTATAGGATAATAAACACCCGAAGTTAAAGCGATTGTCCCAGATTTTTCGATTGTACCGTGTAATCCACCGTTATTAACTGTTGAGTTTGTTGTAGTGAATCCACTAACAGCATTACTACCAACCCAAACATAGGAGGCATCATCAGATGAAGTAAAGAATGTGTAGGTTTCTGTGGTGGTTGGTTTGAAATATCCTAACCATTGACAACTGAAATTTTCTCCATCATTCTGAGAAGGTTCAAATATAGAAGTGGTTTGTACTGATGTTGCTGGATTTCCACCTACTGATGCAGGGGTCGCAGTGGCAAAGAAACTAACGTTATCGGCAAAATATCCAGAGTAGGTTGTTTTATAAACGCCAGCAGTATAAGGTAAAACCCAAGAAGTCCAATACCCATTTGTCGTTAAATACGACGTACACTGACTAGTTGTTGTGAATGTTTGTTTAAATACAGAATTAACTAAGTTAATAAATGATTGGTCTGTTTTTAATTTTGACCTTGAGAATCTTATGAAGGCGGGTAAACTACCGGGATTTGGTTGATTTCCATTAGTGTTTGGTCTACAAATAACATAACCCAAATCTTCATCAGGACCATTCCACCATTTAGGATTTCCAGTAAACCCTGATGATGGTGTACCAACGGCTAATGAACCAATTTGTGTTGTTCCTGATATCGTTGATCCTGTGTTATATGCGAAAGGTCTTGATGTTGCCATACTAATTTAATTATATTTTATCTTACCCAATACCATATAATTCCTGGATCAGGCATACACCCTTGATCACCACAATCGGCATTAATCCAAGGTGCGGGGGTCCAACCACCATTAGTAACTAAAGTTCCCCACCATTCACCACCAGGACTTACTGATGTGGTTAATAAACCACTACTAATACTACGCCAAGGCATACGTTGTTCAATACTAGCATCATTATAATTCCAAGTACCAAATTTAATATCAAGGTCAATTTTTGTTTGTGTGTTATCTGTTTTAAGGAATGTATATTCATTAGATGCTGACCATATACCACCAAATCTATTTCTTTGGTTAGCATCTATCATATATTGGAATGTCCCACCTGAACTTTTTAAATAATCACCATAAGCAACTATGGAATAGTTTGAACCACTTATAACAGGATTAAATTCATCTAATAATATAGAGTTTTCGTATGTCCATTTAGCGGTGTTTTGATTTGTAAGTAATAATGTCCATCCGCCTCCATTTGTTGTCATATCTGCGTATATTTGGAATGGTGTTCCACCACTAATATTATCATTTTTAATCCAATATAATCCATCAGTTGATCCAGAGTAATCCGTTTTTATTTGAAAAGCGTTATCTCCAGCAGTTTCAGGAGTTAAACCATTCCCACCTTTTTCAACATATGAATTCCAATATCCGTTATAAGTTAATCCTGTTGATGCGTCTAACACATTATTATAATTTGTATTTAAAAGTATATTTGCAATATCAATAAGTTCGTTATCATTAAAACCACTAGTTCTAAAGAAACCAACTGAAGCCGTAACACCAGGTATTGGTGTTGGTTGCGTATCCCCACTAACAGGTTGAGCAATAACATAACCTAAATCTTCATCGGGTCCGTTCCACCATTCCATTCCTGTGAATCCAGATACGGGGGTACCTACTGCTAAATTTCCAACTTGTGTTGTTCCTGAGATTGGTGATCCTGTATTATACGAAAAAGGTCTTGTTGTTGCCATTATTGTTGTTTAACAATAAATATCATTAACTAAACTATTTCTAACACTTTATTATAAACCGCAAATATTGTTGGGTGACACTCAAAGGTTTCTTTTCTTTCCAAACAATTAACGAGTGATGGTATACCTTGTATTGATTGCCATTCTCTAACACCATACCTCATGTCGGAAGCACAATTCAAACCACAACCACCAACCACATAATGGTATTTATATTCTTGTGAACCTTTTCTATATGGTGATCTAAACTCAGGATTTATTGAGCTACCTAATTGAATTATCTCTGCGTCGGTTGTTCCTGCTAAATGTAATAGACCCGAATCCATCGTAATAAAACACATACTATTTTGGATGAGGTACCAAGCCTGATCCATATCTGTATTATTCATTAAGTTTAATCCTAAATCAATTTTGAAATTGAATACAGGTTTATTAACATCGGATCCACCAAGTTCAGACGAATCTTTACCAATAGACACAACGGCAATACCTCTTTCGTTTAATAGTTTGGTTAACATTTGCCATTTCTTTGCATCCCAAGTTCTTGAGTCCCAATTTTGCACGGGATGAATTAAAACATATTTTTCAGGTAAACCTTCTATTGTGTCAATTGGTTTTGGAATGTAATCCATTTCCATCTCATCTTTGGATAACATAAAACCAAGATTGATTGCATGAAATTGTCTAATGTCCATTGCGTTATGTTTATAACAAATACCATTTGGATGATATTCAATATTAAATGATACGAAGACTTCGTGTGTTTCTTTTATTTCATCGGTTACATCGGTATATATGTTATCAACATATGGGTTATCTAAAAATAGATAAGGGTGATGAGTCGCAACAGATATTTTTTTACCGTAAGAATTATAAAGTTTTCTTAATGTTGGTGTTACCGCCAAAGTGTCACCTAACGCCCTACATCCTAACACATCAACACAAATATCTTTCATTTTATAATAATATGAACTTCACAAATAAACTAAATGTTTTATTTTTATGTTATGGAAAAAACTAAAATAGTTTTAATAAGTTCTTATTGTGATACCAAAGAAAAAATTGATATTCTAATAAATACCATCAAAACAATTAAGAGTTACGATTTAGATGTAATGGTAAATAGTCCTTTACCTTTACCTTCCGATGTAATAAATATGTGTGATTTTTATGTACAAACAAAAGAAAACCCATTACTTTATTGGCCCGAAAAATCTGTTATGTCTTGGGTTAGACATACGGACAAAGATAAAGAGATTGTAATTAAAAGAGCCGTAATTGATTATGGGTGGGCAGCACTTTACCAAACTAAAAAATTATCTGAATATACTTTAACTTACGACTATGACAGATATTATCATATTATATATGATACGGAAATTGATGATACGGTGGTTTCTACTTTTTTATCTGATAAAATATGTAACTTTTTTCCATTTCACGAACACAAAGTTAGCTTACATTTAATTGCGTTAGACAGAGAAAACCTATTGAAATTTTCAAATCTAATCACTTTTGATAGTTACCTTAAATTTAATTGTATAGTTGAGAACTGGCTTTATGATACTATAGTTAATAGTGATATGGATTATAAAATTGAATTAGAAAAAATTGATGATTTAATTTTATTTCATAAAGACGAAAATTTATTTGATTACTCTGATATTAATGGTTTAGTTTTTTTTATAGTTAAAGATGTTGTAAATAATGATGAGGTTTGTTTATATTTTTACAATAACAAAGAAAAAATAAATGTTTTAATTAACGTAGATGGTGTCGAGTCCTATTATGACATATCCAATAGGGATATCATTAATTTAGGATTTAAACCATACAATATAAAAAACGTATTAATATCTTATAATGGAATATCATCTGACATAACAGAAAAAATAAAAAATATTACACACAATGTTATAGAAACTAAAATTATTATGAAAAAATTAAAAATTAAATTATTGTACCTTACGCCACACCTATCAACAGGTGGAATGCCTCAATTCGTATTAAAAAGAATACAAGAACTTCAAAAATATAAAGACCAAATTGAAATCTTTTTGGTTGAATATTCTCAGTTTAGTAACACATATGTTGTTCAACGAGATAAAATAATTGATCTATTGGGTGAAGGTCATTTTTTTAGTTTAGGTGATACAACCGATACAAAAAGAAAATATGAGTTAATTGATATTATTAAAAACAATAATATTGATATTGTTCATTCAGAAGAAATGTTAGAAGGATTTGAAAGTTTTAATAAAATTCCACTACCATTGTTAAATCAACTTTATTCAAATGATAGGTCTTGGAAAATGGTTGAGACTTGTCATAATGTTTGGTTTGATCCACAAACACATAAAAAGTTCAATCCTGAGGCGTATTGTTTTGTTACCCCTTATCATTTAAAAGAAACGTTTTTAAATGAAACACCAATGAAGTTTTTATCGTTATACCCAATTGAGAATAAGGTAACTAAAATTTTAGAGGAGAATGAAATATATGGTGATTTTAATCAAGTCCCATTAATTAAAAAAATTGTAGTAAGAGAAGAACTTGGTTTGGATATGTTTAAAACTCACGTACTTAATGTTGGGT
>Ga0208974_1000009_pt1 | contig 112957 bp, 128 predicted proteins | sample GreLakmeER15MSRF_FD_187699 | JGI IMG/M metagenome (GOLD analysis project Ga0208974, IMG submission 187699) | Freshwater lentic microbial communities from great Laurentian Lakes, MI, USA - Great Lakes metaG ER15MSRF (SPAdes) | ecosystem: Environmental > Aquatic > Freshwater > Lake | place... | reverse complement strand
AGGGAAAGTGTCCTTGTCACCGTAAACGATGTGGTACATGTAATCCGCATCGGCGTTGTAATGTTTCGCCAAACACAACGCCTGCCATGTCAACTCTTTGTTGAACACCAACTGCCCTGATTCTGCTGACCCTTCCGTGAACTGAGGCACACCGAGAACACGAGCGGCAAGTGGTGGGAACAATCTCGCACTTGATCCAATATCCGGCCAGATAATCGCTCCCGTTTTGAGGTACTCCGGCCAGTCGAAGACGAAAGAAGGATCGCGAACCGGGTAGCTGTCGGCATCCAGCATCAACACTTCCCTGAATGAAGAGTGCAGCAACGCGAACGCTTTAAGCTGCCACCCCTTCCACCAGTGGTCAAGGAAGTAGCCCGTGCCTCGTGCAAGCTCGCTCGCGTTGTGACAGGTGACACCGTACTCGGCCACCATGCCGACCATCTCGTCGTCCATCTCGCCGTCGAGATACCAGAGTTCGATGGGCAGCTTGCAGTCAACGTGCCGGATGACTCGGATCGTGATGTAGGCCGAGACGAAGTATTTTCCGCCTCCCGTGATGACGATGCCTCGCCCCTCAAAGTGGTCCGGGTATCGCGGGATCGTCTTGATGAATCTCGTCGCTCGGTCACGGTGTTGCTGTTGCACGTCCGCATCATTCCACCAACCGTCTTGCTTCGCGATTTCTGCTGGCTGGGTGACGGTTCCGATCTTGCGGTCGGTCTGTAGCGACACGACCGGTGCCGTAGGGACGACCCGTGGTCGTTGCCTTGGTCCCGTAGGTGCTGGAGCGTCAATTGTCCACTCCAGCGGCTTGGCGGTCGCTATCGCCTGCTCGACCATCAACTTGATTGCGGCTTCCGTAACGGCTTCGGGGAGGAGCTTGGCCCACCAGCCGACCTTGCTGCTCTCCCACGCCAACGCCCGTGGCAGGATGTCAGCGACGATCACGCTCATATTCGTGGTGCAGCCTTCTGGTCCCCACGCATTCATTCTCGCGGCGAGGTCGTAACAGGCTTGGCAGGACTCGAAACCCGCAGCCTTGAACATCTCGATCAATCGTCCACCAACTCCAGTCCCGTCCACCATTCTACGGATTGGCTCGGGCGTCCTGTTGTTTCTTCCACAGCAGGCGGCACCGGTTGCCGCGTCTGCTGTTCGGGGAACAATTCGCACAACCACACCGCTGGATTCTTTTAGGGTGTACGTTTTGCCGTCGTCCCCTAATCCAAACGGCTCCTTACCCCACATCACGCGGAATTTGTTTACCGTGTCGATCGGCAACTCGGACTGCCCTTCGCAGATTTGTCGGCGTCGGCTACCGGGAAAAAACTCATCGCAATCACCCATGATTTACTCCGTGACCGTTACTCGCCATTTGCTAATGGCGATGATGGGATGATCCTCAACCTCTGGTCCCCACGCACAAAGGCGAGCCATAAGGTAGGCTGTCTGCCAAGGGCTGACCCATTCCATTGGATCGCACACCTGATAAGGCCATGTAATAGAAAGACCAAGTTGAGTCTGCGTGACTCCGGTAGGGCTAATCCTAGTTAGTGACCATAAGTCCAGCGGAGTGAAGCTCCATTCGACGATAAATATACCTCCACCGGGTATCAGCACAGTTCCCATGTAGCCGCACCCTAAAGACGAGCCCATCCATCTCGTATAGTACATCAGTTGCACTTGGATGGTGCAGAGTTCGTCCGGGTCCATTACCGGCGGCATTGTGGGGTCATCGTAGGGATAGTGACCCCGTGAGACGACTGCCTCGAAGTCTGCGTAAATTACCTGCGGCGGGCCACCGCACCGCATTAGGCATGGTCCACATTGGTTCTCTTTGCAGCCGCCACAGAGGCTTGCCCTCCCGAACAAGAAGTTGTGAATAGTGGGGTGTGCTGGATCAAATCCAGCCGACAGGTCAAACGACAAACGCGGCCCACATTCGGTGATTGTTCCCTTGTTAAACGGCACAAGAAATGTGCCGCCAGCTCGAAGCCCGCAGGTCTTAGGATCAGGTCTACCAGAGGGCAAACCAGAGCAGTCGCCCTTCTCTAGGATCAACGAAAACGGGGCTATGTAGGCCGTGCCAGCACTGGCCCACTTTTCGCCGTCCCACGTCAGTTGGCCCTGAAAAACTTCGCCGTCGATGCTACCCCAAGCACACAACTTCTCGGGAACGCAACGGCACTTATCACAGTGGCTGTACATATACCTTTCGCAGTATCCGCCAGTGATGACGACTCGCCTGTTGTCGTCTAGTTGTCCTTTGTAGTCGCTGACGAATAACCCGCAGACGCAGGACTCAACCCGTAGCATCCCCGGTCGAATGTCGTGCGGATTGTTGCCGTCGAATGAGTTTGGCGGAACAGCCCAGTCGTTGGTCGTGTCGCCAGACTGCACGAAATCAAGCTCTAAATAACAGTTCCCGTCAACATCGCCTCGGAGGTAGATATGCTCTTGAGATAGCAAGCCGCCGCATGGCGGAGAGTAGGTCCAGCGGTCGTTCAGGGCTTCGTCCCACACAAACTCGACGCCTTCGTCTGGCTGATTATGTTTCCGTACACCCCAGACGCACAGCGTCTTAGCTGCAAAATCACACTTGCAAAGTGGATCGGTACGTGGCGGGATGGCAATATCTACGTTCGGAAGCCGGTCTATTCGGTTGAACGGGAGCTTGACTGATCTATATGACTCCAGCGTGACCGTACCTACACATGGGCCAGTGTCCGTCTCTATTGTGACTCCGGCAATTGAGATAGGAGGAGGGGCTAGGCACGTCGTGATGCTGCCGTCAATCCTGTACGTTTCGTCGATCCCTAACGCGGTGGAGTGGAGTTTCCAGAACGCCGGATTACCGTCAGATATCTCTGCTGCCGTAGACGCGAGTTTACAATCGCTGCCGATTGACAGCACGATATCAACACCCCCGGAAAATGTTACAGAGTAGTATGTAAATATGGTGCCTCGGAGGCTGGCGAATGCGTGCAGCGTGATTTCATCACAGCAAGGTCGCTGACCGGCATCACCACGGAACACGAAACAGAGCAGCTTCGGCACACAGCGGCAGGGGTTCTGCAAGCTGATGGGTCGGGTATAGAGACAGGGATTGCAGCAGCAACACCAATCTTCAATGCCTGTGCTAACTCCCGCGTGATGTGAAAGACACTTGGGGCCACCGACAATCGGGTCTGACCCATCTGAAATCAGCGGCCTAGAACGCGCCATAGTCTTCCTCCAGACAGCAGACGCTATCCACCGACCAGAAGCACTTGCCGGGAGTGACGCCACACACGAGCGGGGTCACGCCGTCCCAGAAGCCGTTTTCCGCGAACGTGGCGGTCCCGGTGATTCGCATCATGATGGCAATCGGCAGGTTGAACCAGCAGAAAAACGGGTCGAAAATGTAAACTATATCGCCAATGTTTACGTTGGCGTCACACGACTTCTGAGTCACTTCCGCCCTGATGTATTCGCAACCCGGCAACTCCCAGTAGTAGATGGAGATGGAGATCACCTTGAACCAGATTTTGCCGCCGACGCCGCCTTTAGCGTCGAGGACACGGATGGGGCGCTTGGTGGGCATCAGGTCGGGCGGGGAGCGATAGATGTCCGTCCGCAGGCCGTTGCCGAAGTCGCCCCAGGTCACTTCCGAGACCGTCTTGCCGGGGATCGTGGGGTTGCTGTCGTCGTCGTAGTGGATGCCCGCGTAGGAGACGTGGGCACCGGCACAGTCCACGAGCGTGCGGTACACGTCCTCGGCGATCTTTCTGGCCCGTAGATCGAGGTCCGCGTCGTTGTTGGGCGTCGTGTCCGCAGCCGCAGCAAATCGGGCGTGCTTGGTCTCGTAGACGATGTGGCGGCTGAAGGGGTTATTGGAGGGGAGCGGCACGCGGCCGCCCATGTCGCAATAGTCCGTCGCGGGCAGCGTCGCTCCGGTGATGGACTTGGGATACCAGCGGCCGTACTCGCTCGTCAGTTCGCCGGACGCCTGATCGTCGAAGGAGGTCGGGAACATGACATCAATAATGTTGGGAACGACTAACTCGCCCTGCAACACCTCGTCGTCGGCAAACAGCCCGTCCCCGAGTATGCGGGTCGTGTTTCCGGCGGACCAATAGGCCGTACTGGCGCTCGTGACCGTGACCTTCGAGCCGCCTTGGCTGTGGAACTGCGGCACGTCTTCTGGGTAGACGCCGCCACCAATGCTTCCCAGCCGCACGAGAAAGAAGTTGTGGACGAAGGCGTTGTCGAACACGATGGCGCAGCCGACGCGGCGCACCACATCGTTCAGGGCTTCCCACAGCGACAGGCCATCGTACCGCAGGTTCTCGGGGAGGATTTCGTCTGGATAATTGAAGTCCTCCAGCAGGTCCACGTTTGGATGGGCGCTGAACGTGCCGATCAGGGAGGGGTCTTCGGTGTTCAGTAGACCCCAGAGATGCTCGATCACACGAATCCAGGTCCATGCTCGTGCCGGGGGATAGGTGTTGTCGAGCGTGGCCTCGTCGTAGCTGTCGGCCGTCCCGCCCGTCCGGCGGCAGTTGAACTGATAGACGCCATTCTTGCGCAGCTTGGCCAGCTTGTACCGGGTGTCCACGAGATCGACGAGATAGAGCGCCTTGTCTTCGTGGGCGACTCCGGGGCTGATTCGCTTGGCCTTGCGAATGTAGATGCCGTCCAGCTCGATCTCATTGCCTTCCTGCCCGACGCCAAACTTCAGCTTGTAGCGTGTGGTCGTGTCCAGCACGTCCAGACTGGACCGTATCATCAGAACTTTGCCATAGCCGTACTCTTCGCCGAGGGGTGACGTGAACGAATTGGCGCGGCCCTCGAAGACGGACTCGTCCCAGTCCTGCTTGTCGAACGACTGGATCGCGCTCCGCGCCGTGACGATGGGCTGGCCACCAAGTGAGGCGTAGGCGATTCCGAAGTTGGGGGCAGCGGCGGTCAAGCGATTGGCCTCAAGAACTTACTCAACTATTCTGAAAACATTCAGGCGGGCGGAGCGGCTCCGGCCATCTGCTGTTGTTGGGCTGCGGCGAGCATCGCGGCCTGTTGGGGGTCCGCCATCGCCGCGTTCGGGTCTTCACCGCCGCCGCTCATGTCGGGCGGGGTCGCTCCCGGTGGGGCTTCGGGCTGGTCGATCGGCAGCAGCTTGGCGCGATCCACTTCGACGCCGTGGAACTCGAAGTCCCGCGACTGGAAGTTCCACCAGCAGAGATGCGCGACGATCTGTTTCTCGACCGCCTGAAACATCGCCTTGACGGTGTCGTTCTGGCTGGTGAGGAACGCTTGGAACGGAATCGACCGACCGGCATACGATCCCGTGCCGCTCGTCTGGCTGATGATGTCGTCGGGGATGCCCATCCCGCGCAGCATCTCGGTGTTGAGTTGCTCGACGTACTGGATCAGTCCCGAGCCATCGCCGTTGATCTTGGGCTGTTCGTAGCGCCACAGGAGATTCCCCTTCTCATCGAAGACTGATGGAAACGCCATGACGTTTCCAGTCTTGTTACGCTCCATCGCCTGCCGGGCGATGTCTCGGTAGGGCATAATCTGCGTCATGCCGTTGCCGTCGGTCCACTGGTACTCGCCCGGTGGATGGAACATCATGCCACTGTTGAAGGCATTCTTATAATTCCACAGCGTGAGACACGCAAGCGCCCCGTCGCGCCCCGTCTTGGTCAGCCACGGCCGATAGGCTCCTTCCAGCTCCGAAACGCCATCGCGCGAGCCGAACTGCTGGCGGTGGATGTAGTGGAACGCCTTCATGCCGTAGAGGTCATGCGGTTCGGACGCGACAGAACCGCGATCGGTGACGCGGATGCCGACGAGCTTCTTGTCGATCTCTAGGAAATCGCAGTCAGACGGATGGAAGTCGTTCAGCCCGGCGATCTCCATCTGCTTCGTCGTCTGGTTCTTGCGGTAGATCGGCTCGCCGCAACAGACCTTGTACCACATGGCCGTCGTGAGCTTGGGGATCACCGAGTCCCATGCGCGGAGCATCTGCTGTTGGGCGAAGGCCGCCACGTCGGGACGGCCGGAGACCTCGAACTTGATGTGCATCAAGGGGGCTTTGAGGATGCGCTCGCCCAGCTTGACTTGCTCATCGCGCCGCATCAGTTCGACCTGCCGCAGCGTGAACATGGGCAGGCCCATGTCGTTCATCGTGCCGCGATGATTCGGCGGGGGCAGATAGGCCGTCGTCTGGATTTCCAGCAGGTCTTTGGATGACATGCTGTCCGGCTTGTTGTCGGCAACCATGATTATTTCACCTGTCCGTTACGGACACGGGCCTCCATGTCGTCGGCAACACGTTTGCGGAACAACTTGTTGGCGCGTTCCACGTCACCGGTGGCCTCGATTAGGAGGTCACGCTCTCGGTACTTGGTGTCGAGGATTCGGTCGTAGAACTCTTCAAGGCGGTGAGCTGCTCGGAAACGCCTTGCATGGTGGATCGCAGCGTTTCGAGCGCTGCGTCGGCGGAAGCCTGGGGGGGGCGGGAAGCCAAAGGTGGTGGCGAACTCGGCCCATTCACGAAAAAACTTTCGTAGGTCTCCTTTTTCAGGAGGAGTTGCCGGTAGATCGCGTAGACCGTGGCCGTCGGGGCGATGAGCGCGTGCTTGGCGTTGAAGTGCGCCTTGAGCAGATTGGTGAATGCCAAGCCGTTGCCGTGCGTGAACGGCAGGGACTCGCCGTCCGCGTCTTCCCCGTTGGGGCACTTGGCGGGCGAGCCGTCTTCGCCACTGAGGCGATCCTCGGGCTTGATCAGCGAATCGAGTCGGCGGATTTCGGAATGAATCTCGTCGATCTCGTCGGCGGCGAGCAGGTCGTACTTCTTGCCGCGAAACGAAATCACCACGGCATCGCCATCGAAATCAATCACGTCGTCGGACATCTGTGCGGCTTCCTGTAGGTCAACAATGGAACTTTCTAAGCAGTTCCATCGAAACTAGCACAGGTGGCGCGCGGCTCAAACGCGACTTTTTTGAGTAAAACCGAGCCGGGACCGCACTTTTTTGTGTCTTGGTCCCTGAGTTTTGCGTACTAGCGACTGTTCAGTTTGCGCCGATCTCTCCGGAACCCTTTCCATCATGTTTACGACGGACAGTCGCACCGAAAACTTCCTCACCTCGCTGGGCGTCAAGTTCGATTACACCAACGGGCTGCGTCTGCCGGAGGACTTATGTCCTGAATGGGATCGGGAGAACATCGGCCGCCCGGTCGCGATCCGCGAAGACGCCGTGATGGAGTACGCGACGCTGATGGAATCCGGTTCGCCCGCTCCCGCTCCGATCCTGTCTCGGTCGGACGGCGGGTTTCGTGTTCTGGATGGCGTGCAGCGACTGTCAGCAGCCGCCTTGAACGGAACGACGCGCGTGTCGGCGTACATCGTGGAAACCGATTCCGGAGACATGCTCGCTTCGATTCGCGTGCTAGCCAATGCTCGTATGCAGGGGCGAGCCGAACCCGCCGAGTGGACTCGCCGCCGGGCGGTTGAGGTTCTGGTTGTGGATCGCGGCCTGAGTCACAACGAGGTGGCTCAGATGGGAGGCTGGAAAGCGGCTGACCTCAAGCGTATTGCCGAAGCGGTGGAGCTACAGTCTCGAATCTCCCGCATGGGCGGCCCTGCCTTGCCAGACGCGATGCTACTGGAGTTGCGTCCGCACATTCATGGCAACTCGGTTCTGGAACAGGCCACGAATCCCGTCGTGGGCTTCCTGAACACGCTGAAGCAGTCTCGCATCTCGGTGGCTGATGCTGCGCCTTACATGGTCGCGTTCTTCGACGCGGCTCCGAAATCAGCCAACCCCTACAGCGTCTACTCGGATCGCCTCTCGGCTGTGCATGACGATCCGGAAATCAAGTCTCGGCTGACTGGCAGGCCATGCGCCTCGCTGCCGAAAGATGTTGTCTTGCTGCGCGCCCTCAAGTCGGCCGAGACCGTCTTGGAGAGCATCCTCACGCATGGGGAGCGGGTGACGAATGTGGATGAGTTCTTCCACATCCTCAACCGACTCACCAAGCACATAAAATCCCTCGCCCCGAATCAGCCTCCGCAGCAGGCGCGAGTCCCGGCTGATATGTGGAGTCCAAAATAGTGATCGCGCAAGTCAAGAAGCAGTTCGAGGATCTTTCGGGGTATCTCAGTCGCGACGTGAGTGGCCTCGGGAAGTTGCGGAAGCTGAAGGAAGCCGTCAACGTGTTGCGAACGCGGCTGGCTGCCGCTGAGGCCACGGAGGCTCTGGCGATAGAACTCAAGGAGGCGTCTATTGAGCGATCCAAGGCCGTTGAGCGCGAGCGGGACGAGTTGCGACTGGAAACACACCGCTTGCAGCAGCGGGTGGCAAACCTCACGGTGGCGATCAAGGACGCGACTGCCGTGGAGCCGGAGCCGGAGGTTGTCCACGAACCTCTATCGCCCGAGAAGTCTGACTCGGAAATCAAGGGTGTACTGAAGCATCTACGGAAACACATGCCGTACTGCCCTGTGATGGCGGAGCGAACGCACCTCCCCGGCAAGCGGGATGTGTTCGTGTTCGACCGTAATTCACTGGCCACGGGCTGGTCGCATCAATCGCTGTGGAACCTCGGGGCTTCCGTGGCTCTACTGGCGATGATGAAAGACACGACGATCGCGATCCAAAGCGAGGGCGGCTGCCGCTCCGCAATTCACGATACAGACAAAGAGTTTGATGAAAGCTACACGAGACCGCTGTTTCAATGGATATCGAAAAACATCGACATTCACTCCAACACCTTCAAGGCCGGGCCAGTGAGGCTCACGAACTGCCACCAATACCATGTGAGCGACAAGATAGGCTGAGTCGCGCGAACATTGCGCAGTAAACGGCAGAGCAAACTGCGGTGGCGCGAGGCTCAAACGCGACTTTTCCGGCAGGAACTTCGGGGTGGAGCGCATCGACGATGCCGTGGTGCGACAGCAGCGCGCGGCCTACGTCGCGAGCAAGAAGAAACCGGCGTCCAAGTAGGCGTCACGCCTCGTCCCACTCCATCCCTTCGGGGACGACAGGTGTCTTGAACAGCTTCTTGGCGAGGTCATCGAGGTCGGGCAGCAACGCGGTGAGTTCTGTCGCCACGGTGAGTTCCACCTTCCATGACCGCACATAGACGGTACACCCCAGCAACTTCTTGCTGGATGTTTTGCTTTTGTCTTTCCCTATCACGACTTTCTTGGTGTCGATCAGGTCTTTAGCAAACTCCGGCATCTCGGGAGACACGCCAACCCGACAGGCTTTGCCGATCATCCAGATTTTAATCGTTTCGCCGGAATACGACATGCGGTTACGGTTCACATCCGGGTCTTGCGAACCGGGGATTGGCTCCTTGTCTGCTGTTGATGGTTTTGTGTAGGTGTCACTAGCCGTACCCTCTATCGGCTGCTCCTTAAAGCAGCTAATGTCTTGCTCTGAAACCAGCTCCAGGGCGTTATCGTATTTCACGTAGCTCTTTTCCGGTGCCGGGCAGACGTTCTTCAGTGCCGACTGAAGGTCGTTCGGGAACGGGTCAATCCTCTGGTTGTGGACCGTGACCTCAAAGGGCTGGCTGGTACAGGGCGTCACCAGCTTGTCGTCGCTCGGCTCGTAGGACAGGTTCGCGATCGAGCGACGCGCCCACGGCAGGCGAGTCTCCTCTGGCCCCCCTGTCGGCATTGCCCGCTCATAGGTCTCGTCGTTGGAGGTCTCGCTCTGGCCGTACATGGACTTGCGCCATTCCAACCAGCCATCGTTGCCATCTGACACCGGGGTGAACAGGCCTGCCGACTTGATGAACCCGTAGGGTGAGGCGGACAGCTTATAGAAGCTGATCGAGAACGAGACCTTGCGCGCGAACAGGTACTCCGTGATGCTGACATTTGTCAGCAAAATGCCACCGTAAGCGTCTCGGGCTGCCTTTATCCGCTTGTCGATGATCGGGTACAGCTTCTCCCATGCTTCGGATGTCGGGAGCGGGTTGGCGACCTCGCACGAACCAGATAACTCGCTGACGCCTTTGGTGAAACCTGAGTCCGCCCCGATCGCGACCTTATGGATGACCTCCATCGCCACGACACCGGGAGGGTAGGGGTTTGGGCTGTCGCATTCCTGATCGACAACCGTGAAGGAAATTCGGTCGCGCTTCTCGTTCAGGGACCACTTGTTCTCGGTTCTCCGGAACGCCTTAGGCATGTGGATCGTCAGTCGGTCTCGGTAGTCGTCCGCTGAGACGGTGATGACGTTCTCGGGCTGTTCTAGTGCCGGAGCCGACACGATCTCGATGAAGCCCGTCACCGTGCGTGAGGTGTAGCCCCGATGGTCGGCCGACCAGTCCACGCGGTAGCAGACCTGCTTGATGTCGTCGCGTTTCCATGACTGCACCTCGTAGCCAGTCGGGCCGTCTCCGATTATTTCCGGGCATTGCCCGACAGCAGCCGTCACGGACCAGACGACCTCGAACGCCTTATTGGCCATGATGGGGACGATCGAGCCGACCTTGGTGCGCGGCCCATAGTTCACATCCACGAGATCGTAGCCGTCTCCGAACGTCGTGTTGACGTGGAACTTGTGGAAGATCTTGTCCTCGAAGATCAGTGGCTTGCCGTCCTGAGACAGCATGTGCCGAATGCGATCCGTGATGGTCAAGTATCCGCCGGAACCGATGTCATCCGGGTGGATAATGCAAGCGACTCCGCTGTAGTCGCCGAGGCTGATCGTCGCCTTGATCTCGATCGTGACGTTGCTGTAGATCACGGCGCGGTCGTCTTCTCCGCGCACGTTCTCGATGCTCACCTTGGAGCTAATCATCGGGCCGTCGAATTCCAGCCCGTTGTAGGAGACTCTTCCGATGCCGGGAAGTGCCATAGCGATGCCCTTCCGTTGTAGTTAGCCGAACGCGCCGCCAGCGGCATTCCAGTCTTTCTTCGACTTCGGCTTTTTCTTGGGGCCGACGTTTCGGACCGCGCTGAACTTGTGCTGGTCCTGATCGTCGCCCATCCCGTGACCTTGCAGGAACTGGTTCATGAATTGGTCAATGTCGAGACCGCCTTCATCGTCGTCCTTCTTGGCGGTATCCACGAGGTCTTCAATCCCCTTGGCCGCTTTCCGGAGATCGTCCCCGAATTTCTTCATCTGTGCTTCGGTGCCCTGCTGGCTGAACGGCCAGCACTCCAGCATTTTCCCAATGCACTCGCCGATGTAGGCGAGGTACTTGAGTGCCTCGGCTGCCATGCCGCCGAGAACCTGATTCACGAACCCGATCAGTGGCTCAATGAGTTCCAGCAGTGGATTCATGATCGCCAAGCCCGCCTTCATTAAGCCCGCTTCGAGGTTCTGGTTCGACTGGCTGATGTCACTCGTGACATTGGTGTGCCTTGCCACGTCCTCGCCAACCGCCGAAGCCCGGTCCATGTCTCCCGTAATCTGCGCGACATTGGCTTCCGCGTTGGCCGTGGCGATCTCGGCGCTGTAGGACTCCAGATTTTTCGAGGCTGCGTTGGCGGATTCTCCGACCGCTTTGAAGCCTGCGACGACTCCCGCGACGGCTCCGGCGAGTGGGCCGCCGGTGAGCGCTCCGGACACCGCCGCTGAAGCGGCCGAGTTGCCGATGCTGGGGGCGTTCTGCGGGGCTTGTGCGGAGCGAGTGGCTTCCTTGTAGGAATTGTAGAAGCCGCCGCCTGCTTCGCCGCCGGTGACGATGGACTGCGTGTCTTGTTCGCTGGCCACGTAGGGCGCTGCGGTTTTCAACCCCGATTTCACTGCGCTCTCGGCGCTATCAGCGGCACCCATGACGCCGCTATAGGCTGATTTCGTCGCCTTCGCTGCCCCGACAACAGCCTTACCGGCCTTCGATGCTGCTCCGGCAATGAACCCGCCGATCGAGTGCCCCTTGACCGGCTCGCTCGCGGCGGGAGCCTTGGCGGCGTTGATCTCCTCCATGAAGTCGAGGCCGTGCGTCTTGACGGCTTCGGGGCGCATGACGTACTCGCCCTCGGTGAGAGCGGCGGGAACCTTATCGACGCCAGACTTCTGGCCGGGGACGAGATTGGGCGAGACGAACGGCGCGGGCGATGCGGATGGTGATGCGGCGGACGGCGCGGGCGATGCGGATGGCGCGGCGGACGATGACTTCCCGTCCACGATCGCCGAGTAGATGCGGTCTAGCCCTGCCGTGACGCGGCTGAGGTCGAGCGGGGGCGTCTTGGATGGAGTCTCGTCGGCGGGTGTCGCGGGCGATGGCGTGGCCAGTGTCGTGGACTGGCTGGGTGTTGTGCCCGGCAGGGAGGACGCGAGTTGTTCCACGGCGCTGACGAGTGACTGGATCGCGTCTGTGTTCAGGTCAGCGGACTTGGCGATGCTCTTGGCGGCTTCGCCCACGGTGGGGCCGTCGTCGTCGAGTTGAGCCTTGGCGTGGTGCAGGTCGTCGCGCCCGGATGCGGCGGGCTGCTGAGCGTCCTCGTCCGGCAACGAAGAGTCCGGGTTCCCCTCGTCGTAGGGGAACTCCGGAAGCTCATCGTCAGTATGGTCAGGTCTGGGCACGTTGGCTCCCGCAGCGACTCAACACGTCAGGCCATCTCGTACCACTTGACTTCGGACGAGATAAGCGTTGGTAGCATCCGCAGCATGATCGGCAGGGTCCGCAGGGAGTTGCCAAGCGAATACTCCACGTTGAATCCTTCCGCCAAGAATGTGCTGGCCGCCGTGATCGAGGCGGGTGCGACCGTACAGGACGAGGCCCGCGCCGTGAGAACCATCACCTTCGACAGTCCGCAGTTTCCAACGAAAGCGCCCATGTTGGCGATCCCCATCACGCCGATGTTCGTCGGGCCGCCGACGATGGCCGAGATCGAGGCCCATTTCAGCCCCTCGAAGATGCAGAACGCATTGCCGCCACGCAGGATCAGGTCGATCACGGAGTCACCGTAGTAGTCGGCGCGCACGCCCTGTGCTTCAAACGTCTGCTGGATCCGGAAGGCGTCCTGAATCAAGCCGATGTCGTTTGCGTTGTAGGTGCCCGTGTAAGAACCCGACTGAAAACCCGTGGTCAAGGCCATGATGATGACTCCTTGTCAGGATGTGCGTGGCGTGTTTGGTGGTCAGGTAGAACTCGGTGCGTCGCTCTCGACGGGAGCGGGAGCCGGGCTGGCAGCAGCCGCCTTCGCGGCCGCCTTGGCCTTGATCGCCTTGGCGGCGGCTCGATCTGCTGCGGAACCGCCATCCATTTCTTCTTCGAGAATCGCGAACTCTTCCGTGTCGAGGCACAGTGGACAGGTGATGACACTGCGGAACGCGACGTTGGACGCCGATTCCGGCAGCTTGGATTCCGGGGTACAGGCCACGCGGTAGCGTTTGACGCCCGAGAAAATCGGGCCGTTCGCGTCGAGGACGATGAGGTGTGTGGAAACCTTGCGGGGTGCGTCGTCGGCCATTTAGTTCGCCTCTTGTGATGCTTGAGTCCGTCGTATCCCGTCGAAGTACAGTGTCTGGGACAACCCGATGGCCGGGGCTTCCTTGGTGGTCGGGCAGCGCCACCACGAGGCCGTTCTCGACTCGGCCTCACCGCCATCGGCAAAAAACAAACCGCCGGTGAATTGGGTGTCCCCCACCTGAGTGTTGAGGGCACAGGCCAACTCGTTGTTGTCGTGGAGCATCGTGGCGATCTCGCGGCAGATCGCCTCAATCCCGGCTCCACAACTGGAGATCGCGCAAGCCTTCTGAATGAACTTCTCGCCCCACCACTGTGGTTGAATCGACCCCGCCTTGACGCTCACCGTCACCCGGCAGGCAAACTCTTCGTCGAACGTCGGACCCAGCTTCCACGCGCCCCAGCGTCGCCAGCGGCCCGGATGGATCGCGATGAACAACTGAGACGCATCGGGCGGGGCATTGCCGGGACTGTCGGTCACGAGGCACTGCCGATCCTGAATCCCCAAGTGGGAGCGAATCAGGTCTCGAACAGCGGCACGGACCAGCGTTCCTGACATCTTGTGTGCTTACTCAAACGGGATGTTCGTGCTGTTGTTGCGCACCACCACCGACCGTTGATCGCCCGTATTGGTCCACGGCTCGGTTCGGATCTTGTGGCTGTCGTAGCGTTGATCGACGTGCAGGTTCGACATCGAGACACCGGGATCGGATCGCACCGAGAGGCCGGGTATCTGGCGTTGGCCCTGCGATATCTGCTGGAGCGCCATCAGCCGCTCGTCATAAAACTGTTGCAAGCCCGGCGGGATGGCCCCGTTGGCGCTGTGTCGGAAAATCCAGACGCAAATGAAAATCGCTTCGGTGTGCGACAACCAGTTCGGCTTGACCGCGTTGGCTGTGGTCAGGTCGTACTGGTTGACGATGTAGCCGTTGATGTCTTCAAAGGCGTATTCGCGGGCGAACTCAATCTGGTCTTCATCGACCGTGACGGACGACAAATCCCCGGTGGTCAGGGCGGGCAACGCGCACAGGTTGATGTAGCGTTTGACATCGACGTTGGTGCTGTAGAACCCCACGAACGGCCGTCCTTTCAGTAGCTGTCAAAGGATGACAGCCCGACGAGTTTCTTAGCGGCTCGTCGCTCCAGCTCGATCACCACCACATCCGATGGGACCGCGTACTGCGAGATCGCCATCATCAAATCGAAGTAGACTTGCTCGACCGATCCCCACGGGAACGGGTTGGTTTTCTTGTCGCCCTTGTCGGTCGCTCGCAGGGGGTTTTGACCCCGTGAACCGAGATTGATGGGAGCCAAGGCCAAGGCCCATTTCAGAAACTTGATGCGGGCCTCGGGCTGCAACTTCTCCAGCGCGATCCGGATTTCCTTGCGGTCGTCCCGATTGTCGATCGTCTTCGTCGAACCAATGATGACCGCCATGAACGATGTCCCGTGTGGTAATAAAAAACGGCGGGACGGGAGTGAACCCGCCCCGCCGGGGTTGTCAGTCGCGAAACCGATCAGAACACCACTTGCGCCCAAGCCGTGGCGGCGGGGACGTAGAGGGCTGGGCAGGCGTTGTCTCCGGAGTACAACTCGACCACCGCAGGGTCATCGTTTTCTTTGCTGTAGGCGTAGGTGCCGTACTTCTCGCTCGGGGCCTTGCCGTGGCCTTCGCTGACGACTTCCGAACCGATGAGCATCTCCATCAGGTCTTTGTCGGGCTGAGGGCCGAACCAGGCGTAGTTGTCAGGGATCAGCTTCTCGCGTCGCAGCGTGTGCGGCGGGCCGACATCCATCACGGCATCGGTGATGATGAACTCGACGAAGTTGGCCGCGTCGATCTCACCCACACGGTTCGTCAACGGCTTGCCGTTGAAGCCCATGCCGACATCACGCTTATCGACCTTGAAGACGCGGTTCGAGGAACCGGCTTGTCGCTGCACCAGCGTGTTGGTCTTAATCAAATCCCACGTCTTCGAGTTGATCACGGCCACGTCGAGACGCGAGCCGCTGGTGTACTCGAACGCGGCGTTGATGGCGCTCAGGTGACGGGGGATGTCCGTCGAAGCGACCGTGGCCCAACTGGCGTCGATGATGTTCCCGTCGCCGGTCATGTTCAACTGGAGCGTGTTCCCGGTGGGGATGCGCCAACTGATCGTGTTGATGGCTGCCGTCGAATCGAAATCGTAGTACGTGGTGTCACCGACTTGGTGGCCGTACAGGTTGCCGCGCATCATGCCAGCGGTCATCAACAGGCGGAAGTTCGCGGCCCGTTGGCCGAGATACCGCTGTTGCTTGGTGATGTAGTCGATCCCGCGTGGATCGTAGTCGGAGTAACCGCCACCGATCTTGCGGAAGTTGTTCAGGTCGTCGTGCAGCAGGGGGAGCTTTTCCGCCATGCGAGGGAAGACGATCTCGACCCGACCGACCGGATTGCGTGCCACCGTCGCGGCGGGAGCCGCTGGCGCACGGAACGACGCGGCCGTGCGGGTGTCGTCGAAGATATCCCAACCACTCTTGCGTTTGCCGACACGCAAGAGGTTCTTGCCATCCGACTTGGGATCGTTCCCATTGAAGCCGAACAGCCCGAGAATCGGGGAGGAAGTCGCGGCCACCGTCGAAATTGCTTTCGCGGTGTACAGCGTGGTCAGCAACTCGCTGATGGAAGCATCGGTGGCCATAACTCAAACTCCTTGTTGTGTAGAACTGTTTTGAATCTTCTGAAAACGTGTGGTCGCACTCGGGCGGGAATCAGGTGACGGTGATGGTGACTGCGCCAGCCGACCGATCGGAAAACACCCACTTGAGCGTGCCTCCGATGTAGGTGCCGACGAACTGGAACCGGGCACCGATCTTCATTGCGGTGGTCGAGGCGGCGACGGTCGAAGCCGACAGGTCGTTGACGGCCACGATGTCGTTGGTCGCCGCGCTGGAGACGGTCATGTTCTGGTCAGCGGCGTTGAGGATCTCGATCACGGCTCCGTTGACGAGAGCAGGCAGCGTGTGGGTCAGGGCACCGGCACCGACAGAGACGATCAAGCGACCGTAGTCCGCCGAGGTCAGGGTCGTGGCGGCCGTCACCGACTTGGCACCGGCGTAGGTGTGGCCCAACACGGCGGGAGACGTGGCCATGTCGTCGAACGTGAAGCCTTGGGCCTTGAGCTGCGCTCGGGCACGGGCGTCGAGTCCGTAGGCTTGGCTCTCGGAAACCTTGAGGTTGCCCGAGGTGGCGATGAGGCCGGGCTTGGAGATTGCGTTGCCCGTCGAAGGGTCGAGTACGAAGACTTCGCGAGCCAACACACCCGAACAGAACTGGGAGCCGTCGTTGGCGTCCGCGTCGTACTGCGTCCATGAGCCAGCGATGTTGGCCATGAGCAGGCCCGCACGTAGCTGCATTTCGTAACCGACGTGCAGGGGATCGCGTGCGGTCGAGGCGATGATGCCAAGGGCGTCATACGTCGCGAACATGCCGAAGCGACTCTGGAAACCAATGTCGGTCTCCACGCTGTTGCGACGATCCGTGATGCCTGGCAGGCTGTTTCCGTATCCGATGGCTGACATTGTGACGACTCCTGATTGGGCGGGGTGGCAATTGACTTTTTGTGGAACTGTCTAGGCGATTTCATTGCCTACTGACGAACAAGGCCGTGCATGGCGAGGATTTCCTCGGCCCGCTCATCGGTCATCTCTTCGGAGGATCGGAACTCGGAGTTATGGTTCATGGCCTGCGCGGCACGGCTGAACTCGGTCTCGTTCCCCGAAGGGATCGCGCTGCCGGGCTGGGTCTCTTCCAAGACCTTGATGCGTTCGAGGAGCAGGACGTTTTTCAGGTCGTTCTGGCGGCTGAACTCGTACTGACCGACGGCGGCCACCAACTCATCCGCCTTGACGCGCGTGGCGCGGCCGGTGTCAAACAGCCCCTCGATGCGTTCGGCGAGTGACTGCCGTTCCATCTTGGTTTGCTTGTGTTCCAGCGCGGCGTAGAGCGGGTTGCCAATCAACTGATCGCGACTCATCGAGACCACAGCGGGACTGGCCATCGGGGCGGGAGCCGGAGGAGCCATCGGGGGAGCAGGGGGGGCCATGTCGTCTTCGTCGTTGTCGCCCACATCGACTCCGTGGAGCTTGGCCATTGCCATCATCCCCTCGTGGAGCGTCTGCGAGAGCGAGTGCATGATCTGCATACAGGTCGCCACGGCGTCGGGGGCTTCGTTCTGTTCGGGTGCTGGTTCTGGCGCGGGGGCGTAACCGTAACCGTCGTCCTCGCCTTGCGGCATACCGGGGGGCATCCCCATGCCGGGCGTGGCCGAGAATTCATGCACGCCGAGCTTTTGAGCGGCGCGCGCCAGAACGTCGGGGTTTTGCAGGATGCGGTCGATGGCCTCTTCGGGAGTCAGTGTCACTGATTCGTCCTCCGGTTGTGACCATTGGCTGGTCGAGAAACACATAGCCCGCGAGAACGCCAAGACCGGCGAGGCCACGGGGCTGAAAGTTCGGCTTTGATTGACCGCCACGGGCTTCGTCGTCAGCGCGATGTGGTGGATCGGGTTTTCCCACTTGCGCGAGAGCGAGTCGGTCCACGTTCCGCCAAACTTGGGCGAGACGTAGCAGCCGGACTTTTGCAGGTCGTCGGCATAGCGGTCGTCGATATCGAGGACAGCGAACAGCGTGTCGCCTTCGCGGTAGATCGAGTCCACCCACCCGGCGTTACTGCGCGGATCGCCCTGCTTGCGGTTGGCCCATTCGAGGGGATCGCTGTTCTCATCACCGCGCGGCGGATGCTCCCACGGGACGGGGATGCCGATCTCGGCGGTCTTCATGTCGCTGAACGTGCGCGACCAGTGATCCAACACATCCGTCGTGACATCGACCGTGAACTCGGGGTTAGCCGAATCCGGGCGATATGTCGCGGCCTTCAGGATGTCTTTGATCAGCTTCATCGCGTCTCGCTTTCGGTGGCTTGGCGGCGAGAGCAATCCCGCCAGAAAGTCCATCCTTGTCGATGCCGCGCCGAACTCCGACGCGACTTGACGCGGTTCGTTGACCGTATTGACGAGAGGCGAGGGTTGACACGATCGCGACAGACCGCAAGAATCGTCACGGATGTTCTGATTATTTACCGACAAGGAATCGAGGCGCGAGTGGCGAAGAAGAAGGTCAAGGCAGCGGCGACCAAGCCCGTACCGCCCCGCAAGCTCGGGCGCATGCCGCTCGAACAGGCGCTCAGTGAGACCCCGATCTCGTTCAAGGACGCGGCGGGGATGTTCGCGATGCGTCCCTCGCGCCAAGTTCTCTACCGCTGGCGCACGTTCGGGATCCAGTTGTCGTCAGGGAAGCTGGCGATCATGGGATGGTTCCGCGATGGCGCGACTGTCCTGACAACCCGTGAAGCCGTGGAGCGTTTCCAGCGGCTGGCCAATAGTGATGCGTGATCTGGAGAACAGTCAGGCGTGAGTGGGTGTAGGAGCGGCTTCATTCACCGCCCCGCGTCGTTCGACTCGGCGACTCATGTATTGCAATGCGAAGATGGCATGGCGGGATGGGTGCCGCTCTCGAATGCGTGGATAGGAAACCCGATGGGACCAGTGTGTTAGATGGAAACCGAAACTGGAACATGGGTCGCCGGGAGCCAGTCGGTAAACAACGCGAAGCAGTGGGCATCACCCTAAATCAAACATGACTCCACGACGTAGGAAAGACGCTGACTAAACCTGCTTGCAGACCGGTGGGAACGTAACCGGCGAATTGGGACGCGACCAATTCCGTGATTGCACGAGACGCGACGACAGCGGGTGCGACGAGCCGCAATCGTAACTGCGGTGACACTCGGGAAAATTAGACAGGCCCAACCGAGGGGACGGTATGCAAACGCCAACCATCGGCGACGATGGGGAACGGATAGTCGAGGCCATGCAAAGAGCCATCCGGACACGTCACCGGCAACTTCACATTGAGGTAGGATTGTCATGGAAAAAACGAGTGAGGCTTCTGTGCCTGACTACAGGCGAGACAGCCAGTGGTTCGCCGATCTGTATCACGCCTGTGAGAATGCGGCGGATTATCTGGAATCATGCGAGTGGAGGTCCGGCGACACGCCGCGCGACAACGATCGCCAGATTGCGGCGAACCGAGAGATTGCCCGCCGCCTTCGCGGAATGGGTGATCGGCTGCCAGTTAGGGGAGGCTGATGTTAAATATCCAGCGACTGCACGCACTTCACGCGGCGAAGACGCAAGGCCCGTGGGAGCGGTGTCAGGCGAATAACGGGACGTGCCAGTGCGGCCTAGTGTGGAGCAGCTCTCCACATTCCGAATGATCGAATCAGAGTTAGACGGCTAACCGTAGACAGACGAAGCGTCCCCTCCCTCAAAGGAACATTGTGCTAAACACCAATGAAGAGTTTGATCCCAAGTTGCCGCCTCCGGCCGATTGCACCCTCGGCAAGATCGGGAACATTTTTCAGTTTTTCGAGAGTCTTGATGTTTCTGACTCAAAAAAACAACCGTCGGCGGAATGGTTATCGGATTATTTAGAGAAGCAGTCAAAGTTCCTCTCGGATCGGGTCGTCCGTGGCACTCGCGTCGTACACGGAACGATCCTCTGGATGAAGATCGTTTTAGATGGAGATTGCATGATCTCTCGCGCCGCGATTCGTACTCGACTCAATGCAGCCGAACGAGAAGTCGCCTTTCGGCTCGCGCTTGAGGTCTCGGTCCCGTTTGCGATGAGCGAGTCATGGAGGCATGACATGATTGAGCGTGACGAGGCCCGGTCGCTGCTGGCGGAATCAGTGCCCACCCTGACTGCACAGGCTGTTTCGTAGACATTACCCCTCCCTCAAAGGAACACTGTGGCCCACGCCAAGCCGAAGCCGAGTTCACGACAGCGCAAAGCGGCTGCCAAGCCGCGCACGAAGTCTGCTCCGCGCGAGATTCCTCCCGCTCCTGTCGCGCCGGAATCCGAAAGAAACTTCAAGCCAGTTCTGCTGCAACGCCTCTCGGCGACGAGGCCGAATCAGGTTGCCTACCTTGAAGCGATGGCCAAAAACACGATCGTCTTCGGGCTGGGCTGCTCGGGCACGGGCAAGAGTTTCATGGCGGCGGGCTATGCGGCACGCGAGCTAACATCAGGCCGGACGCAACGCCTAATCCTGTCGCGGCCCATCATCCAGTGCGGTGGCGATCACCTCGGGTTTCTGCCGGGCGATCTCAACGCCAAGGTGACACCGTTCATGTCGCCACTGCTGGATTCGCTGGGAGCCTTCTTCAGCGTGGCGGACATCGAAGCGTTGCTCGCGCGGGACATGCTGCGCATCACGCCGCTGGAGCTGATGCGCGGGGCGTCCTACAAGGATTCGATCCTGATCCTCGACGAATCCCAGAATGCCAGCCGCATCCAACTGGAAATGATCCTGACCCGCATCGACCACGGGACCAAGCTGATCTTCACCGGGGACGAGCGCCAGCAGGACATCGGCGGCATCAGTCCGCTGATCGAGACCGTGCGGCAACTCTCGACGCCCGAGATGCTCGCGTCGATGGCCGTCGTGCGGTTCACGCGCGAGGACAACATGCGCTCGCCCATCGTGGCTGAGATTTGCGGCAGGCTGGGGCTTTAGTCGTGGCCGCGAAACCATGATTCAGAAAGGCGGCAATCATGATCTGCGCGACATGCGGAGAGCAGATGTCTCACGGCGGGACGATGGCGACGTTGGTCGGGTGCGAATCACCCGTAGGTCATAACCACGACGACAATTGCCGCGCCAGAACCTACCGGTGCCGAAACGGTCACGTACTGACCGTGTCGCGTCGCAACACCTGCCCGTCCTGCGACTGGAGGGGCGTCGCCACTTGCTTCTGTCACGACGGAGAAAAGGTAGACGACTGGCCAGATGAATGAGGTCCGGCAGGCTGGGGCTTTAACGCTAGGAGGCAACGTATATGGCGATTGATGACGACGACGACAATCCTGACGACAATTTTGACGACGTGGGCCACTATCGAGGCGACGACAGCGAGGAAGGCGCGGAAGGCGAGGGCGAGGGGCTGACAACTCGGGAGTGCCGGATTGTCCAACTCATCGCCGCGCCGGGATACCACGCCGTGTTCGCCGTCGATCACGACGGGCACGCCCCCAGTGATGACGACGAAGAAGCCCCGCTGATGCTGGCGAAGCGCCCCGTCCACTTCCTCGCCGTCGTCAACTCCATTTACAGGCTGCACGAAAGCAAGGGAGACCTCCAGCAGGGCCAATTCACCGACCAAGACTCCGAACACACGGTCGGGGCGGTCGAGATTGTCGCGGGGACCGTGCGGCTGGTGAGCATCGCCACAAACTTCGCCGGGATCATGCCTCCCGGCTGCGAAATGTCTGAGTCCGTCGGCTACCTGCGCAGCGACTACTACGACCGGCTCGATCAAGGTGGCGACGATGCGTGACCGAGATCACCGACCCCCGCCCATTGAAGAACCCGCCCTACGGCATCGACGCAAACACGGCAAGAAGACCTTGGCGATTGAAGCATGTTACACCGGGAAGGTTTACTTCGGCTTTCAGAACAACGGGTGGCGAGTGTGGGCCAGGTACGAGACGGAGCGCGATCGCGCGAATGCACTTGACCAACTGAGGAAGAAGATCACGTCGTGGGAGTTCCGGATTCCCGACGAGCCACTCGGCTGATTATTGCTGGCCCCAAGCCTGCTGGATGTCAGCGGGAGCCTCTTTGTTTACAACCCTTTCAGGACAACGAGAACAATGATTAAGCCGAACGTCGGAACGTGGTCGCTAGAGCTGATTACCTCGCAGCGGGCCGAGAAAATGCTCGCCGATAAAGCGCCCAACCGCCTGATCCGCGCGTCGGGCCTAGAGGCTCTCACTCGCGCGCTGGAGGCCGGGACATTCGAGACCACGCACGAGGGGATCGCGTTCAACCCCGATGGCCAACTCGTGGACGGCCAGACGCGACTGACGGCGATCGTCAACACGGGCGTCTCGGCGTGGATGTGGGTCTATCGTGGCCTGCGCAGCGCGATGAACGTCAACCTCGGCAGCTCACGCTCGGCGTCCGACGCGATCACGATCAGCGGGGTTCGTGCGACGCGGGCGGAAGTTGCGACACTGAAGCGCATGCTGATGTCCTGCAACTCGGAGCCGGTCTGGGTGCGATTCGCGACCAACGAGCAGTTGCGCGAGTGGTTTGAACTGTACTCGGACGCGATTCGCACTGCGTACAAACTGGGTTTGAACTGCAACAAAAAGGGGATCACGTCGGTCGCGGTCGTGGCCCCTGTGGCGCGAGCTACGTTTACGCAAGACCCGGTGCGACTGAAGGAGTTCGTCGATTGCTTCATCAGCGGCGTGATCACGAACGGGGAAGACATCGCGGCGATCAAGTTGCGTGACCTGTTTCTGCGGGGGCACATCTCCGGCAGCGCTGGGCACCTGGCCCGTGCGGAAGCCTACGCGAAGGTGGAATACGCGCTCGACGCCTTCCTTCGGCGGCGCGAGATCAGCCAGATCCGACTTGCTCACGGCGAGTTGTTCGCGATCCCGAACGATCCCGCCCTGTCGCGAGAAGCGGGGGTGATGCAATGACGGTCGATGAAGCCCGTGCGAAGGTCTACCGCGTCATGCGTGACCGCGACATCCGTTTTCCGAAGGCACTCGCGCCCGAGATCGGCGTCTCGGCTCATGCCCTGACCTCGTTCATGCAGTGCTACTCGCAGCCCAAGGCGGATTTCTTTCTGGCCGTCTGCGACTGGCTGGGGTATCGGCTCGCTCCAACGCAGGAGACGGAATGACACGCGACGAGATTCTTCATGCGATCAATGCCACATGGAGCGACGCCGCCAATGTCATCGCTCCGGGCACGCTCAGCTACGGCCCATCCGGGTTCGATGGCACGCAACAGCCATTCGGTGTCCGTGATCGGATCGCGGACTTTGGTGTCTTGGCCGCCGCGACTCGCCTGAGAATCAAGCGGCTGAAGTTCGTGCGATTAGGTCGCGGCGTCCCTCCGGTCTGGTGGCGCAGGGACACGCCTGCGCCACGGGAATACCCACGGTTTGCGAGCAGTATGATGCGTTGGGCCGCGCCGCTGATTGAGGCCGAGAGAATGCGTCGCGAGCGAATCGAAAACGACCCGAACACAAAGATGGCGGTCGCGGAACAGAAGGCGGCGATACGCGAGTTCTGGGCTTCGGCATCGTGCTTTCACTGCCGCTCGAAACCTGTCACGAAAGGCACGGTCGTTGACGGCCGTGTTTTGTTCCACTGCGACTCCCACTACCCCCTCAGTGAGAGCCAGCAGCGGGAGCGTCGAGAAGCCGATCGCAAAGAGGCGGAACGCAAACTCCGGCGGCGGTGACGAGATTTCGCGCTAACATTGGCCGAGCCAACTGTATAGTTTCTCAGCCAATCGCACTTCGCGGGTGGCGGGAACACGAACAGAGGAAGCGGCCATGACGACAACCGAAAACTACACGACAATCAGCATCTCGGTGGACGGGGTGTGGGCCGGAAGTGGCAAGCTAATCGACGGGAAGATCGTCGATTGCGGAGCGCAATTCTCGGCTGACCACGACGAGTCGGAGTCGGTGTACGAGCTGATCGAGGATGCCATTGAACACGGACACCAATGGGCTGATGCCGACTTGAGCGATCAAGACAACTTGGTGCATGTCACATGGTCGATCGTCGAGCCAACGCTTCCGCTGTCAACATTCCGCATTACCGAACGAGACGACGAAACGGACGAGTTGATGCGGGTGATCTACGATAATTTCGAGGGCGTTATCAATGCTGACGCGACACCGGAATCAGCCGTGAATCGCGAGCAGCAGGCCAAGACGCTCGTCCGCCCCGGTTGCCACACGCGATTGGAGCGACTGACGGACGGCGAATGGGAATACCTCTGACGCCCCTACGCCTGCGATGCCAGTTCCGCCAGCGACTCCTGCTTGATCTCGGCCGTCCTGACGCGCGCCGTCACAAGGCCCGTCATCCAGTCGCGGTACGACTCCACGTAGTCGGCCGCGTTGGGCATCTTGAGTTTCAGGTAGTCGATGCACTGCCCCAACTCGCGCTCGTCGCAAGTGTCGGTCAGGTGGAACATCAGCGGCTTCATGTGCTGCATGACGTGCGGCTGAATACTCGCGAGCAGCCAATCGAGAATCTTGTTTTTCGTGGCTTGCCCCTTCTTCAGGTCGTCGATCACGATCTGAAGCTCCTTCGCGGTGAAGACATCTCCCGCGTCGCGAATGGTCTCGACGGTGGCGGCGGCCACTTTGCTCGCGGCAACTTGGCTTTGCAGTGGTCCGGCCTGGCTGGTTCGGTTCTTGTCGTGGCTCAAGGTCGTAGTCCTGTCGAGAGTAACGTGGCGAGTGGAACCATCGGCGCTGTTGCGTCCGGCTCCGTCCTGAAGCAGCGCACGCTCAACGAGAGCGCGTCTGCGGAAACGTAGGCTTGGATCGTGCCGAGGTGTTCGGCGTTGCGGTAGACGTGTTCGGTCGTGGGGTCCGTCTGAAACGTGCGGACGTTGAACTCGCTCGCGTTGGATTCGTCTGCGCCGAGCGACTTGAGGAATCCCTCGACTCCGGCCGTGAACTCGCCCATGACGCCGCTGGCGATGTAGGAGGCGAGGAGCCGGACCTTTTCGGGGCGATGGTCGTTCATGGCTAACAGGCCCACTTCGAGAAGGATGCTTTGCAGAAATCCGCCATGAGTTTATCGAGAACGCGAACCGCCTCTGCGCGCGAAACCACGATGAGCGGACTGCCGTCTCCGAGATGAAAACCGGTGTCCCTGTAAGACACCGAGTCGGACGAAGCCGAGAGCGCGACGCGCAGACCGGCAATCGCCAAGAGCATGGCCTCGCATTCCGCGTATATCGGGGCGACGGTCTCGCGGAATTCCGAGAGAGATAGCTCGAACATGTCTTGCGCGTTCACAGTGGCGGCTCCGCAGGCTTCGTGAGGGTTATTACCGCCAACTCGGCCTCGTGTTGCTTCTTGAGCGTCACCAGCCCGGTGGCGATGACATCCAGCAGGAGCTTGTTGGGGATGGCCTGCGCCTCGCCACGGGCATTGAACTGGGCGTAGCAGGAGCGGGTGCAACGAATATCGAACGCCGCATCCAGATCGCCGATGGCCTCGATCAGTTGTCTCGCCCGCTCGATGGCACCGGCGGCGTATTGCCTTTCTTCGGCTGTCACAACCAGAACCTCCACACGAGCCAGATGGTCACGATGTGGAGTACGTTGTCCACGACGATGATCGACCAAGGCGAGCAAGCCCCGGTCGCAAACTGCTCTTGGCCGACGAGTCGCATCCAGTCGCGCACGATCGACGTGCCGTCTTGGACGAGGTGTGTGCTGAACAGCAGCGCCGCCAAGGGGATCGACCAGCAGCCCGAGAACAACATCACGCTGCACGCCCACAGCACGCAATGCACAACGCACGGAAACAATCCGGCCATTCCCGGCTTCTTCTTGTTGAGGGCCATCCAGTCCGTTTGGATGATGTAGTCGCCGACGAGATGGCCGACGATGGCGGATGTCAGTGGATCCATTAGGTCACTCCCTTTTTCATCTCACCGGCCTGCCCGCCACGTTTCGCGAACTCCGTGGCGATAAACTGCGCCATGAGGGCGTCCATATAGGCCGACGCCTCGTCGCGCGATGACGATCTCCTGCGACCGGAGTGGTACACGCCACCGCGCAGCGTCTCCTTCTCGTGGTATTCCAAGGAACCCGCCCCTTCCCGCATTAGCAACTCATCCAAGTGCCTGACCGTCGCGAGGATGCTTTCGCAGTCAGAGTAGCCTTCCTGCGCTTTCAGGAACTCGGCATAAGACAGCTCGAATCGTTCACGGAGACTTGTCGTCGGCTCGTTCATACCTGGACCTTTCGCTCTGGAACCGGTTTGCCCGTCAGGGCGTCATGGGCGACGCACGAGTAGATGTGCCAGTTGTTGCGGGCGGCCTGCTCGTACATCCGCAGCAGCCAGCCCCGGAGCCGTTCGATCTCGTCGGCCGCGTCCGTGGCCAACGCTGACTTGTCCCTCCGGAGCCAGGCAATCATCGCGTCCGGCGACCCCTTGTTCTCGCCACTGTAGGCGGGGGGCTTGTTCTCGATTTTGGGGGACTGCTCGGCCTTCCACCGCTCGATCTCGGCGAGAACATGCGGCAGCAGCGACGGGTCGATCGGGTGCGAGTTCGACACCCATAATCCGTCAGCAATCTGGATGTAGTCGCCCGCGTTGTGGCCGTCGATGGAAGTCAGGAAGAACACATTGAGCGTGCCGTGAGGTCGCTCACTACCCATCGCCAGTCGCCATGTCTCACCGTCGCGGATGACCTCCAGCGACACATAGCCAATGGCAGGGAACCTCGCAGTCGCGGGAGCTGGGGCTGGGGCTGGGGCGACAGGTTTGATGATCGGATCGTGAACGGCGTTCCACGCTTGGATGGCGGCGATGAGTTGGGTTCTCTGGCCGTGGGTGAAACTGCCGTACTGGAGCTTATCGACCCAGCGACGGGACAGAATCTCCTCGAACACGCTGGCCGTAAACCTCGGGGGGGATGTCATGAAATGAACCGCCACGAGAGTGGTCACACGCTCGAAATTCGGGGTCTCGACATACACCACACCACGCTCGGGAACCGGCATCGAAAAGAACTCCTGTGAATGTTCTGAAAATCAATACTCATCGAGTGAACTGCGAGTGAATGAAAGCAGGGGGCCGCTGCCGATTTCGGAGGGCAGGTTGCTGGCGTTGTTTCCGCCAACGTGAATCGAGTTGTGGTTCTCGGCGTACCATGCCGCCATGCTCACGTTGTCCACAAAGTCGTCGTTGACCGACTTCGGGAACGAGAGCAACTCGGCCACGCACTCGGCTTTCCAAGCCGTCTCAAACGCAGGGAAGTAGACCATCCCCGATTCCATCCGTAACTGAGCCGGGGCCGATCGTGCCACCTTGTCGAGCGATCCCGTCAGATACGACTTGACCGGGATGCCACCGATACAGGCGTTGTTTTTCCGCAACAACTGGATCAGTTCCGTCCCTGACGAAGCCTCTTCAATCAAGACAAACTTGGCCTTGGCCTGTAGGCACGCACCCGACAACAGCGGCAACAGATCGGGAGTGTCCACTTTCTTGCGGATTACGTCAAGGAGGGCCAGTGAGCCAGTAGCCCTATGAAACAGCCATGTTGCGATCACCGAGTAGTCGGCGCTGGTCTTGGCCTTGGTTGCCGTGTCCGCCGTCACGAACACCATCGCCTCCCTGCGCGAGACGATCACGTCCGGCAGCGGGCGGTTGTGTTCATCGAACCGAGTGAGCCGCAGATACTCCCCTTGGACGGTGTAGTATCGCAGCCAGGCCATGCGGAAGACGCCACCCTCGGCAGTGATGTCCCAGTCCCCATGTTCGACCTGCATCCGTTCGATCCACGTCATGCGTGACAGGGACTTGCGGTACTCGTTCGCGTCGAGCGCCGGGTTGTCCTGCACTCGCGACGGGAGAAACACCCGGACCTGCTTCCCCAGCCCGTCGCAATACAGGCACTCGATGTCGTCGAGCTTCCCGGTCCCGCCACAGTCGCCGCACGGGTCGGACTTCTCCCACGCGCGACTGAACCGGTAGTCGTTGTCCTTGCACGCCAGATACTCGGGCGGGATGAAGCGGGACTTGACCCACGCGGCGTGTTCCCCTCCGGGGTTACTGGCACTGCGGCAGCGAAGCGGGATCGCGGGGCCGTTCTTGTTGCGTCGCATACGCGAGAAGAGGAACCGGTAGCATTCCTCGGGGATTTCCGTCACCTCGTCGTAGGCGCAAAAAACGTACTCTGCCGATCGGTGCTGGTCCGCGTGCTTGAGTGACTCCATGTAGGCGAACCCGATCTTCGCGCCGCCGGGGAACGTGAACCGGTAGTCATTGCCGTCCCAGTGGGCGTCGGAGTCTCGCAGCCAGTCCCGGCAACGGTCCATGATCGAGCCGGAGCGATTGAGGTTCTTGAATGTCGAGCGGAACACGACAGCGGAATACGTGGGGACATCCGCAAACTGAAGGGCCGCCAGAAGAAGGCTATCGCTTTTTCCACCACCCCCGGAACCTCCGGTATACACCTCTAAGTCGTTCATACCCAAGAACTTCTGCTGCTTCGGATACAGGTTCGGCCGCACTGCCATCATGTACTTATTGACGCGGTAGCCCCGGTCGATGAACCTAGAACAGGAGACTAAAAACTCCCGCTCCGCGTCCGTGAGTCGATCCCAGTTGCCGAGTAGAAAATCCAGCTCGTTTATCAATTCAGGCGAGGATTCGAGCGGAGCAGGCATCTGGGCTAGATGTCCTCCAGCCCAGCCCCGTGCCGTTCCAGCGAATCCGTCTGCGGGGATGCGGCTTGAGCGGGGGGGACGCGATCTGGAGTCGTGGTGCGGTCCATCAGCTTGGCGACAGCCTCAATGGCCTGCGCCCGCGCTTGGTCGATGCTCACCGGCTCGCCCCCGTGCATCATCGAGCCGACGACGCCGATGTTGTACGTGTCGCCCGACGACTTGGCACTGTCTTCCGCCATCTCGGCCTTGAGCTGCAAGTGTTCGTCAGCCTGATTCTGGCCGACGATCGCCACCAAGACGCGGGAGGCCGCAATCGCGTGCATGTCCGCCGTGTCCTCGCACTCTTCCACATTGCCCTCGCGGCTCGTGACCGTGACGGAGCGCTTCTCCACGATCTCAGTCAGCCGCTCAACGATGGCGGTCTTCGCCGTGGGGCTGACGGCCCAGCGCTCCTTGATGGCCCGCGCGGCAAGACGGCAATCTGATCTGGTCCTGTTCGGGTCCGTCAACACTTCGGGGGCTTCGGGCGCGGCTAATTCCTGACCCTTATTGCGACCCTTGTTGTTGTGGTGGCTTCCCATGACTTTGATCGACCCCGGTATGAGTGAACACTGCATGTACTGGACAGATGTTCACTATACGGATGCTGGCTGTCAAGGGGGGTGGGGTGGTTGTGTTGGCTAACCGATCTCAAGGTGATTGAACGGCTCAAGCGTAGTGATTCACAGAACACCCCCTAGTAAAATTTACTCAGTCACCCGGCATGGCGTCTCTGATTCGCTGAATCATCGACTCCAAGTCTTTAATCAGCATCTTGGCTTTATTTTTGTCGGCCCCGTGGAACTGTCGCGTCCCTCCGCCGACATTGCTGTTGATCCAGTCGTCAACAATGTCTGCGACACGGAAACGATAGGCCGCGACGTTATCGCTATCCTCTGCCTCTGGCCAGAACAACAACAAATCCCCGCACAGTTTGCCCCTGCATAGTTTCCCGTGCGGCTCCGCCCTCAGAAGTTCCTGATGCGTATCCTCGTCTGCGATTCTGTTTTCAATCAGCTTCATTTCCTGCCCCTTAAACAACAACCATTCACTCCGTCACGACCCGCAGCCGAACTCGCCGTGGTAATTGGCACATGCACATGCAGCATCTTGCCATGCCCAACCGGTGAACAACAGGACCGCAACTAGGCTTCCACGCACGATCCAGCTTGGAACTTTTCCATCGCGACCTGCAACGCCTCCAGAACTCCCCTGTCGCCGCTCTGTCCGCCACTTTCGGCCAGCTCTTTTTCGTGCCACTCGATCACCTCGGAGACTTTCATGTAATCTGTTTTCTCCTCGCCGAAAAACGTCACCGGGAGTCCATCACACATGATCACCAGGTGGTGAATTCCGGAATACTTTGCTTTCACAAATAGCGTCGAATCGTGTACCGCAAACGGGGTTCGCTTAGCCATCTTTGCCTTTCTCTTTACTTGCCAACAACCGCTTCCAACGCCACCACCCATGCGGACTACTTCCGCAACGGGGCCGACTTGAGTTCACTCAACACCAGTCATCCAACGCGGCGAGATCCCAATCACTTGAGCGACTGGAACGGTTCAACGTCGAACGGCTTCAACGTGAGCGGCTTGGTCGTGACCACTTCGTAGCGACCCTTGATCACCACCTGCTTCCCCTCGGTGAACCCCGTTCCGCCGAGGATCGTGGCGGGCTGTTTTGAACCCTTCCCCGGTTCGGAGTAGACATTGTTCGCGACTGCCCCCCCAGCGCGCACGAGCAGCTTCGGCGTCGCTCCGTCATGCACGATGTAGCCCGTGACTTTGTCGGCCGTCACCTTGTCGGCGTGAAAATAGACCCCGATCCGCGAGTGGTTGTAGCCCGACGTGAAGAACTCGCCGATGCTGCCCGCCGTCGCGGTGTCGATCTGAGTCCGCTGTGCGTGCCACGGTTCCGCCTCGGCCTCCTTCACTTTCTCCAGAGCCGCCTTGAGGTTCTTGACCCTCTTGGCCTTCTCGGTGCTGGATGTCGCGGCCTTCACCGCCGACTTGGCGTCGTCGTAGTCTTTCTCAATTCTCGCGACATTCTTCACCTTCGCCGCCTCGCACCGCTCCTTGAATGCGGCCACGTTGGCGGGCACCTCGTCCGCGCCGAATGATGTCCCGCACAGCAACGCAACCGACAGCAACAATGCACGCATCACTATCTCCCCGTTTGAGTAAACATCCCCGCGTCACGCCAGCACACTGGCAATGAAGTCCGTTCTTCTTCCGTTCTTCTTCCTGATTCTCTTCCAATCCCCTTCCCGATTCCCTGCCGTTGTGTTGCCCGATTCTCTTCCCTGTAGGGAAGGGAAAGTCCGACGGGACGAATTTTCTCCGCTTTTTCGACGTGAAGCCATATAGACCAACGACTTGCGTCTTTTCGTGTGCCGTTGGCCACAAAGTCATACAAACCAACGACTTGGGCAATCAGGCCGTATTCACTTTTTCTGTTCGTCCGAATTCGGACAAACAGAATCTGTTCGTAGCCTTCTCGATTGCAGTCTTGATCTTCTCTTTTAGCGCCCCGAGAACGGCAAGCTCCTCCATGTGGAGAGGATCGCTGCACGACTCCGGGCACCACAGGATTGCTATCCGCATCGCCGCCTCACATGCGGCCAGCAGGTCAGGAGCGGCTGCGATCAGACGAGCGTTCGCCGCTGTCTGCCTGTCGCCGTGTGGGCCGAAGTCGCATGTTCGGCCGATAACGAATCGGACTCCTTCGCCGGTTTCTTCCCCGCCAACGATGGCAATCGGTTCTCCAATTTCCGTGAACGGTTCATCGTGATCTTTCTCACATTCCCACGGTCCCGGCGTGTGAACAGCTCCTTGGCTCATCGGATTGATTGTCGTCATGATTCACCTGCCTTGTCCGCCCGTGCGGCTGCTGCCTGATCGCTGTACTGGAGTGATTCGTAGCGCACGGCGAGCTTAGCGACGTTCTGCTGGAGGACGTGGTTGCGCGAGACGCCAACAGCTTGGCTCATGCCCTCAATGTAGAAAAATAGGTCGCCTAGCTCCTCGATCACGTTGGCCACATCCAGAGGCTTGCCGTAGATGACGTGTTTCTTGATCGCGCCGAGTAGCTCCCCGGCCTCCTCGGCAATCCCGATGGCCATGTGCATCAGGTTGGCCTGCTCGGGTGTCATCCCGGCGAGGATGTCCTGACCCGGTTTTGCGAGTCGCCGCACGAAGTCCGAGTAGTCGATCGTCAATGGCTCGTCGTTCAAGGTCATGCTCCGCGTGGTTTCGTTTCGTTCGCCTGAAACCACTACGGTCGCCGGTGAGTCGAGTTCAACTCTTTTCGGGGATTCCGGCAAGTTCCTCAGAATCGAGCGCCTCGCCAGTCCATACCGGGATCGTAATGCCAGTGAGCGGCTCCCTGTCGCCATCGAGCAGTTCGGACACCCCGAACACCAAGTCATCTGCGGGGACGCCGAGGTATCGCGCTGCGTTGAGCAACCCGCGATTGTACGCCTCGGCCGCTACTGCGCCCGCAATCGCTCCGATTTCATAGAGCGTCACTGACTCGCCTGTTCTCTCCTCCAGAAGTTTGTGCAGTCGAGCGGCCTCATCACCGAGGCCGATCCAGCAGTCACCGGGGCCGTGGTTCTCGAAAAACGTGAACAGCGCGTCGGCGATTTCGTAGTCGTCTTCACTGAACAATCGGATCAGTTCCCGCTCCTCCTCGATCCTGCCGCTGGCCAGCATCGCCGATTCCGCAGCCGCCCGAGCGATCTTGCGGCTCGGGCCTGTGGCTTCCCATGCGAACTCTTGTCGCGGAGGGCCTATGCCGTCCCATCCGGACGCGCCTGACACGGATGTGATCTGGCAGACATAGCTACCGTCCTCGCAGGCGAGATAGCTGACGGTGCATTCGTAGTCGTTGATCATTTGCTTCTTCACTTGAACTCCCCCTTGAATGTGTTGCCCTGTGTGATCGCGCTCTCTCTGGCGCGGTCCATCCCAGCGCGCGTCCCAACATAGGCCGCGTCTCCGAGTTGGTTTCCGTCAGCGTCAACGGTACGCACGACCCATGACCGACAGGAGCGGTCGTACCACGATTCGACTGCGTTCCCGTTGCGGCATTTGGTTGCGGTCGTCTTCATCTGAGTATTTCTCGCTTTCAGAATCCGGGTCCGTCCGACGTTGGCAGTTCCGGAAAACGCAACGCCCTCTCGGCTGCACGTTGTTCCGGGGTCTTGGCAGATTCCATTGCCGCTCGTTTGGCCTTCTCCGTCGCTCGTTTGTCGGCCTCAATCGCTGCCACCTTAGCTGCGATGCGTTCCTGCTTCTCGCGTTGCTCAACGATGTCTAGGGCAGCGCGGTCCTCGGAGGTTCCTCCACAGCCACACATCGCCGCCAGTAAAATCGCCCCTGTCACTCGCTTTATCACGGCCTTACTCCTGTTACGCCCCGCTGAGAGATTGCAGTGGGGCTGGTGGTTCATGCAACTGGCCACTCACCGTGGAAATCGACGATCCTCGCGTCTGCTGGGATCTGGAATTGCCTCGCCACGATCTGTCTCGCCTCGACGTAGCACTGCTCAATCGTGGCGTAGACGCCAGTCGTCTTGCTCCAACGATTGATATCGTCACTCAGGATCACGTACCAACCGTGCGGGCTGACCGACTCCGCTTGGCGGCGGATCGTTGGCAGGCTCACCGTGTTCTGACTCGTCATTTGCGTTCCCCGTGCTAGCGTGTCATCCAGTCTTGTCCCGTCACACTCTACTCGCCAGTCAGCGGCTGTCAGGTCGCAAAATATCACGATTTTTGAGAATCCGGCATTCCGCGTTTTCCCCCAGAAACCGCGCTAACAACTGTGGCGGGACATGTATAGTTCGGCAGTCAATCGCACTTCGCGGTTGCGGAATAAATAGGACGAATCATGCACAACATCCAATCCACTCTGAACAACTCCCTGAACGATCTCCTGCGGATGCGTGACTCCTACGCCTCGGCGGTTGTGGACTGCAACTACGTGGTGCAACTCCCCGGCGGATTCATTCGCTACACACAGGACGAGGGCGTGAGCGTGCGGGGTCTGCCGATGGCCAACAGCTACACACGGGAGCGTGCTGAGGCTGTCGCTGCGGAAGCGTCTGACGGCAACGGTTCCAAGGGTGCAGCCGTGGCGATCCGTGATGCCATCTCCGCTGAACTCGACAATGTTCGCGGGATGCTCTCGATGCTCGAAGAAACCGAAGCGATTTCGCGCTAACAACGCGGTGGCGGCGGGTATCACTGGGTGGCAACGGAAACGAAACTCAAACGCGGGAACATGAAAATGACAGACTCACAACTCAACGGATTCCGAATCATCTCCGACAAAACCCAAAGGAACGTGACCATGACTCAAGAACAAATCGAATCCGCTCGGCTGGCCGTTCGCAAGCTGGCCCGCACTGTGATGATCGGTGTCCGCTGTGCTGGCGGGACAATCAAGCGCGGCGATCTGGTCAAGGCGTTCGCTCCATTCGGATGGAAGCCAACGCGGGGCGAGTTGTCCGATGCCATTGATTACCTCGTCGGCCTCGGGCATTTGAATCGCAAGTCGGGACCGCTCGGCTACCACGACATGAGCGACTGCGAATTGTCTTGCGGGGTGCATATTCCGCGCTGACAAGCCGACTTTGGCGAATATCACGTGCCATCGGACGAACGAAACACAAACAGGGACACGAAAATGATGAGCTACACGATCTCAAATATGGAACATCCAACGCGACCCGGACTCGTGGTTACGGACGAAGACGGAAACAACGTAGGGACCGTCTACACAACATCGGTCATTGCATCAGGCACTGACTCACATGAAATCACTGAGGAGTGTTCAGAATTTGTACTCGGGACAATCATCAGCGTCGAACACGACCGCGACGTGATTCACGTCACGACGGAGTGAAGAACCAAAGCCCGCCGCAACATCGCGGCGGGCCAGTGACACACGAACAAGGGGAACGAAAATGACGAAGACGATGCTCGAAACGCCAACCACGACTCAGAACGGCAAGTACATCATCGACGGGATGCACACCACAAACGACAACGGTGACGGGTTCTTCCTCGTGCGAAACGTCGGGTGGGTGCAATACAGCAACAAGCTGTGCGCTGTGCTGATCCCCCACGTCGGATGGGTGACGTACTGAGTGACCAACCAAGCAGCCCGCCGCAACATCGCGGCGGGCCAGTGAAACACGAACGAGGGAACACGAACATGATGACGAGCAACACGAAGACGCTGGAACAGGCCGAAAAACTGACCTACCACATGCTCCCTCAGGATGGCGAACAAACGGTCGAGATCAGCTACTGTCACGCAGACGACGGATATCTCTACTGCCGATCCTACGACCGCAGCGACCTGACGCTCTCGATCACCCGCTGTGAGATCGACGAGGGCGGCCCGACTCCGTTCGAGTCGTGGAACGGCCTGCTGCCGGAGACGACGGGCGACGAGGAGGAGCTGCTCCCCGCGTCCCTGATCGAGATGATCGCGGCCGTCAGCCGACATGGCGACGCATTCACGGGCGGCGTGGCTCGCGACGCCGCACAAGGCTGGCTGGATGCCGATTTCGACGCCGACTCGGCCGACGAGTGGATGTCAGCCGGATGGTGGGACTGCGACCGCGCGGGATCGGCGCGCGACATGGGCCTGACTGCGGAGCAGACTGTCGTCGCCGCGGCGATCCTGATCGAGGCTGTCGTCGAGGGCGAGCCTCACTACACGGACGGCGACCCGATCTACAGTATCTGCAACGGTGATACGAGCATCGACGTGCTGATGTCCCCTGAGACGGACGCTGCGTAACACAACTAACGGTTCGCTTCACTACGGGAGTCGCAAGTAATGCCCAAGGCACCGACTATCGCCGCACACTGGCGGCAACTGTTCACGATCCTCGCGCTGCTACGGGGGCGCGGCCAGTCCATCGAGCAGATGGCCACGGCTCGCGGCTGCGATTTCAAGACCGTTCGCCGAGACATGGAGCGGCTGACAGCCATCGGCTTCGATCTGCGCTGCGTGGTCGAGCCGTATGGCCTCAAGCGGTGGCGCGTGGTCGCGCCGCTGAAGACAATCAAACAACTGATGGAGTAAGTCATGACGGACACAACAATCGAGGCGGTCGATCTGGCCCGCGAGTTCAGCCGCATCCTCAGTGAGTGGTGTCAGCCCGAGGAGTTGGCCGAGATTCGGCGGCACAACCTGACGCCCGAGTATTCGGGCTGCTGCGCCTCCCACGACTTCTACGACGCGAATCAAGCCATGATCGACGCCATCGCAGCCCTCGGCGGTGAGTTCGACCCCGATGCGGACGTGCCGACGGAAACGGACCTGCCCATTGATGCCGCATGGGCCGTCGCCAAGCGGGCCGGGTTCGATGCCGCGCAGGTTGATCGGTTCGTCTGATTTCGGACTAACCGATTTTCTGCCAGATTTCGCGCTAACAACTCAGTGGCCGTGGGTATCACTGGGTGGCAACGGAAACGACACTCAAACGGGGAACGAAAATGACGACTGACTTCCGCAACATGGACACAGAGCATCTCGGCAACGAAGCAACCGAGGCTGATTTGGCAGAATTTGTGGAACTGTGCGAACAGGTGCAGGCGCTGCATCCCGACATGGATGACGACGATGTCACTGATGCCGTGTTTGGAAATGGCGACTACTACCGCAACGCCAAAAAACTCGGCGCGACTATTCGCGAGTAACTCCGCACGCAACGAAACTCAAACAAGGGAACATGAAAATGACCACAACATCCAGCCGAGAAGACTTCGAGATGGTCCTGCGAATCACCGGAGCGGTTCGCCTGCCAGTGCGGGGCATCAAGAATCGTTATCGAGGCTTCCAGTACGACGATTTCGGCAACCGTCAGGCTGTGTTCATCTCCTCAACCGAGGCTCCAAACTCGGGCGGTGACATCACTTGGTCGGAAGTGATGCCGGTAGAGATTTCGCGCTAACAACGCGGTGGCCTTGGGTATCACTTGGTGGTGACGGAACGAAACTCAAACAAGGGGAACGAAGATGAAGATCAATTGGAAATCGCTGCTGGTGACTGTCGATTCAACGACCGTCTCTCTCGGGCTGCTCGTCGAAGACGCGACGAACGGTCGCGACACACTCGGTGAATTGACGCTGACTGCTGACGGTGCCATCCGCGAATGGCCGCAAGTTCTTGTCCACGCCGAAGGTCAGGAACCAGCGTGGGACTCGCTGCAATCTCTCGACGTGGACTGGACGGGATTCGAGTCGGCTGTCGAGAACGCCCGCGCTACTGAGGCCGCGATAGCGTCCGCCTGATCCCGGCCAGTGCAATCCCAACACTACCCCAAAGAACGAAACGAACCATGCCACCCATCGAACGACTCGAAGCCGCCATTGAACTCGCCGAGTTGACGCCGCAAACGATTCCAGTCTCGTCCACGCTGTGCGAAATCTTCCGCATTGCCAAGCGGGGGTTCACCGACCCTGAAGCGACCTACTGGGCGGAACGACTTGAGAATCTGCTCTCCGCTTGAGCGTGTCGCCATGATTACCGGCCCACCAACAACGAAACGAACCATGAAACCCTCGCCCGCCATCACCAAGATCATCAAAGCCGCCCGCGATTCCCGAGACGGCGACGGCTGCGCTCACATCAGTGCCAAGGACGTGGGCAAGTTGGTCAAGGCTCGCCTCGCCAGTGAATTCCCCGGCGTCAAGTTTTCTGTCACAAGTGACTACAACTCGGTCAACATCCATTGGGACGGCTTCCCAATGCAGGACAGCGTTGAGGCGATCACGCGCTGCTACAAGTTCGGCGGCTTCGATGGCTCGATCGACATGGAATACAGTTCCGAGGGCTGGCTGCTGCCGGACGGGCGGATTGCCCCGGCGTCCTGCAAGGGAACGCGCGGTCAACGTGGTGCCGTGCCTGAGTTCGCGACAGACTGCCCGCAACCCGGTGCCGTGCTGGTCCGTGGCGGTGCAACCTATGTGTTCGCGAACCAATACATCCCGGCCGAGGCATGGGCCGAGGCGATCCTGTCGGTCTCGGCCGAACGGGGCGAGGAAGTCGATCTCTCGGGCGGCGTCTACAACTGCATCCTCGACGGCGAGTTCGCGCTGCGGGATCGCGAGATTCAGTCGCGCGTCGCGCAGGTGCTGGCCGACGGGTTTGAGGCGCGAAGACCTGCTGTCGCCAAGTGATCGAACAGCCTGTTGGGATTCAGTCGCTCGGGGATCGCCGGGCCGACGGCGAACCGATTGAGCATGTGAATCACGATCTCGGAGCAGTACCAGCGGTTGCCGTCGTGGACGCTGGAGACGCCCGTCCAGCAGCCGAAGCAGCCTAGCCAGTCGTAGCCCCGCCCGATGAATCGGGCGCACTCCAGCGACACGGCGAGAGCGCCTGCCGGGCTGGTGGGCATCTGCGGCAACTTCACCACCGTCCAGTGATCTGACGGCGGGATGCGCGTCACCCTGACGCCGTCATCGCGCGGGCTGGACGAGAAGCAGCGGCCGTCGGGAAACACGAGTTCCACATGCGAGTACGGGCCGACCGTCCACCACGAGATGAACTTGTCCTGCCAGGTGCCGAACTGGGCCTTGTAGAACCACAATTCAAACAGGGGCGGCCTCGCTTTTGGCGGGTGGTTTCGGTGAGTGGAGCGGGCATTCCCACGTAATCCAGAACAGCGGCTTCCCGTGTTCGTCGAAGCGCCCGCAGCCTCGCCCGTGGCCGTTATCGAGGACTGCACACGAGCAATTTTGCTCGATGGCTTCCTTGGAGCCGGGATTGGGGATCGGCTTACTCGCAGTTTCGGGGATCGCTGGCATCGGGATTCTTTTCGAGTTCGAGTTGACGGGCGGCTGCAATGCGGGCTTGGCGGAATCGTTCGGCGTCGGCCCGCACGTTGGGATTGCTGGCCTTCCAGTTCATAGCGAGGTGGCCGTGGATCCAGTGGCAGTTGTGCTTTCCGCTGCCATCTGATCCGTTGCAGGTGCAGAGCGCAACGAGATTCGCTGGATCGGTCCTCATCCACTGGTCTTCTTCAGCCTCACACAGATGCCAGGGCCTGACGTGGTGGATCGCGATCGACCCCGAGCAACCACACGCCGCGCACGTCGGGTGCGTTTTGCGGTAGGCGTCGCGAGCCTTGGCCCAAGCGTTGCCCCGCGACGCGGATGCGCCGTAGGGCAGGGCGTCGCCTCCCGGCTCGTCCTCCCACGGATCGCGATCGGCTTCGGCCTGAGCCTCGTCGATGGCTGGGGCAGGGGCCGGTGACAACTGCGGCGCGACGACACTCTCGGGTGCTGGCGGGACGATCGGCAACGATCCCATCCAGATTAGCCCGCACGCCAGCAGCAGCCCCGTGACGTAGATCGCGGTTTCCTTTCGAGTCACGATCGTCCCCCTTGGTATGCCGCCAGCGCCTTCGCCAGTTTTGGTGAAACTTCCGCGAAAGTTCTTATAGTTTCCGCTACGTGTCGGTCAAGCTGGCTCGGGTCTGCGGGGATCATCGACTCAATCGAGCCGTCGGTGTCCTCGTGTTCGATGTCGGCCTGCCCGTCGTGGTTCAGGCACTCGTGGAGACATTTGACGAGGGCTTCGCGCGGCGAGCAGGTCGCGCCCTCGCAGGTCTCTTCCTCTCGGCTGAACTGTTGCCCTCGCTCGTCCTGAATGTCGATCTTGGCGTCGCGGATGTCGCCCACGAGTTCTGGCCGGTGCTTGAGGATGTACTTCGCCATTTTCTCCATTCCCTCGGGCGGTGCTGAGTCGAGCAGGCGGTGAACATCTTGGCCGCGTAGCTTCTGGATCGAGTCGGCGGCGACCTTGACGTGGTTCTCGGGGGACCAGCCGTTCATCTCGGGTTCCTGTTCGTCCTTTTCGGATAGTTCTGGGTAATCGGGGTGCGATGCGATCTTGCCGTCCGAGATGGCCTTGGCCACAAGAGTTCGGTGTTCGTGCTGTCCAGATGGGAGCTTGCTTTGCGGCATCCGCGCGGCAACAAAATCGCTGCGGTGCGGTGCTTCCTGATCGCGAAGCCTGTTCGAGATCGTGTCCCATTCGCTCTTGAGCTTTTCAACGGCCTTCTGGCTGTCTGAGTCGATGTCCGCAGTGTCGCCAGTGGGATTCAGTCGTCTCACCTTGGCGGAAATCGCCCTGACGCGGTCCATTGATTTTTTCGACTCCGCGTCGAAACCCGATCGAGCCTGTGCGTACTCGGACTCCGCCGCCGCCACTTGAGACGGAATCGCTGCGCGTTCGCTGGCGTGTCCGCCTTTGATCTCCTGCCACGTCATCTCGTGCGGCTCCTTGGCCTTCGGTTCCGCCAGTGACGGGTATTGCTTCGTGATGTCAGCGGCCCCCTTCTTGGCGATCAGATGGTTCGCGTAGTCATGGGCCAGCTTGCCTACGTTCCAGCCGCCGAGCAGGTAGTTGGTCTTCGTGCCGCCCGCTTTCATCTTCTTTTCGTGGGCTTCTTGTTGGGCGTTGTCGGCGCGGTTGAACTGCGTCCGCGTCATCGGCTTCACCTTGTCCTCGTCTCGGGTGGACGTGACCTCGCCCGCCTCCACCAGCCGCTTGACGTGGTCCTTGAGGCGGGCATCCTTCCCGTCGAGCCTGGCCAGCTTGTCGAGATGCTCGACGGCCTTGCCTCTTGAGGCGGCAGATAGCGTGCTTTCGTAGCCGCCGAGGTCGTTTTTCTCGGCCTTGGCCTTCTCCTTGTCTGCTTCGTCGGCCGCAACCTTGGCCTGCCACTCCTGCTTGTTCTTCGCGGCGACCTTTGCATGTTCAATGTGTGCGACCGCCTCTTCGTGGGTGTTGTGGAGCGTGTCCCCGAATCCTCGCTTGCCGTCTTCCCGCATGGCCACGGCGTGCATCGTCCTCGCGCCGTCGGGGTGGTTCCTGGCGTGCGTTTCGTAGATGTCGTACTGCTTGTGTGCCGGTTCTGTTGCGGCTGAATCTTCCGCCTTCGGTTCCGCGAGTGACGGGTATTGCTGGGTGATGTCGGCGGTGGACTTGGCGGCTTGCCTCGCATCGGCAGCGGCCCGGTTCTGAGCCACAGCTTCCGCTTCGGCCTCGTGGGAGAATTTTGGAGAGGGGTTCTTCTTGGCCCGCTTCGCCACTTGGTCCTTGTGCGTCTTCAGGAACTCTGCCGTGGATCGTTTCGCACTCACTTGCGCGGAAGTGCTGGCGTTTTTATCCGCCACCGCTTCCGGCTCGTCGATTGACTGCTGCTCCGGGGTCTTCCCGTTCTGCACCATCGCCTTGTTGTGCTGCGCCTCGCGGACGGTCAGGACTCTGACCATAGGCTCTGCTTCTGGTGGAAGGCCAAGCGACGCAACCCTAGATGAAATCGCGGCCTCTATTCGACTATTGTCGGTATCCCACTTGCGACGCCTGTCGCTGTAAGTGGGAGGCTTCTCCCATCCATGTTCCTCTTGCTGCCTTGACAGTCTCCTTAATTCCTTGTCGCCGGAAATTGCTGCCCACTCCTTGGCGTGCCGCTGGTATTCTTCACCTTCCGGCAACTGTCGGACGTACTCGTCCTTTGTCATCTCATGAGGCTGCTTCGCCACCGCTTCCGGTTCCTTCAGCGACGGGTACTGGTCGGTGATGTCCGGCGCGGACTTGAAGCCGGACTCGGCCTTCACCTGATCCAGTGACTTTTGCGCCTTCGCGATCCTGGCATCGAGAGCCGCGATCCCGAGTTCCGCCTCGCTGGCCTTGTGGGGGATCTTCAGGCCCGGCGCGAGCCGCGCCTTCTCCTGTCGCAGGTCAGAGATTTTCTTCTCGGCGCGGATGATCTTTGCGTTGTTCTCTCGGCCGGAAGTTGGCGGTTCAGCCTTCGGAGACTTGTTTGCCAGCTCCGGGTGAGTCTCCTTCAGCCATTCGCCCATCAGTTCGTCTTCTGTTTTGCCGTCGTCCTGATACGGCGCATCCCTCTCGATCCGCTTCTCGGTGGCAGCGAGTTTCCCCTTGAGCTTCGCGACGAGTTCGCGGTTCTCCTGTGACTGGTGGCTCGATAGGTCAATCGACCTTGATCGACGCCTCTCGTTCACGTCGCCGATGGATTGCGTTCCCACCTCTTCGCCGAACTGGTCGAGCTTCGTGATCCGCCCGCTGTTCGGCTTGTATTCTTTCGCCTTGAGTGACGCCGCGCCCTTGTCCAGCTTCTCAGCGTGTCCCTCCAGTTTCGCGATCTGCTGTCGGAGTAGCTCGGCCTCTTTGTGATCGACGGACGCTGGTTCCGCCGTCTTCGCGTCTCCGTGATTGACAGGGACACCCGTGCGGTCGAATGCGTCGAGAATTGTCCGGCGCGCGTCCCCCTCCATCATCCCGTTATCTCGGAAGTCCGACATCATTTTCTGCACACTGTGACCGGCGTTGACGCCTGAGTTTGCGACGGCCTTAGCAGTCGCCGCGTGTTTCTTTATGTCCTTCAGGTTGTCGCGGTAGTGCGACTCATCCGCGCCTTCGGGTGCCGCTGGCTCCTTCAGCGACGGGTACTGCTCCTCGACGGAGAATTTTTCCTTCAGGTGCTTCCCGACACCGGCGTCTAAAGCGCCCGACCTGATTGCGTCTTCAACCATCTCGGAGAGACGTGCTGGCGCAACTCCGTTTTGAATAGCCTTTTCCCAGTCGTGCCTTGCTATGTCTCCAGAGGCGATGTTCTCTCGCGGCGAATCGGCGTACTGGCCCCTCCATTTCGATACTTTTTCCTTGCGATCCGACTGCGTTTTTTCGTCCCTCATTTCATCAAAGAGATTGGATCGCATATTCGACGAGACGACTGCTTCGTCTGCTTCTCGCTGGGTTGATGGCTTGTCTCGTTTGATCTGTTCCGCCGTCTTGCCCGGTCGTGAAACCATCTGCCACTTGCCGGGGGAATGCTCGCGCATCCCGTACTCGCGGCCTTCGATCCCCTTCATGCCCTGAACCATCTTCGACTGGACGATTTCGCTGGCGAGTCCGCTGTGGGCCTGATCCCAGTCCCCGTCGGCGAACTCGTCGTTCGAGACTCGCTTGGCGATATCGCCTGCCGGTGGCTCCTTCAGCGACGGGTACTGCTCCTCGATCGACTGCGATGGTGCCGCAAGGCCGCGATTCTTCCTCAATTCGGCTCGGCGGGCATCAAGGTGGCTGATGGCGGAATCGGGAGACATCTCCCTCATCGCCTCGTTTGCTTTTGCTTTCTCGAACACGGCGTCGCTTGAATGCGGATTGTTTGCAATCGCCCATGCAACGCGGCTCTCATCCGTCTTCCCCTTTGCCGCTGACAGGATTTGTTCCAACTCCAATTCGTCTGTGGACTTGCCTGCGGCCCTTTCCAGCATGTTACTGAACCGAGACGCCAACTCATGTCGCCCGCTTGCTGATGTTACGGGAGAGACTGGAGAACCATGTTTTTGGGCTAGAGTCTTCGCGAAATCGACTTCAGATTGCGATGGAAACGTCTTCTCGTCTTCTTGATCTTCAGGTTCCGCGATCGACTTCTGCCCCGGCAGCGGCTGACGTTCCGCCTGACGTGCGTCAATCTCGTCGCCGATCCTCTCCAATTCTGACGGCGCGACAGCTTGCGGCTTGTCGCCTCGCTTCGGCTTCACGACGTTGAAGAGTTGCTTTTGTCCCGATCTCTCCTCGCCGAACATGCCCATCTGTTGGCCGGGGACCGCCTCGGGCCGGAATGGCTTCGCTGCCTCCGGCTTGGAGTCTCGCGCGGCATTCGTGGACCGATTCATCTCGTCCTTAGCGGCGGCGAGTTCCTTCTTGGCCTCGGATCGTTTGTCTTGCCAGTACGGCGAGAACGGCTTGTCGTCCAGTTCCACTAGCTTCGCGGCGGCGGCCTTGACTCGGCGTTCTGCTCCCGATGAGTCGTCTGGGCGATTGCCGGGGTTCGATCCGGCGGCGGCGTAGGTGTTCTGTCCGTGCTGGCTGATCGCGTCTTCCAATTGAGCCTGAATGTGTTCCTGCACACCACGGGGCGAGGTGTCTTCGATCCCGAGATGCTCGCCGAGCCGCGTCATCTCGTCGGGACTCAGCCCCTTGGCGATTCGGTGTCGGCTCTGGATCGACGGTGCGTCTATCCCGCCGCTCTCCTTGGCGTCTGTGATTGCGTCATTCAGCCTGTCGGCGTGTCGCGTCACATGGTAGTCGGGGTCGTGGTCAACTTCGAGATCGCCCTCTCGTTTTGGCGGGTTCTGGTACAGAGGGATGTGCTTGTGGCTTGGCTTCGGCTCCACCAACGACGGGTACTTCTCGGCGATGTCGGCGGGGAGCGGCTCCGCTGCCTGCTTGGCCTGCTGACTCGCCATCGCCTTCGCGCGGGCCTTGCTCGGCTGCGCAGGCTCGCCATCGTACTGACTCAACTCGCCGTGGAGCTTCGATGCTGCGGCTCGTTCGTCATGCCATTCGCTCTTGGTCAATCCCATGTTGCGAGCGACTGACTCCAGCGGCGTCTTCGAGTGATACGCCTCTTCGGCAATCTTCTCGGCGCGGCTCATGTCGTCGGCGGGCGCGGCTTTCCGCCCGTTGATGTAGTCCCTCTGGAGGCTACTGATGTGGTCGAGTTCACGCCGCATCCCGTCATTGTGGTCGTCGCGCTGCTGGGCTGTGATCTCTCCGCGTTCGGCGCGACGGTCCCAGTGCCGCATCAGGTGCGTGCCCTGTCCATACGCCAGCGTCAAATCCCTCAGCGACGACTTGCTCGGATCATTCATGACCTCGCTAAACGTCCGCTCCTGCTCTCGATAGCCCTTCTCTTGGTCGGAGTGCTGGTGGTTCCATTCTGAGTCAGCCTCGGAAGAAGCTGGCGAGCCATGATTCGCGTCACCTGACGCGGGCGGTGACGGAACCATCAAATCATCGGCCTGCCGCTTCGTCGCCTTCGCCTCATCTGCGCCTTGCGATTTCGCGAGACGATCTAGGCTGCCAGCCTGATGCGCGCGTGCGTGGTCCTCGGCGCTAACACCACCGTCTGTCGCTGTCGCGCCGCGAATGCTGTCGCGCACGAACCGCGACATATCGCCGTTTTCGTGTCCGGCCGCGAATCGCGAGGCGTCGAGCAACTGCTCTTTCGAGAACTTCCCACTCAGCGAGTCGCGATAAGCCTCGGTGCCGGTGGCGAATCCGTGTCTCGCGAATGCGTCCGGGCTATGCTCGTGGACCTTGAGCATCTCGGCGATCACGGGGCCGCCGACGCGAGACGCCAAAGCCTTGCGCACGGCGTCGGCTCCCTGCTGTCCCATCTGCGGCTTGGTGATGCCGAGTGACTTTTGAATTTCCTCGAACTGCTGGCCGGATCGCTTGAACAGCGTGTCGTTGCTTACGGATTCCCGGCCGTCACTGGCCCCCTCCTGCGCGTCGCTCGCCGGTTTCCCGACTGGAGCTTCCTCCTGGGCCGCGACGCTGGGAGTGGATTCGGTTGATCCGTGCTGTTTCCGCAGTTCGGCCTTAATCTTCTCGGGATCGACGTGCCCAAGATCTTTTGCGGATTGTCCATGGCGGAGAAACCCATTGAGCAGCTTCTCTGCGCCCGGTGCCAAATACTTCGCGACGTACGGTCCCATTCGTTCGGCAACGCCCCTCGCCAGCGCGGGAATTTCTGAATCGTTGCGAATCGGAGTCAGTTCGTAGTCGTACTGCTCCTTTTCAGTGAGCGGCCTGCCATACGAAATCTGCCCGTGCCGGAACTCGTCGTGGGGCTTGTGGTCGTAGTTCCCCTTGGGGATCGCGCCGATCGCGGGCGGGCGGTTGTGCATCCCATACCAGTGCTGCTCCGGCTCGGGGGCAGCGGCGTGCGGCTCCACCAACGACGGGTACTTTTCGGCGAGGTCGGCGGGGATGGCTGGCTCCGCTGCCTGCTTGGGATAGAATGCGCTTTCCCTTTCCGCTTTGCGGTCTTCTCGTTCCGGCGCCTTCGGGTATGGTGCTGGTCGCGCCTTCTTCGGCGGTGCCTCAAAGCCACCTGGGCCGCGCTGGGCGTTGCGGGGATCGGCCACGTCCGTCAATTGCTGGCCGTCGTGACTGATGTGATGCCGTGGCTCCCCAGTGTGGTCTGTCGCGCCCCAGCGAGTGTGAGGACTCGACCAGTCGTGACCGGCCGAGGTCAACCCCTCCTTGGCCTCGGCGTGGGCCGCGCGGATGCCATTCGTCGTCCCGTCGTGAGGATGCGAGAGATAGCCCATCGTCTCGCCTTCGTGGTCGCGCACGTCAGCGTGGATGTGGTTCGGCTGCGGCTCGTGCGATTCCGCCAGCGCCCACTTGCCGTGATCGCCGCGCGGGTGCAAGTCTTCGTCCCAGTCTCCGGCACCGGCCTTGGTGGGTGTGATCGCCTGCGCCGCTGGTGCTGGAGCGGGTGCGCTCGGCTCGTCGTCGTCATCGCCAAACATCGACTTCTGACCGGCGGCGGGTTTGGCCTTGCGGGCGAACTCCGTCGCCGTCTCCTCGCGCGAGAACGTCACGCGATAGTTGGGCTTCTGCGGCGATGGCTTCTTGGCTGACTCTGCTGACTTGGCGGCATGTTCCCGCAGAATTTTGGACGCCTGCCCCATGCGCTTGATGTGCAGATTTTTCCCGAAATAGTGATGCAGTGCCGGATGGTCGTCGGGGTGAATGCGGCTCGGGTCAGCTACGGCCAGGTCGGCCATGTCGTTGACGTGCCCGTGAAACGTCTCGCCGTAGCTATAGCCGGAATGGAAATCCTTGTGGTCCGGCATCTTGAGACGCCGGATATGCGTCGGCTCGGCTTCGTTCGCCGCGATCTCCTCGGGGGTGGATCGCCGAGAAAACTGCTGCTGCCTGGTCATGTGGTTCGACAGGCTTCGCGAGGCATCTTGGAAGTGATCGGCCTCGCCCTGCCATACTTTTTCGCCGCGTTTGACGCGATCGGAGAACCGATTTGCCTGAGTGCTGAAGTGCCTCAACAGGGCCGCGTGATCGTCCCGGTGGAGTGCCGCCGGATTGCTTTTTGCTATGCTGGCCAGGCCACTGAGGTGTTCGCGGTGTGCGTCAGCGGGGAACGGCACTTGGAAGTCCGAGTGACTCGGCTCCTTCAATCTTACCATCTCTGGCGGTGGAGGTGGCTTCGGGCCGAATGTGCCCGTGTATGGATCGGCCGCTGCCTTGGTCGCGCCGCCTGTCGGCGCGAATGAAGTCCGGTATCCGGCGGCGTCCGTCCCGTGGATGAGTGGCGGTGGAGGTAAGGCGACTTTGCGCCCTACCGTTCCGGTCGGCAACTTCCCTGTGTATGGCTTGTTCCCTGTATATTTCGTCTGCGGTAGATCGGCTGGCATTGCCGAAAACTCATGCTCGGGCAGGTAATGGGCGGCGGCAACGGCGAGGGCTTCGAGGAAATCAGCGGGCATGGTGCAGCCTTATTCGGGGGAAGATTCGGAATCGGGTTGCCACATTCTACCGGTGGGTTCCCCTGACTCCGACGCGAGTTTTGCTGATCCGCTGCCTCGCGTGAGCGACACGAACTCAATCGCGTCGGCGAGTATCTCGGCGAGTTCCGCGTTCTGCGGTCGCCAGTCCGTGGCGGACGCCAGTGCGGCGATAGCCGTGTCGAGATGTGCTTCGGATGACATCGGCGCGTCATGTGTTTTGGCGATGCCACTGAGCAGGTTGCGCAGCGCCAATGTCGCCACCCGCTGGTGGCTCTCTCGCGCGACGACAGCGTCCCGCTCGGACACGAGCAGCCGTACTCTCCAGTCCGCGATGATCTCGGCGAAAGATGGGGACTTCGACATCAGTCCCACCACCCGTCCATCCCGACGTTGCGGGGAAAAAAGATCGTCGAGCCGATAATCTTGCACTCGCCGAGCTGCGCGGCATGGATGCCGACGAGCGATTGCCGCACCGCACCGCGATCCACATCGAAGTAGCACCCGACTGCGTCGCACACCTCGTCGAATGTGGCCTCGCCGCGCGATTGAAGAATGTCCCGAATTTCCTGATCCATTTTCGTTGCCTTTCGTGTTTACTCGACCGCCAAGCCCATCTGCATGAATCGCCAGCCGTCTTCGGTCGCCAGCGTCATCGTCAGCGATTTTTCTGAGACCGACATCCGGAGGACATCCGCACCGTCGAACAACTTTAGCGCGGACATCAGCAGGGTGGCGTTCTGGCACATCTTCAGCTCGCCCGCGAACTCGACAGGAATGTCCACTTCCGAACTGCCTTCGTCGGCCGTTTTGCTGGAGAGCAGCAGCGTGCCGCCGCCGAACGTCATCCCCACCCCCTTGGAGTCCGGCGAGGTTGTCAGCAGAGACTGCCGAAACGCATCGCGCAGCGGCCCCACCACCACCGGGATCACGTTTTCGATCGGCAGGAAAATCTTGTTGAAATCCGGAAACCGGCCCTGCACGAATTGCAGTTTCAGCGTGAAGTCGCCGCTCCGTGCGTAGAGCGAATTGGCGTCGGCCGCGAAGTCCACGGGATCGACATCCAGCATCGACAGCAGAGCCGATGCTCCCCGGTGAGGGACCACAGTCACCCCGTGCAGTGGCGAGTCCTCACCCGTGGTCACGACAGTCGCGATCTGCTCGGCGGCCCGCAGCGAATCCGTGGACTGGAACGACGCCCGGACACCATTCGCCACGGCCAGATTCACCCCGCCGAGTGCGTAGCGGGTCGAGACGGTATCGCAGAACACGAGCGTCCGCCTGAGCGCGCGGCTGAGTTCACCGGCGCTGATCGTATGGTACGAGTCGAACGCCCACTCGGCGATCGAAGGGAAGTCTTCGGCGGGCTGCGTGGGCAGTGTGAGCTTGACGCGGCCGCACACGATCCGGCAGTCCGTCCCGTTCATGTCGAGGGCGATCGACTCGGCGGTCACTTCAGACAGGATCGCGTTGAGCTTGGCCGCCGGGATCAGCACCGAGCCGGGGCGTGCGCATTCGACGCCCCGCAGATAGCGCACAACGTGGGACTCGCCGTCATTGGCCTCGATCCGGCACTCGTCCCCGGCGATCGTCAATTTGACGCACTTGAGGATGTCCTTCGTGGTGCGCGTCGGCACGATCTGGGAGGCATCGCGCACGGCCGACGCGAGAGACTGTCGGTGGAAGGTGGCTTTCAAGGAGTCGCTTTCTGTGAGAGAGCGCGATGGGCCGCGCGGTTTAGAACCTGAGTCATCCAGCCCGTGCGGGTGGAGTAGCCCGCTGCCGACGCCGCGCGGTCGAGTAGGTCGCGAAATTCCTCCGTCGCGAGAAACACGACCTGAGTGGATTGTCGCTCGTGAGCAGCCTTGCGGCGTCTGTCGATGGTGGGTGTGGTGGTCATGCCCCTGAGTACGGAGAAACGGCCCCTCAGGACACAGATTTCTTGGAATTGCGAAAAATATTCTCACAAATGTTTCGGAGCGCGTGGCGGCGCGTTTTGGACAATTCGCTGGGAACATCGCTATTTCGAGACTTTACAGTACCGACTAAATCTATATCATGTGGAAACTTCTAGGCAATTCCATTGAAAAGGGAGCGACATGAAAACGAAACCCATCCTGCTGCTGGAGCATGAAACGTGGACGGTCAGCGCGATCTACGGCGGACCCGATCGGGTCTACCGCTGGGAGCGAGGCGACTGGTTCGCCGAAGTGCTGTTCAGCCGGTCCATCGAAGCGTATCGGCGAGTTCTGTCGGGGGAAGACATCGCCACCGTCACTGAGGCGCTCGTGGTCGATGCCGATTGCGGCGGGATCATCGACTGCTCGGAGGACGCCGTGCTGATCGCGGCCGACCTGCTGCTCGCCGTCGAGACCGAGGATTTCGATGCTCTGGATCTACAGGCGTACCGTGAGCAGCGGTCGCGCTACCTGAGTTACGCGCTCAGCAGCGGCGTGTTTTAAAAACAGAACTGGCGAGACGATTCTTTTTAACTGAGAGGGAGACCATGCAAGCAATCGACAAGCTCAAGGCCATGTGCCAAATCGGGGTCAACAAGTTCTCGGTGTTTCGCGCACTGGAGGAGGGCGATGCGTCACGTCGGCGTCACGTCGCCACCATGTTTGGCATCTGCCTCGACCGGGAGGTTGAGGGCTTCTGCGACAACATCGCCGAACTCTGTTACGGGATTCCGTTTCGCGAAGCGGTGACGCATGAACGGATTGATTCCGAGGCGCGTGAGGCCGTGTATCGGGTGATCGCGAGAAAAAAACTCCCCGACGGGTGGCGGCGCTGCGACAGCGACGGGGGGAGCTGGAGTCAGGGGGACTACTACTACCACGACAGCGGCCTCGTGTTCCGCAACTCCTACGGCCTCGAACTCCCTGACGACGAGGGACGATTCCGCGAAGTGCAGGCGCTCGATGTCCTGAAACTGATCAACTCCACGGCACGGAAGGCGGTGATGGTATGACGCACCCCGAAGACGATCTCATGTCGCGATACCGCGATGGTGATGATGCGGCGTTCACCGCGCTGCATCCCCTCGCGTCGTCGATCATCCACTCACTGGCGCGCGGACACGGCCTGAACCACAATGACGCGGATGATCTGACTTCCGAAGTCCTGTTGCGAGTCGTGGCCAGACGGCACACGTTCGAGCCGGGCAGGGCGTTTCGGCCGTGGGTCCGGCGGATCGCGAGAAACCGGATTGCCGATTTGTGTCGTGCGCGGCAGCGACACCCCGAGACTCTCTCTGGCCCGAGCGGTGGCCGCGAGGATGAGGAGGATTTCGTGTCGCTGTTCGAGTCGCGCGAGGCCAATCCGCTGGAGGCCGCGATTGTCGCCGAGGACGTGAGTCGAGCCAAGGGGTGCCTGTCCCGACTCCCTGAAAGACAATCAGAAGCGTTGTGGCGATTCTGTTGCGGAGAGCAGTTGCGCGAGATTTCGGAGAGCGTGCTGTGCCATCTCTCGGAGGTCAAGCGCCGGTCGCTCAGCGCGCGTTGCCAAATCCGCCGGATGCTGGACGTTGCCTGAGCTTCAAAACGGGATCAATTCATCCCCAATGCCGTCGCTGAATGGCGGCTCGACCGGGCCGGGGCGTGCTGCGGCGCGCGGTGGCTCACGCCGGGCTGGTTCCTGTCGTGATGGCTCTTGGCGGCGAGGCTCAGGGCTGGCTGGCCGATCCTCCTTGGGCTTCACGGCGAGTGAATAGAACTCGCCACGAGTGCCCTGCTTCGTCCATCCCGAGAGCCAATATTCCTTCCCGTTTATCATGATCGAGCCGCTCCAGTCGGGGTGGCTGTCCTTCTCCTTGCGATCGTTGACAAACAAACTTCCTTGCATATCGCGCTGCTCGTAGGCCAATTTATTTCCTATCGTTTTAGCTGGATGGGCGGACTCACTGTGCAAAAACTCTCATCGTCAGTACCTTGCCCCTGTCTTTGGAGATGATCGAAAGCGTCTGGCTCGGTTCTTCAGGCTCGGCCTTAATCGACAGGGCGAAGGCGTTGAAGCCGATCAAGCTGCCGTTGCATGTCCATCGGGTCATGTCGATACTTTGATGATAATGCCCGAAAACGTCGTAATTCACCCGCTGAATCTTCGACCATTGGGACAGGGCCTTGTTGACTGGAATTGTGATTCCACCAACGCCACCCGCAAAGCGAATGTTGTCGCCGTGATGGAACCGGATATCGAACTTATCGAACAGCCTGACAAAATTGAAATAGCCATTTTCCACCTTCCACTCGAACCCTGCGTCTTTCACGAACGATGCCAAGTTGTGGTACATCAGCCACTCGTGGGAGTTGGCCGCGCTCGTGGCAACTCGCCGCTTCTCGGTCGTTCGACCGTGATTACCGAAGCTGGTCGGGATGATGATCTTCTTGAGCTTGGCTTCTCGCTTCAGGAAGCGAATCCCCTTCACGATGAGTTCCTGCACGAACAGGATCGCCTCCGTAGGGGACATGAAATTGGATTCCATGAGTTCGTCGTGGATGTATCCCGTGATCATGTCACCGCCGAGCCAGACAACAGCGGTGTCGATCTTGGAGAAGCCTCGCGAAAAGTCGATGAGCATGGCTGCGCGGCGAAATACTTCCTCGACTCTCTTGGTGGCGATCTCGGGGGAGTATGAGTTGATGCCGTTGATAACAGCCGGATCAACCCGCTCCTCGACGTGCCAGTCCGACAGGGCCAGCACTGCGACGGCATCGCCGCCGGTTTTCAGCCGCTTGATGGCGTCGGCTGGGATCGGCTGGCGAATCGCCTTCATGATCCCGGTGCGAGACTCGGCCATCTCCAACTCTTCGCAGGCACTCTCGTACTTCGCCTTCCAAGACCTGGCGTCGTTCTCGGCCCTAGCGAGCTTTCGCTCCGACTCCCGAGCTTTGGCATGGGATTCTTCTGAATTCACAGCGTCCAACAGTGATTTTTTCTTCACTTTCTCGCTCCCGATACGATGGATTCGAGCAGTTTGTCGAACGTGTAGCGCCCGAGTGGGACGCCTTGATGCGCGAGGGTGGTGAGGATCTGCTTCTTGCTGAGGGACAGCTCTCCGGAGATGAACGCCTTCGCGACCTCGATGACTTGCGCTCGCGTCTGCGCGTCGAGCGCGTCCAGCGAGTTGCGGGGAGTGACGGCAAGCACGGCATCTAGCAGGGATCGCTGGCCCGCCGTGGGTCGCGGCGCGGGAGACTTCTGGACGCGCGGGGTCGGGGTCGTCTTCTTGGTCAAGTTCTGGTCCTTCAGTTTGACAGGGGGTCGCCAAGGTGACGCAGAATGATCGGCTTTGACAGGTCACTCAGAAACGCGCGGTCGATCGCCACGCCATACGTCGAGAGATCGGCTTGCAGTCGCTTGCGCAGCATGGCGTCCAGTGAGTTGCCCTTGGCGGTCGTGTTTTTCTGCACCTCGGAGAATGTGCAGCCGTTGACGACGCGGCGGATGGCCGACATCGAGACATCGTGGATTGTATCTTGGGCGTTGTCGGTCTCGGTCAGCGCGAGAAAAGCGTCCTCGATCCGATAGACCACGATGGCCGCGACGACGATCGCTTGGCCGTCCACCGTCAGCAGGCACTGGTAGCTGAGGTTGAGCGACTGCCTCACCGTGCAGACTTGGACGCACTCGGAGAGGATCGGCCAGTAGAGGTGAATGCCCGGCCCGATCTTCTTGGCGAGGCCGCGCCGGAAAATCACACCGGCGTGAGTTTGCCTCACGACGACCAGTCTGGGGATCAGACTGACCAGCAGGTGGGTGAAGTCGGAAAGCCAATCGAAGGCGTGCATGAAACTGCCTCATTGCAGAACTTTACAGACAGTTCTGTTTTCTGTCGAGTTGCAGCCGTTTGGCGAGATGTTTGCCGAATTTGTGGAGCCGGTTTTCGAGGTCGGTCTCGGTCCCGTCGTTGAGCAGATCGTAATCGTAGTGACCCGCCCAGCCGTCGAGCGCGTGATCGGCCTGCGTCGCGAGCGGCTTGGTGCGGGGGTTGTGAATCTTGACGACGAATCCGCCCGCCCGTTGGATTGACTCGGCCTCGTTAGGGTAGCGCACATCCGTGACGCAGACCACGTCGCTGGTGCTGGAGTTCGCATAATTGAGCGCGAGGTCCACCCAGGTGTTCCCGTAGACTCGTCGCATCCCGTCGCCGATCTCACACCAGAGTTCCAGCGCTGACTTGCCGATGAGCGGCAACTTGACGTGGCGGGCCTGACGGTTCGCGTCGTAGTGGGAGGGATGCTCAAGGCCCAGATGCCCGTAGAGCGAATGCGCCACCAACTTGACGCGGCCCGCCAGCGCCACACTATCGACGGAAACCCCCGGCAGCACTACCGGAAGGAGTCGGGCACAAGTGTCTTTCCCGACTCCGGAGTGCCCGCAAAAACCCACGATCAACGACATGCACCGCGCCTCGCAGAGAGAACTTATCCGAAACAAACGAAACTAGACGACTGCCTTAACGGTGTGTTCGATCCGGTACAGCGACGTGAGGCCGTCGCTATCGACCAAGGAGTAGACGAGGACGATCTTGCCGACGGTCGTGAGCGCCGAGCCGAGGATTGCGTCGCGAAAATTGTAGCCGGTCACGTCGGCGTTCCACCCGTAGTCCGTCTGCAACGTGTCGAATACGGTACTCGCCACGACGAGCGATGTCGGCCCACTCAGAACCGCGCTGTTGGACGCGAGATAGATCGTGCGGGAGATCGACACCGTGGTGGCCCGCGTGATGTAGGACTGGTTGATTGCGCGCACCCGCGCCAGCACGACAGCCGAGCTGCCCGCGATCGACCCCTCCCCGGCAGCACAGCAACTCATGGGAAACCTCGCGACGATTCTACTATGGACAGCCAGAGACGGCGGCGACGGAGCCACCGTAGACGATTTGACCAGCACTTAGACCCGGACATAGTACCCGGACCTGCGCGGCGCCCAAATAGGCGATTTGACCCGCGACCAACTCGGGGTGCAGTATCCGGACCTGCGCGGCGTCTGAATAGAGGACTTGAGCGGCACTCAGCCCCGGAGACAGGATCTGGACCTGCACCGCGTCCAAGCAGGCGACTTGATCGGCACTCAGCCCCAGACAGAGTACCCGCACCTGCGCGGCGTCCAGATGGGTGATCTGACTGGCACTCACCTCGGGGCACAGCACGCGGACCTGCGCCGCGCCCGAAGAGACGACTTGCGACGCGGCGACGCAGAGCGTGCCGAGTGAATTCTCCTCCGGTTCTGAGACGCAGACGATGTTGTCGAGCGTAGCCGACAGGCCGCACGACACCAGTCCACGGATTGTGCCTGACCCGAGAGACGTGTTCTCCAGTGCGATCACCCCGCCGATCGCGATCCCCGCCGCCGCCGTGGCGTTTGTGGTCATGTCGTCCAGCGTGACAGACAGCCCCACTGCCGACTCGACCGAGACCAACCCGACCGAGACCAACCCGACCAAAACAACATCGCCGAGCGTGGCCGTGTGGGTAATCTCGACTCCGACCATCGCACTGGCTGCCAGCGTCACACTGTCGAGCGTCGGGGCCGATACGAGGTCCAGCGCGACGGCCAAAGCACCCGTCAAGGTCACGTCATCCAGCGTCACGACGACCGGCGCTGCACTGATCACGTCGCTCGACAGACTCACTCCCGCCAGCGTCGTGTTCACCACCAGCGCGAGGACTGCGGTCACGTCGCTGGACAGCACGACATCGGCCAGCGTCGCGCTCTCGGTGAGCGACAGGCCCACAGTGGCGGCGGACGACAGTGTCACGCCCTCCAGCGTGATTCCCGCGACCAGCGCGGCTTCCGCCGTCAGGCCGCTCGTCAGTGTCACGTCATCGAGCGTGGCTGTCGCGCTCAATGCCAGCTCGACGGCGAGGTCACTCGTCAGCGTGACGCCATCTAGGGCCACGGCCGCCATCAGTGCGGACGCGGATGCCACGTCGCTGCTGAGTGTCACATCGCCGAGTGTGGACGCGGACACCAGAGCCAGCCCGACCGCGAGATTACCGCTGAGCGTCACGTCGCCCAACGTGGTTGCGGACACCAGCGCGACATCCGTCGCGAGAGCGCTCGATAGCACCACGTCGCCCAGCGTGGCGCTCGCGGACACAGCCAATCCCACGGCCAGTTCGCTGGACAGGCTGACATCGCCGAGTGCCGGAGCCGCGACCAGAGACAGGCCCAGCGCGAGGTCCGACGCCAGCGTGACATCTGAGAGCGTCGGCGCAGCCACGACATTGAGCGCGACGGCGACATCCGACGCCAGCGTGACGCCAGACAAGATGAGCGGCGCATCCAGCCGTCTGGGTGTGCCGACATCGAGAAAGAATTGGAAAGGCGTCACGAGTCAACTCCAATGCTGATCGGAGTTGCCAGCGTCACGCATTTCCGGCGGTCAGGGTGAACGTGGTGACGGTGACGGTCTGGCTCGTCGCGATGCTCGTGTTGTCGATCGTCATGTCACTGGTGAACGTCAACGTGACAGACGCACCGGCAATCAAGGCGTTCTGGCTGAGAACCAGCGACGTGCCCGAGATCGAGGCCACGGTCGTGCCGAACTGGACGCCGGTCCCCGAGACAGCCATGCCGGGGACGATGTTCGCGTTCGAGGCGGTCAGGGTCGAGGCGGTCGAGTTCAGCGTCAGTGAACCCGTCGAGGTCGTGCCGCCGAGAATCCCCGCCACACCCTGTATGTGGCATGTGGTCGCGGTCGATTCAAAAATACGGAAGTGCGCGGCGGTGCCAGTCGCGGCGGCCGTGCCCGACCAGGTGCCGAGCTTGGCCTTGGCTCCCGACGCAGCGGCCGACATCCAGTCTGACGGGAGCGTTATCGAACAGAGCAGGGTGCCGCTAGAGGCCGTGGCGCACGTCGCGGGCTGGGAACCCGAACGAATCTGGAGTACGGCGGTGGCCCCGGCGGTGGTCTCGAACGCATCCAGAGCCGCATTTCGGACGGTGATCGACTGTTGAATCGTCATGAAAATTCCCTTGGTGCGGTGGCGGCACTCGCGGTTTCCGAGCCGCGAATGCTCGGGAACTGGCTGTTTTTGGCCAGTTTACCCCCGCCAGCCCATCACTCAAACGCGGCTTTTCGGGGGAATCTTTAGACGATACTGGTGTTTATTCGAGGCGACCCAAGATCACGAACGCATCTCCGCTCGTCGGCGTGTTCGGCAGGGCCGTCCCCACCGTGAACTTGTCCTTCGCGTTCGCGTAGGCATAGGTCACGATGCGCGAGGTCAGTCCCGCATTGGCTCCCGTCGTCCACAGGATCGCCTGATTCGTGTACTCGTCCGAGTTCTGCGTCAGGCTCGTCTCGAACGCCAGCGTGGTCGGCGAGAATGTGCCGGTATCGACGGTCCCGGTTTTGAGGGCCGCATTGATCGCGGCGATGACCGTGGCGGCCGTTTCGCTGCCCGCCGCTTGATCCATGTTGACGCACGACCTGCCGCGATAGGTCGCCGTGGCCGCAGTCCCCACATAAACCTCGTCGGTGCCGATGTAGCTCGCGCCGCTTTTCAGCGCGACCTCGTAGTTGTTTCCCGAGGCGGTCGCCAGCGTCCCTTCGTAGATCGTCTTGGCAACCGTCTTCTCCGTCAGCGCCACGGTCTCGATGAGCGTGTTGCCGCCGCGCATAAAGATTTCGGCGGTCAATGTCATCCCCGAGGGGGCTTTCACTTCGAGTGTTTTTGCCATTGCGAATACCGCTCCCTAAAAACCGCCTGTCGCCCGCTACACGATGGTAATCGACTCTTTCATCGGCCCAACCTGCTCGTCGGTAGAGATGTCCACGGCTGTGCGGGCCTTAGACCGTATATTGTACTCTGCCTTCTGTGTCCAAAAATCCACTGTTTTCTGAATCGTAAACAGCCCCGGCCCGCCATGCGTCTCGGGATTATAGCCCTCTAATTCGCAGAACGCCTGCACCACTGAGAGTAGAGCCTCGTCAGCCATCGTGACCACGACCGTGCTGCGTGCGGTCAGGTCTGCTGGGTTCGGCCCCTCGAATGTAATTGATGCCATGATACGGTTTTCCTTATGTCAAAGTTACACGTCAGTCGTACTGTGTCCGGGTCATCGACGAAGCACTGCCAAGGACCAGCAGCATTCCTCGACTCTCCATCCACCTAAAATGTGGTCGTGGCTCTGCGATGCCTGATCGCAAAACCGATCCACCGCCGCTCGGACACCGGGCCAGTTCGGATCGGTGTAGTCGTGCGCGAGCAGCAGACCTGTTGGAGCCAGCAACTCGGGAGCCGTCACCAAGTCACGCGAGACACCCGCCTCGGTGTGGTCGCCGTCGATCAGCACCACGTCAAACAGTACCCCGCATTGGGCTGCGTAGCTGGCGACATCGCCCACCCAGAGGTGCATGTTCGGCCGCTGGTTGGTCCTCCAGTTGGCTGGCCGGTGCATGACAGAGTGATCGGGCCATTCCGCGAAGATGTCGATACAGGTGATCTGCACGTCAGGGCGGGCGTCGGCGATCCGGGCGGCGGTGCCTCCGCTGGCCGTGCCGATCTCCAGCAGACGCGCGTTCGGCGGCAGCAGTTCGATGATCCGAGCCAGCTCGCGGCGTGTCGTGCGAATCAGACCCGCGACACTGGGTTCAGTGTGCGGGTTGCAATCCAGATCGACCGGCGGTGCGGCAGCAGGGGCTTCCGCAATCCGCGTCGCGTTCTCGATGTAGTTCGTCGCCACGTCCAGCGTCGCGCCAAGCTGCGTTCGCAGTTGAACCAGTTCGACAGCCCGGTCTCGTCGCTTCGGGTGGAACGCTGCGGCGTGAGTCGCACTGACTTGCTCGGTCTGTCCGCCGATGGCCAATTCTCCGTGACCACGCAACGGAATGCCACAGTCGTGGCAGTGTTTGCGGGCCTGCGAAGCGAAGTCGTCCATCCCCTGATCCCACCAACCGGGAGAGATCGGCAGGCCCGTGTCGGGATAGTCCGGCTCGTGCTGATGGAGTGCGGACTGAGCGTAGGCCAACTCGCAGAAGTAGCCTCGCAGTTCGCCCCGGAACACGCCGATCAGTGCCGACCACCGCTGATTCACGTCACAGTTTGAGATCAACTCCCATCGCTCGGACTCATCGGCGATCACGTCCCGCATCGCGACGAACGGCGGGCTGTGACGTGAGTCTGTGTCGGTCCCGAGCAGCCGTGTGTTCTCCGGCCAGTCCCGCTCGAACTCGGCCCGAGCCTCTGGATCGAGATGCACATTGATGTTGCTGACAGAAGGGTTGAACGTCTCGCGCATCAACGCGCCGTGACCCAGCGGATGGTTGCACCACAAGCCGCGCTGAGCATACGGGACGTGCTGACGCATGATTCGGCACAGCTCAGGGAACTGCGGGTGAATGGCCGGGTTGCCGCCGAACAGCGCGATCACGCCGAAGTAGCTTTTGAGCGAGAGCAGAGATTCCTCGAACTGATCCGGCGACATGAACACGGGCTTGCCGCCCAGATTGCTCCCTTGGGTACAGCCGAAGCACGCCTTGTCGCAAGCGCGCGTGACCATGATCTGCATCACACCGCCACGCCAAGCGCCGGGACGCCGATCACGCGGCGAGACCATCTTCAAGAGAGCTTCTGATTCGTTCACGGCTGGCACCATTCCGCTTTGAGTTTCGCGATCTCGTTCAGCCGGTCAGGGCAAAGTGCGAAGTGAGCGATCTGCGTCTGCGGTAGGGTTTGACGGAAGGTCGGGTAGTAGTATTGGTCATTGAATCCCGGCCCGATGTCTTGCACTTCGACGAGCCGATCTTGCAGAGTCGCCTGCACCCAAACTTGCTCTGACTCGTGCCCGTCCGATAGCGGTCGCTCTGGCGGCTCCCACAAGAACGCATGGTCGCGGTCACACAGCACGACACCCGTGTTCCACGCTCGGATCGGCTCCTGCAACGACCGAGCAATCCCTTGCGACGACATCACCGCAGTCCAACGGGCCTGCATCCAATCGGCAGGCCAAAGCGAGGCGTCATCGCGCATCGCCACGCCGCTCGGGAACATCCTGAACAGGTTCGGGCACCTGCGGCGAACGAGACAATCCGCGTCCAGAAACAGCGTCTGGTCGTAACGCTCGGCAATCGTTCGCAACCGGAACTTCTCGTAGAGCGGCCAGTCCTGCGTGCTGTCAGTAATCTCGATGAAGTCTGCGCCGCAGCGCTCGGAGTAGTCCTGCATTGGTCGGCGAGTCAAACCCAAAATCGCAAGATACTTCTCGCCCGTGGCGATGGTCACGACAAGTCGCTGCGATCCCTGAATCCGCGACGGCTCGGTGACGGGTCGATACGGGCCAAGCGACGGACGCTCAGCAGCCTGCTGCTCGCGGTATCGTCTCGGTTGTGCGGTTGAAGCGGTCACTGCATCGTCCTCGGCGTGGTCACGCCACCAAATTCATTGACGTGCCCAGGCAATCAAATGTTGGAGAGCCACTGGCGTTGGTGCAGATAAATCGAAACCAGTCGCTCCTGCCCGCCGTGGTCGTGAGTGTCGGTATCGTGCCGCCTGTCCACTTGACCGCGCTGAACCACGTCACAGTGCGTGATCCGGTGGCATCTTGAGTCAGCTTGATGTCGAACATCTGTCCGACGTAGAACGAGCCGCTCGTCAGCGCCAGCGTGCGGTTGCCCGCCAACGTGACGCGCTGCGTCTGGCAGACTCGCAGGTCGAACGTGACCGTCGCACCATCCGTCGCCGTCGTAATGCCTCGAAGCGGGGCACTCGTCGAGCGGCAGACTTCCTTCCACTTCGGCACGCTGTAGGCGTCGAGTCCCTCGCAGGCGAGGACCGTCATGCTCCAGCCGCTTGCCGTGGGGTCATCGACCGGGGCAAGACCATTGTTCCATGTGATGTTGCTCCACCATGTGGGCGTCCGATTCCCCGTCGCATCCTGATACCGCAAAATCGTGATCACCTGCCCGATACTGGCATTGCTGACGGCCAGCGTGCGGTTGCCCGCGAAAGTGACTTGCCACTGATCCGAAAGGTCTAAGTCGAATGTGACCGTCGCGCCATCCGTCGCCGTGCGAAAGTCCTTGAACGTCGCCCCGAACTCGATCTTGTCCTCGACCCCCGCTGCGACAGAGTAATAGGTCACGGTTGGCGAGGCCCGCAGCAGCTTACCCGTCGTGCCACTGAACACGCTGGCCGCATTGGCGGTCGAACTCGCTGGCCCCACGACATCACCGACACTACTCGTGGACCATGATAGCGTCACAACTCCCGTTGCCGGAGCCGATGCCGTCAACACCTGACTGGCTGTCGGGCTGGCACTCGGCCAGACATAACTATTCGTTGCCGCAGGGATTGCTGCTGCTTTGATGGTGTGCGTGTTGGCCCCACCACTACCGCACAGAACCAGTGAACCTGTTGTAGTACTTGCTACTCCGAGCGTGAGCGACGACTGTGCTGTTACCGGGTCGGAAAACGTAAACCTAGCACTGGCTCCTACAGCATCGAACGTGACCGCTCCACCCGACGAGACTGTCGTCGAGTAGTAGTTTGAGGCGTCGTATCCGAGTCTTAGTTGCTCAGTCGTCGATGTAGCATGGATTTGTGCGGATATCGTCGTTGAGCCAACTCCGACAGCGTGCGAAAAATAGTTCTTGCCGCCGGTCGCAGTATCAACGTAAACGCCCCAGCGATTTGTCATCGTACCCGTCGTGCCGGTGTTGACGACCTTTAGCCCGAAACCGTTGGTAATTGTTGTGCCAGCAACCGAATTTAACACCTCGCCGTGCAGCCCCTCGGCATTCGTGACCGCTGCCCCCGCTGTCGCGACGTTTATTCCGGCCCTGCCGTAAACTCCATATTGTGTTGCGAGTGTCCCGGCGAATCCCGCGACACTGGAGTAGGCGTCACCTCGCACGCCCATTCTGTAGCCTGAGTCTGTCACTCCAGCCGACACGGACATATTCGACACATCCATGTCGAACGCGAGCATGTAATTCGTACCGTTGGTCGTGCAACTGCTCGGCCCGCGTGCCCGCATGAACCATTGCGTTCCGAAATTCGTGAGCGTCGGCGAGAGAATATCGACGAGATAAGTCGGGGTCATACCGATGCCGACGTTGCCCGCATTATCTATCCGCATTCGCTCGGTGTAAACACCGTTTGATGGCTGCGTTAGAAACGCTAAGTCAGCTTTACCTGCTGATGGTGCGACTGAACGTAATTTGCAAACGTGGCCGACGCCGGTGTCTGTTCGAGATGAAGTAAGAAGTAAGTAACCATCGCCCGCTGTAGTAGATGGAGTTCCGCCCGTCGCGGTTACAATGCAGTCGCCCGCCGTATTGGTCACACTTACGTTATCGGCAAACGTAAACGCAGCAGCAGAACCTACAGCGTCAAAAGTTATTAGCCCAACGGAAGACGGGGTTATAGTGCAGTAATTGCTGGCATCTCGCTTGATGTTAGTCACACCGTCGTCATCAACAGTCATCTTAATATCAGCAGCAGCAGCACCGCCGAGATACATGAAGAATTTGGAGTTGGTCCCGATGGTATTTGGGACAATCGACAGATATCCGGCAATCGCACCGACACTATCAAGTACCTTAAGTCCACAATCCTGATTATTAGCAGTTGGCTTAAATGTCACTAGAGGCGTTGCAACGGACACTGTTACAGCATCACTGAACGTAAAACCAGAGCTTGCTCCGACAGCATCGAACGTGACCGCTCCAGCAGAAGAAACTGTAGTTGAATAATAGTTTGATGCGTCGTATCCGAGTCTCAGTTGCTCGGTCGTTGATATGCCGTGGATTTTTGCTGATGGCGATGTTCCGACACCAAGTGCGTAGCCTGATGCGGTCGTAATTGACGTACTGTCTGTGCCGGTAAATAACGAGTCTGCTCCCCAGATTGTTGCTGCGTTAGCAGTACCGTTGTTGTGTGCGATGGTCTCAACCACATAGCTGACCAAGTAGGTTGAGCCGTGATTGTGATAAACCTGAATGTTCGAGCCAGATACTATAAGCAATGGGTGATTTGTCGTGCTACCAGCGACGGATACCGCTGTCGCAACCCACGTCGGTGTGATGGATGTCTGGTTGATGATATAGACAGCCCCGGTTACAGTACCTGTCCCCGCCGTATTCAGCCTGACGCGATAACAGTAGCCTGTCGCCATTGTTGACGTGTTGGCCCTGACATTGATTGTGACGTTAGTCGCTGTCGGTACTGAGACCGTTGATGAGTAAAGTATAATATTTCCGGTAATGAACCCACCGGATGCCGTCACGGTAGCATTAAAGGCGAACGCAGCACTGGCCCCCGTGGCAGCGAAATTTACAGACCCCGCCGACGAGACTGTGGTGGAGTAGTAGTTCGAGGCATCATATCCCAAGCGTAGTTGCTCGGTTGTCGATATGGCGTGGAGTTTGGCTGATGGCGATGTTGTGCCGATGCCGACGTTGCCACCAGCTTGAAATGTCACTCTGTCACCAGACGTTAGGCTGCTTTCATAAAACCTCACGTCTGTGTTTGAGCCGTTCGTTACAGGATAAAATATAAATCCTCTGTTTGAAACGCTTGAATTTGTAATCGCTATACCATTGGTTCCGGTTGTCGTGGATACTTCTAGCTTAGAGCCGGGCGATGACGTGCCGATACCGACGTTGCCGAGCGAGGTATCAACACACAACTGATTCGTGTTGACAGCGAAGTCACCAGCACCCGCCAGCGTGACGCTGAAGCCGCTCCCGCTCGCAGGAGTGAACCCCATCGCAGCCGCAGATGTGAACGTCGGGCAGGCGAGGCTCGTTGCTGATGCGGCCCCGAGTACAGGCGTGACGAACGTCGGCGATGTTGCTAGTACAATCGACCCTGTGCCGGTCGTAGTGTTGCCGAGTACGGTTGTGTTGGCGTTGTAGGCTTGCACGTTTGAGCCAATGGCCAGGCCGAGATTCGACCTCGCCGTCGCCGCGTTGACGACATCTGCTAAATTCAGCGAGGGGATCAGTGGGAAGATCAGCGACATGAGGGTCTGCTTCCTGTACGGGCGTGGTCGTCATAGACCCGCGACAGGGCCGAGGTCTGATGCAGTGTCGTGTCCGGCTCGCCTTGAACCTGAATCTCTAGCAAGAGCGACTCTTCGTTCCCGACCAGCGCGAGAACGACACCGCAGCGCCCGGCAAATGAGCCATGCAACACCCGGACGGTTTCGTCTTTCGTGAAGATCCGATCACCCGCCTTCCGTAATTGCGGTGCTGTGGAGATCACGAGGGATGGGGGCCGGGGTAAATCTCGTATTGGACGTGAAGTCTTGCTGGGGAAGCCACTCCAAGAAACTTGAGCGATTGCAAACTGGTCGTTGTGACGACAGTGCTGCCCGGAGCCAGATAGAAACCGTAGTCGCTCGTCGGCGTGGAACCGTCAGACGTGTATCGCACGGCGTTGCCCGCAACGCCGCCAACGACGGGATCGCACTGGATGCGGACGCGGCACGGTCGGCGCGTGACGCCATCCGCCTCAAAGGGGATCGAGGCCAGCATCTTGACCGTGGTCAGTCCGCTGACCACTTCTGTTCCGAGAACGCTATCCACTCGCTCAGCCATAATGCCGCTCCTTACTCGATAGAACTGTCTGGAAACTTCTGTTACTCGTCTGCCAGCGTCACGTCATCGGGAGCCGGTGCGAGGGCTGGAACCTGTGCGGCGAGGCACTCCCGGCACTCGTTCAGGTGCTGATCGTACTGCTGGACACGGGTGTTGGTTTCCGTGATCTGCTTGAGCAGTTGCTCGCGTTCGCGCTGGACGATTTCGACGTAGCTGTGAGCCATTTCAACGACGGTCATGGACAGGGATCCTTGAGTGGAATTGGGTGGAACATTCGCGGAGATGCTGATTGTATCACAGCGATCGCGTTCCACTAGGGCTGCTGCGGCTCGCCAGCGGCGACAGACGCCTTGGCCACGAACCAGCGTTTGGCGATCGGGATCAGCAGCGCCACGGCCTGTTCGCCCACGATGCCCAGCACCAAGGCCACCGGCAGCGCCAATCGCACGCCGACGGGGTAGCCGCTGTATTTTCCAACCAGGTCCGTCAGGATCGGGGCGACCATCGACGAGATGCCGAGGTTCGCCAGCAGTTGCCATGTCCCGTCGTTGATGTCTTTCACGCGGAAAATCCGCAGCGAGACGATCGAGCCGATCAGGCCACCGACCAGGCACCACAAGATCAGGATTTGGTCCGGCGTGGCCACCTCCATCTTGACGGCGAGGTCCGCCGAGGCGGTGAACAGGATCAACAGCGTCAGGGACACTTCGGACATCAGCCCGGTGGCGTGGGAAATCATGTTGGGAGACTTCATGTTGCGGGGCGTCGGGGCAGGGTGAGGGCCGAACGTCCCAGCCAGTTTGACCGGAGTCTCCCAGAACTCCAACGCGACTTCAGCGGATGTTCTGGAAAGTTCTGCGTGGAGGTGGGGTGAAGGTGGGTTCAACGGTGGTTCGTGTTTGGTTCAACGAGCGTTGCGGTTTCGTTGAAGGTGGGTTCACGTTTGGTTCACACCCGTTACGCGCCCGTAACGCGCGTTACGTTACGTCACCCGTTACACCTGACATGACCTGACAGCGATGACACCACCTGACATCCTCTGACGCAGAGCTGACAGACTCACCCGAAAACGATGGCAAACGCATGGCTGACCCATCGGGCTGCTATCAGCAGGTCGAGGCTAGTAAAAGAACATCCTTGACAATTCCAAGAAACATCTCGATGATGTTTGCAGTCCGTTGCAGGACTGTCTAAGCTCTCGACTATCGCCCTCGGGCGTAAACCGATGCCCCGCGACAACTCTCCCTGCAACGGACTGTCGCGGGGTTTTTCTTTTTGATCGACCCCGCGCGAGTGACTGCCGCAAGCCGTCCGCGTGGAATCTGGGTCTGCTCGACAACGGGGTGCAACTCCCCGGCCCGACGGCAACGCGAGACTATGCCGTTGAAAGAGTCTGCGAACGACCGAAGCCGCCGGGCAGGTTTTCGTAGCCGACAGCCTCCTGTCCTCACTGCTGCAAAGCTGGGGATAGTAGGGGAATCTGTCGGTTGCTCACTCTCTCCCCACCAAGCAAGTTCAAGTCCTACGACAGCCGCAAGGCTGGAGTCACTCTGCCGACGCAGTCGGAATCCTACTCCTCAAGCGAAGCGCTCAAGATGCTCCCGTCGCCGGAACCGCACCATGCGCCGTTGGTGTTGCATCAATCCCCTGTCTGATTTGATCAGCGCGCCTTGTAGAAAAAATTTAGGTTTTTGTTTTAAAACGACTCTTCCGGAGACCACGATGCACGAACGAGATGAAGCTGAATTCAAGCGACAGTTCGCGGCCAGCTTCCTAGCGGCATGGGCGGTGCGAGAGAGATGCGATCAGCACAGCCGTAGCGTCCGATCGCTATGTATTGCAGTCGAGACAGCCAATCTACTCTCCGATGAAGCATGGAATCACTGGGTCAATGTGATCGGCGTGGACCGCTCGACACCGGAGACGCCGAACCACTGTTACCGCGTGATGGATGACCCTTCCTACGACCAACCATAGAAGGACGACGAAAATGACTACCCCAACAGCGGCAGAGATTGAGGCGATTCGCGCGAGAGATGCCATTGCACATCACCCCGACCGCGTTGCCGATAGCGGGAAAATTCACGTCTTCGGTGACTACCTTGATCTTGCCACGGATGGCATCCGCGACCGACACGCACTTCTCACAGCACTCGACGCCGCGAACGACAAGCTGCGCGACTTACTCGACGATCAAATCGCGCTGAGTAATCCCCGTCCAGTTCTTCTCGAACCGGAACCGGACTCGCTCCGGCGAGACCTCGACCGACGTGACGCGCAACGTGGCGCGGAGGAACCATGCCTTGGCCTCGATCGACGGGCAATCAGAATTGAAGCCGACGAGTAGCGACTCACCGCTGATGCGGCCCGTCACCTCGATATCCGGTCCCAACGTGAGCGAAAACTCAGGATGAGCCAGTTGCCACAGACCCGAGATCACGTTGATGACCGTCAGCCCGAGCGTGATCGGATCGAAGCCACACGCCTCGGATGACGACGACGGGGCTTCGCCTGGTGCCCGCAGGTCGATGTCCACCGGGTCGGGCGTCAGATGCACCGTCTCGCCCCCGTCAGGCCGCGTTCGCAATTGGTAGCCGGTCCCGAACTCGCGCACCGGCGTTGACCCCTTGGGGGTGATGAACCGGAAGTGACCGTGCGTCCCGAACAACTGTACAGATGTCCACTGCTCGGCGGCCAAGAGCGGGAGCTTGCTCGCCCCGTTGCGTTGCCACGTCAGGGAGACGGTTGCGTCGGCCAGTTGCTGGAGATCAGTGACGCCTTCCGAATCGGGCACCCACTGTTGGGCGTAGGCGATGGCGGCAATCACACGGTCGCGGCCCTGCATCGACAACGCGGCCCGGCCCTGCTGCTCACGTTGCTCCCGTCGGCGTCCACCCATGCCTGCCACGGGGGCCGGGATCCGGCACGGCGGGTTGCTCCGTTCGATGAACTCCAGCAGTTCCCCGCAACTGGCGACGGTGTGGTACTCCAGTTTGCCGCCGACGGGACGTGCGGGATAGCACTCGGTCCCCGTGAGGTCCACGAACCGGACGGCGGGGTACAGTTGCACGTCACCGGGAGCAACGGCCCGGCTGTAGGTGATGTCGAGTGATTCGTTGCCCTCGCGCAGCTTGGCCTTGAGGGCCGGGCAGTTCACGCACCAGTTGCTCCCATGCACGTCCTCGCCGGTATAGACCACGGCTCGCCGACGGCCCGAGAGATTCACGCGCTCCAACACGCTGCGGAGCGTGGCGAGACGCGAGTAGACCCCGGAGCGTGGCGCGGGATCGCGGAAGTGCAACACGCCCACGAGCGCCCCATTGCGGAACAGCCCGCCGCCCGAGCGCCCGAGTGGCGGAAAGGTCTGGCAGGAGATTCCCGGCAGGTCACGCCAGCCGCTGTTTTCCAGCACGTCCGCCACCACATCTGCGACCTCGGACAGCGTGCTGTGTTTGTCCATGCCCCATGTCGTCACGGCGTCGCCGCGCGCCGGATCGGCGGGAGCCAGTTCAATGGCCGCATGAGGGCCAGCGTACAGCACGGCGATGTCCGTCTTGTGATCGACCAGCACGCGCTGCGCTACCGCGTCCCCCGCCTTGATGACGAACGGCTCGCGATGCTCCTCGACGACGTGCGCCGCCGTCAGTAACAGCGGCACGCCATTGTGCATCACGTAGACCCCGCTGCCATGCAGTCGGCCGTTGATCGAGATCAGCACCGACGCTTCTTCCGGGCAGACGCCTTGCTCCTCTGCCTCGGGGCCGACAGCCGCGACGGCCATCCGCTTGATGCTCAACCGCACGTTGGGCGGGGCATCGGGCAGAATCGGTTGATCGGCAGCCTCGGAGGCCACCTTGGCGGCGGCGGTGCGGGTCCGCGCGTCGTAGGGATCGCCGTAGCAGGAGGTGGCGTAGAACAGGATGGCGAAGGTGACGAACCACCACATCCACGGGGAAGCGATCTGTCGTTGAGGTTGCTCGGTCACTTCAAAGCCCTTCTGTTAGTAATCCGTGATCTCGAAACCGCCGCCGTCCTTCTTGGTGCGGGCCTTGGCCACCGACCACCGGTAGCACCAGAACTTCTCGGCGGCGCACTTCACCTTGACGACGCTCTTGGGGTCGATCGGCCCGCCCCCTTTGACATCCACGAACTGAATCGTGCCGTCGGCGTACAACACCATGAAATCGGGCGTGAAGCGGCAGTCGTCGGCCAACTTGAAGGTCTGGGCCTCGAACAGCCATTCAAGGACTTCACCGCTTAGCTTCTTGAGTTGCAGCACTTCGGCGTACCGCGACTCCGTGGCGTTCATCACGCCGGGAACGTGTCGCTTGCCGTACTTCGACCGATCGCCGAAGCGGGCCAGTCGTCTCGCACCGGGGGCGGGTGTCGGCTTGCTCATGCCGCCGATCCCGGCCAGCCGACGGCCCATGATTCTGGTTTCGATCGCAGCCACTCGTCCGCCCAGATGGCGCACTGGCCGCGATACAACTGGCGGGGTCCGCTGTCGGTCTGGATCACGACCCGCTTCTCGTGATGGTCGCCGCCGGGGTACTGATTGGCGTTCCACCATGACTCGGTCTTGAGCAGGCCCGCGCGGCCGCGATAGACGAAGAAACCGCTCCCGCACGTCTCGTGTCCGGCCGGTCGCCCCCAGCCATCGGTGAGCATGTAGAGCGCCGACACGGGATTGGCACGCGACGAGTCCCGCGCCTGATACGACGAGCCAAACGTGACGGCATACCGGCTGGCGAGACAGTCCAGCACGGCCGCTTCGTTCGTCGGCTGGAAGACGCGGGTCTTGAGCGGGTGCATCGCTTCGAGCCACTCGGGATAGAGGGCCGGTCGGTCGCGCATTTGCACGCAGAGCGACTCTTGGCTGGTGGGTCCGTGGGGCGGCAGTGCGCGGAAGTTGAACTTGCCGCCACAGTCCACGGGCAACACGCCGAAGTCGTGAAACCCGGCGATGGTGTACGACGGGAACGCCCCGGAGTCGCCTCGTGACAGCATCGTCAGCTCGCGGCCGAGCAAGTATCCGCCCAGAAACGTCACTTCACGCGGCGTCGGACAGTCCCCCGACGCCACGAACCGGTTGCACCACGACAGCCAGGCACCCGTCGAGTGACTGCACCCGTTGCAGATGCCGGTCTGCTGGCCGAACGGCTCCAGAATCCCGCAGGGGGTGATGTTGCGCAGAGAACGGACTAGCCCCGCTCCCGCGCCACGGATGAAGTCCGCCTCGGCGTCATGGAGATTGACGTAGGAGACACCCTGTGAGACGAGCCGCTGGAACTCGCCCGCCACGGTGCGCGTCGTCAGGTCTACGCCCGCCGCTGCGAACGCATCGAGCTGGACCTCGCGCGCCTTGGGGGAGTCCACGTAGCCGGTTGGGAAATCTGAAAAGTCGGCCATCGCCACTCCTTACACGGGCAACGCCCAACGAAAAATGTAGGCGTCTTCGTCGGTCTGCTGGTAGAATCCGCGCACCGTGCCGATGCAAAGGAAGTCGGCGTTGCGAAAGAACAGTTGGGCGGCGAGATTCGACTCGCGCACTCCGACCGTAATCACCGTCCGCCGCTGCTGCCGAATCTTCTCTTTCAGCTTGTCGAGCATCGCCGTGCCGACGCCGGTGCGCATCAACTCGGGGTCCACCGCAAAGTTCAGGATGTGTAGTTCTGATTTGCGCAGTTCGTAGACCATGAACCCCACCACACGCTCATCCCGCGTCGCCACCATCCCGATGGCGTTGCGCTGTCGCAGGCATTCCAGAAAGTCCGCAGCGGACCAAGTGAACGCAAAGCACTTGTCTTCGATCGTCACCACGGCCTTCAGGTCGCGTTGCACGAGCCAGCGAATCGCGACACTGGTTCCGGCGTCGATCATCGCGCGGCCTCAAGTTTCTTGATTTCCGCCTCGGTGAGATTGCGGGCGGGGGCCAGCTTCGTCGCGACGCGGATTACCGGCTTGCCGGTGTCATCCGTGACCGCCAGCCGCACGCGGGCGCAGTAGTCGGCGGGGACGCCATCGCGCACCAACTCGTTCAGCACGGCATCGAGTCGGCGTGATCCATCCGTGACCGAAGCGGATTCAGACTGCCTCTGGGCGAGCCGAGCCAGTGACTGGGACTGACTGGCGGGATGGAACACGTCGTCGCGCAGTTGTGGCGTCACAACGATCGGCGTCGGCGTCGCGGGCCGCGTGGGATCGAACTGGCGCACTGGCAGTGCTGGCTGAAAGCAGCCCACCAGCACAAAAATTAGGCACGGAACAATTCGCCGCATGATCCGATTTCCACTGGAGCCTGTAACACAACCGGTACAACCCGTCTTCCGCTTCGCGCGTCGCCTCGATCACGTCTTGCGCACCTCAGACTCTGGAGCCGGAATAGACAGGAAGTTCTTAGCCAATGCTTGCCCGAGGGCCGAGATGGCTTTCGCGACTTCGGGATCGCTGACGAACTGTGGGGCTATGGTGCGGAGCAGCGACATCAGTAGCTCCGGGTACTTACCGAACCGAGGGAGAATGAACTCGAACGCGGCGTTGACGGCCCGCTTCTCGATCGCTTCGAGGTCCGGATTCTTCGCGAAGGCTTTCATCGCCGCGACGTACTCGGGCGGCACGCCGAGGAAGCTCGCCACGAGGCCCGCCAGCGCCGCCAAGGCACCGGGAGCGACCGACAAGAGCCAGCCCTGTAGGGCAATCGCAGGGTCGGCCTCCGCGCTGGCCGAGTAGGCTCGTGCGCCGGAGACGTTGGCCACGCAGACCACAGCCAAGAGGGCGGCGGCGGCAAACAAGCCGTTGCGCCAAGTGATGTGACGCCCGAGATTCTGGAAGTTGACTTGCAAGGGATTGCCTTAGAAAGAGAAGCGCCAGCCACACGGAATTGCTGATCGTGAGATCACCTCCTTCATTGGCTCCAAGAGGAATTTTCGACGGCGGCTCGTGTGGCTGGCGTCATCAGTATCCAGGACTTTACGGAATCGTCAAGGCGATCCCAATGGTAGGCGGCGAGGCCTGAGCGGCTGCATCGAATCTGCGGCGCATTAATTCCAGCCAGCCACTGTGGTAATCGGATTTCCTGCTGCGTACTCTTTGATCATCAATTCAAGCCAATTCAAGCCAATTCAAGCCAATTCAAGCCAGCTCGACTCTCGCCTGTCTGGTGTGCTGGATTGCTGTGAATACAAAAGGGGCCACAATGTGTATCTCATCGTTTTGGCGCGTAGGGTTGGCGGTCTACGCCTCGGCCAGTGAGGCGCTGTCTGCGGCGCGAGCGATCAAGGATCTGACCGGGCACATCGCCGTGGTCAGTCAGTTTTCGCCGCAGGAGACGGACTGGGAAGCGGTGAAACCAGCGCCCGCGCGATCTCAATCAATCGCGCCTCCGACTGCTCCGCATAAATGAGCGTCGCGTCGGGCTTGGCATGGCCGAGAAACACCTGCGCCGCCTCGATCCCGCTCGTTCCCCGCAACTGCGAGGCGATGGCGTGTCGTAGCTGGTTGGGCGTCCAGTGCGGCACCGTCGCGCCCGACTTGTTCGCCCGAGCGATGGCGTAGACCACGGCTCGCCCGTAGGCGCTGGTCGCATACGGCCCCCGCGCGCACTCCCGCACCTTCGGCACTGTGCGCGGCTTCCGCTCCTGTGACCGCCAGAACTCGCTGGCATCGACCGGCGAGAAGATCAGCTCGTCGCGTCCCTCCCGCAGTAGTGGTGTCAGCAGTTGCTGCGCGGCGACGGGGATCGCCTTCACGAGCGACTGCCGCTTGTGCTGCATCTTGTGCCGCAGCGGGCGGTACAGCCAGACATCGCCCGTGCGATCGATCTGCCCCCAGGTCATGCCACACACGTCCTGCGGGCGCATCCCACAGAGGAGCTGGACCTGCACCATTGCCGCGACAGTGGGGGAGAGATGCGGCAACGTCGCGATCACGGTCGCGATCGTGACCGACCCGACCTCCGGCGACTCCCGCGCCATCCCACGCCCTTCGGGCACGCCGTCCACCATCTCCAAGGCTGTCACGATCTCGGCCGGGATCAGCTCCTGTGCCGCGCACCAGCGGAAGCAGCGTCGGATTTTGCCGATCCGCGAGTTGATCGTGTTCCGCGCATATCGCAGCGTCGAAACCGTCTCAGAAACCGTCTCAGTCGCCATCGCCTTCTGGAGCGCGATCAGCTTCCGTGGCCCGAAGTCCCGCGCCAAATCCTTTGGCCCCCCCGCGTGCCAGATCAGCGTCTGCATCGCCGCGCAGACGTTCCGGTACTCCTGCGTCGTCTGCCCGTCCTTCGAGTAGTAGGACTCGGCGTGGTAGAGGTACTGCTCGACGCACTGCAAGACGGTCAGGTTCTGTGACAGGTCCGGTGCCGTCGGCGTGGCGTGCAACCCTGCCAGCCAAGCCCCGAACGCCTTGGAAGCCTCGGCGGTGTCCCACTTACCGAAGTAGACTTTCTTGCCCTGCCAGCGTGCAAACGCGCGGCCAGTGGTCTTGTCCTGCTTCAGTTGTGTCGGTGGCGTCCTCATGGCGAGTCAACTGGCTGCGGGATGTTGTGCGGACAAATTGCGGGATGCTGCGGGATGTTGCGGGCAAATTTCCGCTGCATCCGAAAGCGTCTCACCACTCCAAAAAACCGTCTCAGCCCGCCGTCAGATTTCACTACCAAGATTCGCCGCAACATCAACACTCACAACACATTGCAAACCGAAGCGGGTGAGGGGAATCGAACCCCCGTCTAAAGCTTGGGAAGCAACCCGTTTCTGTGGCGAAAATTGACGTATGTTGTTGTTTTTGAGTGATTTGCGTCATTTGCGTGTCGGACAGTCTGGTTGGGAACATGATGAAAAAACCGCTAGACATGTCTCTCGTGCTTCGCAAAGCGTCTCAGAAGCGTCTCAGATTCCGGGTGGCTATTCTGTGTCGGTGACTGTGTGTGTCTCGCTGTGGGGTCGCCGTGATGCCACGTCGCTGAGGTAGGCTTTGGCGAGATGCCCCGATGCCGTGCCGAGGAGCTTCCTCGCCGCATCGAGCTGCGTCACGCCGTCGGTTTCCAAGCTGACGGCACCACGGTCGATCGCCAGCTTAGCCGTGGCCTCGATGTACGCCAGGATATCTCGGCACGTCTGCACGTCTGTCAAAACAGCGTGCATCGAGACAATTCCCCTGCGGGTGTCGGCTGGATTGACGCGACCATCCGGCATCGCGCGAGCAACCGCTCCAACGAGAGTTTCTGCTGATTTCGTTTTCTTAGCCATACCCACATACCCACATACCCACATACCCACATACCCACGCATAATCGCATAATCGCATGAGTTCCGCTGTGATCAGTAAATAACGGAAACGCAACGGATTCGTCACATTATTGCGGCGGCTACCGCAATATCCATTGAATTTTGCCTCATTACGGAGATTTCCCGAAAACAAGAGAGCAAATGGCACTGCGAGAGCGAGGAAAGAATATGGTTTGACTTATCTAAGAACATTCTGTAAAAACATCATCACGATAACGCGACGGTAACGACAGGATAACGTGACATGAACGCAGCGATGACGCCTCAAACGACAGTTCGCCAAGCGGCCGAAATCTGTGGCGTCACGGAGAAGACGGTCATGCGCTGGATGAAGTCCGGCCTGCTGTGTGCGGTCATGGTCGGCGGGCGCTACCGCACGACCGAGGCGTGGATCGCGGCCTCGTTCCGTCCAGCGGCGAAGAACCCCCCCGAGGCACCATCGAAGGATCGAAAAGATGACCAGACGGATTACGCACAAGCCCAGCGCAACCTCGAAGCCCGCTTCAAGCTCCAAGTGTCTCGTCCCGAAGTGCGTGCGAGATAGCGAGCGACGCGGCGTCTGCACGGCGTGCATGGCCTGCTTCCGCCGTCAGATGCTGGCGGGTCAAGCCTCTGATGAGAGCCTGATCGCCGCAGGTCTGTTGCTCAAGTCGCGTCGCGGGCCAACCTGCCCAGCGTCGGAAGCGGTGCGGGCCATGAATCACGGATGTACCTAAGCGGCACGAGGCCGAAAGGATTGTTGGGATCGTCGAAGGATCGACGCGACAGGATGTTTGGTGGCCGTGGGCGCTCGCGGTGAAGCGCAGCGACAATCTCTGCCGGAAGCGGCACTGGAGTCAGTAGTGGTTAGCTGCCACGAAGCCAGTGGCGCGGGCATCTTGTTGTGGCTGTTGAAGAACAGTAGGCGGGTTCAACTCCCGCACGGCCGGTTTTTTGGGGAGACGCGAAATTGAGCGGCGGATTCTTTGACTATCAGCAGCATCGGTTCGAGGACATGGCGGACCAGCTCGACAAGCTGATCGCTCGCAGCGGATTGCCGATCGAGTACGACGAGGACGTGGACCCCAAGTACGCGCCCACTCACCACGACTCATTCCCGCCTGACATCCTCGCTCGATTCCGCGAGACGGCTCACGAACTGCGTCGCGTTGGCGACATGGTGCATCGCGTCGATTGGCTGGTGAGCGGCGACGACGGAGAAGACACGTTCCGCAGGCTTTGGTCGGAAGGTGTTCGGCCGCGATTCCCAATTGAGTAGGTGACTTCATGGAAGACGAACCTGACGACCTCCCGCCGTGCCGATCTTGTGGAGTCCCGTGGGTCGAGCATCTCGGCATGACGGGGACTTGCGCCAAGCTCGTGTTGATGACGAAGCAAGTCCAGCGGCTGCGGATGATGTTGATGTTGAAGCAAGGCCCACTGGATGGTTCTCTGCTCATCGAAATCTGCAACGTGATCTTGAAGGACAAGCCATGAGCGATTGCTCCTACTGCAACATCAGCAGCCCGTTTGCGGACGCCACGGCGGGCTGGGTTCACGATCTGATTCTCGGGTCGATCTGCCCGATCTGCGTCACCAGACTGGAATCAAAGACCCTCTACGGCGGCGTCATCACCGGCCCACCGGTGCTGGAACTCTCGCGGCGATTTCAAGACGAAATGGGACGGCGTGCGGAGTCGCTCCGTGAGCAGGCCCGCGATGTTTGCGATCAAGATTTCTGCCACTACCACTCTCAAAGAACGGACTCTGACACTTTGTATCTCGTCATTCCCCACAACTGCGCCATAGCCAAGACCAACGACATCGAACACGCCAAGGCCCAGCAGGCGGCGAACCCCGGCACAGTGATCGTGGACGTGGTGTTCCCTTCGGACTCGCGACGCAAAAAGAAGCTCGTCGCGAGTCAGCCGTGAGGCTCACTTGCGCTCGTCTTCTTCTTCGCGTGGCTTGATGTCCTTCCGCCGCTCCTCTTTGTCTTTGGCGGCGGCGGCCTTGCGATTGCGGGCCGCCTCGACCTTGCGCTGGTTCATCTGCCAAGCCGGAGTCATGCCGGTGCGCTTGCAGTTCAACTGGTCTTGGAACTCGGACTCGATGGTCCCTGAGAGTCTGACCAGTGTCTGCCGGTAGATCGTCATGGCCGTTCGGGCCTGGAGCGCGATCTCGTTCACCTCTGCTCGTCGCATCTTGTTGCACACATCCCCGATGCGTTTGAAGGCCGAGATTCCATCCTCGACGAGTAACTCCAACTCTTGCACAGTCCACATCTCGACAGCCATGTTCCGCCCCTTCTTCTGTTGCGGTTTTTCTAGGAATCGCCTCCGGTGTTCCAGAAGCGTTGCGTAATTGTTGCATCATCACACGACAAGTCAACTGCGCGAAGAAATCTGGATTTCGGCAAAATAAAAGGAGCCTGACAAGCGATTTCCACGTAGTAGCACACATGAGGAATACAGAACTTTCAAAACAATGCTGCGACTGCGACGGGAAGCCGAAACCGGCTCGGCCCTTCACATCTCGCAACGGGGAAGGATCCGACTGATGCCGTTCTCAATGGATGAGATGTTCGTGGTGGCGTGTGTGGTGATCGCGTACTCACTGGCGTTTGCCGGGCTGGTGCGCGAGTTCTTCAGGAAGGCGGATTGCGATGTGCCTTGAGTTCGGCTGCGAGCAACTGATCGGCCCGTCCATCGCGGTGGTGGCGGGCGTGGTGTGCTGGTTTTTTGACATCAAGCTGTGAGGTGAATCATGTCTCTCTCTCCGATGGAACTCGAACGCCGCAAGGGGTACGTGACGGCGACGGATGTGGCGGCCATTCTGGGTGCCAGCCCGTACCGCAACGCGCGGGACGTGTACCTCGACAAGACGGAGCCGCTCACTCGCTGGGATGGCAACGATGCGACCGAAGCGGGGAACCTGCTGGAGCCGGTGATCCTCCAGTGGGCATCGCAGCAACTCGGGGAAATCCTTCCGGCTCAGTTCCTGATTCACTCAAACGGGATCAACGCCTGCACTCTGGACGGGCGGCTGCCAACGGGCGAGCCAGTGGAAGCCAAGTCCCACGGGATCGTCGGGCCTGCTGACTTCGACGCATGGGGAGATGGCGGCGACGCGCTGCCTGATGCGATCATTCTTCAGGTCAACTCCCAGATGCTCGTCACGGGCGAGTCCAAGACCTGGGTGCCCGCGCTGATCGGCGGTCGCGGATTCCTGATGTATGTGGTCGAGCGACACGATTCCTTGCAGAACATGATTTTAGAAGAGTCTGAACGGTTCTGGCGAGATCACGTCCTGACACGCTGTCCGCCGAGCGAGATCCCGCATCTCGACACCGTGAAGCGGATGTGTCGCACCGAGGGGAAGATCGTCCCGGTCCCTGAAGAATTGGCGATGGAATACCTCGCCGCTGCGGACATGGCGTCCAAGGCCAGCAAGTTGAAGGAGACGGCACAGGCCGCGTTGCTCGCGTCTCTCGGGGATGCGGATGGCGCGTCATGGCCGGGCGGAACTTTTTCATACCGGCAGCAGACGCGGAAGTCTTACACGGTCGAGGAATCGACGTTCCGCGTGCTGCGGCACTCGAAGCTGAAAGAACAAAAACTGAGCGGGACGAGTACGCCCGCGATTGAGTCGGGCAACAAACTTCTGACAGGGGCCGCACTATGACGACGACTACTACCACCGCATCACAGCACACGTCTGTTGTCGCAAGCAGGCCGAAAGAGCAGACCATCAGCTTCATCCCCCTTGGCGAGCAGGAGGAGATTCACCTGACGCTCTCGCGAGTGAAGCAGTTTTTGTGCATCCCCACGAAGTCGGGGAAGTTGCCGACCGATGAGCAGGTCATGAAGTTCATTATGCTCTCGAAGGCGCAGAGCCTGAATCCGTGGACAAATGACTGTTTTTTATGCGGGTACGACGGGAAGGATGGGCCACAGTTCAGTCTCATCACCGCTCACTCGGCCATGCTCAAACGAGCAGAGGCCAGCCCGGAATTTGACGGCATGGAATCCGGTGTCGTCGTCGCTCGCGGAGACGCCATCACGGAGCGGCAGGGTGATCTGCTTTTGAATGGCGAGGTTCTGGTTGGAGCGTGGGCGCGAGTTCACCGCCGAGACCGGAATATTGCGTCCTACGATTCACTGAATCTATCCACGTTCAACACGGGCCGCAGCCGATGGGCGACGGACCCAGCGGGAATGATCGTGAAATGTGCGGAATCGTCGGCACTCCGCAAGGCGTTCCCTAGCACGCTGGCCGCGATGTACTGCAAGGAGGAGATGGACCGCCTGCGCGATCAGCACGAGTCGAGCCAAGCCGCCGAGGCCAAGCCCAAGCAGGACGCACTCGCCGAGCGACTGGCGGCACAGAAGACGGCCCGCATCACACAGGAATCGCAGCCATCGCCGTCTTTTACGGTGGCCACGGAAGGCGCCTCGCACCAGACGACCTCAGCCGTGGCGGACCTCGAACCCCAAAGTGACGAGCGCGGCGAGAGCGAATCCGACGGCGACCAGCCCCTCAATAAATCCGAGAAATCCGGCGCGTTTTCCGAGTTTCTGTACGACCTCCAAGACGCTCGGTCAGTACAGGAAGCCGACGTGATGCTCGCCAAGCTGCGGGGATCCAAAGGCACGACGAAGAACGAGCTGTCGGTGGCGATGGCCGCGTTCGACGCCCGGATCGGCGATCTCGGCAATTCAGCCCAGAAGTAAGTTCTAAACTGTTTTTTTCACCAACTGTAAGGACGCAACGTGACCACGAAGACCATTGCCAAGGAACCCGCCACGCAGTCCATGATTCTCTATTCGGTGACGAAGGAGACGATCTCGGAGATGTCGGCGAAATACCTGCCGCTCACGGTGGCGGGGATCGAAGACAAGGAAGGCCTGAAGGTTGTCAAGGCGGCGCGGCTGCTCTGTCGTGGCGCTCGCGTTGCCATCGAAAAAACGCGCAAGGAAGCGAAGGAGGAGTCGCTCCGCTACGGCCAGAAGGTGGACGCGGAAGCCAAGCGGCTCACGTCGCTGATCGAGCCGATCGAGCTGCACCTGACGAATCAGGAGGAGCTTGTCGAGCGCGAGATCGCGCGGCTCGCCAAGGAAAAAGAGGACGCGGTGTTTGCGGCCCGTCACGCCATGATCGTGGAGGCGGGCGGTGCGGTGTCCGAGAAGTTCTTGCGGCTGATGAAGGAGGACGAGTTCCTCGCTGAACTGGCCCGCGTCAAGATCGAGACGCTGAACCGGATTGAACGCGAAGCCGCCGAAGCCATCGAGAAGAAGCGGCTGGCCGACGAGGCGGAAGCCCTGCGGCTCGAACGCGCAGAACTGGCCCGCCTCCGACGCGAACAGGAAGAGTTACTCGCCGCTGAACGCAAGAAGCAGGACGACGCGGCGGCGGCTCAGCGGGCGGAACAACGCCGAATCGACCGCGAGCGAGAAGCGAACGACGCCGAACGCGCCCGGCTGGAAGCTGCCGCTGCCGCACAGCGCGCGGAACAGGATCGCCTGAGTCGCGAAGCGGCATCTGAGGTGGCGAGACTCGGGGCGATCGGTGCTGACAAGCTGGCTCGACAGGACATCGCGGCCTGCGTCGATACGGTCTACGCCGCGTTCAGTCTGCCCGATGACATTGCTGGCTCAGTGGCACAATCCGAGCCGGAAACCGAATCGCAATCGCCGCTGGCACTCGAGCTGTCATTGCTCGACCTGCCGAATCACTGGGTCATCAGCCGCAGTGCCGCCGTCGATGCGATTCGACGGCTGATCGAGATCGGCGACGTGGCGCTCAATGAGGATTTTCGCCCGTGCTGTCGCCACAGCGGCCAGCCACTGGGTGACACCGAAGACGAATCGTCGATTTGAAACTCACTCACTCACTCACAAACGAACGGAATCGAAAACCATGTTGGTGCTAACTCGCGATCTCAAAAACAATGAAGTCCGGCTGACAAACGTCGTCACCGGGGAATACATCGGCACGGTCTCATTCCAAGAGATCCGAGGCAACCGCGTGCGGCTCGGCTTCGACTTCGGCCCGGAAGTCGCGATCTATCGCGGTGAACTTACGTTCGTTCCGCGCGCGCGGCCACTGGAAACTCAAACCACGGAAGTGGGTGCGAAATGACGGATACCGGAGTGGTCCTATTACTGGTGGGTCTCGTGTCCTGCATGGATGCGGTGTGGTGCCGATGGGCACTCGCGTCGAGAGATCGCAGTTTTCAAAACTCAACTCGGGTTTACACAGCCGATCGCGTTACTTTCGAGGCCACGTTGCTGCGGCTTGGCGAGAAATTGGACGCCGCCGAGAAGGACCGAGGCGCCCTGTTTGGTCAGTTGAACCGCCAGTGGGCGTATCAACCGAACCCGACCAGTGAAGTCGAGTCCAGCGATGCGTGAGTATGAGCGCGTCGTCACCGCCGAGTTCTCCATCGGGCGATTCGCGTTCGCCGTGGACGACGTGATCGAGTTCTACGGGGTCTCGCAGGCGGACCCTAGCACAGTGCTGTTTACCACCGCGTCGGGAGTGGGGCTACTCGCTCCCGTGGCGATCATCAAGAGTCATACGCGCGGTCGAGGCGGACCTTGGCCAGCGGCTTACCATTACCCGAAGGAGTCCGCGAAGTGACGATCGTGATACCAAACTTAGGCAGCAAGAAGTCCGCTCATGTTGGACGCAACAACATTATCGGCACCACGCGGCAACGCACGAAGGTGGATCGCCGCCCCAAGGCGGATTCCCCCGAGAGCGGGCAGTCGCACCACCTGTGCGAGTTCTCCTTGCGGCTGCTTGACCGGTACTTGGCCACGAAGGCGGGTTCCGTCGAAGCGCGGGTCGCAATGGACCTGCTCAATCAGCACAACGCGGTCAAACAGTTCGTGAAGTGAATCTCCAAGGCCGTCGTCGCTGGAGCGCATCCAGCCCCGTGGCGCAGCACTCTGCGGGGCAGGCGGCGACGGTTTTTTCTTTAGAAAGCAGGGATATATGTCCGACAGCGAACATCCGATTGACGCCGACTATATCGACGACGGGGGGCCGGTTTATCCGATGCTTGAGTATTCAATGACTGTTACGGATGAAGTCTTCCACACGAACTCGACGGGCCTCACGCTGCGGGATCACTTTGCGGTGAACGCGCGGATTGGGGTGGTGGATTCCATCTCGGGAACGTCCATTGGTGATGTTGCCCGGTTCCTTGGGATCAAGGAAGACGACTATCTCCCTGCCGTGCATTATAAAATGGCGGAAGCGAAGGCTCGTTACATTTACGCGGATGCGATGCTCCAAGCGAGGAAAAACAAGTGAACATTATAGATACAGAGTTCGATGTGATTGACATCGAGACGACAGGTCTGGACCCGGCAATCCACCGGGTGGTTGAGATCGCCGCCGTCCCTTGCTCGCTCACGGAGGGTGTACTCGTCTTGGGGACTAGAGGGAGTCTTGTTGACCCTCTGGTTCCGATTCCGGCTGCGGCGTCGGCCATCCACCATCTGGTGGATCATGACGTGATTGGCGAGCCGACACTGGAACTCGCCGTGTTTCAACTCGACCTGCTTCGTTCGTCGTTGCTCCCTGTGGCCCACAACGCACGGTTCGACTCGGCGTTCCTGCCCGAAATCAAGCGGCCGTTTCTCTGCACGATGCGGCTGGCTCAGAAGCTGTGGCCGGACTTGGAATCGTATGGAAACCAGTTCCTGCGGTATCACCTGAAGCTCGATATCCCCGCCGAGATCAAGCTGTTACCGATGCACCGGGCCTTCCCCGATGCGGTCGTGACGGCGTGCCTGCTGCTGCGTGAACTGACGGAAGTGCTGGCCCGTGCGACGACCGACGAGCAACGCACGGTCGAGTATCTGATGCAGTGGGTCGCCGAACCGATCCTGCTGTCGCGATGCAAGTTCGGCAAGCACAAAGGGATGCTCTGGCAGGATGTCCCACGCTCCTATCTGGCGTGGATGCTCTCACCGGGTGGCATGACGGACATGGACGACGACTTGCGGTTTACGGTCGAACACTACTCGGGGAACTGAAATGCTGATTGATGACACAATCGCGAAACTGCGGCTGCTCGAAGACGATCACGAGCCGGATGGCTGGCCTGCTGTGAGGATGGGAGAGATCACCCAAGTCTTGGACTGGCTGGAATCCGTGACGGCGGATCGCGACGAACTGTCCAAGCAAAACGGCGAGCTGCTGGACGAGATCGGCAAATTGAGGGCCGATGCGCTGCGGAACCGCGACGACTCTGAGGAAGCGAGCGACCTCGACGATGATGCGGATCCGGAGATCGACCCGCCCAACGCTGACGGTTCGATCTTCGTCGGCCAGATTGGCCTGCTGGCAGCGATCTGGAATCACCTCGCCGCCAAGCACGGGAAGACGCTCTCGCTCTGCCCACGTCACCTGAACGCCACCATCGCGGCTGCGGATGAGATTGTCCGCGTGCTGCGAACGCCGGAGCGGCTGGCTCGCGCGGACATGGGACTGGACGCATGGTTCATCTCAGATGACACCGGACTGAGTAGTAAGTATCTCGCGTCTGTGTTGTCGGATCGCGGCCTCTTCATAGAAAACAATCATCCGCACGATCCCGCCGATTTCGGGCGGTGCGCGAGGCTACTCGATGCCGTGCCGGAGCTGCGGGTCAAGCTGCCGCGTCTGTCTGATGTCAAACATGGTCGCGTCTGGAACGCAATTTACGAGAACTGGGACGCGATAGAACGGCTCTATCGGGAAGAGTGGCCGAGCGGGAACGGCCGGAAGTGCTACACCCTGATGGGTGAGATCATCACAGCGGCCACGATGCTGCTCTAAAACAGCGATGAAAAGGATTTCCAATTGAGTGACGAACAAGCAGCCTGGTCGGTCCAAGTCGGTGATTGCCTTGAGGTGATGCGCGCGATGTCGCCCGAGAGTGTCGATCTCGTCATTGGCTCGCCCCCGTACTGCGGAAAGATGCGGCGCTATATCGGCGGGAAGAACAAGCCCCTCTCTCCGAAGGAGTGGGCCTCGTGGATGGCCGATGTCGTCGTGGCCTCGACGCGCCTCAGCCGGGGCTACGCGATCTTCGTGGTGAACGGCTCCGTCAAGGCCGGGCAGTATAACGCGGCCTGCGAGCGGCTGATGATCGAATGCGACGATCGCGGCCTGCTGGTGGAACGCCCGGTCGTGTGGCATAAGAACGCGCCGCCGAATCGGAAGGACTGGTTCGGCAACGACTGGGAATACGTCCTCGCGTTCAAGGACAGGAAGAAGCCGCACGTCTGGAACTGGGAAGCGATCGCGACACCGCCGAAGTTCACCAACGGCGGGCGATTCCGGCAACGCACCGAGACCGGGGAGCGACGGCTTGGCAACGAGTACCCGACGGGCAAGCTGGCTCGACCCCGCGATGTGCATCGAGTCACTGTTGGCGGCGGGCATCTCGGCTGGTCGGGCGCGTCTTCCAACGAGGCTCCTTACCCGAAAAAGCTGATCTCGCCGTTCATTGAGGCACTCACGAACCCCGGCGGGATCGTACTAGACCCCTTCAGTGGATCTGGCACAACTATCGACGCGGCGGTGTCTCTCGGGCGCGTCGGTCACGGGATCGACAACCGCGAGTGCCAGGTCGAACTTACGAAAGCGAGGATGGCATGGCTGGCTACTCAATAAACGAAACCTTGCGACGCTTCCTTGTCAGCTTCGAGGACTGCAACTCGGTGGCCACGATTTGCCATGATCTCTATGGCTCGTACCACGACGCGCGCATCCTCCCGCTGGTGAATGACGCCTATCGGATGGGCTTCGTGTGGGTGCCGGATATGCCGGAACCAACGGATGCCGAACGGGGCGATTTCGTGGCAACCACGAAATCCGGCACCTTGTCCTTCACGCTGACTGACGCCGGGCGAGCCGCCGTCGGCCTGCCGCCGCTAACCCCAGTGGTGATCGCGACTCCTCCGCAGAAGAAAATCACCCTGAAGGCCAAGCGGCTGGCGATGTCGGGGAATCTTTTTGGCGACGACGATTTCTGATTAACATTGAATGGGGATTGGCGTAGTAACCTTTCGCACACTAAAGGAGACGACAATGGGATTTCCAACAGTTATCGCGGCACCGGTACTGCTGATGATGCGCTGCTCAGACAACGCAGATCATCAATGGTGCGAAGACTTCGTGAAACTCGTGGCGATGCCGGTGCTGTTGCCGGTTGGTTCGAGCGTGTTCCCGATTGACACGGTTGAAGGAGTCGCAGACTTCAATTTTCTGGACTTCACAATCATGGAGTATTCTTGGCACGAGCATATGTCGGCCGTGGTCTGCAAGCTGAGTGCGATGGACTGGGTCGATGAGGGTCTGGAGTCGTTCACGGCGGCGATGGAAAAGCTGGGCTGGGTAAATAGTGGCGAGTACGACTGGTCCCGCTAGTTGTTGCAATCTCTTCGGCGATGACGATTTCGCTTGAACCTGAAATGGGGATTGGCGTAGTAGTGGGCGTGAGGTTTGTCGGTGCATAAAAGTAATTGCGGGCACACGTTATAAAAAGGTGTATACAGATGTCGTTTTATGACTCGATCTTTGAAGCCCCTAAGACGGGTGTGACATGCTTCCTTTGGAAGATCAACGAGTTCGGGGAAGTCGTAATTGAGTATCTGAATCCGCAGGCAGCGGGCATCGTGGACAGCGGCCGCGATATGTGCGTCGTCGGCAAGGCTGGGGAGTATGAGTTCTCTGAAATGTTAAACATTGCGTTGAAAAAAGCCGGGAGCGGACATCTGAGAGTCGTCACCGTGCCGAGGTTGTGGGATTACGGAGTCAGCGACATCACGGAGTTGCTGAAGAGGCTCAACGCGAAAGGCTCGAACCACGCCAAGGTGCTGTGGCGGGCGTTGCAGGAGGAACTCCAGTATCCGGGGATTGTGTGGGACGAGGAGAGCAAGGCTTACGTCCTCGAAACAAAGAAAGAGACAGGGGGGCAAGGTTGATGGCAAAGCAGCGATGGAAGATCAGTGTGACGATCGAATCAGACGCCGACGGAACCATTGGTGATCGAGAAGAGGTCTCGATAGAGAAACGCTCGCACTGGGAGTCGGGCCAGGGGTCTCGTGATGTTAATGAGTGTATAGCAATAGACATGGCTTATCTGTCTAAGATGCTGATGGAGTCGGGGAACCTTATTAGTCAAAGCAGCTTGGCCGAAACGGCAGATGCCTTCCACGACGTGTGTTGCAATCCCTGAACGCCTCGCAAGAGGTCCGGAGCAAAACTTCCGATGAAAGAGCTATTTTCGACGGCAAGAAACATCCGGCACAACTTGGTCGAGGGCGAGATCGTCCCCGAGATCGAGGCGGTGCTGTCGGTCTACGAGCGGCAAGTCGAGTTTGTGGGGGCCGGGACCGCGCAGATCGAGCGGTGTGAGACCTTGAGGTTCTCGCTTGGCCCGAAGGTGGCGCGGAAGCTCGCCGGGCACTTGATGGATTGGGCGGATGAGGCCGAGCAGCAGGCGGCGCGGTTGAGTGTCGCCAAGGAACCGGTCGCTGCCCCTTAGCTTTCAGAAGATTCAAGGAAGTTCTTGATTCTTCCGAGTCGGTTGATAGGATGGCAAAAACAAATGTCGCGTAGCCCTACCACGGCGAGCGGCGAGCAAATTCAATTCAGGTTCCCCTTTGGGGGCTTGGTGGCGTCGCGAAAGTCCTGTGGTAGGGGCGCTTTCGCGACGCTTTTTTCACGCGCGGGCCAGACTCGTTGGGCGTCACGAAAAAACCTGACATCACCTGACATCACCTGACATCACCTGACGGAGCGGTTCACATGAACGGTTACACGAAGCTGTTTGGTTCAATTCTCGCTTCCACGATCTGGGGCGAGTCGAAGGAAACCAAAGTCCTCTGGATCACGATGCTCGCGATGGCGGACAAGTACGGAGAGGTCCAGTCGTCGATTCCGGGCCTCGCTACCATCGCGCGGCTAACAATTGAGGAAACCGAGGAGAGCTTGAATCGCCTGCTGTCCCCCGACAAATACTCGCGCACCAAGGACTTTGATGGCCGACGCATCAAGGCCGTCGATGGTGGCTGGTGCCTGCTGAACCACGGAAAATACCGCGAAAAACTTGACGCGGAAGACAGAAAGATCAAGAACGCCGAACATCAGCGACAGACGAGAGAACGAAAGAAAGCGTCAGAGGATGTCAGAGAATGTCAGAGAATGTCAGAGAATGTCAGCACTGTCAGTACATCAGAAGCAGCTTCAGAATCAGAATCAGCTTCAAAGAAAGAAAAAGAAGATTTCTCTCTCCCTGCATCTTCGATTCTGAAAGGCCATGACCCAGCCGCTCATGACGGTTCCGAGTGGCGATCCCTTCCGGTGGGGCTATCGAAGGAAGACCAGGCGAAAGCTGACCGACTGATGCTCATGACTCCACTGAACAAATGGGTCGATCAGTTCATCGCAGCGTATCCGAAGAAAGTTAAGCCGAATGACGTTGATGAGGCACTGGAAGTCGAGATGGTCAATCTCCGCGACAGGCACGGCTGGGACGATCAACGGTGCGTAGATCACCTGTTGGCCAAGGCAGCGGAATACGGGGCGTCCAAGTTTGTCGCGACTTCTCCCAGAACAGGAATTCCGGCACCTGCGGCGTGGCTGAAGTCCGGGGGATACGCAGAAGACCCGGCCGAGTGGGGCGTCGATGTGTGGGAAAAGTCGCGTGGTCTGTCTGGCCATCCCCCCAAGCCGCGAGTCTCCGCGCCCGACCCATCGAAGGTACTCCAAACGCGGCGCACGACGGAAAATCCGCCACTGACTCCAGCACGACCGCACTTGAATCTTGGTGATGAACTTCTCGCCCAACTCTCACAGGACGCCCCATTTTGAACATGAAACCGAACGACTGCCGACTACCCCCGCAAGACCTGACCGCCGAGCGCAGCCTGCTCGGGGCACTGATGCTCGATCCGAACAGGCTTGCCGAGGTGCAGCCGCTGATTCAGGCGGCGGACTTCTACGCCGACACTCACGGCGCGATCTACTCGGCGATCGTGTCCCTGTCTGAGTCCGACTCCGCTGTGGATGTCGTGATGCTGGCGCAGGAACTGGAGTCTCGCGGGTCACTGGCTGAAGTGGGTGGCCCGCAGTACCTGATGGAAATCCTCGAAACCGTCCCGCACTCAGCCCACGCGGCCTACTACGCGAGCGTCGTGGTGTCTCGGTCGAACAGGCGCAAGGCCATTGAGATCGGCCGCAAGCTGATCGAGTCGTCCTACAACGCCACCTCCGACGAGGGCGAGGTTGTGGAAGCCGCGCTCAAGGCGGCGGCGTCACTCGGGGAGATGGCATCAGACACGGCCGTCCGCCGCCTCCGGCCCCTGTCCGAATTGGTCGATGAGATGATCGACGATCTTGAGGCGGGCATCAGCCCGTCGCTGTACGATGGGATCGGCGACATCGACCTGCTGATTCGCGGGTCGGCCCCTGGCGAGTTGATTGTGATTGCCGCCTCGACGAGCATCGGGAAGACGCTGCTGGGCCTCCAGTGGCTGCACGCCGCGGCCTCTCACGGCGTCCCTGGCATGATCGTCTCCGAGGAAATGGCCTCGGCGATGCTGGCGTCACGAACGATGGCGATGGTCTCGGCGATGCCTGACTCCGAGTGGATGAAGTCCTCGAAGCAACTCCGGTTTGAAGCCAAGGAACACTTTGCCAATTCGGCCCCGATCTGGGTGACGGAGAAGTGCCACACGATCGGCCGCGCTGAGCGCGAGATCGCGGAAGCCGTCAAAAAGCACGGCGTGAAGGTGGTCTGCGTGGACTACGCCCAGATTCTGGTCGGGGAAGGTTTCAACAAGCAGGAGAAGGTTGCGGACGTATCCGCCCGCATGAAGGGGGTCGCCATGAAGCATGGGATTCGCGTGATCTTGCTGGCGCAGCTGAACCGCGACATCGACAAACGCCCCGACCCGACTCCGCAACTGGCCGACATTCGCGACTCGGCCGCGATGGGGATGGATGCCGATGTGGTCCTGATGCCGTTCTGGCCGAAGCGCTACGACGACACCTACCAAGACGCGAGCGAATATCGCATCTACTGCCGCAAGAACCGCAACCGAGGCATCCGCGAAGACTTGGTGATGATGAAGATTAACTTTGCTCGACAGCGAGCGGAGACGCTGGATCGCGAGCGAGAAGATGCCATGAGCGGCATGTAGTTACAGCAGAACTTTCAAGACGTTTTATTGGCACTTTCAACGACAGACAGGAACCAGGCGATGGAACGCGACGATGATTCATTTTGCTATTCGGCGTTCACCCCGGACGCGAACCCTCCGATCCACTACGTGGGGAGCGGGATCCAGAACACGGTCTGCGGGGCGACGCCGGGGCAGATGCTGCCTTACATCCCGTTGGGGGATCACGGGAAGCACTACGACAAGACGGGCGAGGCGGGGTGGCGCTGGTGTCCGACCTGCTGCCGCATGATGGGGACGGCGATGATTCCGGTGGTGGTTGATCCCAATGCCGTGGTGCCGCCCAAGAAGGTCCGGAAGCGGAAGGCGAAGATTCGGCACTAAATCCCGCGTTTGATCGCGACTGACTCGGCGGTAGAATTGCCAGATTCACGAACTCAAGGACGCAAAATGGCTGGCGAAGACACGTATCCGATTTTTCATGGAGAGGACTATGAAGCCCTCTGGGAGGTTGCGCGCGATGACCCGCAGCAGAAGGCGGCGTACCTGAAACTCGGAAACGAGATGCACGCCTACGACAAGGCGGTCTGGCACAACGGACGGAATCCCGATGTCCTGCCGCCGGAGCGATTGAACCTGATCGACCGGATCGGCCTGATCGTGAACGGTGGGCGGCAGTTCAGTCGCGACCATGATCCTTTGGTGCGAATTTCGGCGCTCATGGACGGCATCCGTGAACGACACGAAGCGGCGCGTCACTTGCGCTGCGTCCAGTTCAGCCGAACGCAGCCCGCCACTCCGCAGTCCTTCTCTCGCTCCCTCGACGAGATCGGGCCGGTGGAGTTCTCGGCGTGGAACGAAGCCGATCATCCACGGGGGCAGCCGGAGAATGCGGGGGAGTTTTCGTCAGCCCTAGATTCCGCCAATCAAGCCGCCTCGCTGGCGAGCGGGCGGAAAAACAAAGTCTCCGCAGCATCCGAATCGCTTCGCTCGGCGAGCGACTCGGCACTTTCGCACGTCATGGAAAACGCAACCGGACCCGTCAAAGAAGCTGCCTACGAGGTCATGAAATCCGGCCGCGCTGGAATGCACTATCGGCACATAATGGGCAATGCGCTAATTGGTGCCGAGGCAGAGCGGCGGGAATCCGAGAAGCTATCTCGGCAGCAGCAAGAGGCGAACGGCTGGCTCGTCGCTAGAGGCTACGAATTGGAGAACCAAAGCGGGTCTTCCCGCTATTACAAGAATCGCGACACGGGGCACAGGTTCCGCGTCTCCGACCATTACGTCCCCGAATCTGAAGAGAGGCGTCACAACGCGAGCAGCGGCGGATTCTCGTGGGCCACATCAGCCAACCAGATCATCCTGCCGGTTGGCGATGTCACAGCGACGCTTGAAGACTGGTTCCGAGAAGATACCCAGCAGGACTGACACCCGATGAGCCACCTCGATCTCGACGCCCTCGCCGCTGTTTTTCAGAACTGTACGGGCGATTCTGTGGAGTTCTCCCAAGGCGCACTGCCGGGGCAGAAGTCGCTGTTTGGGGCGAGTGCCGCCCCACGCGCGCCGTCGCCGGGTCGTCCGAAGACGCCAGTGGCTCCCCGGCCGTCACTGCTGGAGTCAATCGCCGATGAGGAGGCGAAGAAGCCCAAGCCGCTGCCGGGGCAGGGGGAGTTCGCGTTTCACGAACAGGCCGAAGAGTTCTCGCCGGTGCATCACGCTGTTGCCCAGCGGTTCAACATCCCGCCCGCCGCCGTCAAGAGTGTGCTGGAGACGCATCCGGACGAACTGGCGCGGCGCGCCAGATATGTCGCCCCCAGCAGCCAGATGCACGATGTCGTGGGGCCGACGCTTGACTACGAGGATCATCCACTCGGGACGGCGAGAATCGGCTGGCCTCGACACTCCACGGGTAACACCAACGAAGCCTATGTGGATTTCCTGAGAGAGTTCGATCCCTCAAAGCTCAATAGCAGCGAACATGAGCAGTCGGCGGATTACGAACGCGCCCACATGAAGAAAAGCGGCTCCGTCACGGCCTACGTCAACTGGCTCAAGGATGGCCACAAGCCGCCCCCGATCAGCGTGTACGACGTGGATGGTAAGCCCGGCGTGATGCAGTCCTCGAATCGACGAAGACTTCTCGCCGCGCAGATGTCTGGCGCGAAGTCGATCACGGGCTGGCACGGCACATCCAACCCCGAGACGGGCAACCCACTCAACTACGGGGACATCATGCGTGCCGCGAAAGATCACGAGACGCAATCCTTCTCCCGCGATGACGAGTTCGGTCCTGTCGAATTCGGGCGGTCGCACACCCTGCCGACGCAGCCGTTTCGACGCCTGATCGACAAGAAGCGGACGCACCACGACGTTCTCAAGGAAGAAGAAAAGGCCGGGAAAAAGAAGAAAGCCCCGACGGACAACGGGGAATCGGGCTGGACGAAAGTCGGCGGCTCATCCGTGCATGTGGACGACGACGGGGTGATCGACAAGGGCTGTCCCGGCCTGCTGGGCGAGGAAGTCGAAGACCTGATCGACGAGTCGGACGAATCTCGGGAACGACGGGAAGCTCGCCAGCATCACGCCTACGCGGCGGGGGTGCGCGGGCATGAACTGACACCCGCCCAAGCCAAGGCGCTCGGCAGCGACGAGCATGTGGCGGCCTATCGTCGCGACATGGCGGCAGCGAAGACGCATCCCGTGCCGACGGTCTCGGCGATCGACGTGGCGCGTGGGTTCGACGACCAGACGGGGTTGCCGATCACGTCGCGGCCGGTGACTGCCGCGCACTCCGTCCCGCGAGACGGCGGCAACGGCCACGAACTGCGGATCGAGGACGACGCCCGCACTGCGGAGACCGAGGAGCGGCTTGCGCAGCAGCCCGCCGAGACGTTTCAGCCCGCGCCCGAACTGGACCCGCGAGCCAAGCCTTATCAGTTCTGGAAGCAGAATCCCCTGAGTCAGATTCTCGGGAACGATCTGCCTCGCCCAAGCTGGTTGGGGGACAGGCCGCAGCCAGACCACGCAGCGGGTGAGAAGCTGGAGCCTCAGCTTGAGCAGATGGAAGCCGAAATCGCCCGCATCCGCGAACTGCGCGATGCGTTCCTCTCCAAAAGAGTGGACATCGCCGCCCTGAAGGCCAATGGCTACTCCAGCGCCGAGATTGCGCAGGCAGGAGTGAAGGAGGCGCTCAACAATAAGCTGGAGCCGCTGGTTGAGGCCCGCAACACGGTGAAAGCGCAACTGGACGACTACCTCCGCCAGACACGCCCGGACTACCAGCGTCAGCAAGACATCGCCCGGCACAAGGAAGTGGAACGGCGGCTATGGGAGCGTGGGGCCGAGGAAGACAGCGCGGTTCGACGCGCGGCCAAGGTGTACGGGGCCGACATCGACGAGGTGATTGCGTCGATCCCCAGGGCGATGGTGGCCTACGCGGAGGCGAACTTCCCATTGGAGGCCGCTAAGGCTGAGGCGCGGCGATTGACGGGCTTGAACGCGCACACGATCCGCAGCGTCGAGGACGAGATTCCCGACGGGGACATTAAGGCTGACTCACTGCTCCGCACGCACCCGGAGCTTGGCTGGCAATACGGGGACACCGACAACCAGCGGAAGATGGTGGAACTGATTCGCGAAGGGTCAGCGCAGATGCCGTCGCGCACATCCAGTGAGATCGCGGACCTAGCCGCATCAATGGTCGTCGGTGGCCGTCCTCGCGATTTCAGCACAGAGGGGATTCACTTCCGCGACGACAGTGAGGACGAGTCGCTGTCTGATTCCGACGAGTGGAGTCCGGCCGGAGATACCGCCGAGACCTCCTTCGACCCGAGTTCGTGGAGCCGCTCCGATTCCGTCGAGTCGATTGCGGCGGCGCTCGGCGTCTCGGTCTCGGCGATTCAGGCGGTGATTCAGGACATGCCTGGCAGTCGCGCGGATGGTCTCGCCTCACTCGCCCGCCTCGCCCGCGATCCGTCACGTCGGGGAGTGGTCCGCAGCCGGGAAGGCCACGTCATCGGCTACGTCACACGGAACGGGAACCAACTGACCTTCCGCGACGGGAACTCGCGCTTTCTGGGTACGGCGACACACGGCCACGACCGCGCGACGTTTCGAGATCGACGCGGGCATGTGGGCGGTTCTGTCGGCCAGTTCAGTCGGTCACTGGATGAGATCGGGCCGGTGGAGTTTAGCGCTGATCCGCCGAGTCAGGTCCACCACACGCAGACACCAGCGTTCAAGAAGTGGCACGAGGGGAGCCATGTGGTTCACGAGGACGGAAAGCCGAAGGTGGTCTACCACGGGACGCGGTCTCCGATTGAAGCATTCGACAAAAGCAAAACAAGCCCCGGCTGGCACAGCGTGGGCGGCTCGTTCTTTTTCTCAGAAACACCATCGCTCGCGAACGAATACGCTGGCACCACGAACGCCGAAGAGGGCGGCAATGTGATCCCCGCCTATTTGAGCCTGAAGAATCCGTACCGCGCCGAGAGCCTCGGCCCATTGATCCGCCAGTTTGGGGCACACGGACACGCGGATGCCCGCGCGCATCTGGAGAAGCAGGGGCACGACGGGATGATACTCGGGAGCGGTGAAAACAAGACAATCGCGGCCTTTCATCCCCACCAGATTAAGTCAGCCATCGGCAACAGCGGGGCGTTCGACCCGCAGGACAACCGGATCACCTTCAGCCGCGACTTCGGGCCGGTGGAGTTCAGCGTCTCGGACCACGGGGCGCTCGTTGAGCCAGACGGTTCGCCGTCTGTTGTTTACCACGGCACGAACGCAAGTTTTAGTGGTTTCGACGCATCCCGCGCGGGGGCCAGAAGCGGAAACCTTGGGCATCTCGGATTCGGTCACTACTTCTATGCCAAGGGTGGGAATCCAAAGCAGTGGGGAAACCGAGTCATTGCTGCGAAGGTTCGCTTACAAACCCCACTTAATATCCACGAGACATCCTCCCTGCACCCCGAATGGAAGAAACGAGAGGCAGCGGAAAACTCGCATGTTGATAACGCCATCGGAGACCCTGAGTTCTCTGCGGCCTTGAAGCAGAAGGGCAACTTGCGACTCGCGATCCTTCACTACGGGCCACAGAAGTTCACGGATGCACTGACGAAACACGGACACGACGGCGTTATCTCCCACTCGGTGTCACCAGAGGGGGTGGCTCGCCGCAATGAAATCGTCGCGTTTCACCCGAAGCAAATCGACACGGTGAGCGAAAACTCGACCAACTTCAGCCGCGACTTTGGGCCGGTGGAGTTTAGCGCTGATCCGCCGAGTCAGGTCCACCACACGCAGACACCAGCGTTCAAGAAGTGGCACGAGGGGAGCCATGTGGTTCACGAAGACGGGACGCCCAAGGTGGTCTATCACGGGACGAACGCGCTGTTTGACGAGTTCAGTGACGACGCGCTCGGCGGGACGACATCCGCCAGCACAACGGCGCTTGGGCACTATTTCACAAACAAACCAGAGGTCGCTGGCGAGTTCGGACAAGGCCACGGGCAGCACATCAAGCCGGTCTACCTGAGCGTTAAGAAGCCGCTCATTATCGAGCCGCACGCGGGCGACTACAGGCACGAGAACCTCAACGGCCAGCGAGTTCGCGTTTACAACGACGGTGACACGCGTGGCGACCTTGAGAAAGACCCGTTTCACGCCATGAAGCGGGACTGGATTCTTCCCGTCGTGCAACAGCATTTCGGCAGCACCGCCACGCATCCTCGCCATCTGACGCGAGACGACTTCGCGAACTTCAGGCAGCACATGGCGAAGAAGGGCTTCGATGGAATCACAATTAAGCAGACGCAGATGGACGCTCCGCTTGCCCCTCGATCTGGCGAACACGACTTTCACATCGCCTTCCATCCCCACCAGATCAAGTCCGCCATCGGCAACAGCGGGGCGTTCGACCCGCAGGACAACCGCATCACCTTCAGCCGCGACTTCGGGCCGGTCGAGTTCGGGCGATCGCCACTGCCGGGGCAGCAGGAATTGCCGTTCGACGCCGTGAAGTCGAAACGCCCGCAGATTGAGACGGCACACGACGGCACGCGGCAAGTGGACATCCCCGAGACTCGCACCAACGCGCCGTTCCGAGCGACGCTCAAGACGGGCAAGACTGACGGATTGACGCATTTTGTGACCCTCGACCACGCCGGGAAGGACTGGTCGAAGTTCCGCGCGCCAACGCAGCACGTCGAGCGATTTTTGGATGAACTCCACGGGCACCTGGGCCATCCCGCCAACTCGGGCCACAAGACACTCGACCACGTCCTGTCGGGCGGCGGGAAGTACATCGGCAAGGGGAACGACAACGCGGTCTACGATGCCGGAAACGGCACGGTCGTGAAGGCGGCGGTCATCACTCCGTACCATGAGGGCAACGGGCTACGCAGTCCAGACGCAGCGAACGCGATCATCGACAACTCAGTCAAGGCCACGAAGCACCTCCGCTCCAAGGGCGTTCTCGGGATTCTGCCGCAGTACGGGGTCAACCATGACGGGCGGTCGTTCGCTGTGATGCCCAAGGTGGACACGACATCGCCGCTCACCGAAAAGCACATCCAGCAGTTGCAGGACACGCTCTCGGGGATGCACAGCGCCGGGTACAGGCTGGGCGATCAAGTTCAGGCCGGACTCGACCACAACGGCAACGCGGCGATCTACGATGTCGGCAGCGTGAGTGCGCTCGATCCTGAACGGGACGGCGCGTATGGCCACAACCGCGAAGACGACGACTTCAGCGAACTGAGCAGACTGGCTGAGAAGCACGGCATCAAATACACGAGGCCGAAGCAACTCGACAAAGCCTCGAAATACAGGCAGATGCTCCATGATGTCTTAGACTCGAAGGGCATGACGCCAGAGGAAGCCTGGCAGTCGCAGCATAAACTACACTCGTCCGCGAGGGGGTTGAGCATCAAACCGAAGGGGTTCGGCGGTGCCACGGAGACCCAAGACCCGGAAGGACACGACGAGTGGGGGATGCACGACGCCGCGCGGGAGCAGCTAGAAAAGTGGTCTGGGAAACCCACGTATCAGGTTTCGCAACGTCCGCCGTCAACCGTCCAGATGTCGCGTGACAGTGAGGTTCCGCATCCATTCGAGCAGAGATACTCCGACGCAGTGGCAAGCGGAGATAATCACGCGGCGCAAAAACACGTTGACCACGCAACGAACGTCGCCCTCAAGTCGCACCGAGATAAGTGGGGCGAGGCGGGTGTCGAAAGTTTCGCGAGCGCCAAGAATGGAGACATCACACTCCATTCAGTCAAGGTGCCCAAGGAGCATCGCGGACAAGGGCGAGGGACGGCCTACATGAATGACCTGCATGGGTTTGCCGACAAGCACGGAATGCGCGTCTTGTTGACGCCGGACGATTCATTCGGTGCGTCGTCGGTCGGCAGGTTGAAGCGGTTCTATGGCGGACTCGGATACCACGCAAACGCTGGTCGAAACAAGGACTTCCGGACACGCGAGGCGATGATTCGCCACCCCGCCAACTACGAAGGCAAGTCCGCCTACGCATTTGATCGGGATGAGTCTGGTGGAGTCGTCCCACTGCAACAGAAGTTCGGAATTACGATTCCTCACGACGCAGAGACGAACCAGTTCTCGCGCAAACCCGCCACCGGCCAAGGCGCGTTCGATTGGGACGAAGAGGCCCACCCGCGCGACGATGCAGGGCGGTTCGCGGACAAGCTGCATCACCAGATCAAGAACTACCTGATGAACGGCGGGCAATTTGGCCTGCCCGACATCCACCACCACACGGGGCACACGGATCACGACGCGCTCGACCCACTGGCTAACCCGACGACACGCGCCCTCAAGTCGCTGGTGGATGCGGATGCCATCAGCCGCACGGGGCCGGAACACCACAACGTGCGGTTCTACCTGACGGACGAGCAGCGCGAGCAGCACGAGGCGTCGGGGTTTGCGTCAGAAAAACGTGACGCAAAGTCTGACGGAAAGCCAGAAGAGAAACCGCAAGCTGGCCCGGCGGGGCTGACGAAGCGCGAGGCCATTGCCAAGGCGTCGGCCAACAAGTCGGGCGACAAAGGCCTGAGTCACGACGAGATGGTTCATGCGACGTACCTCTACACCGGAACGGCTCCACAGGGCTGGTCCGCCGTGGCGGTCAAGGGAATGAAGGAAGTCGAAGGCGACAAAGGCGAGGGCGTCACCGTCCCCGAATTCGAGATGCCATCGGGCTACAAGCCGGTTCCCGTGGTCTGGGACGGTGGCCCTCAATCCGCCTGCTGCGGACTGTGTGGGCACGACATCAAAAACATCTACTACATCCAGAACGATGCCGAGAAGTGGACGATGGGCGTCGGCTCGGAATGCGTCACGAAGTTCGGGGAAGGAGATTCCGGGGAACGCCTCGCCAAGAAGGCGGTCTGGGCCGCGAATCGCGACTTCCTCTCCAATGTGTGGGAGACGTTCGACACGCTGGGGCATCGGTTCGGCGACACCGACAAGCACGGCCAGCACCACACGCACCTCGGCTCCAGCGCACCGTTCTGGAAGATCATGGCCGAGTCGGGCGTGAAGAACCACAACGAAATCACGGCAGCGCAGCGCAAGGCGTTCGAGTCCGCCGCTGCCAAGATCAACACGGTCTACGGGCAGTTGAAGAAGCTGCTCTACAACTCGTCGGGTGCGCCGGTGACGCACGCGGGCAAGAAGATCGTGAGCCGGAACTACATCGACGCGACGCGCGGCTACAAGGACAGCACGGCCCACTATGACGCCTCGAAGGACGCCGCGATCACGGCATGGACGAAGCGGAATGCCGAAGAGGCCCGCAAGCTGATCGGCGAAGTGGACGAGATCCTGCGGTCGCTTCCGGAGTCGAAGAAGGCAGAGAAGCCGCAGTCGTTCTCTCGCGAAGACGACTTTGGGCCGGTTGAACTATTCGGAGATTCCGAAGAGTTCGGTCCCGTCGAGTTCGCCCGTAAGCCCGCCAAGGGGCAGGTCGCGTTCGACTTCGAGTCCCCGGTCGAATCACACCTCGACGACGCACCCGGTGAGAACGTCGCCACGAAGCAAGACCAACTCTTCGACGTGCAGGAATCGGACGTGCCGCCCGAGCATCACGAGGAAGCCAAAGCCCTGTCAGCCAAGCACGGCGGCGGGGAAGTGCGCCGTCTCAAGAACGGCGACTGGCAGCTCCGCGCACCGATCGGTGGCAAGGTCTCCGAAGTCAACGGCGTGTTCTACATCGGCGGCAGGTTCATGCCGATCCACGGCATCGACAGCCAAGCGGCCAAGAAGCTCAAACCGAAGCGGGAGAAGTCCAAGGGCGACTTGTTCACGCCACCGAAGCCGAACGAGAACGGACGCCAGCGCGAGAAGCGGGTGGAGATGACCCCCGATGAGATCGCCGCCGAGAAGGAGCGACGGGAAGAACAGCGGCAGTGGAACGAGATCGCCAGCGGGCCACTGGGGCGGTTGCTCGACCTGAAGGCCGAGCCTCGATACGAGGGGGCCACACCGATTCTCGATGAGTGGCTGCGTCTTGCGGAGAAGATCGGCAAGGAGGGGATCGCGAAGCTGAAGGATCGACTTGAGCCAGAGGTCCACAGCAGCATGGAAGCAGCATGGAAGCCTATTATCGAACGAGATGCGGCGATCACGGATGAGGAATGGAAAAAGTCGCATTACGGGTCTCGGCGATCCGCCGACGACATTGAATGGGAGAAGAACGAACTCCACAATCGAGCCGACAGATGGGCGAGCGGCAAGCCACGGATATACAAGGCCCACGAAAAGCTCGTCCCCGGTTCGCACTACGTTCAGGAACTGCTCTCGGAGCTGATGAACGATACGCACAAGCAGGACAAAGGAGGGTTCATTCCGCGACTGAAGAAATACTCGGACATGCTCGCCGCGCTCGTTCCGGCTCCGCTCATCAGCCCCGCCGAGGCCCGTCAGCACGGCTACTTCGGCAACAAATTCGACGGACGCACCGCCGAGGGCAAGAAGGTCAAGGCAGGCGACGGCTGGGTCAAGAAGAACGCCGACGGCAAGTACGAGACGTTCACCGACGAGCAGGTTCGCGACGCGATCAAGCCCGCCGAGTTCTCGCGCTCGCTCGACAGCATCGGCCCGGTGGAGTTCGCGGCCGATTCGGAAGAGTTCTCCCGCGATCTCGCCGACTTTGCGCCGGTCGAGTTCGGGTTGATGGACTGGTTCCGCAAGAAGCCGACACCGCCGACGCCACAGACGCCGCCTTCCTCGGCCCCGGCGGGAGACGAGCCGGAGCAGGTCCACGAGTCGAAGTGGTCGCCGGAAGTCCCGGTCGAATCGAGTAACGTCCACAGTTATTCGTGGGAAAAACAGGGCAACGAAGGTCAAGGCAACATGATCGTCCGGTACAAGAACAAGGAGGGCGGCAGCGGCCCGGTCTATCGGTACATCGGGACGCCAAAGTCGGTCTATGAGGGGATGGAAGCGGCCCCGAGCAAGGGCGGATTCGTGTGGGATCGGCTCCGCGTGCGCGGAAGCAAGGTCGCTCATCAGTACCCGTTCTCGTTGGCCGGGACCGGCGCGACGGACTACATTCCTCGCGCGGCGTCGTTGCGGCGCGGGTTCAAGGGCGAACACTACATCGAGCGCAGTTTTCAGGGCCGCAAATCGGAACTCGCGCCGGGCACCACCACCGGCAGGCCCGCCGAAAGACTGGACGGATACGACCCCGGCAAGCTGACCTTCAAGCCGTCCCCGCCCAGTCCGTCACTGCCGAAGCCAGCGACACCCCAGCCGCCAGCGCCGTCGAAGACCTCTTCGCTTATCTCGAAGGTGGCCTCGTTCTTTCGGAAGCCGAAGACGCCGAGGGAGTTTTCTCGGGACGAGATCGAGGCATTTGAGTTGATGCTCGCCGATGCGGCGGCGAGGGATTGACTTCGGTTCTCGCCGCCATACGATCACACCATGTTTCACCACCGCAAGCCGCCGCCGCAGAATCCGCACGGAGACCCCGCGTGCTGGTCCTGTCAGCAGCCGCTGAACCAATCCAGTCACTGCGGCGCGGCGGGCGTGGAAATCTGCCAGAAGTGCTGGCAAAAAGTCCCGATTGTGGACCGGATTCAGATCGCGTTGCAGGTCTTGGACCGTGCCCCCGGAGGCTACTTGGCCGAGCTGGCAGACGCACTCCAGCGGTTTGAGCAGCACGAGACGGACGATTGGAAGTCCGGCGACGGCGATTAAGGAAAGGTGTTTGGCGGATGCGAGTGTTGCGAGAAGGACAACCGGAAACGGGCGAGGCGTGGAGCGGCGATTGCGTTTCGTGCGGGGCCGTTGTTCTGGCGAATGAATCTGAACTGACGCACATCAAATACTCCATCCGAGACCACCTGTCGTTTTCGTGGGAGACCTGCCCTGAGTGCGGTGCGGGTGAGCCAGACAGCGGCTATGGCGGCGTCGTGTTCTATCCGTTCGACGGCGACTGATCTGGAAAACCTCGAATTGTTTGCCGCCCCGTGCGTGGTATGATCTGGCGGAATCGTCAAGACATTTCCACTGGATTCGGGGCCGAGCATGAATCTGTCGCCTGAAGATCGCGCTGCCGCGCGTGCGCTATTTTCGTATCCGATTGAGTTTGCTTTGCCGGGAGAGCAGGTCGCCAAGACTCCGGCGGCTGCCGCAGCAGCCCCCGTGGCAGCGCCGTTTAGGGGCGGCATCCCGCACGCGCAATCGCACGTTGACCAGATCGCATCGCACAGCGGCGACATCGGCAAGGCTTTCGATGGCGACATTCACGCCATGAGGGCGGCGCAGATAATTCTTTCGCAGCAGTCGCATCCGGTGAAACGCCCGCAGTTCGGTCAGGCCGCCGATCAAATCGGCGCACACCTCAAGGCGCATGAGGCCCAGAAGGCGGCACAATCTGCGGTAAATGCCGCCGCTTCGGTTCAGGCCGGGGTGGACGAGAACGCGAAGATGGCAGCGAACGTGCCGGTGCCGGGGTTCGTTTCGCATGGCCAGCCCGAGCAACGCAGGAAGGCGATTGCCGCGTTTGCCACGCACCCCGCAGCGGCGTCGCTGATGCAGGCTCACGGAGCCAACGACCCCTCGATCGACAAGAAGGAATGGAACAAGCGGGCGGAAGCGGCCTTCATGGCGCATCACGCAAGTCAAGCTGCCGTACCAGCCGCTGCTGCGACACCGCCAGCGGCCTCGCCTGACGCCACGCATCCCTCCTTGCCGACTCAAGCGGCGGTGTTGCCGTCGCAGGCGATGGCATCGCGGGCAGCTACTGGACGGCGTGACCCTCGGCGAATGGCCTCCAGTTCCGCCCAGCCGCAAGCTCAGACACCATCCTCGCCAGTGGCGGTGTCACCAGCGACGCAGCCGGTCACGGTCGCGGATGGCGAGGTGCCTCGCAAGGGTTTTTTACTGCCAGCCGAATATCGACGCTATGCACGGGAGTTTCTTGGCGACCACCCGACAACAGGGAGGATGCCCGGCGTGAAGCGGCCTGATGGCTACTTCCCTTCACTTAGTGATGACGAGAGGGAGGAAGAACGCGACGGGTTTCGCCAGAAAATTGAATCGTCACCCGATGACACCCGCGAGACGGGTGTCAAGAACACGGTGCATCGCGACCAAATGGCGAGATGGCTGTCCGGAGAGGAGTCGCCGCCTGCGGACATGGCAAGGTATCTCGGGATTGCATCGGCAAAGCCAACCGCAGCCGAGAAGAGCGCGAGCAAGCCAGTCGATGCGTATTCGCCACTCGTTGAGCCGAATCGGCTCCGGCGGTTTGCGGTTCATCCCGACGCACAGAAGCACATCGAACACCACGGCGTGAACGACGCGACCTCGACCGAGGAGCAACACGCGCGGCTGCTCGACGCCTATGCGGACTTCCACGGCAAGCCCTACATGCAGGCGAAGGCTCCCGCCTCGAATCAATCACAGCGGCAATCGAAACAGCGCGGCCTCGTTCAGCCGACGTTCGGCAACGTGATGCACGCCTTGGGGAATCTTGGCCAGCGCCAACAGCAGGCGGCAGTTCGTCAGCCACGGGAGCGACGCGGCAAGTTTGAAGCCACGGAGTTGAAGGCAGCAGCGTCCTCGCCCGCGCCAGCTTCATCGGAAGTAGATCGCATGCGCGACGAGTTCGGCAGCGGCACTCTCTCCGGCAGCATGAACGGAGCGACAGCGCAGGGCTACGGGGCGGCCGCGAAGACGGGACCACCGACACGGAAACAGCCCGGCTACAAATACGAGGCGATGGATAACACTGGACTCGAAACCAATGGGCACATTTACGCCGACCATGAAGAACACGCGCGAGACCAGTTGCGAGATCAAGGCTTGTTCGCAACCAAGCTAACCCAACACGGCGGTAGAAATACCGCGCCGCCCGGCTCAGTTGGCGACCAGTCCGCGCCGTCTGCTCCGATTGGCCCTCATGTCGCCAAGGGCATGTTTAGCGACGCTGCCCGAAAGAGCGCCATCAATGCGTTCTTGAATCACCCTGACAGCAAGGAGTATCTCGAACACGCCGGGGCGATGGAAGAGGGGATACCCAAGGAGGAAGTGTGGAAACGTATCGACCAAGCCTATGGCAATTACCACCAGTCCAACCCGCAGTCTGCCGCCAAGCCGACGACGCGCGAGCGTTTTGCCGCGATGCTCGATGCCGCCAAGCAAGGGAAGCTGAAAGAGCATCTGGAGGGCGGGCTGGGTAACTTCTTCCAGAAGTTCGACGAGTACGGCAACAAGTTTCTGGACAAGGCCGACGCCGTTGGCAAGCGGCTGGAGCCGGGATTCAATGCCATCGACAGGACGCTCGCGCCCGTTGGGGATGCGGTAGGTCGTGCCGCGCAGTCTGTCACAAACCGATTCAGGAAGGCACCGGCCTCGCCGGAGAAGTTGCAGCAGGTCAAGCAGTGGTCGGACGCGATCATGGCCGGGAAGCGGGTTCCCGCCGCACAGGCATCCTCGGTGATCTCCACGCTGGAGCAGCACGGCCAGAAGCGAGCCGCCGCCGAATTGCGTGCCCGGATGCAGAACAGCGACGAAGGGGCGACCCACTTCAGCCGTGAGTTCACGGAAGCGGCCAACTTCCTGCTGGCGATGCAGTTCTCGGATGGCGCGATGCGGCAACAGTCGTTCCCTGACATGGGTGCGGAGTCCGCCCCTAAACCGCCAGCCCGGCCCGAGGCGACGCCGCTCCAGTATGTCCAGAAGCAGGTTCTCGCGCATCACATCAGGTCGCTGGCGCACGAGGACCGTGATCCTCGCAATCAAAAGCTCGGTCGCGGCTTCCTCAATGCGGATCGGCTGCGTGGCGTGCAACTGAGCCAGTACGAAGACCCCTCCGACGATCACTTCCGCGAGATGGCGTCGATCCTGTCGCGGCACACGAGCCAGGTCGATCCAAAGCACCACAAGCATATTGCGGCCGTGGCCAGCCAGTACGACGGTCCCAGCATTCAGCCGACGACCGGGAGCCACGAGCGGGATGTCATCAATTCGGTGGGTCCGCGTGCCGTGCGACTCACGGGCGTGCAGAAGCGTCACCGGGCCGCAGTGGAGTCCCTGAAGCAATCCGGGGCGAAGGTCAATCTCTACGACAACTTTTTGCACATCGACCACAAGGGGGCGGACCAAGAGGCTCTCGCGCAGGGGCTGGCTCATCTGCGGTCCCAAGGCGTGCAGGCGTTCTCGCGCGCGGAACTCGACGCGATGGCGGTGGTGTTGGAATTCACCCGCGTCAAACCCGCTCGGAATCAGAAGTCGATGTTCGACGAAGAGTCGATCGAGCGGGAAACGTCCGCCCACGACGGCAAGAAGCCCGGAGAGTTCGCCCCGAAGGCGACTCACGCCGCACCGTCACCGACGAAGAGTGATCCCAAGCCGGAAGCCCCCGCTCCGGTGCAGGGCGAGGCATCCGCTGGCGATGTCGGCGACCAACTCGTGAAGTCGTCCGGCCTGATCGCTCACATTGGCCGGAATTTCGGCTACCGGGACTCTGATCTCGACGACTTCATTGCCGACGTGCAAACCCGCGTCTGGAAGAACCGCGACAGCTTCGATCCCGCCAAGGCGAAGTTCTCGACATGGCTGCATGTGGTGGCGACCAACGTCGCGCACAGCAAGCACCAGAAGTCGGCGCGACGGAATGCGCGCGCCAAGACGGTGAGCATCGACATCGCCGGGGATGACGGCAGCACGATGGCCGCGAACCTCAAGGACACGCACCGGCAGAGCATCAAGCTCTCCGAGGGCCAGCATCAGCACATCCACCGGGCACTGATGACGCTGCCCCCCAGTGAGCGAGATGCCTTCGTGGGGGTTCACGTCAACGGCCAGTCGGCTTCGGACTACGCGGACGAGCGGGGCATCTCGCGTCAGGCCGTCAGCGGATACCTCAAGAAGGCCACCGAGACCATGCGCAAGCGGCTCTTGGCGACGCACGAGTTCAGCCGCATCAAGCCCTCCAAAGGTCAGGTCGGGTTCGCGTTCGAGTCTGAAGCTGACGCCAAGGGTGGCTACGCAGACCAGCCAGTTGCGCCCGTGAAGTCGCAGAAGAGTTTCGGGTGGGACGAGTCGAAGGTGGTGCGGGTGAAGACGGCGCACGACCAGTACAAGCCGGGCGAGTTCGCACCGAAGAACGAGTCGCAAGAGGCCGCTGCGGAGACCGTCGAAGAGACGCCGCAACCGCAACAAACGAAACCGGGCGGCATCCCGATCACGCTGGAGAACTACGGGCAGAAAAACCGCTGGTACGCCTTGGCAACACTGCCGGACGGGACGGATGTCACTCGCTCGGATCCCGATCCGAAGGAAGCTCGACGGATGGCGGAAGAGGCGATTCGGGAACGCGGGCATGAGCCACAGAGGGAAGGGGACGCGACGCCGCTGGAGTCGATCGCCGACGCACCGGCTGAGGCTCCTGCCAAGGAAGAACCGAAGGCCGCATCGAACGCGACGTGGCTAGAAGGGGAGGCCCGCGCCAAGCACATCGCCAGCCTCGTCGCGAAGATGGAAGCCAAGGGATTCAAGGGGGCGTCGGTCACGGATGTCACGCCAGCGGGCTACGGGCCGAGCGACGACAAACCCGAACCTCCCGCCAAGCCACCCGTGGCCGCCGAGGCACCGATCAGGGCACCGGCTGGCGATCAGCCGGGCTACGAAGGGGCGTCCGACAAAGGTGAGGCCGAGAGCCTGCCGCAAGACGAGCAGAACGCCACTGTGTCGCGGCTCGCGGACTTCGGTGAGAAGCTGGCTGGGGCGCGGAAGGACCAGAAGTGGACCGGTGTTGGCGAAGGAGCCAGCGGCAAGAAGAAAAGCGACCAGCCCGCCTGGCGCAAGGGCTACTCGGTCAACGTGACGAAGGACGGTAAGTACGCGGTCATCCACGATGGCACTGGTGGCGGACGACAGCGGCAGATCGCGACGTTCGACACACCAGAGCAAGCCGAAGCGATGATCCCGATGGCGGAAGTCGCACGGGCACACTCGGTCAAGAACTACGGCACTGACGACGCGCCGAACTACGGCATCTACCGCAACATCACTCACCGGAAGCAGCCCGTTCTGAAGGACGGGTTCGCGTCCAAGGATGAGGCAATGAAGTACATGGCGTTCAACGCCAAGTCGCTGATCGAGACCAAGACGGCCCTGACGGACTCGATCCATCCCCGCTTGGAAGAGATCGTGCGCGAGGGCCAGACGCATCGGCTGGGTGGCAAAGACGCCGACGTGTCGGACTTCCAGAAGTTCGGCTTCCGGGGCGTCACGTTCGGCAACTGGAACAACTCGCCCGAACGGCAACACATCCTGAACCATGCCTACGACTCGCTCACCGACATGGCCGACATCCTCGGGGTTCCGGCGAAGTCGCTGTCACTGGATGGGGACTTGGGTCTCGGGTTCGGCTCACACGGCAAGGGGCTGACTGGGGCACGGGCGCACTACAACCGCAAGGGCGTCGTGATCAACCTGACGAAGATGCACGGGGCTGGATCGCTGGCTCACGAGTGGATGCACGCGCTCGACCATTGGGTGGGACGGCTGAACGGCAAGGCGTCGAGCGACTGGACAGCGGGCGAGGACGGGGCCGCGACGGTCAAGACGGGCGGGGCCGCCGAGGACGATTACGCATCGAGTGGGCTGCGGGCTTACGGCTCCAAGGCAGGTTTCCGCAAGGAAGTCGCCGAGGCGATGACGCAGGTCATGTCCGCGATCAAGACGCGGCCGATGAAGTACAAGGAAGATGCGAGCAGTCACGAGAAGTACCACACCCAGAATCTGGAGACGATCCAGCGGAAGCTGGACGAGTTCCGCAGGCAGATGGCCTTCGACTACAGCAAGACCACCGGCTATCAGCACTACAAGGGCAAGCGCGGTCTCCCGGCCAGCGACGAGGTACTGAAGCAGGTCGATGAGTTGTCGGCGAAGATTCTGGCGGGAGAAGGCGGCGAGATGATCCGTCACGGGCAGAGTTCCGCAGACACCCCCGCCAACAGCCGCTCGCTGAAGTGGGGTCATTCGATGGCTGCCAACGTCGCCAAGCTGTCCGATCTCCATAAGGCACTGCGGGGCAACAAGGGCTACTCGGCTACGGACGGGAAACTCAGTGGCCTTGTCGCCGAGATCGAGTCGGCGCGGACCAGCCATGCCACATCCAAGGGCCGTCTGGCGGATGCGGCCGAGCAGAAGGAGAAGACCAAGAGCGTCCGCTCCGAGTTCCTGAGCGAAGCCGAGAAGATGGATCGCGGGACCAAGGCGGACTACTGGGCCAAAGACCACGAATTGGCGGCCCGCGCCTTCGAGTCGTACATCTACGACAAGATCAAGGGCAACAAGGGTCGCGATGACTTCCTCGCCTACGAGAAGCACAATGATTTGCCTGAGTACCGCATGTTCGGCGTCAAGCCGTACCCGGAAGCCAGCGGTGACGAACGGAAGTCGATCAACGCGGCGTTCGACAACCTGTTCGGCGTGCTGTCGTCGCACGAACTGTCGGGCAGTCGCGAGTCCACCAAACGCCCCGAAGTCCGGTCACTCCGCAAGGACGACGGCACCTGGGGCGGGCACTGGGGGTCGAAGGGAGCGACGGAAGCTCAGTTGGCCTCGCTGAAGCGGAAGATCGGGAGCCGGGAAGGCGTGGTTCACATCAACAAAAAGGGCAGCTCGGCCGTGTTCTACACCGTGAACAGCAATTGGCCGCTGGACAAGCTGCACGCCCACATCAGCGAGAAGCCCGGTAAGGCGTTTAAGGTCACGGGCGACGACACGACCAGCTTTTCCCGCGCGTTGTTCGCCGCCCTGCGCACGCTCCTTCCCGGAGTCGAGTTCGCACGCAATGAGGCCGTGGTTCCCGCTGGATCAGCGCCCGTGATGCCGCAGCCCGCGCCGCAACCCGCCCCCGCAGCCCCGGCGACGCCAGCACCCACCAAGAAGCCGCGCCAGTCGCGAGTGAAGTTGCCGGACATCAGTCCGCCGCAGGTGCATTACACGCAAGCCCCCGAGTTCAAGTCGTGGCACCACGGGAGCCAAGTCATTAACGAAGACGGGACGCCCAAAATGGTGTACCACGGGGCCAGACGCGCGGATCGTATCTCCGGTTCCGGCAAGTTCGATCCTAAGCGGGCCACCTCGGGGCCGATGGCGTTCTTCACTGACGACCCGGAAATCGCCAAGGGCTACGCCACGGGCAAGCAAGACACCAGCATGGAGATGCCCGACAATTACGCGCAGCACTTCAAGCTGCCCGTTCAGGGCTATCGCCAGCCAATGGACATCGACCGCGCTTGGCACTCGATGCCGCATGAACAGCGGGCGAAGATTGCCGCACTCGCGCCGCGAATTTCGACCGACGATGAGACCGGCGAGAACTTTGAGGTCAGACCCGAGGGCCATCTCAGGGGGAACGGTGGATACGATCACGCCATCAAGGAGCATCGCGGCAACGCCCTGAAGGCACTGGTTGACTCATGGCTGGACAGCGGCTCGCTGTACGGGCAGGAGCATCGTTTTCTGGATGTCCTCAAGCACGCCGGAGTCGAAGGCGCGCAGCATCACGACCCACACGCCGAGTACCCGGCCATTTTCCCGATGCACCTCAGCATCAAGAACCCGCTCCACACGACGGCGATTCCTGACGAGGTTCACGCGGCGATCGCGCAAGCCGCGAAGCGACAGCGAGGCAAGAAGGGGAGCGGGGCCGATCAATGGGACAAGCGGCACGTCAGCGGTAAAGACTTCATGTCGCGACTGGCGGACGACAGAGCCAACAACACGACCCACGCTTGGACGAGCATCCCCGATTGGGTGACGCAGACGCTCCAGCAGCACGGCTACGACGGCATTCGGGACAACGGAGGAAAGTACAACCAGCGCGAGCATAGCGTCTGGATTCCGTTCCAGCCGCATCAGGTCAAGTCGCCGTTCAACAAGACGTTTGACCCAGCCAAGCAGAAGTTCAACTTCAGCCGCGACCTCGCCACGGCGCACGAGTTCCTGTTCGGCGTCAAAGTCGCGGTGTCGTAACGCTGCTTGCGTAGTAGAATCCCAGAAACTGTTCTGAACGAAGCCCGCCTGCGGAGATGCCAGAGATGTCGGCCAAAGCCTCGATTGCGATCCAACTGCTTGTCAAAGAAACCATCGTACTCGACAACGCGGTCGCCGCCACGGATCCCGTCATCACCTACGGAATCACGGGGATGCCGTACAACTACAGCGCCAGCTCGGCGGTCGATGTCACACAGGGCTGGTCGAACACGATCACGCTCGCGGCCGGTGTCGCCACGGTGAATCTGGCGGCGCTGACGCGGACCTCGCTGCCGACGGTGAACCTGACGGGACTCAAGGTGCGGTCGATCCACATCAAGGCCGCGTCTACGAACACGGCGTTGGTGACGATCGTGCCGGGGGCCGCGAACGGCTACGCCGCGCTGGGCTTGGGGCTGTCGCTCACACCGGGTGGCGAGGCATTGATCCACAACCCTTCGAGCGCCGCGATCTCGGCCTCCCTCAGAACGCTCGATCTCGCCAGCGCTCACGCCACGGCCTCAGTGACGATTGTGGTTTGTGCCGGGGTGACGTGATCGGCTACCACACGACCTTCGCCATGACGCAGGCCACCGGGATCGCTCGGGCAGACCGGCCTTGGAGGACGACAAAACCGCCCGAGTGGAACTCGGAGTGTTCGCGCGGCGGAATGACGGCTTTCACGAGAGACCGCCGAGCTTCGCCACCAGCGATACGGTCGCAGCACCAGTAGTATTGCCCGACGATGATTTCTTCGAGTTTCACGCGGCACCGCCTTCATTAAGAGAGTCGCCTGCTAGTTCTTCTCCAGAACCAAGAAGTACGAATGCCACACCCTCGCGTGTCGCTGCTGGCCAGCTTGCGGACCCGGCATCCGCGACTTTGCCCCAAGCACGAACATGTCTCGCACCCGAAAGCCCTCGCTCTCGGCCATGTTGATGACCTTGACGTGCGTGCAGTGCAGCCGGTGATTATGAACGATGTCCTGACACTTGAAGATCAGTTTGCCTTTCCGCTTCAGCACGCGGTACGCCTCGCTGATCGTGTCGCGGTAGTGGTCCTCTAGGTCTGCGTAGCTGTAGTACCCGCCGAAGCGGGCCGTCATCGCCACCGCGCCGCCTTTGTGGTCCCGTCCTTCTTTCACGTAGGTCAAGAACGGCGGATCAAAAACGGCACTCGAAAGACTCTCTCTGGGCAACGGCAGGGCGCGTGAATCCGCCTGAACCACGCCGTGATGCAATGGCGTCACGTCGAAGCAGTGTTTCGGGCGAGGCAGGTTTTTCCAAAACATGCCGTTTCCGAAAGTCATGTCACAATCAAAGCCGTCAGGGCAATGCAGGTCTCGGATCGCAAACAGGATGTCGTCCTGCTCACAATAGAGCGAACGCACAACATCAGGCTTCACTCGATACTCATCTCTGTCGAAAAGCGTGTTCGTGTTATTTGCCATGACGCTCGCCACCGCCTTCCAGAAACCACATCAAATCTTTCGCCAGCCCGGTGAAGAACTCGGTCTGGTCGTTCGCGAGATAGGCGATCCGACCTTCGAGGCTGGCCATGCCGCACAGCTTTTCGAGGACGGTTCTGTCAGCCCGCTGCTCGACGAGTTTCACGTAGAGGCAGGCCAACTCGAAGCCTCGGGGTGAGAGGTCATGTCCGAAGTCGTGACAGGACTTCTCGACGAGCAGGTAGTTTTCAAAGCACTCGCTGGCCTCGTTGCCGCGGCCGTAGAGATGGTGGACCTCCAGCCACGGCAGGCAGTGGTTGGCCGAGAACTTCACGTACTCGGGCGACTTCTCAAGGACGTGCGCGACTTCGCATTCACCCTCGCTTTGCTCGCGGTACGCACAGCACTGCTGGCGACGTAGTGCCACGAGGGACGACTGTCGTTCCGTGCGCTTGCCGCGCTTCATGCTTCACCCGCATCAAGTGTGTCGCACAAAATCGACCACCCCAGTTCCTCGAAATCCAGCCGCGTTCCAAAATCAATCGCCTTGCCTCGCCGCCTCGCGTAAACATCCAGGTCGCCCAGCCCCAGCTTGTTTGCTCCTCCGTCGATCAAATGCTCAATCACTGGCTGCATCAGGCCGAGAACCTCACGGTGCGAGAACCCGCTTTGTTTCACGAGATCGTTCCCGATCCCGGCCGACAGAATTCCGTCAGGTAATGCTGCAATCGCTTCCTCGGCGAACGCCCAAGCGTGTTCTCCGAACGTATTTTGTGTCACGATGCCACCTTGCCTTTGTTCTCGTTGAACCAGAAGTAGCGCCGCTGATGGGACACAGTGACGAACCAGTCTTCCGCCTGCTCGCGAGACTCGCCGAGGAGCGACTCCCGCAACGCGATCACCTTCTCGATGAAGGCGTCACCGCGCGGCGTGTTGTTTGCCCAGAAGCAATTTCCCGGCGAGTAAGGGAGCGACTCGTTTCGCCTGCGCAGTGAGCGGAAGTCACGGCTCGTCTTCACCCATGCAGAGAACGTGGTGAAGTCCTGCCAAGCGGGGCAGCAGTCGAGACGGACCTTGTTGTGCCAGACGGCTTCGCAGGGCTTGTGAGTGGTGGACAAAGCGGCAACTCCGTTTAGTAGACGATGAGGGCGACTTGCTGCTTGATCTGGGCGATGTCGGCTGCGATCTGAGAGACAGACAGCGCACGAGACCGCATCTCGGCCGCTTCGTGGCGAATGGCCCGCCACTGATCCTTGATGTCGGCTACGAGTGCGCCGAGTTGCTCGGGGGCCTCCTCTCCCGGCAGGAGGGCTTCGTAGAGCGAGTCGATCACGGCGCTCTTGGCGAAGAGGGCATCCTCCGCGCGGCAGGCCCGTGACTCCGCGTCCGCCAGTGAGGCGAGCGACTCGCGCAGCCGCCGCAGTTGGTCGTCGGAGTCGGCCTTGGGGACGTAGCCGAACAGGCTGGCGAGGGCGTCGAAAAAATCCACGCGACGATTCCTTTCTTTGGGGCGACTTTCGACTGAAAAAACGGCTGTTTATCCGGTCCAGCCAAACGGGCGGTGGCGACTGTGCATCCTCGCAGGCGTGGACGCGGTACACAGACGGCATTAGCAAACCGACGCTTTGCCTTTGCCGAATCCACCATTTTGAAAAAACCCACTCGCCGCCGATGGGCATCGCTGGAGTGGGGCAGCGACTGAAAGATCGAGGAACAGGGAGGGCATCCTCTCGCCAAGGCTCGTGCGGCTCACCGGGGCTGACTGACCCCTTACTACGCCGATTCCACTTTCAGGTTCAACAGAATCGCGTAGAATCTTCTTTTATTCAGAAGAAATCAACAGGGCGGGGACGCACCGTGGGCGACTGCGATCACATTCACCGGCATGTGCGCGACATCTGCGAATGCACGCGCGAAGGGCTGACGCTGGAAAAGTGCAACAAGCGCCGCGCCCTCTGGGGTTTCGCGCCGCTGGACGCCTTGCCGGAGAAGGAGGCACCGCCGGTCCTCGTCAGGTCGCTGACGACGGGCGAGATGATCACGTCGTTCCTTGGCGTCTCGGCCCAGACTGTCTGGCGCTACGTGACGCTCCGGCCCGGCCTGCTGACGAACGAGGAGATGCAGCCCCGGCTCGACATCTGCAACGCCTGCCCGAAGCTGGTGGACGCCCACTGCACGCTCTGCGGCTGCAAGTGCATTGCAGAGAACACTTCGCGCTGGATGGCCAAGGTTGCACATCCCACCGCCAAGTGCCCGATCGGCAAGTGGTAGTTTTTTCCGAAAGTCTGGATTTTGTCGGTTTACTTGCTTTCCGCGAGCAGTATCGCGCCCTCGCCCACCGCCATTCGGCCCGTGAGCGCGTCGCGAAACTCCTCAAGCAAGTCGGCCCGTCATGTTCAAGCCGCTCCTCGCCGTCCTCGCAACCATGCTCGTTTCGTGGGGGGTCGCGGTCACGATCCAGATCGTCCGGACCTCGACGGGCGAAGATGTCGTGATTAGGTGCCGCCGGTGCCAGCTCCCCCAGGTAGCGGCTCCGTCACCGATCATCTCGTGCAAGCAATGCGGGCTGGTGCAGATCGCTGATCGGGTTGTGATTCAGCGAATTGCCTTCGAGTCTGACTCACTTCACGAGTGTCAGGTTGATGCTCGTCCATCGAAACTCGCCGTTGTCGAGCTTGATGTGCGGGTGAGCAGTGAGCTTGTACGCCTCGTCGTGAATCGAGCGCTCGTAGTCGATGTACGCGGTGTCATCCAGTGTCAGATCGAGCGGCGACGTGAGTTGCCAGCCGATCCCGTCGAGCCACACCCGTTGAATTCTCGCGGCGTCGAACAATTGGACGTTACAAAACCAGTCGCGCGGCCCACTGATTTTGAACTCGGTCGAAATCACGGCCACGCCACCCGGCTTGAGGACGCGACATGCCTCGCCGATGGCCTGTCGAATATCAGCCTCGCTCCCGAAGTGTTCAAACGAACTGCAAGAGAAGATCGCGTCGAACGAGTTGTCTTCGTAGGGCAGGCTGCGACCGTCAACGTGCTGCCAGACGACGCGGCGTCGGTTGTAGGGTTGACCCAGAAACCGACTCGCGTCGATCATCAAATCTGTGCCGTGCCAGTCACCCCATGAGTTCGGATCGCAGTAGATATCCGTGGCAAACAGCCGCTTAACGTGCGGCGACAAGAGGCTGATCGTTTCCTCTTTCGCGACACCGATGCCGAGGATTTCCGCTGTCGGCGTGATCGCTCCCAGTCGGTCGAGGGCGTGGACGACCATGCCCACCTCCCATGCCTTGCGGTGCTGCTGCTCAATCGGGATGAGCGGGTATTGAGCCACGCAGCACGCGCCGTACTTTCGCAGGCTGTTGAGGAAGTCCTGATCGGCGAAGTCGTTGACGTTGGCGACCTTATTGAGCGAGAGCATCTTCAATCTTTCAAACTGGTGGACTCGGTCTAACAAACGTCATATACGTGCCAACTTCCGATCTCGGATATGTTGGCTCGATTCGGCGTGGGTGTGTCGCAGACAACGTGAGTGGCTGGAGCAGCTTCGCATACGTGTCTACAGAACGACCTATCGTACAGATGCCGTTCGGGTCGAACACATCGCCCGTCCGCTGGGAGACATCGGTCTCTTCGCACAGAATCAGCACGCCTGACGGACGCAGGACTCGGATGATTTCCGCCACTACGAGTCGCAGGGACTCGTCCGTCAAATGCTGGAGTACGGTGAATGTGAGAACGAGGTCGAATGATGCGTCTGGAGCCGGGACGCGAGACAGGGACTCAACGTGATCGAAGGAGATATCGGGGAAGAGCGACTTGGACTCTGTAATGAACGCGGCCTCACGCTCGAAGCCAGTGACCGACAGAGCGTATTCCGTCAGTACGGGAGTGATGCGGCCGAAGCCAGAGCCAAACTCAGCGGCACGAGTGCGGACTGGGACGTGCCCGAGTGCTTGTAGGATCACTCGCCGCAAATCACGATGCTCGATGTAAGTGCGTGCCGCGAAAGCCGAATCTCGGACATCGACGACATGCTGCTGCTGCCATGTGAAGTGATCTTGCGATGAAGTGTTGTCGCCCACTGTCAGTCACCTTCCGTAATCGTCTTCGATGCGGACGATATCGTTTTCGTCGCACTCACCGCACTGCATCTCTGCAACAATCAACGGCCCGTCTCCGACGTTTCGCAACTGATGGGTTTCACCAATACCGATCTCGATCTTGCAGCCTGATTGGAGTTGCTGTGTCTGATGACCTGCGACCGCTTCGCCGACACCGGATAGGCACAGCCAAACCTCAGATCGCCCGAGATGATATTGCAGCGACAAACGAGCGTGAGGATTCACCGTGATGATTTTGAAGACGCACTCCGGTGAGCGGTGGTGATCGACGTAGTTCCCCCACGGCTTCTGAATCAGTTCCCCCATTTTTTGCTCAACTCCTTCAGGACATCGTGGCAGAAATGTTCGTGAAGCCACCCGGTGGCGAACTGATGCGACACGCCACGCTGACTGGTGCTGTCAAATTTTGTTGAGAAGATTCTGAACTTGTCATGGATTCGATGGTTGAACAGCGTCTCGCCATTTTGGTCGAGTTGTTGGATTCCCGGCCCGTTGAACCTGCACTTCAGATTCATTCGCGAGTAAGGCAAGCCGAGTCGGTGCATCGCAGCAGGGAAAGTGTCCTTGTCACCGTAAACGATGTGGTACATGTAATCCGCATCGGCGTTGTAATGTTTCGCCAAACACAACGCCTGCCATGTCAACTCTTTGTTGAACACCAACTGCCCTGATTCTGCT